>Ga0126342_10001016_pt1 | contig 36589 bp, 33 predicted proteins | sample Cyp1metagenome_FD_92528 | JGI IMG/M metagenome (GOLD analysis project Ga0126342, IMG submission 92528) | Coral microbial communities from Lord Howe Island, Old Settlement Bay, Australia - Cyphastrea 1 metagenome | ecosystem: Host-associated > Invertebrates > Cnidaria > Coral ... | reverse complement strand
GTTTGTGATGTATTGGTACATTATGTATTGTTACAGGATCTACCACCCTTCATCATAGTCAATTGCACCAAGTAAAAAGTCATTCGTAACTCGGAAATTGCTTCCCAACTTCCTTTGATTATTGTTTTACCCACATTATGTCTTTTTCTTGCACCATAGAGTGGGAAACCCTTTCAAGTCATCTTTGAAGCGAAGGCAGAGTGCCAAGCCCCGGCTGAGTTGCAACTTCATTGAGGGTCAGGGTTATATGGAGGTTTCCTAAGTCATAGGGGTACCTCCACATCATCCATTTTTTGTTGGGATTTTCCATTAGAAACCATCTATTTATGGGGTACCCCCATTTGTGGAAACCCATGTGTCAACATCATGATCTACTTCCACTCAAAAATCACATCTACCCAAACTCAACAGCCTGAAGTTTCCCATCCTGGGCTAAGCTGTGCTGCTGGTTGTGTACCGAAAGCCAGGCTCGTGTTTGGATTTCACTGTCCAACTCCTGTGGTACCCAATTTTAACCCATAAGCAGATCATGCCGAGTCTCGTCCGAGAACAAGCTAGAAATTGCGTTGAGGTTGATAAGGTTACACGATCATAAGTCCATGTGAACAAATTGGTCCCAGTGAATGGGGCCCAATGCCCCAATCACCAAGTGAACCAATTTCAAAACCGATTGGTTCGCACTTTCGTCCTTATGAGTGGCTAATTAATGGATACTGATCCTTATGTCCTGTATCAACCCCAACAAAACAATGCGAGAAATGCTCATCAGAAATCACAAACGTTCTATCTCCCATCTGTTGGGTTTTATGAATCTCCATACAGGTTTGTCCGAAGGTCCGAAAGTGAAGGGATACCACCGATATATATATATATTACTTATATATATATATATTACTTATATATATATATATACATTACTTATATATATTACTTATATATATATAATATTGCTTATATATATATGTATATATATATATCACTTATATATATATATATATCCATGTGTTACTGTTACTGCAATGTTAATGGGACAATGATCATAAACCATGGATACATGTTTCTTTATCCTTTCTTTTGAGAGCAAGCCATTTGTTTTCGATGGCAAACAATGACAGTGACGCAAAGGCCAGGTCGCTATACGCCTGAATTATCCATCCACAAAATCCGGATGAGCATCCCATTCTTCATGGTTTATAATATATACATATCGAGTAAACTCTTCTTTTTTTGATTGTTACCCTCTGGTAATTTGTTACATAGCTATGGAAAGATCCACCATTTTCTAGCTGGAAAATCCACTATTTCTATGGTCATTTTCAATAGCTATTTTGACATAACCAGAGGGTACGTCCCATTAATATCCCATTGAATCACTATAAAATCCCATTAAACCATTATAAAATTACCAGAGGGTAAACTGTTAAACCATGTTAAACACCTAAAATTCCATGTTAAACACCTAAAATTCCATGTTAAACACCTAAAAATCCATGTTAAACACCTAAAATTCCATGACCAACAAGTCCGCCTTCAACAGCACCTCAGGGTCCCGTTTCAACTCCTTGGAGGCAAACTGGATCGCCTCAGACTGAGGGCCAAGTGATAACAAAAAGGGTATCATACATGGGATATCCCATCATTTCAGAGGTTTTGATCTTTAGTTACAAATATATCAACATGTATAATCTATTGATATATATATTTAATAGATATATATATATATAATCAATTATTGGTTCATATTTGTTTGAGGTTTAATTTATATCATGCTTATGTCATTATATCTCGATGATGAAATCAATGATCATTTCATTGGTTAACCATGGATCCCAACTCCACGTGGTGGCAAAAGGCATGTTGCATTTACCATGGGCAAGGTATGGGATGTATAGAAAACATATGAGTTTAGTATCTGTGATGCAATCAATCATACAGTAGATAATTCACACAATTGATCAAGTATGATATGCATGTAACTTCTAGATACTTCTACAATATTTTACGAGGGTTTCTCTCACATACAATCTATGTACAGTACTTGAAACCCATTACTACATAATCAGTTGCTTAAAAGTATTTACTGAAACAACATAATGATTGGCTTCAATCAACTGTTATGACTTTTCATCATTTGTCATAAACGCAACCGCTACTACCACTACTTATTGATTTTCTCTCAACTAAAGTAAAGCTGCTGCAATTGATATGCTTCTGGTTTTATAATAGTGGTTACAACCATATCAATAACCATATCAAAAAGTAGTGGTTAGGCTGCAATAATAAACAATTCCTAGCCACATGGAGGTTTCCTGAAATGGAGGTACCCCTATGACTTAGGAAACCTCCATATCAATCCCAAAACCTCAGCTGCACGCTGAGGTCACTTGCGCTCACTTTTTCGGTCACTTGCGGCGCCGCTTCGCGGCCTTGGCCTTGGGCGTTGAAGGCTTGTCCTGGCGATGTCATGGGAAATGGAGGTTTAACCAAAATGGAATGTATATGGAATATGGAATATCACGGGATTCATATGCAATAGTATTTATTTGGAATATATAGTATAATTAATAGGATAAAATGGGATTTGAACCATACGAATGGTGTTTGTTTATGGTGACAAATTGGATGTGTCGGAGAATTCAGGTTTAAGTATCAAACATGGGGGCTGACTTTTAACCATGAAAAATAAGAGGCTTTGTAGTGGATGTAATGGAATACAAAAAAAACTATATATACATAAAAAAAATAGCAAGGTGGGATTTAGGTACAGTACCCAGTATGTCCAAACATGGGTTGTAATAGCCGAAATTAACATTCTAACATATTTTAACAGGGAAACATATGATGAACAATCAGCGAAACATGAGATGTGACTATTGGTGTGGGTAATATGAATTTACAATAATTTACATGTATTTACTGAGATTTACCGTTTGAACACGGTTAAACATAGTCCAACAATTGCATAGTCATTGAGGATCATCAAAAAATATTGATCCGCCATTGGGGATCATCAGCACAGGATGAAACTGGGGTGAAGATTCACTACCCAGAGCACTTCCAAGAGAATCATGTCAGATCATGTTCTGGTTTCACTCAGATCACTAAGCTGAAAATCATTGGACATGCTCTGATACCGAAACCAATCACAGAATCAGTTTGTTGGATATGGCACTGTCTCCCACAGTCTCCCACATGGTCCCCCGGTCCTAAAAATTGGACCAATACCCATTTTGGAGATTTCAATCCACGGCGCGCTCGCACTCCTTTGTTCTCGCTTCAAAACACTGCTTCTGTAACCGTAAGCTTCAGGTTGGCCTGCTGTACGTTGATGGAGCTTGAGAATGCACTGTACACAATGGCAGGTCATGAGCCAACATCAAAGTACAAGGAACTGGAACTGCTTGTTTTTCAAAGTATCATCTGGAAATTATACACAAGTTGGGTTTGTTTGCTTCTGTGACCTGGGTTTCAGCTCATTGCTGGCAAAATTTTGTCTATACAGTCTATGAGACACCAGCGGAACGTGAGACTAGGAATCATAAAAATGATCATCCTGCCAAAATCAGAGCTGGTCCAGCTCAAAAGTCAACGACTTCATATATTTAATATCTGATTTCCCATAAATTGTGATAATCCCCCAATATCTAAACGATACTTCATAGTCGGATAGTATACACCCATAAAATCGTACATTATCATATAATCAGCCAACAGGGCTTTTTTGTGACCCTCGGGTGCAGACAGCTCTCAAATCACATAGTAAACGATGAAGGTGGTCCAGGCGGTCATGACGACGATGGCCGTCAAGTTCTGGTAGAAAAGCCCTGTGGTCAGTTCTTGGGAACGGATTCCTGGTGCGGGTCCCATCGGCCCGTTCACGGGCTGCCAATCATCCCAGACGTGGAAAGAAGCAGATTTAAACGGTTAAACCATTAAGCAGTTGACGATGCACGGTGCACAAATGGGCTGAAGATTGTTTGAAACATTGGTGATTAATTAACTATGAAGTAATTTGCTAACCCTGCGTCAAGAACTGTGGGGAAAATGAAGGCCTCCCAGCCAGAAATGTTGTGGTAGCTCCCAAAGCCAAAAGTACAAAGTCAAAACCTGCCGTTCTGAACAAGACTCCTTGCAAGATACACACCGTCACCTCATGTCTCGGCTTGCTGGGTTCTCATTTGGTGCTGTTTATTCGAACAGATTCGAACAACAAGTTTCCCCTCGTGGTGCAGTGTTTGGGCTGGTGCTCAATGTTTTGCCACAGTCAGCAACACACGTTGGATTATCGTGGATGCTTCTCTATCAAGAGGTCCATATCAATCACTGGATTTCAGTCAAACATGTCCACTTTACGAGTTTGGACAAACAAACTACGTAATTCTGAGGACAGAGGGTTTGGCACGGTTGGTAAAGCGTCCCAAGTAAAATCTGTATGACATCTACCAGCCCCTATTCAGTGGACCTTGCCCCAAGAAAGACAAGACACCAACTGGTAAGCCGTCGGCGTACAGCATTCCAAGCACATCACCAGCATGAAAGCGGGGTCACTGGGGAAGAAAGATAGGTGATGTCGCAAGGTCATCCACAAAGCAATGCAACCTTCGATCATCGTAAGATGATTGGTGGTTGAACAACGCATTCCAGGAATGACAACAATAATGGGGGATCCCCAAAGGTTTCAATACTAAAAATAATCGAATTTGGATAATTTGGGGGTACCCCCATTTTAGGAAACCTTCGTCTGTCAGTAGGGATCATCATCCCAAATAAAGGGAACGTCATGAAATATTTGAGATCAGCCACCAGTAAGTGGTTCCACCCAACAACAAACCAAACATCACCAAACAACATCAAACAACCACTTACAAATCGGAGGTTGTTCCCTTGTTTTTAAGCCTTATGAGATTAGGTTCATTGTTGGCTTTAACACATTCAGTTGGATTACCTAACTAGCTGACGCAATAACCAACGAACTAACTGGGATGGTCATCCAAGCTGCAAGGTGGGTCCGGCAATGTTTTGTTTCGGGTTCAGGCCAGTGGTGAAAGCCATGATTGGTCCGAGGTACTGTATGTGTTTCACTATTATTGATATGCAACAATATATTATATTATATATAATTATTATATATATATATATTATTATATTAAACGTATGTATGATATACATGTTATTGTCAGAAGAAGGAGTCAACTCATTGCATCCACACTTCATTGCATTTCAAATTAGTCCCATGATGGATTTCTGGTTCCACAACCTGGGAACCCCAACCTCTAAAGACTAAGGGATTTCTTAATCTTTGGGCCCCAACTTTCAGAACGAAAGTTGGCAGTTTCCAACCAGGGAGGAAAATGAGGAAACAAATTTGAAACGACATCGACATCACATGACATCAGCCCCGAACTGAGTCGATGCAGCTGGTTTGCCCAGAATTGACTTTAGTTCCCCCTGTATCTGCATCACATCCCCATCATTGTTGATTAAATTCCCACTACTGTATGTATATTCCCGAACTAATGATTAACTAAATGGAGGTTTCAGTGCTGGGAAAATCATCGAACTAAGTTTAAATAAGGGATTTTCCAGCAAGCCACGTTTGATTGCTGGAGGGAACCCATTGTTTCCGATTAAATCCCATCATTTGGTGTTGTTGCAACCCCATGATTGATGCTTAAATCCCTATCCATCCAAGAATTCCCAAGAATCTAGACCATCATTTTCAAAGGATGTCATCATACATTTCTGATGATACAAACACAGTAGAAATGGTCAATCCTCATTTTCATACCAGAGCCAAGGCCATTCAGCTTTATATAGACAGTATATATAATATTATAATATGATATAATAAAATAATAAAATGATTTAATATATAAAATAACAAAATATAAAATAATAAATATGATATAATAAAATATTATATAATATAAAATTAAAGAATACAATACAATACAAGACAATAACATACAATACAATACAAAATAATATAAATTAATATAGTATAATATATTATTAAACTATATTAAAAAGATAATACAATATATTATAATATACTATAAAATAATATAAAATAATCATATAGTATTAATACAGTATAATATAATATGATCTAAAAAAAACAATATAGTATAATACAATATAATACAATACAATACAATAAAATAAAACAATATAATATAATACAATATAATATAATATAATACAATATACTATTATAGTATAATACAAAATAATACAATACACTATAATATAATATAATGCAATACAATATAACATAATGCAATACATTATAATATAATATAAACATAAAATATAATATAATAACATACAATATAATATAATATAAATGCAATAATATAGTATAATATAATATAAAACAATATAGTACAAATGTAATAATATAGTACAAAATAATATAATACAGTATAATATAATATAATATAATTTAATATAATACATAGCAATAAAATAAAATATAGTATAATACAATACAATATAATATATATATATATATGTATAATAGGAAAAATAAGATACACTATGACATAATATATAATATAATAAAATACAATATGACATAATAAGTAATATTATATAATAGTATAATATAATATATAGGAACTAATATAGTATCACATTTTGTCCGATAGAAATTCCTGCTCTTCCATCGCCAAACGACATGCTGGAAGGATGATCAACCGGCCCACCACCAGGGCGCACAAGGGCGCATAGCCCACCAGTGAGGGTCGGGGCAAGCCATCGGCAGTGAACAAGGCGCCCACCTACAGCCATCGGACAAAATCGTTAGTATATCTGATTATAACAATGTTGATAATAGATGATAATCGTATAAGAATTATAGAGTTTGTATACTTATTGGCAATGATAACTATCACATGTATGATATTGTTAAAACCATGATGAATTGTATTGTGACAATAATTATAATAGTATAACATAGTAGAACAATGATATACAGTTGTTGAGTATTATGAACATGATGTAACCACCAATAATTGTGATAGTGATAAGCGCTTGGCCATGATATGAAATAGCCCAGCTTTGGCGTTGAATATCATGGAATATCCCCAATTATCTGTGGTATACGCACTTGAGTCGATGGCTCCACCCAACATTCTGTGTGTTGGCCACTCTAATCCTGAAAATATCTCAGCAAATACAAAAACCATAAGCCATAGGATCCATGTATGGTATATATGCTAACATTGGGGGTATATTAATGGTAAATGTTACCGTATATGGCAGCACCATGGATCCTATGGGTAAGCCAATAATACTCTCAGGCAATCAAACACGGCTGGAAAATCCCCTATATTTAAACTATATTTTCAAACCTCAAACTAAATGGATGGTTTTCCAGCAAACCATGTTTGAGGATCAGGGGGTAACATATGTTTCCGGATGATCCTCCACATGGGGGTTTCCATCAATGGGGGTACCCCAAGTGGATGATTTATAATGGAAAATCCCAACAAAAAATGGATGATTTAGAGGTACCCCTATGACTTAGATTGACTTAGGAAACCTCCATATCTGACTGCATGGTAAGGTTGGCCCAGTGGGGTCCTTCTGTCCAGAATCACCCACCAAGGCGCTGAAAGCAGGACGATGGATGGCCCAGCAGTACCCAAGCTGTTCATGGCACCAAAGACAGGTCCTTGGTGGTCGTTGCATTCAGTGGACAAGCCAGGGTGCCTACAAAGTAGAAACACCAACCCGGTAGATCCAAGAATTATGACCATTTCAGGCATTCACTTCACATTTTACTGGCAGCCTTGAAGCTGTGTTCAGATTATGGAGTTTCCGGAATTGTCCGTCTGGCCAAACACGCTGGTTCTGGCCAGGGACGCAAGGGTCCGGAGACGAACAACGCCTTGATTCCAGGGATGAATCCCAGAATGGCTGTGACCATGGCCGTTCCCATTGGTCGGTTAAGCCATGAAGGAATCCAAGCCTTGAGCTTCGACAGTCCTTGGTGGATCTTGCGCCACTTGGTGGAAAAGCAACAAAAAGGTAAGTCAAACCTAAAATCAGAGGATCAAAAATTATCAACTCTGATTCACTATGATCAATTCAAAATCAACAGGTTTCTGATGTCTTTTATGTCTTGGACAACCGCTTGCCTGAAGAACTTTTTGGACATACATGAGGATGTATCCCACAGTAGTAGTGACCCATCTAGTACTGTCCCTAATTCAAAGGGCTGGGAACCCACCTAGCCACATCGAAGTCCCCCCAGCCGCACACCAAGCGTCGCCCTGGCGCCTCCGTCCCCTCCGTCCCCTCCGCCCTTCCCGCAACGCTGGCCGCGGGCGACTCGGCCGTGGCTGCGGATGTCTGCCGCCCCAAAGCCACCGGCAGAGGCAGCCCGGAGCTGGAGCCTGATGGGATTGATGGGGCAGGAAGGGCATCAGCTGAATCCTCTTCCTTCTCCTTGGTGAAGACGTTCATGCCGACCTTTGGAGAGATCAGAGATCCAATCGCTTGTCCAACACAAAAACACTTTTAGGAGCTAGAAATGAAATACCCTTGGGAGATTGACCAATTAAAAACACATGTAGCATCATGTAGATTACAAACTCGTGGATTGGTTCATGGGGGGGAAAAGAACATGAGCAAATGAATAAATCCAGGCAACGCCCCACAGAGTGATGCTATGCATGATCATATACCTCAACGATGGAGGGAACCGGAGCAAAATCCTCTGACTGTGGGAATTGTGCTGTGACGCGAAAGCTCCGCATACCAATCTCACATGAAAGAACGCAAGAAAACATATTAATATACAACAAAAGTACGCCATTGACTTTTCCAACATTGCACCTAAACCACGGCAACCCGATTGTTAAAGCGTACAGACTACATGGAAACCAAACATGGCCATGTAAAACGGGCATGTTGATTTCGACTGATACAGTACATCGTACTATGGGAAGAATCTCATGCCGTCCAAACATCAATCCGAATCCGCAATCTGCAGGGTACAAGGCAACATATCCTTGAGCTGTTCCATGATCTGCTTCAAAAGCTGGGTCCTGGAGTGCTTTTCGTCCGGCTGTGGAGTAATGAAGAAACTTTGCCACATTGAAGTGGAGAGACCGGTACAATAGATACGATTATATATAATTATATCTTAGGATATACATTTCAGAATGTCCACTAACAAACTTGTTGCTCGATGACTGGATGATGCTCAACGGTTAGTGTTATCGATTGAGTTGGATCATCCCAAATCAGGATGGATGTTAGGATCGTCTACCCCCAACATCCACTGGTTTAGGATAAATTGTTCCATGTTTATCCAATGAATCTTACCCGAAAGAAAGAATTTCCGGGCAGCAAAAGTGGGACTACCCTCTGGTAAACGTTGACATAACTATGGAACATCACCATTTTCAAGTGGTAAATCAACATAAATCAACTATAAAAGGCCATGTCCACTAGCTATGTTCGTTTACCAGAGGGTAGAACCCGCATTGTCATCATTGTTGTTGTTGTTGTTGTTGTTGTTTTCCGGGACACCCCAGCCCGCATCCAGCCAGCCGTGGCTCCTTGGAGACGATTAAGCCCACCAACATGAAGGGAATGGTGTTGGCATGACCAATGGCTGGCGTGGCGGTCATGATCCGTCGAAGGCTATGGGAGTGGACGCGGCACAGCAGGGCACTCAAAGAACCAATGAGGAGACCTGTGGACCTAGGACTTGAGCGAACATCGAACAAATCAGATGGATCTAGAAACATCTGGGGATTGCTGGAAAATCCTTATAACATGAATATCCCCCATGAATGGCTTATTCTGGTATAATTGGGGAAATCATGAATATTAATTGCACAGCTACTTATATTAATACGGGGCTCATTATTTGGCAAATCCCTCATTACAATCGTTGGTCAACTGGGATTCTGATACTACGATCTGAGAATAATGATCATGATAATCCGCAATTGATATAGAGCGCAGGTTTATACCTCCGAACTCATCATCAACCAACACCAGGGTTTTTAAAAAACGCATCGAAGCAGTAGCAAAGGGCACTTGGATACACTCAGTACCGTAGATCCTGCAAGTAGGCTGATATAACGTAGAAATGGTGTCTATGTCTGTATATATATGTGTATGTTGTATACATGTTATATATATATATATACATATATATATATATATATTATGTATAGTTAGGTATACACAAATATATATATATATACATCATATATATATACTGTACACATTATACTATAAAATGTATAAAATATAAAATGGCATCAATGGGTCTAACATTGATTAACATCTTTGCGCACCACCCCTGCGTGATCCATCATTGGAGATTATACCACAGAGATCCAGATGGAAAGCCAGAAACATATTCAACAAGCCTCCATTACCAAACAACAAATTCTTAGAGACCCCTCTTCTGCTTCCACCTGGTCCACTCATATCGATGACTCAACAAAAATCATTGTCGCTGGGATGGCCAAGGAACACATAGACCAAATTGGCCAGGGCCAACCACGCAAGCTTCGGGAGTGTCTCAATAGAGATGATTGGCAGGATCCTCAAGGAGCACAGCTTCCCGGGTTGCTGTATCTCGTGGGGAAAGCTTGCGGACTCACAAGAACACATTGAATTGCCTCATGTTCCTTATGAATTATGTCGTGCTTGCATAAATTTAGAATCGTTTGTCAGAGTACATTGGCCTCAGTTCCTATTGCCGGGGACGGCAATGCGAAATTGGCCAGTGCTGTACTTGGTTGCCGCGAGTACGACAAAATTTATGTACGGGTGATAGTGACGACAATCCCCTCTCAACAGTGAGACACAACTCACATGACCAAACACCAGGAGCCACTGACAACCTGGCCAATCTTAGATACCATGGCTCTCTACCTGGCCCCACAAAGTGGCAAAACATCAACAGATTTTAACAGATTACAACAGATTACAGTACTATAAACATCTATAAACAACAAATACATCATAATACATCGCTCTTCAGCCCTTGGTTTCCCCAGCCAGCGCCCCCCCAAGTTGGACCTGGTGAAAAGCAGGCAGGGCAGCAGCAGCTTGACGAACATCTCCGAGACACCCTTTCTCATCTCCTGCTCCGACGGCTACGCTATGGCTTATCATATGGAGTACCTCCAGACCACAGGGTAATTTATTCGATTTATTGGTATCCTATGGCAATATGCCTATCTTATCACATTTTTTTATATTGAGAGTGGAATTTGGGTGGTTTCAATCCCAACTGGAAAAAATCATTAAGTCATACTAATTGGGGATGAACATCCCACAGAATTATGGATGAACATTAAAAAAGGAAACGCACCAACCAAACATGGGATCAACTATTTCCCGTTAAACAATGAGGCTCCAAGAAAACCATATATATATATATACATATATCATTCCCCAATATTCAGACACACCATCTTACCCTTGTCAATCTTGTCATCTCATGTCATCACACTAAGATTCAAAATGTGCAGCGGATCATATTCACCGTGCATTTATGAAGAGGTCCAGTATTCTGACTGTTTGCAGCCTTAGGATGAAACGTCTCGATCCACCTGTGGGAATTCCTTCCCTGGCCTTGTGAAGGATTCCAGCTTTCTGTAGGTAGGCGCCCGCCACACAATGCAGCACGATTCTCCCCACCGCATTGATGCTGGTGACAAAGGCCAGGAGAAACAATGAGGACATGGCAGCACAAAAGTCAGAATAATTTCAGGGATCGAAGCTCCTAACGCACTGGTTTTCCAGTGAACCTGTTTGGAATCAAGATGGTGCGTTCAACTTGTTAGGAAATGAGCTAAGAGGATTTCTTCCAGATCAAGACGATTGTGCTTGTTTTGAGAGATGGGGACAGTATGTACGTGATTTTCCAGGAATCCGTAGGCCACTTTTCGGAGTCTTAAGCTTGAGCCAAACGCTCGCCAATCCGGTCTGGACATTGATTGGCAGCTAGTTCAATGAACATATCGTGATGCAGCATGTGTAATATATATATATATATATATTTGCACCATGAGATGAGTCTAGCAGCAACAGGGGGATGTGATGACCTATTTGGCGAACAACATTGAGATGCATCATTTGAGAAAGTGATCTGATCCCTCTTGCAAGGCTGAACCTGTGCATGAATTGATCTTCCCGTCCACAGCGATGAATGGGACTAGGAAGGAATTCCATCATCTCCACTAAAAATCTGAGTCATTGGGGGAGCATCTCAATTAGGGCATATTTTTTGGTAAGGGAACACTTACAGGAAACGATAACATCCTATATTATTCTATGTATTCAACTAGCTGATTTTGTGATACAATTTCAACAATACATTGTATATATATATATATATTGTATATATAATATACTCCTTTCATCTCCTTTCAACATCGAACTTCTCATGTGTTTGGGACACGGCCTTGGCATCGGCGGAAACGGCGGGCATCCCCGAGCGTTTCATGAGGCACTGCAAGTGCGAGAGCCCCGCCATCGTCAATCCGATACGGTCCTGGCATTGGATGTGACACATACCCTCTGGTAAACTAACATAACTATGGAAAATCACCATTTTTTATGGGAAAATCCACTATAAATGGCCATTTTCAATAGCTATGTTAAATTGCCAGAGGGTAACGATGGTGATTCCAATGGTGATATTAGGGGATGACATAAGATGATAGTCTCAACCCATAATAAAGAGCAGAGATTCAAACAACAAAAAAATATGGATTGCATCCACCAAATTGGGTCAACGTTGAAGAATTCATAGACTTGCTATTGGAAAATATTGGAAAGACATTTCGGGTGAGATCTGAGTTGTTTTTTTTTGATATTCTCGCAAGCACCAACGCGTGTCACCGTGTAGACCATGTCCGTGAGGGATACATCCGACCATTACCCTACAGGTATGGCAAATCAGAGTCAGAGGCGCGAAATTCATCTCAGACCATGCGCTTTTTTGTTCAAAAGACAATGATAAGCATCACATCTCGCGAAACACATGTCAGCATCTTCCAGCCCAAAAGCTACAAGAATTTCTTTCCCCTACTCGACCTGTCCTGCCATTTTTGATGGAATGAGTTCCAAAGAACCATTTGGATCCATTTAAGGAGGATTTTCCTACTTATTTTCACTAAATAGAAACCCCTACGTTATCTTTAATTCAGGTCTTGTCCCACTTATACTTGAGTCATGTATAATAACATGTTATAGCTCATACCCTCTGGTAACTAACATAGCTATGGAAAATCACCATTTATAGTGAGTTTTCCTATGAAAAATGGTGATTTTCCATAGCTATGTTAGTTTACCAGAGGGTAACCCGCCAACAACGTGTTGCGGCTCTCGGTGATCCAGGCCTTCTCGGCCTGCAGTAATTTCTGCATTTCTTGTTTCAAGCGCAGCAACACTGGGCGGCAGTTGCTGCTGGCCAGCTCGCCTGAGAGCATGGCCATGGAACCAACGATGTGGATATGATCCACTCTGGTTGGTGGTGCAATAACCATCTTGAAAAATGATGGAGTTTGTCAATGGGGAGGATGACATCCCATATACGACATGGAAAATAACAAATGTTTGAAACCACAAACCAGTACTGCTCTAACCAGACGCACCATTGAAACACCTCTGGACCTCTGAAACGCCAAGAAAACGGTGTCATTCCACATCGGAATGGCATCCTGCGATGGCTTTCATACTCAACTGCTCATCTGATGGGTCTCTACAGCCAGTGGCCCATGGTTTCTCCCCAGCGCCCAGTGACTGTGATGCACATAAGCCGCGATCAGAGCTGCTTGACAAGGCGTCTGCAGAGTGGCAGCGGCCGAGAGCGCCTGGGAAATGTGTCGAGGTCAGTGAAAGAGCAGGGTTTAATCCTGGGATATCCCGGGGTAACCCCAGTGAGGATACTGTAATTCTTCACTTTTTTGGGGTGACACCCCTGGTAAATTAAACCAGGGTTCATTGATCCAGAGGTGACATTATTGGAATTTTGGGGTGTCAATGAACTTAATTCGAGCCCTGCCGGTAACCCTTCCTACAGCAGGTCACAAACAAGTTCATTCTCAACTATAAATTCGAATAGGATAGAACAAGGTGGTACTATCCTATCATTTCGAAACAACTTACCCTCTGGTAATTTAACATAGCTATGGAAAATCACCATTTTTAATGGGAAAATCCACTATAAATGGCCATTTTCAATAGCTATGTTAGTTTACCAGAGGGTACCTGGATGATCCACAGCTGGATGCAACTTGGATCGTCAGCTACCGATGGATCCCATGAAATCCTGGCCTTGCTTCGTGCTTGAGCACCCTCGCCGCCGGGCAGCGCGCTGACGGCTTCAAAGAAACGCAGGATCACCTTCAACAGCAGCACGGCCTTGGCGCCAATTTTGAGGTTGATATCTATCATCTATCGATATGTACCCATCCATCTATATATCTATATATCTATCTTTCTTTATTTATTTATATCTATCTATCTAATTATCTAAGTATATACTTATTTATCTATATATGGTTTTCTATATTCTATCGTTCTATAGTTATGTATTTCTATTTATTTTATCTTATCCATCCATCTATCTACCTTCCTATATATATATATACTAAAGATATTCCTATCTCCCTATCTACCAATCTACCTACCTATCATCTATCTAGCTATCTATATGTATCTATCCATCTGTCCATCTACCCATCTATATAAATACACATATCTAAATAGCAATCTTTATTGATCTAGGTTATCTATCTATAATTATACATGTTACACATATAATATGTATGAAATACATGTTGCTTTATGTTATAAGTTGGTGATTTAGCCAGGAAATATAGAAAGAAACTGGAATGGCACAGAATTTGTTGCGATATATTGGGATATATTCCGCATCTATTTCTGAATTTCAGAGATCATCACGGTAGTAGTGCTGGATACAAACACCCTCTGGTAATTTAATATAGCTATAGAGAACGATCATTTCTAACAGGTAAATCATATGGTAATTCATTCATAAAGGGCCCATGTTCATCCATTTTCCACAGCTATGTTGAATCACCAGAGTATCTACAACTTGGGTCATGCCACCTCTGAGTATGGCCTTAGTTTTCATCGGGGCAACTACCCTCTGGTTATTTAACATAGCCATGGTATAGATGGCCCGTTTATAGATGGTTTACCTAGTAAAAATGGTGATTTTCCATGGCTATGTTAAATAACCAGATGGTAAACTCTATCTTTTGATCCTTTTCCATTCTTGTCTAATATCCCTCTCAAACAAAGTTCTCAAAGGTCGCACAAAGAGGGGTTTTCATGGTTTCCATGCTGTCCTTCTTTCTCGTCGATGTGGCCAACATCCTACTGAGTTTGAGGGGTGCCTATGTTGCCACCAAACTCCATAAATGATATTGAATGGGAGAAATGCCTGTGGCGGGCTGTTGGGGGTCTTAGTAGCAAGGTGGACCCTGATCATCTGTATGTAAAACACATGCCAACAAAAAAACAAACACATGAACCACACAGTTGGATCCATTTCATAGTGATTTAAACGATACCCAAGTGAGGTTCATCATTTTTCGATGACCACTCCCCACCTCTAGGATCACCTTTAGCTACTCACCAATCTGTCACTCCAGGATTACAAGACACAGTTCAACTGCGGGGTTCCCAAAATTCAGGGAGGTATGTATATATATACATACATACATACATACATACACTGTATGTATGTGTATAATATATATATATATATCATACATATGATATAATTACTATATAATATACACTATATCTTTTTTATGATAATATGTATATATATATATATAACTCCCACAATTGGATCAGGGGAAGATGTACAGGAAAGCCCCAGGTTTCACGGTATAAGAACCATGGATATCCATCATTTCCTGCAGTTTTTTCCATTTTCTTGGCTCCATCGCTCCATAATCACGACGGGGCGCATGGGAGAAGGGCAAGGCCAAGAGCACTTCGTAGATGTTATTGGAGTTCCTGAGCCATTCCACGATCGATTGTGCATGTCTTGTTTAAAGGCCTTAATAAAAACCCATATTCTGGGATTCTGGGGAAAATGTATGAACATGTGAGAAATCCATAGAAATCCAGTGTTTTTGGCCAGTGGAATTGAAACACACCACCATTTCTAATAACCCAGCAGAAATTCTGGGGCGTCGCCCTTGGGAAGGAATGAACTTCGTTGATCCTTCAAATCAAGAAATTGCTTATAGCAAGCTGGATACATGTAGGTGGTGATGTAGATGGAATTTTATATGAGATGCCAAGTCTTGCGAAGCATTTACTAAGCACAAGTAAACCAAAGATCCAGGTTTGTCATGCTTTGTCCCAGAGAAGCAATGCCAATATAATCCAACACTTCAATACATTGCAATCCATGATAAATGATTGGATTTTGAGGGGGTTCCCAACATTCTCAAAGTTGAATGCCCACTGGTAGTGAAAATCCGGATTTCTGTTGCCAAGAATCAACGTGTTAATGTACGCAATCGCTCGCGCACAGGGGTGCCGTGCTCCTGAACAAGGTTGAAAAAGAGATGCAGGTTGCACTTCCATGCCGCTCGTTTCTGCTCTCAAAGAAAGGATCAAATTCTGTCATTATGAAATTATCATTTTTCTTTCATGCATACGTATGTATATATATATTATCATAATACATATTATATACAAGATATATCAAAATATAACATTATATGTATGTATATCATATATAATATGTATTGTATGTACTATATGTAAACTATTATATAATCCGAATAGCTTTGCGAAAGCTATAGACATAGCCCATCACGTCGCTCGGCCACTGGCTGATCTTTCTGGTGACCAATCTGGATCAATCCCATCTACCTATATCAAAGACCAGCATTGGTTAATGATCCCAAATATATGGTGTTTTCATTACTAAAGTTTAACTGTAGTTTCATTCCTTACTAACATCTGGTTTAATATCAATAATAAATAGTATATAAATAGTAAATCACCTATTAAATCCTATTAATATATAAATCACGGTGGTTTGATTCCTTCACCATGGTGACTCTGGGGGTGTTAAAAATTCTTAGGGGAAGGGATCAAAAATATATCATAAACTTATCACAGTGGTAAAGCGTGGTATTTCCTGTGCAAATCCAACAGCCAAAAAAAGAAGGTCCACTTGGTTCTGTCTAAAAAATGCGGTATACCCCCCAAAAATGGCAATCTAAATGGAGAAAATTATGATAATCCATTAGAAAATTGGGGGTACCCTGTTTCAGACCCCACTTTGACCACCAACCCCCGAGAACTTGCTCCTTGCCCAACCTCTGCGATCGATTGCGGATCCACTCCATCCGCTTCCAGCTGCTCCTCGCAGGGGGCAACAGTCAAAAAATGATCTCTTGTCAAATGAAGGTAACTCTATGCTTCACTCGATGCCTTGTTTTGCCCTGAATATTATGGTTTATGCCGAGTTTATGCCTCAAAATCATCCAAAATCCAGAGGTTCTTCCACTCTTTTTGCCACAAACATTGCCAGAACCTGGGGTCGCCCAGAGCCCAAATATGAGGCTCCTCGGCTGCTTTGGCCTCGTCTAACACCTCCTCAGCGAGGGATGGAATCACAACTATGGTAAACCTACAGAAAGATGTGGAAAACCCATGGGTTTTCCTAGAAAGATGATCTACACATTTCATGGTGTGTTTTTTTTCCGCATCTATGTTAGTTTACCCAAAGGCCCTAGGGTAGTTTTATGTGACAGTCAACTGTAGCAAACCATCCGATCATTATAATTTTGGCCAATATTCTTAGAAAGGAAACCCTGGGTAATCCGACTATGGAGCGGGGACCCTGCACATTTTTGAGCATCACGGGATGGTCCATTGGGTTGGCTGAACTTTCAGGTCGCCCGTCCGGACAGGAAACAACGGCCGTTGAAACCTACCTCTTTATTGTACATGATTGTGCCATTAATGTGCCATCCACTTCCGACATTGAAGGTGCAAAAAAAAGACGGTCTTTTTGCAAATCGCTTTGGAATCACTTATTATAGGGGTTTGCCATCGTCAATCCCTCTATAAATAAATCAAGCAGCAGGTAAGGGACATCCATGGGTGGAGGTTGATTTACCCCCTAGTTTTGCCCATTGTTTGGCCGATGCGCAAGTGCCACCTGTTGAATTGCAACAATGTCAACCTCGGGTGTTGGTTTAAAAACAAAAGAAGAAGTCTTGAGTTATTTAGGGTGTTTGATCAAGAAAAAGAGATAAAAAAAAAGAATTGCAACTGATATGGCACATCCCGATCAAACGGCCAAGAGGTTGAGGTTCGTTAGCAAGGGTGAAAGATTACCACACATCCAATGGTACATTGACCTGGGCCTGGTTTACTGATACATTACAAATAAAGGCAATGGATGCTCTGGATATGTATATAGTACATATATATATACATACACATGTACAATTCTGGAACAGTTTTGCCAGGGATGAAACCACAGCCAACCTGATGTACCCTTCAAGCAAATCAGAAAAACATATCATGACAATATATATATATATATATGTACAGTGTATATATATAATTATATATACATACGATATACACATATCAATATTAAGTTTCGAACTTAGATCCAATCAACTAGGAAGTAAGCACCACTCATCTTGTATTTTACCAGGCAAATACATATGTTCCATCCACTGTCCTACTCTCCAAGGGGCCATCAACCGATCAGTGGTCCGGACCTGGGACAAGAAGGACGTATCCGATGTCTGCCCGATCTTGGGGCTATATTGCATATACACACGGGTAATATGTATATCTGATATATACTAGCGTATATATATATATATATGTGACAATGTATATATATATATATAATTCAATGATGTAAACAAATCTGTAGACTAGGTGACTAGATCATATCATATCATATCCACACGCAGGTAGCATTCCCAGCCAGCATACACTCCCGACAGTGATAGACTCATCATGTATGTAATCTTGGTCTCTTCACCAAACACCCAAAGACAAAGGAACTATTGACAACACTAGATTAACACCTGCCGATTTACAGTCTGATTCAAATACAATATATCACCAACATGGAATGGTGATTTGAGGTCCCCTTCCCCTCATCTATAGGTAGAGGTCCTTGGAATTTAGATTCGCGCCTGTGCTAATTCTGAGTGGTTTCAACTCATCATTACCCGTGCAGATCTTCTGTCGGCTAAAAACCAAGGTCTCTGTCGGCTCCCAATATGTTCGACACCGAAAAAAGTCCAGGTTCTCCAGTGTCCGCACACCCAATGATTTTAAACAGCACCTTCAAGCCGCAAATCCAGTACAAACATACACAAAAACTCACACACCAATCAACTTTTTGGTATGTTTTTCCATGATTTCTCCATTTTCCCTCTACATCTGGATGTATCTGGAGGATTTCCCCCATCCGTCCTACCAGCCCTCAAGGCCGCCCAACGCTCTCCACGGTGCGCCGTGAGGGGCGCGGGGCAGAGGTAGCCTGCAGATCCTGGTGCCAACCGTTGTACCATGGGTCCCATGGAGGTTGTACAACGCTTGTACCTGGTTACCCTCTGGTAAACTAACATAACTATGGAAAATCACCATTTTTAATGGGAAAATCCACTATAAATGGCCATTTTCTATAGCTATGTTAAATTACCAGAGGGTAATCTGGATGTTATAACATGTTATAACTCTTATACTCCACTGTCAGACTGGTTTCTGATGATGTTTTGGGTGTTTGATTTAATGGATCAGATTTGGGCGGTCTGACTTTTGCCTGGGCTGTATAGATTATTGTTTTGTGGATACGGAGAGCAAGCAGCATAACCTCTGCGACAACGGGAATGGGTGACCATGGTTAAATGTTGAGATTGAATTCTGCTAAAGAAAGCAAAGTCAAATGGATATGGGTAAGAGTATAGAACTACCATTGATTATGGGTGGATTTAAAACCCCGTTGACTACATTTGAGATCTACACAAGTGGGATTTGTCATGTCTAAAGATGCTGAAAAATGGGAAATACTATAGCGATCGAAAAATGGTATGGTGAACAATGAGTTTTTAAGTACTGATTTTTAAGCAATGGTTTACATATGTTTACAATAGCTTTCACCTTTTGTGCTTCTTTTCCTGGTTTTGATAGAAAGTCAATGATGAAATAATGGGCAGATTGGAAACAACACTTGATATGAATGGCATTGAAGGGCACAGTATCCAACGGTATCATAGTCATGAATTAAACTACATATACACCCTCCAGTGAATTAACATAGACCCTGAACATATTCAAGTCTTAGATGTGTTTATATATATTTCTATATGTTCAGTGGAAATTCATCTTCGCACCCCCAACTCATGGCAAAGTCGATGTTAATTTACCCCAGGAGCCCAGGATGGCATTCGAATCAGGCAAGCGTTGGACTTGTTCCATCGCCAGGTTTGAATCGGTGCTGTCTGTGGTTCTTTGATTGCCATTCTGCAAATATTCCTTGGAACGAATACAGCCAACAGTTGGGCATTTTTTCAGATTTTTTCATAGTACATAGAAACCATACCAGCCAGAAAAATATTTGGCAAGAGAAGAACACATTTTGATCATCTAAAATCATTCATGAGACACAATCGTTGGTAGCCGCAGCTGAACCGCAAAGGTTATCCTATCCATTTCGATGTGTACGGAATGGTCGAAACATGTTCCATGGGAAACCTTTCCGCGGAACGACTCCCTGACATGGATAGGACGGATAGCTATGTCATTATACCGAACTATCATGAACTATCTGCTATCCTCCAATCTGTAATCACACAACAACATGATGGTCCTTTCACATCTAAAATGTGTTGCAACTCATCAATCATCCCACCAAAAAAAAAAGCCGATTTTCCAACGATCAGTCAGAATCTGCTCCATGTTGCCCCTATCCCCGGCATATCTCGGCTGCCTCTCTCTCCACTTCTTGTTCAAATTGATCTTCCAACTCCTGGCTGATGGGACAAGTACTGTAGTAGTGGTTGGCACCCCCTGTTTTATGATAATGTTGGCTAACATTAACAACATTGTTCTTGTGCTTGACACCAACATGATTTCATGATGGAAGCACAAAATTGGATCATGAACCTCCCATGTCCTAGGCATGAACACACGGGCGGTGAGAGACATAGTTTGGTGCTGAAAAGCAAGTGTTTGCTGGGTTGAAAAACATGTTTTGTTGATTGTTAATCACAAGTTTGTGTGTGTGTGCTTGAAAACAAACTTTGTTGATGGTTCGAACCACAATAAACCGGCCGTAAATCAATCTGAAAAGAAAACCAAAAACATTATATGCAACATGTTAAAACAGGTTTGTGGATTTTCAACGTGTGGCTGATGAAAAAGCCAATGTTTGGTTCAAACCAGCATTTTTGATGGTCAAATCTGTGGGGGCGTCCACCCATATTTTGTTATGGCTCAAACCATCAAACCCAGACTAGTTGATTGGGACAGTTTTTTTTAGAATAGTCATAAAATGATAAATCACTGTGAGTGCTTGACAGCAATCTGTTAAACATATCTACTGCCACTTTTTTCAATTGTCAACACATCCATGTTTCAATGAGTCAATTGTTTCTAAAATTATACATATCACATACACAATATCAATCAATATCATATGTACAATATACAATCATCAAATAGAATAGATTCAACTAGTTGATCTGTTTGGATTGGTTGACTCCTGTTTTCTGATGTTGAAAGACCTGTCTTTTAACTTTTATCTTCAAATCCTCAAAGCATCGACTGTCCAAAGTCCAAAGCTTGCTCCTTGGCCCGTTCCTCCGACAAGAAGAGCTGCTCCTGGGGCCAAGCTCCGCGCTGAAACTCATCTTCCAACCCCCCCTATGAATGGCAGGGTATGATATTCATAACTCATAACATATCATAAAATATCATAAAACTATGAATGGCCATCAAATATTAGGAAATCAGGTGTCCAACCAATGGAATGGCCATCGATGGCCCATGGATATCCAGGGGATGTTTTGCGACTTTTCTGACGTCCAATGGGTGGAATGATGGGCAAACTCATTCCACAAACCAGTGACTGCAGGGATGATTTTGCTCATCAAAAACACCGTGGTAAGATGGGATCCTTTGAGGTCGCTGGAAATTGGCGCTCGTGGATGGTCCCATCTATGATCACTTGGTGATTGGGAGCGGCAAACGATTGGGAGCTGCAACCCTATATAAAAGGGCAGAAGCAAGTACATGACCCGCAACGAGGGATGACAAATCCGACAACAACACATATGACATGGTGTTGGCATGTGTCTGCAAGAACCAGTGGTGGCAAGTGAATTGTAATTTTGCTGACAGGCTGTCCATCAAATAGATTAGTTCAAATCCTTAATCACCTTTGCTGTATGTAACAACTGGTAGAACACATCACTTCGTAAATTACAGCAATGAATCTTGGTATTGGATGGTATTGGTACCGAGTGGACATCCTACAAATGAAGGGAATGGTCCCCTCTGGCAATGAAACCTGGCAACGGAATCCCTGAAAAACCAGGTTTGTTGATGGGATTGACCCCAAATCTCCAATAAACAAACGCGGCGGCATGACAAATCACCCGTTTTCATCACGGTGAATCGCGAACAAAATGGGCTATGGCTTCCGGAACGATGTTAAATCGGTACCCTTGGCCCAACTTGGAGGTGCAGTTCCATTATCATACTATATAATATATGTAAATATATATATATATACATAATTGTATAGTAAGGATTATAAGTTATAAACTATAAACCACTTACTTACCTGGGATGCACATGGCACCTGCGTGCGCTTCCACATCCGGATCTGCTTGTCATTTCCAGCAGTGATGATGAAAGCGGCATCCTGTGGCCCACAGTGGCGGAACCCAAGGGCTCCGTAACCCAAGTTGTCAGGAAACTGGCTTTAATTTCTGTAAATGGTTGTGGACCGTTTTTGAATAGAGGTTTTTTCATTGAAAGCACAATACTGTGACACAAGTCCCACAATCATTTTTTAGAAGATCCAGGGCAACATATTTTTTTCCTATGCCTCAAGCAGCCACTAGATGCTGCAATTAAACAGTGTTTATCTTATGGTTGGGACCCGTTGTGTATGTCTCGAATTATTGGTGTCCTGCCAACTCATACTCAACAAACGTCGAGTCTTGGTGGGTTGTTTTTGAAGAAACTGTCTAACATTGGCGCATTAGTGCATCCATATCCACAATACAGGTTACAACATATTGTTCATTATACTTTAGTTTTCGATATCAAATCGTCAAATCTTATAAATCACAACATCATCAACGTCCGAGCCACAACCATCTCTAGAGATTTTGTCTTGACATGTTGAAGAATTTATAGTGAATCCGGACCCGGTTAAAGATATTTCTATATATATATATATTTATTTCATCGTTTCAGGATTGCCTCCGACCATCTATGGTGAAGTTGTTTGAGGTCACCACAAATTTTAGATCCCCAATCTGCGGGTTTTCCGAATGTCAAAGCTAAAAATTTGAGTGATATAGATGTTTTAAACCAAAACCTTTGTATGATTGTTGGTTTATAAACTCCATACACATCCATAAATTAGTTCCTTATATCCCCCTTTAACTCCACAGCCTCCACCAATTACGACCATCATTTCCTACGGAATCATAGGGGATTTAACCGTGAAAACCGCCGAATAAAGAATGGGAATACCAGAGATTTTGATGCTTGAAAAGCCTGTCATACAGTATAAATCCCCTCTGATAATCAAACATGGCCATATATAAAGTCTCCCATTTTATAGATGGTTTTCCCACTAAATCCTCATTAAAAACATCTTCACCGGAGGATTTTCGAAAAAAAGCCACGTCTGATGACACCGGAGGGCCTACCCCACCCATCCGCCTGCGACAGGGCCATGGCCAGGATTTCAGTGGCGTGACCTGCCAAGGTGCTGATGACTTCGTAGCTGTCGCAGTCCCAGAGTTTCAACCTCAGCTTCCGGGCGCCACATGGCGGGGGTATTTTTAGCATCAACCTTTAGGGAGGGGGAGCTATGACATGTATGTTTCATAGCATAGCTAGACACAACTGGATCTAGAGAACTGATGAATGAGTGAGGATTTTGCCAACAATTGGGATTTAACATGATCTGACATGAAGGGAAGGTTTCCTTCAGGACAACAACTGAGAGGAAACGTTCAATCCGAACCACTCCATAAAGTTGCTCAAATCCTGGCAACAAGGATATTTCCTTGCTCTTTGAAAAATGTATTACTTGCAATTTTATATGTGGAATGATGATTTTCCAAGATTGCCGAGCATTTTTTCCAGGCGCAAGAAACCTCAACGAGCCAACAGCTTTAGGCAGAAATGGGACGGATCGAGAGCATGGGACCCCCCAAAAAATGATTGTGTTTGATAATAATATGTAATAATACAATATCTAATAGGTATTAATATCATACAATCAATCTATATATCTATAGTAATAATGACAATAATCATTATAATAATAACAATGATAGTAACAATCAATGATTGGTGCAACAAAAAAAATGACCAAACATTTGCGGCTCCGAAAGTAGCCTAACGGCTTGACACTTGACAGAGGAACATGTGATCACGGCCAGAGGTTGCCAAATAGTGGGTCCCAGGTAGAAAACGAACCTGCAGCCAGCGGATAGGTATGGGTTAATCCATGGACCCGGCATTGTTGTTCTTCCTAAAAGAAGACACGAATAATGATAAGATAATGATAAGTATACAAGTAGGTAACATCTACTGGATGAGTGTTCAAGTGTAATTAAAACATGCCCATACACATCATATATATAATTATAATTAATTATATATGTATATATATATATGAGTAATTAGTCAGTGACTTAGTGGCCATGGTCTATGCTCTGTCGCATGGACTGCAGACTGTAATTGTGGAAATCAAACAACAAATCCAGTCCTGACAAGACTAATTACATAGCATTTTATCGAATTATACAATTGTGCGCAAACAACAAATAAATACAAACGTACTGGTATCTGCACGTTCACACGTTTCTATTGGCACGGCAAAACCTTTGTGAATAACGCTGCCCGTAATATTTGATGGCACCTCTCAAATAATATGTCGAATTTGGTCGGTGGTGTCAAGCTTTCTGAGAAACCGTTGCCAAAACACACAGCAACACTTGGTGGCAAACACCTTCTGCAACAGATGTGGGTCAAAGCCGCAAAGCCCCTGGTATCCCCTGGTGAACACCAAAAGAGTTGGTAAATGGTAAATGGATGTGTATCTTCAAAACATGGTCCCATAAAATGGTCCCATTCATAAGGACCAATCACCACAGAATAGTGACAGTGAGATGGAGAACTTCCCAGATTGCTTCAGATCTTTTGGGATGTTTCGGATACTGGATCTTAAAATCTCGAGTCACAGCCACACAAAAGCAACACCAGGTGCGTCCTAGGACAGTTACACAAGGCCACGGCCCGGCTGATGTCGCCTGCATCACTGACTCGTTGTGCGCCTTCAATGATCGTAAGCAATTGCCAAACTGCGTGCTCCAAAGCCTGCTGGGCGAACATGGCTTGGACAAGCCGCCATTTTGCATCCTATCTTTTGAACAAGAATTGAACCAGCAAAAGCTCGGGATGTGCATATGTTTAATGTTTATGTTTGATATATATGAATACAATCAGCTAGAGGAGACTTAGTCAACAAAAGTCCGTGAACATGGAAGAATTGAAGGAGGGGAACTTCACCATGAACAAGCGAGGAGTTCCTTGCCAAATCTTCAACCTTGAAAAACAACGCAATGTATTTGACACAGTTCACAGTCAAAGTTAACTTAACATTCAATGAATTCAATGGGCCAGGTGTTGCCCAACAACACATAGATATCTAATCATCAATTGAATCAATGCAGGACCAGTTAACCATCAGTAGGGAAATGATATAGAATTCATTGGGCATCTAGCAGTAGCCAACATCCAACAATGAATGGACATTGAGCATGTTCTAACCTCAATCAGTCGTGGATCTGACCAACAAGAAAGGATTCGACCATCAAGACCTGGGGCAGCCATCCCATCTTCAGGTAGCCAGTTTGACCTCCATGAAACTATCGTTTCAAGTGTTTTTTAAGCACTTCAGTTGGTTGGTCAAGACTCAAACTGGACAACATATACGTATGTATAATTGTATATTATATACACGTATAATTACATATATATATATATATTATACAAAATTGATCAACATAATACACATCATTACAAACAAGTTTGGATATGGTTCAATGTCAGCCCAGAATTATCTAATAAGCTCTGGCTGATAATCAGGGGATCAACTAAAGCCCCAAAAAGCGACAATCTGCTGATGCAATTCCACTCCAGTGGAACCAAAGAGGAATTTGACGGAATTTGTGAAACCTGGGTTTGTCATGACCCCATCTTGTTTGTTGTTTTTTTTTTGTTTTTTGCTTTTTGGCTGCAACCAAACTATCGTTGGTTCTTAGCTCGCCAATTGGTTTGGTTCATATCCCCATGATTGTTGCTACATGTCCAGGATTCAAATAGTCACAACCATACCCTCCGAAACTCTTCAGGGTGCTGCCCACCCAGTGCTGTTTGCTAGTATATAACCACATTAACTGGGTCGATATATCTACAATAAGCATCCATATACGCTAGTTATATTATAATTATTAGTATTTATTAATTTATTAGTCATCTAACTAAACCAACTTAGCTAACTAAACAAAAAATGATGCTTTAGTATGGTTTGTTTAAAACATGTTTAATCATGTTAAATCATGTGAAATCCCCATTCCTCCGCATTAAACACCACACATCTCGGCTCCAACATGCGCCTCACGTTCTTGTCCGCCGAGCCCGAGGCAATGAGCTGCGAGTCGTCCGAGACATCCAGTGTCATCACCGGTAAACGGTGACCGTAAAGGGAGAGATAAAACTTCAACCTCAGTCGTTTGAAGCAACAGAAATGGTGGATCATTGGATTGGTTTAGTCGGGAAAATCTTAACCGGAAACCCATGGGTTTTTACCATCAAATTGGTTGGGCTTTCCTGTAAATTTTCCCATCATCCAATTCTATGAGTGGAAAAAATGTGGGTTTTCCACTATGGTTTGATGGTGGGAAAAAACCACTGGGAACCGAAAAAACAAGAAACATGGTGGTTTGATCATGGTTGAACTAATGGTTTAACGAAGAAAAACGGTGACTACTGTGATAGTGGAAATAGTCACCAAAACATGGGATACAATTCAGCTTTGAACAAATGTTGTAAGATGTTCTAACTCTCATCGATAACATACCGTGAAAATCAATAGTTGAGTTCTGACCATGAACCATCAACATCAGACGTGGAGAATTCATCACGAAGAAAGGGGATGTCGAAATTGAACAAATGAGGTAAAGGTCAAACCTATGGTTCACTGGCCCCGCAAAGTCATTTTTGTGGGGTCTCAGGGCACGGTTTGAGGTCAGATGTTGGATCATCTAAATGTTGCTTCAAGCCGTGGAACTCCAGATTTATGCGAATCGCAATCAACAAACAGTTCGAGGATTACAGTGGCCTCTGGTGTCATCAAACATGGCAACGGAAAATCGCTGGGAAAATCACATTCCCTGTGAAATGCCCAGCCTCGTTGAGGATTTCCCAGCCCTGCTGAGTTGGGACCAGTCTGCCAGGTGACGAATCTTCAAAGAGCACCACCACAGTGTGGTTCAAGAGGGCGACATTGATGTATTTACCTTGCGAGATGCTCCATGCTGAGTATGAGCCGCATCATTTTGACATTTATTGTGACATATTGTGATATGTTTTGCCCCACATGGTCCCAGCATGTCCCAGCCATGTAGGTAAATATCCAATTATGATCAATTATGTATGTATGGCATATAGATCTATAATATAACATTTAACATCATTTAACCATGGACAGTGTCCTGATGCGATAGCCGTCTTTTTGGGACTCCAATCGAATCCACCATCTTTCCAGTGGCTGTTGGGTGAGTAGGCCACCGCCAGCAACTCATCTGGCAGTTCTGTGGACCGTTCCGTCTGCTCCAGCAGCTTCACTGAGCTGCTGGAGCCCTGCGTGGAACGGCGGAACCCTGTTGGGGATGAAAGGGGCGGGCCGTAACGGGGGTTCACTGGGACAGATGTTATACATGTTGTATGTTTGTGTAGGCTCAAAGGTGACGTTGTAGGATGTTATAGACTAGACATTATAGACTATATGGAATTTCCGTTTTAGAATCTGTCCGCTGAGTCCATATGTGGATTTTCCGTGTCAATTATGCCGGGGGTTGACCACAGCAGTTCCGAACGCAAAAAATGATCATTCAACTGTGTCAACGCATGTGCATTGGAACCCTGCATTGGAACCCTATCGGGTTCCAAAACGCTGTAGGTATGTAAATGTTAAATCGCGGTACCACTAGTCGCTGATTGAGATAATGGCTAGTAACCGGATGATAGATACAATACATATTTGATGATATTGAAAATATTTGAAGATGATTCAAACTCAACTAACTCATCTAATCTAACAATAATATTGAGCAATCACTTTGCATCTAACTCATCTGCTCCAGGGATGAACCCAGCTGCCCTGGGACCTTCGTAAATTCGAAGTCGAAGAAACGCAAGGTGCGGTCCGCCGAGCAGCTGACGCAGCCTCGCTGCAAAGGAGGAGGGCAAAGGCTGGCTCTATGGCACCAGGTTAACTGATCAATATCACTGAGCTATTCATGGTTTATCATGTCGAAGGTGATACAACTCAGTCATCAAAAAACAATGTCCGCCCATCTAAGTGGGACTGGTGTCCAATGGAAAATAGTTAGGAACTTCACCATGTCGGAGCCATTTATAGATGAAAAGCATGATTCTCATCCAAGTACCCTCTGGATATTTAACAGTTAGCCATGGTATAGATGGCCCATAGAAATAGATGGTTTACCTATTCAAAATTGTGATTTTCCATGGCTATGTTAAATAACCAGATGGTAAATGGAATATATGGGATTCTCAAACAGATTCCCACTTGGGTGAGGATGTTTTGAGAGTTCATGAACAATTCAATATTCCATCTAGTCCAAGATGACTATCACTATATATAATTATATATATATACACCATCTGCTAATTTAACATAGCTATGGACAATTGCCCATTTATAGACGATTTAGCCCTTAGAAATGATTATTTTCCTCATCTATGTTTAATTACCGATATCCAAGTTGTATTAAATGTCCATTGAATGAATCTGATATTCACATTTTTCTCATGTACTTATTTTGGTTACGTCATGTCATATCCCCATTAATCGCAATGTTTATAAATAATATACACACCATACTTACTTGGTTTTGTAATCATATCATATCATATCCCCATTACTCACCATGATTGTTATCATATTTTATGTCTATAACACCATCTTCATGTGATAATAAAATTAATAAATGATAATCACGTACTCACCATTAATGGGGATCATTAATATTACTCAGGCATCACCATCTGGTTATTTGTCATAGCCATGGAAAATCACCATGTTTAATAGGTAAACCATCTATTTCTATGGGCCATCTATACCATGGCTAACTGTTAAATATCCAGAGAGTACTCACCATGAAATTCAGCCGTTTGTTTCACGAAAGCCCAAGGGTTTCGCACCGCACCTTTCTGATCGGGCCGCTGTGCCAAGCCATAGACGGCTCCACTGTGGGCCTCCACACTCTGCGAAAGCCTGGGAGGAAACAAAGGCTGTTCAACGACCGGTGGCACCATTGATGGCCATTTACAATGATATGGAAATTGCTTTGAATGGGTAAAACATAGCCATGTATCAGTATGTATATATAGATATATATATATAATAATAATAATTGGCATATTAGACTTTGTCACTTTGTCAAGTCATTGGAGTACCAATGGTCCCACAAGAGACTAATCACTTTTTCCAACCAACAATCTTGGGGGCCCAATAAGGTTGATCAGTCAATAACCATCTGGATGAATGGCCGGTTTTAGGTCGATTCAACAATCAGATTTATCAAGCCTGGCTCCAACATGCGGATGGAGCATGATGGAACAATCAGGACATTTCACAATGCCGATTTGCAGATTCTTGGGGCATCACTTGGCATCACTTGGCCATTTATTTTGGAATTAAAATCACAAAGACTCCCAGGCGAAGACGCAGTACCACTGGTTGGGACCTGGGAAACCCACCCCAGTTGGTTGGACACAGGTTGGACCTCCAGTGACCCAGTGGATTTGCTTCAACCAAAAGGCTCCCCAAGCTGGATATTGTATAGCTCCAGTTTGCCCTCCTGCCAGGAACACGTCACAACCGTCACAAAGGTCATGATTTGCCCTTTGATGAATCATCAACATTTGCATGTTGGAATATCAAAGGAATCCCAGGGGAGCACCGCTCCATAGTCAAAATCAGAAATGCGAATCCGCAATTTTTTGATGCATAAATATAAAATACTTATTATAAACGATGGACACAGATCAAGCATGGTAACGGCATAACTTGCGTTCGATAACGGTGCCAATGCTCAAGGTGAGCCGGAAGAAATCGAGTGCAGCTTCCAGTCGAACAATTCAAACCAGAAAAACACTAATAATGAAACATAAACACATACATAAAAAAAATACACTATATAAATTATATAAAGATAAAGTCATTGGAACATATGAAGAGAAAGGCCTCACCTTCGTCTCCTTGCCTTTTTCAGACCTTTTTCACTGTTTCCGAATGTCGCCTCACCTTGGTGCCAATCAGCACATGCTCGTTGCCGGCGATGAAAAAGCCACACAGGCCATAGCCGGACCTGAGATTCAACGAGGCCATCCCCAGGTGTGTTGGACCTGCTGGCAATCTGTTGGCCATATTGCCACTGGATCTATTGATACCCTCTGGTTATTTAACAGTTAGCCATGGAAAATTAGATGGCCATAGAAATAGTGAGTTTTTTCCCATGAAAAATGGTGATTTTCCATGGCGATGTTAAATAACCAGATGGTACATGTATTGCTAATATTGAAACTGTACAAAGCTGGTCCTGAAGATCTCTGTTAAACGTCCATCCGCTATTGGCTTTAAGGACACGGTACTTAAGTATAATTTTGTGATATTTTGTGTATACATATTGTGGAAGATATCATATTTATTTATCATTATATGTGCAATATATGTGCATTATATTGTGTCTTATCATATTAGACTGTACTGATATGTCAGGTGTTTGATGATTCATGAAAATTTGTTGATATCTGATATCCAAACATACTACTATAGGATTATGCAAGCTGAAACCGTTCTATCGTGTTATCAAAGTTACCAAGATGGTGAAAACAACCCAGAACGCCCTCTGCTCTTGAACAAGGCGCGGCATGGTCCTTACACAACGGCCGGTAGAGGCACTCCAAATCTTCACAGATTCCGAACTCAAGGACATAAACCTGGGGCGACATTGACATAGAACACCCAGCAAAAAAGAAGATCAAACTCGGCTATCCTCATAGAACCCTAAAGCAAACAAAGTTTTAGTAAGATGAAGTGAGATTCTTCCTCCACCCCCCTATTTGGCTATCTAATGACCTACAGGAAAGCTTGAGAAATAGGAATGGCTATGCACCTGCATCCCAGTTGGCAAATGGTTCACAAGTTGTTCGCCCATAAATTGGACGCTGACTCCGGCTATACCATGGTCCCAAATGATCCCAACTGATTCCATGCCCCCCCCAACAATCTAGATCGATCGGATGTGCTGATCCTTGGTTTTTGGGTTTGATGGCTTAATTTTCAGCCATCTGGGCCATCTGTCTAAATAAAACCATTATTGACAACCTAAAATCAGATGATCTGGGGCAATTTAGGATAAGTACCCTTTTCAAACCCATCATTGACAGTGACGTCGTGGCGAGGTCGTTGCTACCCATCCAAGGTTTCCGCAAATACATGCGCCATGGTCAAAACATGGTATATGGGGTATGGTTATCCCACAATATTTGGATTCCAATTGCCAAGGAAAACTCATGGGGTCCATCTGGTATACTTACTATTATCAACTTCTTGGTTGGTTTTCATGGGGGGAACCTCTAATCTGCCAGTGGCGGAAGAACGTCTATTGCCATTTTAGGAACCTCGAGGTACCGAACACATCGCGAAATTTCAGGGAATATCCCCACAGAAGATGCTCTGGAATATTGCGTATATATATATGGCAACCTGGTGTTGTCCTGAAATTTCGACTGATCTATGGTTTCCAATGGCTATAGCCCCTATGGTTTCCCACCAATTTCCCACCCATCACTCGTGCGGTCGCCACACATGGAATCATCTTGCGCCACTGCCAAAGCTCGAACACCCGTGCGGTGCCCAGCCAACCTGGCAGGGCCAGTGCAATGATGGAAGTCGCTTTTTGGGGATGTGAACCATATTTTTTTGAACCGTCAAACATGGAGATAACCTTAATCATCCACGTGTGTGTATATATATAGAATATACAGTAGAATACAATAGAAAACAATAGAACTATTATACGTACTGTATAACTAGCATCAAGAACCGAGAAGTTTGACCCGAATGGAGAGTTGCTCACCTTTCCGTCACCAATTCTCCTGGGAGACCCGACTCCAAAGTGGGAGTCGCTTCCAGATGAATCGCCGGCCCTTCCTGGCTCTGATATGGGTCCTACAGGACAAAATGTTGGAAACCTGGTGAACATCAAGATAAGTGGTAAATGGATCTTCATGGATGTTCATCCCCCAACTAACGGTATTAACATGTATTAACAGTGTTTTTTCCCACCCCCAAATCTTTACAGATTGGTTGCAAAGTGGCCCATGATTGCACAAGACTCCCTTTTCGACTGGAAATCTGGAACACCACCGCTCACTTGGCACCTTGTTCAAGAGGGCCAAACATCAACTTGATCATCCACCAAACATCCCAGGTTCTATGCTATAACCGACAAGCAAATAGAGCAGAAAAAAACACTGAACAAACAGTCAAAACTAGTTGTACATTACTTTGTAAATGACTTGTTCATCTTTTCGGCGACTCCAGGGTGCACCTGAAAATGAAGTATATGTACGAGTTGCTGTTGTTTTATTTTTCTACTAGGGCAAATGATGATGATGATGATGATGATGGTGATGATGATGATGGTGGTGATGGTGATGGTGATGATGATGATATATAACATCATAATATACATATATATATATATATATATATTACATAATAGATAATACTAACAATAACAAATAATATTAATACTAATAATAATGTAATAATATAAAAACATAATGATACTAATACTAATAAAAACATAATAGTATAATAATATAATAATACAATAACATAATAATATAATACCATAATAATATAACAATATAATATATGTATATGTACTGTATATGTATATATTATACATATATATATATATATACACATTGATATACACTTATGTATATATATATACACTGTATATATATACACTTATATATGTATCCAACATATATATATATATATATATTATCCCCCTTGTACCGCCATTTATCTTCGTTAAGTCAGCATTTTTCATGGTTCAACGACGCCCGTCCGCGTCTCGCCTGGGACTCAGCTGCTGTGATTCCTGGGTGATCCAGGGAAGCGCAGCAAGATTCATCACTATAAACAATAGTTTTGATATCAATATAGATGATATCACAATGGACAATGACAATAGATGTTATCAAACAAATATATAGACAATAGCTTATGATGTTATCCGTTATAAACAAGCTTATGATATCACAATAGACAATAGATGTTATCAAACTGACATAGCTATGGAACATCAGCATCTTTAATAGGTAAACCAACTATAAATCATCCATTTTCCATAGCTATGTTAAATAACCAGAGGGTATCAATAGGTATCAATAGTTTCCTACCAAACAAAAAGATGATCTTCACAAAGGACAGTTTTGAATTTTGAAACATCCCCTTGAAAACGGGAAGATCAATCCACAAGAAACAAGTCGGTTTGGAAAATGATTGTCCCAGGAGAAATGACAATTTTGCCCCAAACAACTAGACCCACTATACCATGATCCAATATGATATAATACAATATGATACAATATGATGATCTAATGCCAAACCAGGAGTTTTGGGTTGGTGTTTATCTATATATTTAAGCATGATTAGGGGGCACGGATTTCCCTATTCGAGTTGCCGGATTAGCCTCAGCATTTCAGGCCCAGCTTCGAACTGACTCCATCAGATTATTCGTGAGGCCCAGCAATGCAGTACTGGTCTTCTCATTCCAAGCCATCGAAAGCGCCTGGAGATCGGAGTTTGTTGAATCTCTGGGCTGTTTAGTTGGAGTGGCACCATTTGTGTAGCAAATATCCAGGATAATGATATACCACAATTAACAAAGGGGGGTATGATATGGTATGATGTTCCACCACGTTCAATCACTTAAAGAATAGTGTGTATATATTCCATTGTATGTTGTGGCTACACATTGACCCCCACTTGAACTCAACACTGCGATCCTTCGGTCCGCTAAAGTCCAACACAGTCTTTGCAAAAAAAACAATAAAACTGCGAACCACTTTATATCCGTAACCATAATAAACGAACTAAACCGTGGTTCTATGTGGTTCTGTCTGTTTTCCCCAAGCGCTAAGAGAAGCCGCCAACCTTCGCACTGCAGCGATGTGTTTGGAGGTGTGTGATCTCCTTGGACGAATGGCTGTGTCTGAGGTGAGTTTTTTTTCACGATGGAGGTGGAGTCAACTAATTCTAGTCGACTTTAAGACTATGGAAACTAATGAATATTAATGACAACTAATGTTAATTCATGTAAAAGAAGAACAAAACAACCTAACATGATTGCTTGTCAGTCAGGAACTCGTCGATTAAGAGAGTATCTTCTCAAGGAGGGATGAGAACAACGTGGTTTGAAAGCATCAACCCGAATTAATAGGAATTCCTTTATCAAATCTGTCTGGGAGGATACTGAAAACAGCTTGCCGATATGGTGCTAATTATAGAACTTGGGACTACTATTTATGCTTTACATATAATCACATATACTTGGAATGTGAATTCATTGCACCTATACTCCTCAATTAGATTTGACATGGAGCCGGAAAATTAGCGTCAAGCAAATGACTTTGCATGGAAGTTTAGTGAACATGTTCATTTTGGGGATTCCATGTTTCACGAGTCTGGTTTCTTTTTTAACAAGACCCACAAAGCCACAGACTTCGGCCACGTTCCATTTTGGCGTGTGTCACATCATCCATTTCGGATCCAGACATCACCCAGCGGTAGATTCCCTCTGAGGCTGGGTACGTCAGCTGCATGGGAGCCCTCGGCTTCATGTTCGTCGTCCTTCAGTGATAAGGTTGTGGGATTTCGATGGATTTCGTCTACATGTTGGTCAGTACAGATTAGTTCAGTCAGGGTTGAAATTGGTTGAAATCAGTTGAAATCCCTTCAAACACTGGGATGTATTGGGATGTGCCCGAGGTACTAACCACGAATCGCTAATTCTGGCAACATCTTTAAGTGGACGATTCAGGAGGTAATAAATCCAAATTTGACTTCATATTCGGCCTAGGTTCAGATCATGTTGTCTTCAATGCAAAATCTTAGATGTATTTTGGGACAATGAATCGCAAGGTGCTGAATCTGTCAGGAACTGATAACCACCAAATTTTGGACAAGAAACGGAAAAACCGGGGCTCATGGAAAATTGCCATGCAGCAGTCCATCAGGTCATGTTCAGTTATGTTCAGCTAAAGACATAACGCAATCACCAGAGTAGTGGAAATTGCTCTTCATGACTTCTACTTGTTTCCAGAACCGCATTGTGTAATGTCACTTCCCAAGTTCAGGACAAACCTCAATTTGAACGATAAATAAAATCACCATGTCGAACTCCTAATTTGTTGATGGCTTCAAAATTGCTTAATTCCGCATTCTTTGTGGTTCAAATAGGCAAAAAACATTTTTTTTGGTGGTTCATCTAGTCAAAATCCAATAGTTGTGATGGTTCATCTAGTCAAAATTCAATATTTTGGGATGGCCCATTTTTTTCGCCCCATCCCCAGGGCATGCCTTTGACCCCCAAGGGTCTCCTCGGCCTCGTGGTGCTCGTGATCCACGGCATCTGCAGCGTCCTCCGTGCCCTTCCTCGGTGACCGAGTTCTCATCCCAGTGGTTTTTGGAAACGTTTACTGGCCCAAAGAGACTTACTTTTTATATGTATATATATATATACATATATAATGTATATAATATAATGTTATATTATATTATATTATCTTATATTATATTATATTATCTTATCTTATCCGCCGACCCCGGCTGCGCAAGGGGGAGCGCGTTAGGGAATAAGACAGCAGCACCCAGCCAGTAGCCAGCAGTCAATATCCGCCGACCCCGGCAGACGCAAGG
>Ga0126342_10001015_pt1 | contig 36592 bp, 29 predicted proteins | sample Cyp1metagenome_FD_92528 | JGI IMG/M metagenome (GOLD analysis project Ga0126342, IMG submission 92528) | Coral microbial communities from Lord Howe Island, Old Settlement Bay, Australia - Cyphastrea 1 metagenome | ecosystem: Host-associated > Invertebrates > Cnidaria > Coral ... | reverse complement strand
TCCCTGCCGGACCTCAACCACGACCATCCACGCCCAGTGTTCCCTGCCGGACCTCAACCGCGAATATCCACGCCAAGTGTTCCCTGCCGGACCTCATGTAGGAAGATATGGGACAAAGAATGTACAGAAGAAAATTAGAAAGAATATCAGAAAGAATATCAGAAAGAATGTCAGAAGATATACCAGAAGATATGCCAGAAGATATGCCAGATAGAATGCCAGAAAATATGCCAGAAGATATGCCAGATAGAAAATCTGGCATATCTTCTGGTATATTATCTGGTATTCTATCTGGCATATCTTCTGGCATATCTTCTGGTATATCTTCTAACATTCTTTCTAATATTCTTTCTAATTTTTTTCTGTATATTCTTTATCCCATATCTTCCTACATGAGATCCGGCAGGGAACACTTAGCGTAGATACTCGCGGTTAAGGTCCGGCAGGGAACACTGGGCGTGGATAGTCGTGGTTAAGGTCCGGCAAGGAACACTGGGCGAGTATGGTCGTGGTTAAGATCCGGCAGGGAACATTGGGCGTGGATGATCGTGGTTAAGGTCCGGCAGGGAACATTGGGCGTGGATGTCGTGGTTAAGGTCGTAGTTAAGGTCCGGCAAAAAACACTAAGCGTGGATGATCGTGGTTAAGGTCCGGCAGAAAACACTATAAATCGCGAGTCGCAGTTAAACAAAGATAACGAAAAAAACAAAAAAAAAGAGGAAAGGAAGACGAGGCAGGAGGAAGTAGAGGAAGAAGAAGAGAAAAAGGAAAAAAAGGAGGAAGAGAAGGAGGAAAAGAAGGAGGAGGAAGCAAATAACATAAAATCTAACAACCCTTCCTAGCAGGTAGCGAAAAACATATAAATAATATTATTTTTAAAATTTTTATTTTTTTTTTCCTTAATTTAATTTTTAAAAATTAAATTCTAAATTTCATAATTATCAATATTATTAAATTTATTATTATTAATTTTTATCAACATAATTATTTTTAAAATTATTATTACCCATATATTAATCGAATTAATTTCCATTATCCCACTAAAACATTCAAAAATTAATATTAAATTAAAAAATATAATAATTTTAAAATTAACTAATTACCATCAATCATTATTTATTAATAATAAAATAATAATAAATTTATAATATTTAAATAAATATTACATTCATTATTAATACATATAATATTTTCAAATTAAAATCAATAATTATTACAATAATATATAATAAATATATAATAAAAAAATTCCGACAAATCATACCACACAATATAAAGCTTAAGAAAAAAATATTTAATAAATATTATTAATTATAAAAATAAAATTCAAAAACAAAAATAATATATATTATTATATAAATAAAATCTATTTAAATTATAATTAAACAATATTAAAAAAACAAATTCAAATTAAATCCAAATAAATAATTCGATATAACCCAACAAAATTAACTATTTTTTGTTCTTCAAAATGCAGAATTATATAGCAGACCCGTTTCCTATCCATTTTTTTTCCAAATGCAAATAGCATAGTAAAGACCAAAATAATTCCTTTGTTAACATTATATTCATATATATTATGATTTTTTGATATTTTTTGGACATTGAGATTTTCTCATGTTCCAAGCATCCATCAGCGACGTTCTCCTCGTATGTCCGGCTGCGGTTCGGGCAAAGTGGGATAGCGGATCCATGGATGATTTTCGGTGAGAAATCTGCGTGACTGCAAGGTTTTGACCTTCACATTTATTTTGGTTTTTACCATTTTCCTATATATATATGATTTACAATTCCTAGAATTCCAGGCGCCTACAAGTGTAATACAACAGTACAAAAGCCATTGGCAGAAGCTTTGGGCCTTGGTAGAGGAACCCCCCTGGGGTCTTGGAGGTGCATTCCGACCCGCCCAAGACGTCATGAGTTTCGTCAAATAATTGGGCGCTTTCCTGGCAAAAAACATGCTCCCTGTTATCATCCGCCACAAGTTGGAAGTCTGATCCTTCTATATATACATATAAAAGAAGATACTGTACATATACATGGAAGACAAATGTATTGGGAGACATCCGGAGAGCCGGAAAGAGCCGGACACCTCTTGGGAAACAATTGAGAACCCCAACAGTAAACTGTTTGGGGAACAATAATACTGTGAAATATTGTGAAACGCTTTGTCTATCGCCACCAACATTGTGTTGTCAACGATTTTGGGCTGGATGCTCTAGTAAAAAGTGCTCCTGGTAGGCAAATTGAAACCGCACAAGACTTCTTGAAGTGGAAATCGGATTTGTTTCAAGCCCTCAACCCAGGAGATGTTACATTTACTTTCTATGTACACTACAATTTTACACATATATATATATATTATTGTTATATAGTTATATATCTAATGATATATATATATATATATCATTGTATATATAACTTATATAGTCTCCCCATTCATTTGTCTCCCATTTTGGCTTCCAATCTGGCTGGTGGTGTCCGGCTCTTTGGATGTCTTTTCTTTGCTTTCACTTCTCTCTCATCATTTGTCTCTTGCAATTCTCCCAATCTATCTGTCTCCCAACTATTTTGTCTCCAATCATCGGTCTGCCTTAGTGGTCGTGTCCGGCTCTTTCGCCATCATTTTTCTCCCACAATATGTCTCCTACTTGATCTGTCTCCAAAGTCATTTGTCTCCAATCATATGTCTGCCTTAGTGGCAGTGTCCTGTTCTAGTTTCATCATGTTTTCTTTTGTGTTTCGTGTTTGTCTCTGTTGTTCAAATCCCTTTGTGTCTTCTTGTTGTCTCAAGATAAATCATGTTGCACCAGGTTTTTTATGCGTTTTATCACTTGTCTCCCACTTGTCTCCCTCTTACTCTTATTGTCTCAGATACAAATGGCGTGGCAAAAAATCGAAACCGCGTGGCATGAGACTCATGCTTTTCTCAATTGATCAAACATTGCCGGCATCAGGAACCAGTATAACCACAAACATGCGAACAAACGCTGCAATGGATTTGGAATAACTGTTTGGGGTCTACGGGGGTGTAATTTGATTTGAAGCACCTTTAGTTTGCACAAACATCCCCAATCTATGGATTCCGTCCATTCGAGACGGAATCCTCAACTTGCATCAACTTGCATCATTTCACAGCCAGATCTTACCGAAGATTCAACTCCAAAATTCGTTGGATTTGTGATCACTCATCAAGAATCCAGAGGTTCCCCAAATTCTATCACCTGTTTTATTTTCCCCTGGTCGAAGGAAGAAACCTGCAGTTGTTTTATCCCCATATGTGGGAATAGAAACAATGCTTTCCTGAGAATTTTCCCTTAGATCAATCCATTTTCTTAGTCTGCTTGAACTACCATATTCGGGATATGCCCTCTGGTCAACTAACATAGCTATGGAGACCCATCATTTTTAGCAGGCTTTTCTCAACTATAACTGGGCCATTTTGAATAGTTATGTTAAATTACGGGAGGGTATACTCCAATTATCCGTTCATCATCCATTGTTGTTGGTTGTTTTCCATTATTCACCGTTATAAACTATTATTAAGTATTATTAACCACTATGTTCAATTAACCACGACAAAGCCTAGGGTTTTCCCTAACCAACTCAGCCAAGGTACCGAGCAACTGCAGGAGGTACAGGAAGAGCTGTACAATGTCCATGTAGAGATCTGCGGTCCAAACAACAAACCAACAAGAATGGGCAATATGGTCTGTACATCTGTGTGCGTATGTATATATATATATAATATGTAATGTGATGTAATGAAATGGAATGGAATGTAATCCAATGTAATCCAATTGACAATCAACAATTGTGATTTATTGGGATTTAACGGGGATATAATGGGATATCTGATCAGCAAATATCCCAAATATCCAATTATCTCAATATTTGGTTAGATATATTGAGATCTCCCATCCAACTAAGCAAATCAATTTTGATATATTCCCCAACTTGAAAGGAATGACATTGGGACATCAAATCAGGAGCTGGATCATCTGGATCTGGCTCTCACGGGTGAAACCACCAGCTGAGGGGCTGCAATGATATGATCATATATCTATATGAGGGTCTGCAATGATATGATCATATATATATATATGTATATCATATTGATATAATTATGATCTCGAATGATAGTATACATAACTCTGTATGTGTGTGTATATATATATTTATATATTGACACAAACATGATGGCTTCAAGCACGTGTTATCAGCACACACACACAACTCCACCTGCCCAGCTCGCGACAAGACACTGATGGCCGCCATGCAGTAGTCGTCCACTCCGAAGCGGTACTTGGAATGTTTGCCGCCCACCTTTCGCCACGGCAGAACTGGGGAAAGTTGGACTTCTGACTTGAAAAGTGGTTTAAACATGTTCCGTCCAACCCGGACGTTGCTCCACACTTACAATCATCCTCCTCCTCCTCCTCCTCATCGTCATCGTCATCGACATCGTCATCGTCATCGTCATCGTCGTCGTCGTCATCATCATCATCATCACCATCATCGTCATCACCATCACCATCATCGTCATCACCATCATCGTCATCACCATCATCGTCATCACCATCACCATCACCATCACCATCACCATCATCATCATCATCATCATCATCATACGCTGAATGGGATAATCACATCAACTCATCTTCATAAGGGATCAAAAATCCACCACTATAACAAATATGATAAATAGGGTAATCGCACCCACTTATCTTCATACGATATCAACATCCGCCACCCCCTCTGACAACTATGATGGATAAGGACTAACATCAACTTATCTTCATAAGGGACCAACATTCCACCACCCCCTCCGACAAATATAATAAATGGGGCAATCACATCAACTTATCTTCATAAGGGATCAACAAATCCACCACCCCCTTTGACATATGCTGAGTAAGGAAGAACATCAACATATCTTCATAAGGGATTCAAAAATCCACCACCCCCTGTGGCAAATATGCTGAATCTGATAATAGCATCAACATATCTTCATAAGGGACGATGATGATGATGATGATGATGGTGATGATGATGATGATCATGGATCACATATACATCTACATATTGAAAGTCCACCGACATGGCAATTCAAAAATACGCAACCCTTTCGCAATTCCGGCACGGAGCAACGTCAGGCTTGCACCGAACATGTTTAAACAGTGTCCTACCCTGGTTCCGTAAAAGGCCTGCTGTGGTTGTGCCAAGCTTGACCAGGCTGCTTCTATCCAGTCACAAATGATCAAACACATTGGAAAAATGCATCTCAAATAATCTCAATATCTATATGGAGGTTTCCTGAAATGGGGGTACAGCTAAATCATTCGAATAGGATTTTCCATTATAAACCATCCATTTGTGGTACCCCCCCATTTATGGAACCCCCCATATACCCTCTGGTGAAACAACTAAAACTTGATGCTGGAAACTCCACAACATTGACGCTACACCGATCTATAGATTTTGTGATTTCCCATCACCAGCATAAGTAGTTTTGAATTACTGGTGCCATGTGAAACTCAGATGATTTCCCGGCCATGTCCTCCATGGAAGAAATTTTTTTCGCCAACTTCACAGCTAAGATGCAATGAGCTGTGTGTCCAGCACGATGAAGCACGAAAAGATTAAGACCTCGCAACTTTGTTGCGAGGTAACGACGTGTCAAAGAAGAGACGTTTCCGAATATCATGTGGGCAATCTAAACGGGGATATGTCTCAATTTGACACGTCTAAGAGATGTTTCCATCCCCAAATTGTCAAAGAGATGTTTCCATCCCCATCTAATAATAAACTTACAATTTGGGGATGGTTTGTACCACCCATGATTCTGGGGTGATTTATTATTGGGTTTACCACATTGATTAAGCGACAAATAGGGCCTTATTCACCTACCTAACTTATTGATCTTGTTGGGAATTATGAGAACCCACAATTAATGGGATAGGGATGGATAGGGGGATACCAGGAGATGGCTTAAAGTGGTATTTTTCATGGCATTTCATGGCTCATATTGCATCAGATGGGATCAGATGGGTATGCGTGACAAAATGGGGCACCAATGGAACCCATAAAGTCTGCTATTACCTTGAAGTTGGATATAGATGGATATAGTTGGATCAGCTAGTGCCTCTTCATGCTACCTTGTAACATCTTGTAACTTTTTATTGAACCACCTTGTCGTTCCACCAGATCCCAGCGGATTTTCTAGGCAAATTCAGATTTCCAAGATCTGTCAAGTCATCTGTGCGTCCAATGCCGCAGATGGAGTAGACCAGATGCATCCTCAGAAGGGGCTAACACACATGGAAAGCAATGAAAGATATTGACAGGCATAAAGATTCCTCTCATGAATCAACTAAATCTCACCTCTAGTCTCCTCTTTGATTTCGGAAACTTCAACAAATAGATGGAGCTCATGGCTTTCAACTGATCTTGAGGAACATAACTGCCAATCTTGGTGGCGACCCACCAGTCTCCATTTCAGAGTTGACCATCATCCCATTAAACCTGCCAGTGGAATCAACCACCATTTGTAGCTTGTACAGTAATCAAAAAAACATGTCATCTGAAGGTCAAAGGATGTTAAAGGCAACCATCTTACTTTATGTGGGTAATTAAAACCATGGTTACTTACATAATGTATCATATATCCCTTTCTAACCCCACCATTCCATATTTTTCACTACCAGTGGTGGCCACCATTTGAAACACCATATTTCTACACCGAGAGGCGTTTGAAAGACGGGCGACGAGGTGGTTAGGGCGCCAAAGAACACCGAGAGCGTCAGGATCATGCCGAAACCTGAGGGCATAAAGGGGTGAAAATTCAAGGGTGTAGACGGGAAAAAGCCATGGTTAAGCGGTTATCACCACCATTTTTCTTGGGATGTAACATGATATAATCCTTGCAACTATAATTTATAACTGAAACTGCACCCCAAATGGAAGGTCCAACATTGGAATGGTTGGGATGGTTGGATCAGCGATGGGCGGCTGTCGCAGAAAGGAAACATAGCAAAATCAAGGCATATTTACATACTGTGTATATCTACATGATATATTGAGATATCTCTATAGGCATCTCTCTATGGAGTTTGGGTTGCTGGTGAATGTTTTCCCTTTACCTTTTTGAAAGCGGCTCTTGTAGCTCTTGTTGCACTGGCCTGTGCCTTCTCGAAAATTTGTCGACCATGGGATCTTCACCATTTTTGGATGAGAAATCATGGGAAAGATGACGATATTATACACATTTATACACTATTCCATCGGAATTGGGGCTAAAATAGCTATCCTATTTTCAGACGTTTACCCATGAGTCCCACGAAAATGCACATTGAAGGATGCCTAGGAGGTTTTTGGGCTACGCCAAAATGGCCTTTGCTTATGGGCCTGTCCCAACATGGGCAATCTTTGTGGGAACATTGTTCGAAACCACCCAATTTTTGGTCACCTCATTGTTCAACAAAAACATCTAATGGTGTTGGGTGTCTATGTCACGTTCAATTGCATCCAAAAGTCATCCGGTCCACCAAAACACGTTATGGTATGTTATGGTTGGGATTCATAGTATGTTACTATATATATATACTATATACATACATAACTATGTCATTCACAAACATACGTATATATATATATATGTATATATATACACGTATATATATATATATATATACGTATATACACATATGATCATATATGTATAAATGTACACATATATATAATATTTATATATATATATATATATAATATATCTATATATATACACACATATATCATTGATATCATCATGTATCTAATGGAACAAATCTTGAATCACCCCTGTCACCTGCACCGCTGGGTCCCTGTGCCAAAGAGCGCCAGGCATGCGACCAGAACGTACGGCCTAGGAGACTTAGAGATCCCCCATGACTGACCCTCTGGAAAATTTGTTACATAGCTATTGAAAATGGCCATTTATAGATTTTATAGTTGATTGATCCATTAAAAAATGGTGGTTTTCCATAGTTATGCTATTTTACCAAAGGGTAAGAACCATATGAACAATCCACACATTGGAGGGCCAATAAATATCACTAATTGGTGCCCATGCCAGTGCCAGAGATTAGATGAAATTTTAAGCAGTGCAACCCGTGAGTCTTGCCATTTTGCAATGCAGTGATGGGCCCCTTGCCAGGCCCAACAAAGGCCACGATTCGATGAATTGAACACCAAGAGTTGAGGCTGTCTCTCTATGGGAGGTCATCCCTCCATTGTTGGAGCTTATTTAGAACTCAATCTTAGAGTGAATCCCACGGATTCAGCAAACTCGTCTCGTCACAAATCAGAAAAATAAGCACAATCATTTTTACCTCTTTGACATTCTCCGTCGAACTCCAATAAATAATAATAAATAGCTGTTTTAGTTGTAACGAATCCCGGCTTCAACTACAAGGTACAAAAACTATAACAGGCTGGTACGACACCTGGATGCAGCTGGAAGTTGGGGAGTTGCCCCATCTACAAGTAGTAGGGGCACATCATGGTACTACATATCCATATATATGTATATGACTTATAATTACTTACATGTATATGTCTATATAATATTACATGACCTAACTTGATCATTCATTTGTTGGCTATCCATGGCTATCCCCATTTTTAGGTGGTCAACTTCCAGGTGTTTGCAGGTTGAACTGCCGCCATAGGTGCAGGAAACCAGTGATGTCGTAGGTGGTCTGACAGGCAAACAAAATCAAGCCCATCACCTCTGTCGGAGGCACTGGAGACCCTTGGTGATCAAACCGGGAATGGATCAAGATTTGCTTGGGCCGGAAAAAACAAGCACATTCTATTCATTTTTCATATTAACGACTATTAACGATCCATTTTTAGAGGTATCGAATATTTTCACCCAAAGAAAGCAAAGAAGAGACATGACTGCCAAAAAACAGCAATGGGTTCATCTTCAACAAGTCCAACATAGAGAAATCGAAATCCGGATTTAAGTACAGTAACCCCCAAAAAGAGAAAATCTCACTTGAATAGTGATGAATCACTTTTCTATCTTTTTGGGCTTACTATAGCACAAAATATTCCGGAAGATATACCTTTCGCATACCTTTCCTATACCTCTCCGTGCCCCGGTGGCGATAACCGAGTCGAGCACCACGATGCACGTGGTGGCCAAGACAATTAGAACCGACCTGCCAGAGGTGGACCGTCCCACTGCAACCAAATCACTTCCGCGTGAGTCTCAGGCTGGAAGTTTGATCGCTTCAAGTGGATAAGTCTCTGGGGTATCAGTACCCCAAAAAACATGGAAAAATAGAACAGACATAAATGGTCTGGTATAGGTGCAAACCCAAAAATGGCAGGCTTTACTAAGTTTACTATTGGAAATGCTCAAGAGCGTAGTTCCAACATGAAATATTGGTTCCTTGCAATCATGGGTCAGTACTATATATATATTTACACTTCGGGACACTTGGGTTAGGTCCCCAACTTTATAGATTTTGACAACATACAAGAACAATCCAAGTATACCCATACACATGTACAATATTTATATATATATATACATATATGTTTATATATGTGTGTATATATAATATGCATATATATATATGTATATTTGCATGTGTGTATATTATATATATATGTACATACATTGATTTGAGGTGTCAAATGCCTGGGTAATTGCTAATTGGACTCAACAAAAGGCTTGCAGCACCCCTTTTTCATCACGACGGGGCACAGAAGATCTCAAATGGCCATCAACTGTATGGCTCACAGGGCTTTGCATTTCGGGAGTTCACTGGGGGTATCCAAAACGTATATGATATATGCCGAGAAAAATCACACACACACACTTCTAGATATATATATATATATGTACTGTATGTATATATAATACATAATAATAATAATAATATATATATATATATATATATATGTATGTATGTATGTATGTCCGCATGTGCATGCGTGTATGTAATTACAGTATCTACATCGACAACCATACTCATCTGGGTAACTTAGAAATACTTGTAAAATTTCAAGGATTCGCGTCGCTCTGAGCATCCCTGGCGCTTGGGTGTATGATGCACTGATGAAGCCGACCTCAACACAGGCACCGGGTACGAAAAATTCATTGCCGGTCACCCAATAACAAACCAAGCCTATTGGGGATATAATAGGGATATAATTAATGGGAATATGGGGATATAATCTTCGAACTTGCTTCATTGCGATGGTTTGAGGGTAAATTGATGGGACACCCTGGTTTATACCCCCTCAAATTTACCGGTTTCCAGAGAAAACTCCCATAAACCAGTCCATTACATAATAGTTCTTGCCTGAAGACTTTTCCAGAACGAGTCTTTCAAAGTAGTCAGAGATGACATGTTATTTTGACACCCAAACACAGCAGGTCACGGAACATGACAAATCATGGTCGGGATTCTGAACTTCAGAGTCTGACATGATCTGACTCTGAAAGGCCACTGACATCTCGTACGAATTGCAAAGACATGGTGAAATATAGCTTTTCTCCGCAAAAGAATGTGTATGTGTATATATATAATTATATATATAATTATATATATATATATATAATTATATATATATAATTATATGTATATATATAATGAACGGCATCTGGTATAATTAATATGATGTATTCGTAAACAAATGATAAAGAATGATAAACAGGTATGCCGTTCTTTGTCGGTGTGATGTCGTTTAGATTGTCGTTCCCCACCAAATAGCACACCCTGAGGCATCAATTTTGCTCTGAGGTGCCTCAAGGCCCACATCAAAATACCTACTCATCAAACTGAGCAGTGTTCAAGAGCCTGTTGGTTGATGGTTGGTATGGGTTGTATGGGGTTATACTATGTCATACCATCCAATATATTGGGGATCATCATAAACCACTACAACTGGGGACTCCAATAATATACTTCGGGCTGAAGTGATCCAAGCGATTCCAAGCCCAGGGACCAACACAGCTTCCGCCAAAGTGAAGGCACCAAGCAAGATGTAGTTGGTGGGCATCTCTCGCATAGTATGGGGACCTGCCGTCTCTGGATCATCGTTAAACAACCAAAAAACAAAAAGCGACGCGACACCGATACAGCCCCGAGTAGCTTACCCTCCAGTAACATTGGATAACATAGATATGGACAACTCATGGTTTCCCATTCTTGAAACTATCTATATACAAATAGATGTTTCCATATCTACATATGTTCGTCGACTGCAGGACAAATTGCGCCCATTGTTCTGATTACACGTTTTTCTTGAACCACAGCCTGCATGGTCCAATGATCCACATTTCAACAACAGCAATGGGGGATATAATCCAGAATGTTGGGAACCAAAGATCATTGTAAATATCGTATACAGATACATCTGAATGTATATAAATATAAACAATTTATTCAATACCCCCTTGTCGAAACAATGGTTTAGTTTTGGATCTATCTGTTCATGTTGGGAGCTTTTACAATTGCGGGAACGGATCATCGTTACATGATGTTACATGGATATTGATGGATATGAATGGATATGCTTGCGGGTCAAAACCTAGTACCCCGCTGAACCTCAAAAATAGTTGGTAAATGGATGTTCATTCCAAAAATTCGAAGAACATTATGGGCTTTAACCCATCCCCATAGCAAAAAAACATACTATCATAATCCCACTTTATCCCCATTATTGCTGGTCATATTGTGGATGGTTGCGAAATCCTGCGCCACCAAAAGGATGGTTAAAAGCCCAGAAATAAGGGGATATATAAATCACCTATGATCTGGTGCAGGATTTTTTAAATCCACAGTATTCCACAGTATCTGGAGCTGTCGGCGATCTAAGCTACCGCACAGCAAGCAAAGATGCACATGCAGGCCTTGCCAGGAAGAAACCCAACGCATGTTTGTAAATAAATAAATAAATATATATATATATATGTATGATTGTATATGTATCAAAATCAATACCAATATCGACATCAATATGTACATATATATGTATATTTACATATATATATATATATATGCACTATAAAATAGGCATACATTGTATCAACCGATGTAAATGTGTCTATGTCTAACACATCTAGATCTGGTGGGTCAAGCCGATTGGTCCAAAAAGTATGTACTCCCATCCATTCCCATTTATTCCCATTGGCCAATTAAAAAATACGTGTCCAACCAAGACTGTAATGGTTATATAATGGTTCTAGAACGGATATATAACCAGTAATGGAACCATTATGGATGGACATATGGAGAACATTATGGTTTTATAACGCTTATATAAAGGTTATATAACAGCTATATAATGGTTCTATACGTATATATATATGGTTCATTATATATATACACAAAGGACATATAGTGGATGTGATGATATGACCATGTAATGATTGTAGCTCCAATGGGCTCCCCAGTTTTCATATCGATGGAAGATGGATACCCATAGCTCCGAGACGCGCTCCCTCCTAACCGATTTTGCTTCAAATTCCGTAGACTGGATGCATGAAATTTCACCACCCACAAGTGCGACAAAATTTAACACTAAAAAATCATGTTCATCATCTTCTCAACCAAATTTCTTTTGAGGCCCGAGGCGAGTTTTCAGCGGAAGATTTTCCAGCTTTTCAAGCCTCCCGCCTTCCATTTTGAGGATCTGAAGTGAAGAGCTGTTGTGAGCTAGATCCCATGTCCATCATGTTTCCCGCGTAACCCACTTGTAGCAAATCCAAGACGATGTTTACATCGATCAACCGTACATCAACCAGCACAATGTTGGGGATCCTTATGGATCCTTATGGATTCTTGTGAAGCTCCAAGAAATGGAGGCCCAATTTGGGCCACCAACCAGGTTTCCATGGATCCAAAAAAAAGGATCCACTGATCCCGCCAGCCGTGCTACAATGGCGATCACCATAGAGCCCATCATCAAAGCCCTGGCGAAAGCGCAAGAGATCGATTGGGAGATCAGAACATCACAAGAGCAGCACAAAGAGTCCAGTCTGATTCATGGGAGATTTTCAACCACAAGATTGGGTTATGTTATGATATTTATCGTGATATTTTGTATATATATATATATATGTATATATATATATGTATATATATATGTATATATATATATACATACACATAGATCTATATCTTAACTTGATGACATCAGTATGACAAAAAGGAGCATGCCAATCATAAGCACCAAATGTGGTCGTTTCCGATAGTGGTGCTATGATGGATGATGAATTATTTCCCAGACTAATGTTTGACCCAAGGATACTTTTTCCAGTGAGTGCTCAAAGTTGATGGTTTCGAGCATTGGAAAACTTCGTACGGACAACTGGTAGACCAAATGTACACATTGTCTTGCTCCGCGGAAGAATTACATTGAACCACCCAAAGATCGGTTTGAAAGATGGGTTTGTCTGAAAATAGGGTGCCAAATCCAATGGACTATCATCATGTTATCTTAATTAGAAGGACTATGAAGGACTAGGGGTATACCGTATACCTCCAATTTTCGGACACACCCAGATGCTGCCACTATTCTTGGCAGGCTAAAATGGTCAAGGCTCTCTTTGCAGCTCACATATCCTTTTTTTTGGGCTCTCGAGATTCCCATCAATTTTGGTTTGCATGGACAAATCGTTTAGCTTTTCTTGCCTACCTGCTTGTTGATATATGTTGATATTGCTGTTCATTTTGATCTTCGTGGCATTGGGCAACATTTTAAATGGGCTAGAGTCTCCCCGACATTTCCCGAATCCATTTCTTGGGATTTCCAGCCCAACTCAGTGAATGGATTTCCAGCGGACAATCGACAGGAAGCCATTGTTTCTACCACCAAATACAGAGCTTTCCTCATGTTTCCTCTACATTTTCCCATCATCCAATTCATCAATTCCAACCCTCGAAGTTTTCACTGTACACTGCCCCATCTGGGCCACCCTGACATGGTCAGAGCTGGGTTGGCCTTTGAGATCGGCAAGGCCTCCACGAAATGGTAGCCGATCCAATGTTCTTTTTTAAATGTCTCTGATGTCAATATATACATATGTAATTGTATAATTGATTATAATTATATATAGATAATTATAGATAATTATAAATAGACAGTTAGATATATATAAATCTTCGATGGGGGTGATTTTGATGATTTTTGATGTATTTTTTGGATGGGGCTCCATTCTTTTTGGATCTTAAACACAGAAGATTCAATGGATCTGAAACCGAGTGGTGGTTGAGCTACCCGGGACCCAGAAATCTGTTCATGTTGAGCAGAAGCCAAGTTGCTAAGTTTGTGGTTCTTTGTATATGTATATACATATACACGTATTATGTATTATACACATTTATACTATATAATACATTACATCTGTTCTATATTTACATATATATATATATATGTATGTATATACATGTATACATATATATATATACACATGTATATATATATATATCATTGCACACTTCTCAACAAGCTCATTGATTAGTCTCTGCCAGTGATCCCATTGCCGCTTTGTCAACTCCTGTCCTCCAATCAGTGGTTCGAGCATGTTCTAGCTACACTGGTTGGTGGTTTTAACCATCTTAAAAAATATTAGTCAACGGGAAGGATTATCCCATCTATTATGGAAAATAGAAAATGTTCCAAAGCACCAATCAGTACATGTTTGCTGGTTGACACCCACCCATTTCCATTCTGGCTGCCCCTTTTGAAATGTGTTCAAAACCTATGATCGACTCTCCAGCACCCAAATGGCCCAAAGGGGCCAAGAGGCAGCTGCTCAACCTTATTTTGGTCGGCTAAATCCAAGTGTTGAATAAACACGCCTGTAAACAACGCCTTGTTGCAGGATCAAAATCGATCAAAATGGTTCAAAACGGTTCAAACCCAGAATATCTCAGAATGCATCAAGCTGGTTCGATCAAACTGGTTCAATCATTCATCAAAATGGATCAAGTAATGCCAACTTGTACATATCATGACATATTCATCCATCAACTGCGAACTACAGTGGATGGTTGCGAAATCCTGCACCACCATCCTAGGATGGGTTTTTAACCCAAACAAAATCATGGGATGTTTACCACCTACCCTCTGGTAAACTAACACAACTACGGAAAATCACCATTTTTCATGGGACAATTCACAATAAATTGTGATTTTCCATAGTTTTTTGGACGTTTACCAGAGGGTATCAACTGGTGATTTCACACCCATCGCAACCGTCCCTCTGCAGGGCGGCCCGGCCATCTTCATAACGACACCTCCAACGAGCACCGTTGTCACCTAGGATCTGCCGCTGGGAATCTGGGGGAGTTTCACCAAGAATTATGGGGATATCTGGGGATATAAGATGATATAATTAAGATGATATAGGATATATATCGGGATATATGGGCACAATCTGATTTTCAGTGGATTGGAAAAAAAAGAACTTTTTCATGTCACATCTGGTGAGTTTAACTGGGAAAGAAGCCACTTGCAACTCAACTGCCGCTCCGGCAAACTTCCACAAGGTGGTTTCTGGTAGATATATTGACCAGGCTATAGATGGCTACAGCCACTACAGTCGATCGGTTTTTTAAGTCAATAGACACCATTTATCGACACTAAGTATAGTAGTCTTCTCTAGTTATATAGCTTTTTGGTAATCTATAGTCATCTACAGACTCTCTAGTCATCTATAGTCATCTATAGTAATGGGGGCTTTATTTGATTCACCAAGCACCGTTTCTGGGGCAGCCTGGGGCACTGGCCAACTGCACCAGGAGAATGCTAAAGACCTGGTTGAGCTGATCTTCCTCATAGTTTTAGGCAAATCACTGGTTATAAAAAGCCAAGCATAATTTTGGAGGGATCAATATTATGATTTTTCATAATTCCGGTTATAAAAATCCATAAATCACCAATGCTGATCTTCCATAAATAGTGGAAAACACATTTGGTGATTTATGGATTCAAAACACCGAGAAATCACGAAGAAACAGACGGGTTGAAGTAACTAACAAGATGGGGCATTTTGCCCACAAGAACGAGTAACAATGGGGATTGAACAAACAACAACAAGAATTTGTTGCGATTTAATCAGGGGATGCAATCTCAGCAACAACTGGATATCAACCCATCTGGACAGTTGATAACCTATCAAAACTCCCAAGCCTAACATCTTTTTTTCTACATTCCCAACTTCAAAAGCAGACTCGAAACACCTCATGTGGATGATCTTCAAGAAACACACCCTGCAATTATAAATGGAGTTTTCCTGGGGATACCCCCATTTCTGGATGGTTTTCATGGGAAATCCATGGAAATCCATCGATGTGCATGGATGAACATGGATGATTTGGAGGTACCCCTATTTCAGGAAACCTCCAAATATTTCCCAGTCAAAATTAGATACCCCGTCTCCATCCAGCTGACCTTTTTCAACGGTCAAAAAGGCGGCGCCTTCCGCACGAAGCCGTGACGAATGGCGGTGTCTTCGATGCCATACCTAGGCGCGACTGGCGCGACTGACGAAACCATGGCTATTTCTGATGGTATATTGGGTATGGGTTACCACCAAGGTTAGTAACCACGATGATTTTTGTAGATTCTATGGAAATCTATGGAACAACCCCCAGTAAAAAGATGTAAAAAGAGATGCGCTGGATCGGGTTGGTTTCTGAGTTCTAAATAGATCTAAATAGTAATAGGATGTTTGCATCACTTATACAGGTATCGTCATGTATGCACCAATTGTACGTATAATGCACATGTATATAAATATGGCTATGGATCAATACCTATAGATACCATTTTTAGTGGGATGAACATCCATTTACCAGCTATTTTGGGGTTCACTCGGTACCAGGGTTTTGACCCATCCCCAAATATGAATCAAGATGTTGGTTTTCATAGCTTAAGATCTCACTCCCAAACGGTGATGAAATGGTGGTGCATTTTGAACGTGAACTAAGCCTACTCAACCCTAGATTGAACCCCAATGAAATGGTAGGCAAAGAACCTCCCGCTGGACTAGGAAGGTGGAACAAGCTCGATTTCTGTGGTTCAAATCTATTGGTTTTTGGATAAAGTCCCAATCTTTGCGGCTTAATTCAACAATTATGTGGCCAACATCTCCAGTCTTGTGGTTGACACCTCCCTTTTTCATCATTTCTCCTTGTTCTATGCCTATTTTTTGGTGCTTAATCAACCTACTACCACTGGGTTTACCCCGGAACCCCCATCCCCATCCGGGCTCGCACAGCTCATCAGTTTCAGGCCCTTCATCCGTCAAGGGCGTCCTGGCTTTAGCAAAGTTGGGATTTCATCAAGACCTGATTTTATCTGGTTGGTGGTTTCAACCCCTCTGAAAAATATTGCTCAGTTGGGATTATTATTCCCAATATGTATATATATAATATACATATGTAAAAACCAGTTATATACCAAACAAGTTTCGACGTCCGATTTTAAAGCTGATTTTGGGAAGAATAGAGATGACTTATGATTCATTTTGCCAACATCTGAGTTTCTGCCAAGATAGGGTGAAACATGGTGAAACTCAACTGGCCAGAATGGGATGATACAATATTCACTGCTTGGTGGCTTCACTCTTGTGGTGCACGATATGTCAATGACGTGTCAATGCCTAAACTCCAGACTTCTCAATGACCTCCCCTTAGACATGGAAAATTATGGTTGACGCATCAAAAATGGCAGATTGCCCAAAAGTCATGCAGTTTTCAAACGAGTGGAAGCTTTTATCTTTCGGACAAATTCTTGGAAGCCCCCAGCAGCCACATTGACAATATGCCATGTGTGCTTGGGGCAAACTTTCCCCAAAGGGGACGATCCATGGCATTGAAAAGTCGTGGCCTGGTTGGAACTGCTCCAATTTTAGCATCTCGATTTGCCCGATTCTTTAAAACCATTTTGCAAGTGTTCCCCATACCAAAAACTCGAAAGGCTGGCCAGAGGTGGCCTTACATGTCGTGCGCCAGTTGGAGGACCATCAGAACTAGCAACCAGGACGCATGCAAAATCCAAATCCAACCAGAATCAGCTAGACATTTTGAGTAAGTCATGTTGATCCGCTGTCACCATCCGACTCACTCTACGTCCCATGAGTTCCTAGCTCCCCAAGGTGTCGCTGTGGCAGTGGCGCCTCTCAGTGAACATGCCACGGCGTCCATGCATGGCCCGGATTTTTGTCTCCTCGATTCTGGCAGATCCCTGAATGTTTGGCCAAGAAACTGGAGATGCCAAAATGGATCCGAAAATCGGGTACACATGGAAAATTATGTACAACATGACAAAAAATACAAAACATAGAAAAAAATGAAACATTGCAGACTATTCCACATATTCCATATATATATATTCCATATATATATATATAGATATACAGGTTATGCCTCTATAAAATGGAACATTATGTAAAACATTACAAAAAGGCAAAAACATAAAACATCCCGGAATAATTATTCCACACAGACCAAATATATACAGGTTATGCCTCTATAACAAGTGTAATATGGCTCAATTTTAGGTATCCTGAAGCTTTTGGATGCATTTTGTAAAATGTGGTTAAAGTTGTAGCATGTGGTAGCACTATGTAGCAATAATTGTGGCATTTCTGTGTTTTTCCCATTTTATAGTGGCGTTTGTTCTAAATTCCTTATCTTGAAACGGCCATTCTTCGCGAATAAACAAAGAAAAAAATTCGCGAATCTTTCGCGAACCCCACGTTTATCTTTCGCAGGGGTCTCATGTTATAACCTGTTGCTAAATCTTTTGCCAAACAAATACTTTCGCGGGGTCTGATGTTGAAACCCGGCGGCCTTGGCAATTAAAAACCCTTACATGGACCTTTAGAACGAGTCCCAGTTGTATAGGTTGGGTTTTGACGGGATGGGTAGGGTATGGTATGGTGTGGTATGGTGATGTATGTTTTTTTTGGGTGATAACAGCTTCAGCCACTATAAAATGGGAACCCATAACGTTGGAAATTTGCGGTTTTCCAAAGTATATGGTCTCTATAGAATGGAAACCTATGATGTTGTACGTGGCTGTCACCCAGCAGGTGAACATCACTAGCTGCTCTGACCCCCCCCAAAAATCTATAAAATAGGGGACTACACTCGAGCCCTAAAAATGAGAGATAAAATGTGTATTAAAAAATGCTCTTATCCGTGGCATATCCCTCCTCATTTTATAGAGGAAATTCCTAAGGGGATTCTGGGATCATGTATAGTCCTTTGAATCCCCCCATAATCTTAATTAAATAATTATTAATGGATATTAGATTATGTTTACATTAAGATTATGAATTTTGGGATTTTTTGTAAACATAATCTTAATTCATTAGGGATATCTAGGGACCATTATAGATGACCTGGCTGATGCCACCGCAAAAGTTCGGAATTTTCATCCAATCGCCTTTAGTTCGGAAAAAGAATGGTCTCCCAAAAATCATGATCCACTACTAAACCAATCAATGGATTGGTTTAAGGGAAAATCTACAGGAAACCATGGTTTTTACCATCAAATATAGGGCTTTCCTGTAAATTTTCCCATCATCCAATTCTACTAAACCAAGGGTTTGCTTTCAGGGGTGTTTCATATAACAGGGATGGGATTGATGTAAGTCAACGAGCTAACCATGCCCCTTGGCTGGACGTTCTAACCAGGGCTCTGGGTGATGTTCCATGGCTCTCTTAAAGTGTAAGTGAGTACAGTAGCTATATGCATGACTATGCTATGTTGTGGTAACTCCAGAGCCCAGCCCTGGAGTTATCACAACATAGCATAGTCATGCATATAGCTACTGTACTCACTTGCACTTTAAGAGAACCATGGAACATCACCCATTTTAGGGGATTTATCATCGAACTGGCCATGTTTCAAATGTAAAACCTACCAGGGTAGAGTTTTCCTGTATATCTAGATTTAGAATTTATCCATAGGTGGCTTTCGATGGGAACTTCCACCAATTCGACCCACTTCCACCAGGCTCTCCGGGAGGACTCCTCGGTTGCCCGGAGATCTTCGTTGGCTGGGGCCAAATGGCTGGGGATTCCAAGGATTCAAGCGGCCATCCATGGGAGGTTTCCTCCAGAAATGAAATCCCACATTCTGCCCACTTGAGATCTCCAAATGAACCAATCCATCCAAATGAGCTAACAGATTTTGATAGTTACAGCAAATGGTTAATCAATCTTCATGTTTCCTATCACAATGGACAAATTTTGGTGGTAAAATCCAGCTCTTTTGATCCACTACTTGGATTTGCTCAAAGGGTCCCAAAGGACTAACATGTATTTCCTATAGATTCACCAAACATTGGATTTCCCATTGGGAAAATAGAAACTCACCTTAGACAACCTAGGATCATAAGTTTGTTTATAAGCCTCATTAACTACAGTTATATCTACCATAAATGTGTATTATCCCCTACCAGTATCATGTGGATTATAAGCCAATGACAGTCTTTTTGCGGCTCATCTGTTTTTGGCGCCACCCTTTCGCCGGCGCTTCACCTGGGCGAAGGAGATGAAACCCAACCAGCCCAACGGTCGTTAACGGTTAAAGCTACTGCTTGATGTCACACGCCTCCACCCACAAACAAGTTTCAAACAAAAACATATCTGTGAATCGGTATACATACACATACAATCGTATACATATACAGTAGACAAATAAACACATATATGTGATATGAAACATCATTCAATATATATATAATTATAATATAATATTATATCATTATATATAATAATATCATACATAAACAACTATTGGCACTATAAACCTATGTCCTTGCTCTTTCAAAACGGCGGACGTGGCCTTCTTCTTCTTCTTTGGGCCCGAAGATGTCGGCGTCGGTACGGGCGCCACTGGGATGCTCGGTCCTTCGGACGCAGCTGGGAAATGGGCTGGAACTCCATGCCTACCCGCTGGTAAACATACAAAAACTATGGAAAATCACCATTTATCCATGGGTAAATCAACTATAAAACGCCATTTTCAATAGCTATGTTAGTTTACCAAATGGTAACCTGAAATCTAGGATTCAAATTTTCCGAGTTTTCTTACCTAAACCAGGTTTATTCAACCCGCACGTTTATGAATTATGTTGGGGACCCGGTTGATGGTGATGATGAGCCAAATGTGGATGGTACCGATGCTACCCACCATGGTGTGTGCGTTCATTGAACATGTGAAACGTGGCTTGGGATTGTCCCAAAAAGTGTGGAGATGGGTCAAGTCATTGGTGCAGCCCCAAAAATGGGATTCTTACGATCAGAACCTGGCCGAGACACCGGAAAACCGTTGGCGCAGGTATTCTCACCACATTATACCATTGTTTTAGAGACTGACTGTGATCCTTGAAAGGATTCTTACTCTTGCCGTCGTTGTGAAAGTAAGTATCGCCATCTCCATCAGCTTTGTCATAATCATAATCACAATCATAATCATCGACATCAGCGTCATCATTATCACAATCACCATCACAACCATCTTCAGTCAGCTTCACGATCATCATTGAGAAGCTTGTGCGTTCAGCAAGACTGAAACTATCCACTACCACCAGGACACAAGCGATGGTAAAAAAGTATCATTCTCACCAAAGGTCGAGATCGACAATGATGATAAAAACGACTTCTCATCCGGGAGGGAAAAATAAGTTCTAATGTATAACCGCCACCACACCATGGCAAATCATTGAATAATCAATAAACAACAACCATTGGCTGGGTAGTATGCAGGCACATAGTCACACTCATGGCATAAAGATTGACTATCAAAAATACCTGCACTCGCTATGTTCCTAAACAATTTGGTTGTTTGGGCAGCTCCTTCTGAGACATCCTCCTCGGAGCTTTCATCCTGCGCGGGAAAAATGATAATGCAGCGGCATCCACGTACCTTCTTAATTAACCGATTTGGGAGCATCTCCAGAAATCTGACCTCGATAGATAGTAACTGCAACATATATCAACCTCCCAAAAAAAATAATCAACCGCGACTCATCAATCACCATTACCATTACCATTACCATTGCCAGCACCAGCACCAGCGCCAGCAGCAAGAGCAGAAAGAGCAGAAAGAGCAGCAAGAGCAGCAGCAGCATCATCATCATCATGATCATCATGATCATCGTGATCATCATGATCATCGTCATCGTCCTCCTCCTCATCATCACCATCACCATCACCATCACCATCATCATCATCCTCATCCTCCTCCTCCTCATCCTCCTCCTCCTCCTCCTCATCATCATCATCATCAACATCATCATAATCGTCATCATCATCATCATCATCATCATCATCATCGTCATCATCATCATCATCCTCCTCATCCTCATCATCATCCTCATCATCCTCATCCTCATGATCATGTTCATGTATTAAGAGTCATGAAACATGAGTAATGAATCGTCATCATTTTCTCCCTTCTAGGGACAGATAACGAAAGGAACATCTTTTTGAGACATCCGGTTTCAAGCAACACCTCCTAACACTGTGCTTTTCATCTTGATCCGGATCCAGGCCCAAGATATGCATGCGATTCTGCTTAAGCCCACTTCAGCTCTGCCTGGAAGTTGAGGATGCGGCAATCCAGGCCCAAGATCAGTGATTTGGGATCATCCGCCCATAGAGATGGAAAGTATTTGAAACTACCATCTGGTAATTTAACATAGCCACGGAAAATCACCATTTTTCATAGGTAAACCATCTATTCTATGGGCCATTTTCCATGGCTATGTTAAATAACCAGAGGGTATTCAACAAGATCAGAAAAATCAAAGTCATCCACCAACTCTGAAAAGATCCCATCATCCAACGCGATGGGGTCACCCAGCAAAGCCCCACCTCAACACCTCCCCGTTTGCGCGGCGTAATGCGTAGTCCCCCGCCGCTGGGGCCCTTGGAACGCTGGGGCCCGTTCTGGGTGAGGTTGGATCATGCTGGATGGAGGAACAGTTAAAGGATGGGATGTCAAAAGAAGTTACTGGTAGGTCACTAAACATTTTGATGTTTCAGTTGCAGTTCAAGGATTTTCAAGGAATATCAAGCATTGGTTGGGCAGGAAACAAATTCGGGTAGCGGGATATTCTCATGGTATACTTGCCCCATCATTGGGTAAAACTGTATCTTTGATACTACAAACAACTAAACATTTTGCCTGAGTCAAACATCTTGACACAAACCCAAACCTTGTCATTCGCTTGTCATCTCCCCATGCTTCATTCAGCGTCACCCCATGCTTTTGCTGGTTCGACACACCCATTGTAATTTCCAAATTTTGTTGAAGGGAAATACACATATGACATGTGAAACCGATATTGTTCACTGCCCCGTGTGGCGTTTGCATCACTAGTGTGTCTCTGTGGCAAAGCGTCGCTGCTCCGATAGGAATTCCCATTTTGCCAGGGTTCGGTTGGAAACGCCAATGGGGCAACACATTGCTGGTCCCGTCATATTCCATGTTTGCTGACGCTCTTCCCTTTTTTGCGACCCTCTTGTAATCAAATGTGGCACTGGGAAAGGCTAGTTCCATGAGGATATAGCCCGGCTGAGTGCTGGGAAAAATCTTACAGTCAACAGCGAGTATGATCCGAAATAAGATGGAAAACAACACAAAATCCCAACAACCAACCAGCCAAGTATAATCAATTTATGGATAATTACAGTGTATATAGTATATATATATATATATACACACTGTATGTGTGTATATATATATATATATCATATGTATATATATATATATACATACACACTGTATATGGCTTATTCAGCACTTACCAATTGGGTCCTGTACCAAGTAGTATGATGCCAGTTTTCCTCACCAGCGACCCACCGCGATTCCCGCCCTGAGGCCCACCACCAGTGGTGGAGCCTCATCGGCACTCGCTTCGTCCACAACTTCTTCCGAAGCCTTCCCCGACACGCGTGGAAGATCTCCCCATATAAATCTACTATGGATATATCAATATAGTTGTAAAATATATATCTATACCACCTATATCAATACGTGTAATTATAGTACACATAGATACAAAATGATACAAATAGGGAATATTTTTCATATCTATCTATGTATCAAGCTCGCTCTCTCTCTCTATGAATATCATGTATAACGCGAAGGTTTGCCATGCATAGATCACAAACAACAAGCACAGACTGAAAACTTGGAAGCGCAACATCATTTCATGACTTGGATCTGGGAAGGTTCTAGCTGGGCAGGTGAGTCTCCCATCGATGCGTGTCAATTGAGCACTGCTCAAAATCCTGTCGTCCTTACGTACTGGTTGCTGAAAAAGGAGCCTCATCATGGGCACAATCAATCATGATCAATCATGATCCAGTAAATTTTCAATCATGATCAATCATGGGAAATTGTTTCCCTTGTTTACTGGGGAAAATGGTGGTATCCTCCCAAATAAACCACCTGGGATACCACCATTCTTTCCAGTAAACAAGGGTCAACCGGGCACTGCTCAACTGAAATTATCATGATCATCCCAGATTTCTTGGGAGATAAACATCTGAAACCACCAGGCAGCTACAACTACAGTTGTAACTGTAATCTATTCACAGGAGAAATTGCAAACCCAGGAATCAGGCACTTTCCAAAAACATCCAAAAAAGCAAGCTGGATCCGTCCAAACGACTTGGATGACGCCCCACAGGGCCAGTATAATAGGGAACAAATGACAAACCAGCGGATTTGGGGTACTCTATTTTCAGAGGGCAAAGATGTGAAGATTTGGGATTTGCATCGGCTTGGGGTCGAGTATTTTGACTTTCGATCCTCAGCCAATCCAAAGACATAAGCAGGAGCTAAAACAATGAGATGGATGCACGAAGCATGCGGCTGCACATATCGGCTGTGGATGGCTGTGGCATGTTTGAAACGGAAATCAACTTCGGTTGCATAGAATCTGAGCTCCAACACTTGTCTTGAATGGCTTTGTTAGCCGGAGCTCGGAATGGAATGCCCAGCTTTCGGGGCCGTCATCACAAAACCAACCAAGCAGGACACTCATCAACTGGCTCACAAGCTTCAATACCCAAGAAGTTTCAAATAGTTCAGATTCCTCCATGTCCGCCGGTCCGCCCACCAGTGCCAAAACATGTCGCATTTTCACAACCAAAATGTTCACCTCACCTGACGCTGAAGACATCCCTTCCTCCCCCGAAATGGGCCACCTCCTCTTCCGCGCTGGATTTTTCGCCTGCCGTGTTCGATGCAGGGTCTGAACAGGATTATATTTCAGCAGCCCATCCTGATACATGGGGATAGAACATGCAAACCATGTAAGAACATATTTGGAATTGAAATGGATTGAATTCCTAACATGATCAATCTATATATATATATATATCAATATGAGATAATGACCAGTCGCAAAAGGATGCACCAACAAACCATCAAAACACCAGTGGCTCAGTCGCGCAAAGGGGTCCCCCCAAAACAGGGTGGCGAATGTCTCGATATGGGGAGCCATTTGGGTGACCTAATGATTGGATGACTAGAGTAATACAAACATTTCACAAACTCTGCGTTTTGTTGGGGTTACCCTCTGGGATTCAGACTTGGCAATGGAAAATCTCCCATTTATCATCATTTATACTGGATTTTCCCAAAAAAACCTCCATTTATAGTGGATTTCCAATTATCATGTTTGATTACCGGAAGGTAAGATTCTCACGCAGACCAAGTCGCATGTGGACAAGACGAGATTCATCATGCCAGGAACCCTCGAAAAGGTAAAGGAAAAAGATCTCAGCGCGTCCGCTTTGATCAGAAGGCTTGTTAAAAACAGAGTTTGACCAATCCTTGCCCTGCAGACATCGCAGTGGAGTGTACAAGTAAACGGCCCCAAGCCGCTGCCCAGGAAAACTTCTCATTGCCCCTCTTCGCGACCCTTCTGAGGGGTTCATGTTGCTCTCTCCCTTCGCCGCCTGCTTCGTCTTTTGGGCCACGTGTTCAGTCCCGGGGCGACAATTGCCCCTCGACAAGAAGCAATTCCCATGTAATGATCAGAGGGCCAGTAGCTGGACCCATTGGGCTGAAACAACTGCCACAGGTGGACAAACCGAACCTGTTTTAAGTGATAAGATCATGAATTCATCTACCAATAGATAGTAGTTCGCAAAATCCAACTCCGTTGTTGAGATGAGTTAGTCTAATTACCACCCAAGCCTCAAGCACTAGATTACTGGAAGCAACCTATGATGGGTGCACATCCTTCATTGACCCATCAATGGGTAGCCCCCACACAAATTAATGGTTTGGGTAATATACTTACCCATATCCCCATCGCTTCTTGTATCTGCACTTGTTGATCCAATGCTCCATTTGTATCCATTTGTTATGGGAGAACCCTGTTAGGGGACTTGTTAACCAGTGGTGCTATCTGGTTGCTAAGTGGAATGATCCTCCAAGTAATCTCCATGCGTCTTTGATACTCCATTTCTGACCTTTTGTTCCATATCAAACCTTTTGTTCCATACCAAACAAGATCTTTTTTTGCCATGCTTTAACAGTTTCTATCCTGTGTTGGTTTGCTTAAACCTCTACTTCCTTGGATTTTCTGGAGATATTTCCTATACATATTCCTGCATATCATTTACCCATCTGGTCTTGTCTGAACGGAGGGTACCCTTAAATCCATCGCTTCATCATCATTTTCCGCTACTAAAGTAATTAACCACGTTGGGGTTTACACTTACACCATTGTCAGACACGCCCAGCTAGCATATTATTGTTGGTAATATAGATGTATATGGATGTATATAGCTGTATGTAAATATATCATTATACGCCGCCATCTATCTCCAATATTACTGATTTTACACCCACTAGATAATAATATGCTGAAGTCAGTTGAACCCACTGGATGTACCCTAGCCGCGAATGTCGAAATGGATCAGCCTGGCTGCTGGACTTTGCCTGATGACTTTGGCCGAGGTGAAGCTTGGGTTCAGACCCCTTGAAATGACTGGGCTCACACAGGACGTACATATTCATGATTGATTGATACGTGTATATATAGATATATAACATTATAAAACTATGTATATAAAACTAACTCACTAAATATATATATATATATATATTACATTATATTACACACATTATACATTGGTTCATAGATGTGTCATTTTTTCGAACATAGTAATTTAAAAATTCAATCTTGGATATATGGATTAAACATGAATCCCGCTAAATGCACGAACAAACATATGAACACATACTGGTTGATGGTTTCAACCCCTCTGAAAAATATGAAAGTCAGTTGGGATGATGACATTCCCAATATATGGGAAAATAAAAGCCATGTTCCAAACCACCAACCAGAATATGTACTGTATATGAGAACGCTTAGCAAGTGAAAAAACACGATGATACACGATGGAGGGAGGTTGAGCCACCCGAAAATCAATGGGGATGCCACACATGGAATGGCCGATCCACCCATCCCATGACTATTCAGAAGGTTTTGTGCTGTTTGAGGGGTCACAATGGATGGAGTTGGACCGAAAACAACAGTAAATATGTATACATATGTATATATATATATAATTATATATATATACAGTATTATACACCTGATTAAAGATGATTGTATGTATTATATGTATATAATTGTATATAGTATTTACATATGCACTTGATATTTCTGGTCTTACACGTACTTCACTTGGTGAAGTCACCAGTGATAATGATTTCATGAAGATCGCCGCAACCCCGCTGTGTGGCAAATGGCACTGTGATAATTAACATCAAGATAAACATTTTTTTATTTTCGCTAGGGATTTCAAATTTTCAGATATGCTCAACATTTTTTTTTTTTTGGGGGGTGAAAATGAGAAATCCCCAGACTGCCGCGCTGGTGCCCAATCTGTTTCCCAGGTCCCTACCATGCCTTCAGCCAGTGCTCGAAGATTCGGATCGACCTCTGAGGTGCCGTGGCCCGGTGGACTTGAGGCATCAATCTACGATGTACATCATGCACATCATATGATGTACCTAATTGTCACAGATTACATATATATATATATTATATTAATATATATAATATATATATACTGTATATATATATATGGAGTATGCTTGTAATCTTTATGTATCAATGTGTAGGTATCAATCTATGATTTACAATGGATTGCGGTTCATGTACATAATATGGGGCATATATACATATATATATACATATTATGTACATATGCATACAAGTTAGAAGAGTTGCTTTAGTTGATTTGATTTGACTTAATATTTAAAAACAAAACAACACATGTCAATAAGTACGTGCCTAGATGTTCACAGTATATACCACATAAACACACATACACACTATTGTACACATATCAACTAGTCTAGTGCCGGCCCACTGCTACCAAATATGGGATGTCATCAATGTATCAAACCTCGCTGGGGATACCACAAGAGGATGACAAACAAAAACGGTCATTTTCAAGCCACATCTACATGGCTAACCCTGGATATCTACAAACCACAGAATTTTTGACAGATTCTCATGTGGATGTGGGTCAAAATGGAAAACCTAGGGGACCACAGCTGTTAGTCTAATTTAGTATTAACAATCCAATTATTGGGGTACCTAATTTTGACCCATACCCATGTGGTGAAGCCAAGAAACAAAACTTACTCCCCCAGGGATGGTTCACAGCACCCATAAAGATGGTGATTTTGTGGGGTCTTTTGAGTTGACCATGGCCCATCTTAGTGGCTTACAAGCTGGCAGTGTGTCAAAACCCATGGAATCCCCTTCTGTTCACATCAAAATAGCTGGGATTTATGGATGTAAATGGATGTTCATCCCCCTAAAAATGTTATTTTTGTAGGTATTGATCCATACCCAGCTTTTGAAACCTATGATCTCCAAGTTTCAACAGGTTCTTTTACACTTCTTCAAGAAAAAATGCCAAGAGCCTTCAGTCGCACCAAATCCATCCGGCGACGGGGATTCACTGGATTATGATCATCCACAATATATTGGGTACTAAAACTCCCTATCATAACCAATCAGCTATCATTTACCAATTGTATCCCCATATTTTGTATTGCTCAACCAAAAATACTATACCAATCAGCAATTGAACAGAAGCAAAAAGGAACATCTATAGACTATTTACCCACTAAAATTGTCATTTTGCAAAGCTGCGTTGAATTACCATGGGGTTCATCGTGCTTATATAATCGTCCTCCTATTATAACCCAGCAACCACCATTCATCAATTATATCACGGCATTTGCATACATTTTCGATGGTAAACAAATACAAATGACAGTTAAATCCCCATTGCTTCAGTTATATACATCCCCAATGTTTCTTTAGACTTTAGCCTTCGAAAAGTTATATAAATGATGGTTCAATGAAAGTTCTTGGCTCTGCTTTTCAACTGGCACAACCCATTCTTCGACAAGGCGTCGAGCACAAGCACCTGAGCTGCCTTAAATGAAGCGATGCTGCAGACGGGAGGCAAGGACTTCAGGGTCTGCATGTCCAAGGAGCTTTCAAGGAGGGAAGAGCCTCAAAAAACTGTACCACGCTTGACGATATGCTTTGCATGTCAAGGCAAAGCCCGTGGACCTTCAGTGGCCCCTTGATATTGTCAATTTGGCAGCGAAGCAAAGCAAATCTCCGACTACCATCTGTGAACCTCAGAGCGGTGTTCACCAATCCCCTTCATATCCTATTTACTATCGATATGCCTATTCTATTCCCAGCTATTCCCATTGTACTACTATTTTTGTTAGTTATTGTAAATCCGTTTTCATAACCCATCAACAAGGCTTTATATTCATTATTATGCATTTATCAATTGTATCCCCGAACGTTCGAAGGTTAAAATATGTTAAAACAGTTCTAAAACCAAAATCAATGGTGGCTAAATCCCCCTTATATTCCATTTAAGATTCCATTAATACCTGATATCCCTATTATATCCTCATTATACCACCGTTTTTGTTGGTTAAATCCCATTTCAAAACCCATCCACCAACCGTTTTCCAACCACTTCTTCTCAGGGCCTCTTGGTCACTCCTTTCCAGCAACTGAATCAAGTCGCGACTCAGAGGAGCCAAATTCCTCCCAAAAAAACATGGTGGGGAACAAAATCCAGGGGTAAAAAACCGGTCAAAAAATGGGATATAACCAAAAAGAACATGGATTTAGGCAGTAAAAAAAAGGATAATGAATCAACAATGCAAACGCCGGATTCACGATGATTCAACCAATTAGAGCAGGAAACAAAGGGTGCATTCACCATGAAAAACTACGGATTCAAGCGATTTGGGTTTGATCTTGACATCTGGCGGTTGAGCCACTAAAGCAGAAATAGGATGTCGCTCAAGTCGTTGGGGTTAGTATGAAATGGACCCGCAATTTGCAAGTTACGTCTTTACCTCAAATTTGCTTAGGATGGTCCCCCAAAACAAAACATATTCCCTTTTTTGCTTCCCCATAACTGGGAAAAAACCATCATCAGCAAATCTGGGTGATTGAGCCATCCCAGAACTGGTGGCTTGGGCGGGTTCTTGGACTCGTTCCCTTCGTTGGGGATCGTCATCTCATTTGTTGGAGAAGAGTAAATCAAACAATGTTAAAACACCACGCAGAGTCACGCAGGTGTTAGTATACCCATTAGTTCCTCATTCTAACCCATTACTATATAGCTTTCCCATTAATCATGATATCCCCATGATAATTATCTGGGAGGTTGTTTGTTCAGTGGCTGTCTCCCTACACCTCGTATAGTGAAGCCGGCAGGACCCTTGTCACAGTGATTCTTCTAGGGTCAGAATAGAAGCCCCCAAGAGGAACCCGGACTCCGGAAACGTTTGGATTCGGAACAGGATTTTGGGTACCTGAAAATTGGCCAAAAACATTGACTTTGCTCGAAAACATGTATTGAGTCAACGATTTTTAACCCAAACTTCACTGTGTCTAGGCATGGATCAAAGTTCACAGCCGGCTTACCTGGTAAAGAAGGAGTAAGCGGTCCCGGCCCTGGAGTGTGGTGGGAAACTTGGGTACCAAGGAGAAGGGATGACGGGGTTCTCTTTGGTGCTTGCACGATGTTCCATAAGTTTTGACAGAAAATCAGGATCAAACTCCGCAAAATTTTGCGCCCTCAAACACATCGGATGTAGCCAATAAAACTAATGGATACAAGCATGCTAAAGCACATACTAGATGTAAGTGGATACAAATGCAATCCCCAGATCAAATTAAACCCGCCTAGATGAGACCCCCAGATGCTACAGATTTGTCGCATTTCACCAGAGTTTCCACTCACTTCTGGATGAGCCGCCGAATAACACTAGGACAGTCCTACGCGCATTGACTGGAAAGAAGGGTAGATGATTCGCAGCAATCAAATGGACAGTTCATGATATTAACCGGAACTGCACCCCGAAGTATGATGGAAGGCTCATTTGATGCACACATTTTATCATCTCATTTTTTTGAACAATTTACAGCTAGGTTTGGATAGGGTTAGCACATCTCCGGCACTAAGTCGGATGGACATCTCCGGCACCTCTCATCCTTTCAATCAGCAAGGATTCTCAGAGACTTTCTACGTGGAACAGGATGAACAGTATACGAGTCCTCAAAGAAATAAAGACCATTTCGATCTGCAGGTAATGTTGAGGTTGCATATTGGACTTACCTAGATATCTCATATCGATATCTACTGCACCATCTAACATAGTATTTCCAGGCCAAGGTCATTCATCAATTTTGGGCCATAGGATTTCTACCGATCGATCTTGGGAACTGGGTTCCCACACTCTCCGTCGCGGCCGGTTCGACCAATGCGATGGCAATATTGCCTAAGCCCCGGAGCCCAGCAGTCGAGTTGGACATCAGACAATGGCTGCAACGTGCTGCAACAGACATGGGAAAGCATGGGGAAATAGTACTATGTATAAAAGGCATTAAAAGGCAACACATCAACAGAAATAGCTAAGGTGGGAAAGGTGGGACTGTGGCCATAGCCCACCATTAACAAAGAAAGATGCGGAAGCTCTCACCAAGCCACTCGAGATTCGATGGGAAGTCGTAATTCACCACGTAACGCCTGGGAGGTCCAACGCAGGGGACCGCACCAGTTGCCCTTATGTGAAATGGCCTTTTGATCTTTCAACGCCTAGGATTTCGACCTCCCCTCTCAGAAACATTCAACATGATACTATGTTCACCATGCTTCACACCTAAATTGGTGCTATCTCAAGCTGAGGCTGCCATTGATTCCAGTCATGTCCAACTCACAAAAGGTGTCACATGTATATCATTGATTATCATTGCGGACACCGGGCACCCCTTAAATACCTTCAAGAGTGGAACGTATTGGATAAAGATTCATTTTGGGCTCCCATAAATATCATAAATAAAGCGGAGCTTATGATCACGGATGGGATAACTGGGATAACTCATAAGTCTTCCACCCTGAGGCAGATCCTTGCCAAATCCACATCCTTGGTGGCTGAATCAGTAGTATTGTTGGGTAAACATCTTCAACCCAGGATCGGATGGGATTCTCCAGTGACTATTCCAATATAGATATTATCATTTGTCAACCCATCCCCATTGTTTCCCATCATCCTAAATGGCTTGGAGCAACAAAAACCATCATCAAATGGTATTGCGATTTTCACATTTTTTTTTTCCCTAAACCGGATCAAACATTGATAAGTCAGACAAGTCAAGCCAGGGCTCGGTCTCAAAGCATCATGCCACTTACCCTGCTTCGTGGCTTGTCCATGTTTATCTCCAACTCAGGTTCCTGAAATTCCCATTGAATAAATGGCTATGATGAACTATGATGATTAGCAGTTGTTGACTCACTGGATCCTTCTGAATAGTTGGTTACATCCCATGAAATCCCATCGAACATCATTAAATATGGTTAATATAATGTTAATATGTTATGGTTATAAATATGGTTAAATATGGTTAATCCCATTAAATATGGTTAAATATGGTTATTAACGTATATATCAACATATTAACTAACCCCCTAAGAAATCCGTCCTGCGCGTTCCCTCAAGAATCTTCCCCCGGATGATCCTCCAACATTGGTGCCGTTCAAGGGACAAATGCTTTACATGAAGACCACGCGCGGCCACATCTGTGGCCACAAGGACTTGCATCTGTCCCGCCTCAAAACAGGGGAACCTATGGGGATATGGTCGAAAATCATGAGCAAATATATGCATCATTCATCATGTTGCATAATGGTGAAAATAATCATGACGCAAGCATCAAAATCGGGACATTTAAGCATCAGAATATGCGAGAAACCATGGACAAATCAATGAGGATATGATGAAACATCTTTGGAACTCCTTAACACAATGGTGATTGAATCAATTGTCAATTGGGGAATTTGATCATCAAATATGGATTTTAACCACCAAATGTGGGTTTTAACCATCAACTAATGATTGGATACAATAGGAGCACCGGGAAACAACATGGCAACTACGTGAAAATCAAGGGAATCTGATGGGGATAGACATGTGATAGGATAAACAAGCAGCCATCCTGGATGAATCATGGATGAACCTGGGGGTTGATCTAGGGATTCTAATTGGACAAGTTCCAAAATAATATGGGGATTAGAGACATCCAAATAATTGCTACATAATTATGTAAATTGCCAGTTCATGGATAATAACCACCAGAAAATTAATATAGGCCCTGCAATTCATTGGGGCTGGAAGATGAGTGATACCACTAAAACTTGGTTATTTTCTGGGTCGAACTGCTAATTTACTAGAGAGTAAGATTAGAAATGGGGGGCCTTGAAACTCTTGAAGTTGGCTTGAGATGCCCACTTACCTATTTGCTAAGGGGATAGCTGAGATGCTATAAATATCAGATACTTGATGATACCTACTTGGAAGTGCAGTTCCCGTTATAATGGATAGATTTCACCAGAGGTTAAAGGGTTCTATCCCAAATTATTGGGATTATTCAGGGTTTAAGCTTAATTTCTCATGGTTATAGCCGTAAAAGTAACCTCAGCTGCACCCCGAAGTATGCTGAGGTGATCAAATTCGTAGCTGCGTGGGGTACCCATTTACCTGTCGAAATCAGGAGACCGATCCTTACTTCTGCCTGCATCTTAGGCAATAGAATCTTGGTAACAATGAACGGGTCCTCATTTTGGAAAAGATGGACTAACCTTAGTGATGTATAAATATGCATGCATGCATGCATGCATGCATGCATGCATGCATGCATGCATGCATATATATATATATATATATTATATGGCCTATCTGTGTACAGAACATATGTGTATATATATGTATATATATGTATGTAACATTAGATAACCTTCCAAGAAGTCTGGTCTATACATACATATATAATATCATATGTATGAACCAGAGTTCTGTGATGGTTATCCCTGTGGATGTATCAATGACCAGCAGCGGATAAATACTATCATATATCTGGGTAAATTAAAATAATTCACTAACCTGAAATAAGGCAATTTTGTTTTGATTCCTCTTACTAACCATGATTCCAGTGAGGTAGCAGTGAGGTCGTTATAATTTACCGTAGAAATCCTCAGATTTGGATGATATATATTGATATATGATGAGATAATATCTCATCATATATCATCCAAACCTGAGGATTTATACCCACTTGGAGCGTATATAGATGTATATAGCCTACCAAAAAATCAAGGGGATCATCAGAAATGATGGGTTCATGGCTTGGGTAACCCATGCGATTTTCCGAGATTCCGAGATCTACACCCCCAAATCCATCTTCTCCAAGCCATCTTTTGGGTTCCACTCTGGAAATGATCTGAATCCCTTTCCAGGGGTTGATGATCCAGGCAACCATCAACTGAGGGTCCCATGATCTCCCATGTCTCATGGCTCCGTACAGCCGCGCCTTGAACATGTTCAAGGCATTCTCTCGCTTCGCCTGTGGCTGTTGGTCTCAATGGGCTTTAATGGTTTCCCCGGTTGGGCCCATTTTGTCGTGTCGTGGACCCAGGGGTGTGTATCAAATTCGGAATGTCAGATCCAGCTCTTCCTTTCACTTGACATATTCAAGCTCAGACTATATCCAAAGTCACTAAAAGAAACATACATATTTGAAATATCTTGGTTTCTGATTTTTCAGTAACTATCCAAGCCTTTTCACTTTTCCTGGCTGCAAACATCCACGTATTTTTCACACCAGTAAGCCACTGGACTCTCAACAGCATTGTTGGTCCCAGATCCGCGTCCCAACTATGGGTTTGTCCAAAAACCAATGGACACGTCTCATTTTTGTCCTACAGGATGGTGCCCCCCAGTTATAAGTTGGTTTATAAACCCCATTAACTATAGTTATATCTACCATAAACCATAGTTATTGGACTTACTAACCAACTTAGCTAACTATGGGGCACCACCTTGTATGCTTTGTCATAATTTTCTCGTTTTCCATTTTATAAATTTACCATCGATGAATTGTAAATTTTTTTTGACCATTTACCACGATGTATCACCATTTGCACTCATTTACCAACATTTTGTTATCACTTGTCACTTATACTCACTTGTCATCATCACTTATTCCCATCATTTTCTCCGTTTCAAAAACCTTGGGGCCTTCCAGCCGCGCTTTGAAAAGTGCCTGAGGGATGCCGGAGTGTAGGGCCTCGCAGTGGTGCTTGTGTTTGCCTCAGCACCAAAGGAAAATAGGGGATTTCAACAGCAGAAAAAACACCTGCTTTGTTTCTCCGCAAGAAAAATGACACTATTCCTCGCAAATTGATAATCCATATGAACTCAATAAGGGTTTTTTTGGTTGGGAGGGCGTACTTGATTTTTAGGGTGATGGGATTACCAACATGGGATCCTCCGAAGGCCTTCATGACCTGAGACCGACGGTCTCGACATGTCTCGACCGTCCACCTGAATGGATCATAGCTATCCCCGATTTCCAGTAGGATATCATGGTGATGAGTTTATGGTGATTAATGGTGATTAATGGTGATTTATGATGCTTAATGATGGTTAATGATGATCAAAGTCAGTACCCTCTGGTAAACTGTCCCAAACAACTATGGAACATCACCATTTCTTATGGGACAATCCACTATTTCGAATGGGCCATTAGCAAACTGTTAGTTTACCAGAGGGTATGTACTTCATCTGGAAAAAGTCGGCCATGAAAGTCAACTATTCACTGAGTTTTACCCAGATTGACCCCGTGCTACTTACAAATCGGGCCCGAGAAATTCCAAACACTATCGCGAAATAGTAGATATTACCGGATCATGCCCTTTCGATCCTTGGGAGGTAAAAGGTGCGCTGCAGTCACTAGGATGGAATGTGGGCCCTTTGTGGGACGATTCCCACGAATGAAACACGAGTATTGTGGCCAATGACTCATGCTAGTTTCTTCCAACTCGCTCATATTTAACGAACTCATTGGAGTGTTTCTCGTATGAGTGTTTCTCGTATATGCGTATACACATATTATGTATTTATATATATATATATA
>Ga0126342_10001014_pt1 | contig 36652 bp, 34 predicted proteins | sample Cyp1metagenome_FD_92528 | JGI IMG/M metagenome (GOLD analysis project Ga0126342, IMG submission 92528) | Coral microbial communities from Lord Howe Island, Old Settlement Bay, Australia - Cyphastrea 1 metagenome | ecosystem: Host-associated > Invertebrates > Cnidaria > Coral ... | reverse complement strand
GTCAGGGTCAACAGGGTTCCGGAGAAGGTTCCGGTGAAGGTCTGGGAGGCTTTGGTGCAGAGCCAGGTCAGGTCAACAGGATTTTCGGCCATTCAACTCACGGAAATCCAGCTGTGGTGTTTCCAGCGCTTGGCTTCGCAGCACGCTTCAAAAAGATTTGTAAAAATATAATGTCGCGGCTGTTGGGGATACCACCGAAGCTTATTAATAAAATTGGATTTCGAAGCGGACCCTATTAATAAAATGAAACCCTTAATAATAATAAAAATCGATTTCAAAATTGGATATCGAAGCGGACCCCATTAATTTTGCATTGAAACCCTTAATGAAAAAAAACAAATTTTTCACGGACCCTAATAATAAACACCCCGGGGTTTACTAGTTTTTTATTATTAGGGGGCGAAACCCACAAATGGTAGCTTTATTTTTAGATTGTTGTCTAAAGGGGGGTCAGTTAAAAGTCAAATTGGCCAACCTGAAATTTTCCAAAATTAGAGATGGACCCTAGTTGTTATTATTTGGGGGGGTCGTAATAGGGGGACGGGATTATATATATATATTATATTATATATTATATATTATATATTATATATTATATATTATATATTATATATTATATATTATATATTATATATTATAAGCTGCTTATTAAATATTATATAATATATATATATATATATATTATATCATATATATTTCATCATACTATAAAATATATTATATATATTCTATATATTATATTATATATATATATTATATATTATATATTATATATTATATATTATATATTATATATATATTGTATATAGTATATATATAATTATTATGCACGGTAAATCACGGTATATAATATCGACTTAGGAATGCGCGCATTTACAAAAACTGGCTTCTCCCTCTCTCTCTCTCTCCCCATCTCTGCCCTGGCGGGTAGGGACTTGATTCGCCCCCAGGTTAAAGCACAAGCATGGATGCACCGCTTGTGTCTTGCAAGGTTGGAACTTGAGGTATGATCTTGGTTGCAGCAACCTAGCGACACTGTGGGGACAACGCGTGGCACTGGCTCACGAGTGTCAATCCTTTGTATCGGTTGTTTGATGTTGTTTGCCGGTGATCTCGTGCCAAGTGGATAGATTTATGCTAGACTGCTAGACAAAAATAGTATCCTTTAGTTTTGGGGCGCAGGTTCAGCATTATTTGGCGTTTTACATTGCTATTCCTGTCAGCTCTCCAGCCGTACTGTAGCAACATACGTCCCGTGCGGTTCCAGGATGTTCCATGTTGACAGGTGCTTAACATCAGCAGGGCACGCTTTTGTGCGAAAGGAAATGGCGTCACCCCCTTGTCCGCGCCGCCAGTGGGTTTTTGACCTTGGTTGCTTGCATTGCCAGTGCTGGTGCTGTATGAACAATTATGAACAACTACGCATCCAAAACGAGCGAATTTCCCTTTACGGTTTCTGTTTCACTTCCACTGTAGGCTTCTCGCCTCATCACTCATCACCCATAATTAATCAGCTTGATCCACAATGTTGTTTTCTTCAAATCCTCTAAGTGGATTTACATATCCATATAATCTAGTCGATCTACCACGCACTCTGCGTGCTGCATGTCCGTTGTTTGCAACTGCTGCGAGCAGTCTGAAGCGCGATGCTGACGGAAACTCACATAATTTGATGGAAACTTGCCATTGCAAGCCATTGCCATGCTCAGGCTTTGTTTTCCTTGCAATCAGTTTGGAAAGCAGGAGCAGGCCAGCATGATTTAGCCATTTGCTTAGCTTGGAGAACCAAAGTCCAGCATGATATGTTCTCTAACCCCCTTGCGCAACATAGTACACTTTGGAATCTTTTTGGGAGAGAACGCTGGAACACTTTTTGTAGAGGAATCCGTTTCACTTAAGTTTGTGAACGCAGACCATGCCTGCATGCAGGGTACCAACGAGGAGATTGGCAACTTCATTTCAGGCTATTCTTGTTCATCAATCTATGTTGCAAGTACTGTTTCAAATTCAAGACATGAGATTGATGGCTGGGATTGGAAGAGATCCGAAGGCAGGCTGTGGAAGGCAAACTTCACCATTTTCGAAAAGTGCCACGTCAATGGGCCTTACACCCATCCAGTGTGGCATTTTTGCAGGCGCAACTTTTTGTTGTTGTTGGTAATGGTGACGTTGAAAGTCTTTGAATTTTTGCATGTTGCGCTGGAGAGGTACAATTCGCAGGAGACACGAAATAGAAACACTGGGCGGCCAATCCCATGGAACTTTGCAAGCTCCTCAGAGCTCAGACCAGAGCACTGAGTCGCATGATGTGTCAAGTGTTTGGCCCCGCCTTACGCCATCTTGCGCCATTCAGGCGAAGTTCGTTATTGACAGGGATGGCCAAGTGTTCAAGTACTATTCCCCAAAGCCGGAACCACAGCATAGCGCGCAGCTGTTCATTGTTGATCACAGTTTAGTTTCTGTCCGCGGATATTCGCCTGTGTTTGATGCGCTCTGTAGTTTGTGGCTTTTGTATGCATTTGTTGTAAGGGTGCCTCCTTCCAAGATTCAGCCAGATGTCGAGGGACTTCTGGAAGGCAGACTACAGGCCTCAGGAACATCCACTATTCATGTCATATGGATTCAGATGGTATCACTACCGACGTGCCAAGTCCATCTCACTTTGAGAGCGACCCAATTTTGCACATTGTCACATTGATAGCTCCGCGTGGAACCTCAGCCTTGGGTTAGGCGCCGCCTTCTCAGCCGCCCACCCTCAAGCCAGAGGCTAGCACTATCTTGCATTCATTGTCTGAAATCCAGTATCCCCAAAAGCTCGAGTTCGCCCATGTTCCATCTCAAAGCGGAAGAGATTGAATCAGGAAGCTTCTGTACAAAAGCGCGTTCAAGCCTGCTGCATATGTATCTACTGAATATATCTACATATTATATACATCCCCGTTGGAATTTCCCTTATATTTTGGAACGGTCGACCCTCTTATAAATGGTTTTCTTGTATAGTTACAAGAAGCCCCCTGACCGGGGCATTTTGTAACAGGACACATCAGGACACCTAAAAGGCAAAGATGTACATTTTGAAGTGTTCATGTTGTAAGAGTTTTGAGGGGCCAACTCATTCTATAAGACCATCGAGATTGTTGTTGTTGATGCTTTTTGATCTTTTTGTAAGCTCAAGATGCTGTTATTGAACATCAAAAAAAAAATGTTCAGCAGGGTGTGCAAGGACATTTTGTAAGGAGATGTCATCAAGAGTAGAAGAACCGTTTTGTAAGAATATATGCTTCTTAGCCATTGAGACAAATTGTTGTTCAGATCTGTACATGTTTTTGGTTCGACTCAATCATCTGATAGCTGTCTTGGCTATTTCCGAAACCACAGCGCTGATACAGCAAAATGTAAAACACATTAAAACACCCTTTCATGGCAGCTTCCTAGGGCTACACTACAAGCACCTTGTCATTTTGTAAGACTGTGCAAGTTTTATGGCAGCCATTTTGAGTTCAATTTCTTTTTGGATTTGGTGGAGGCACCAACTTTCTTCTCAACGGGTGTTGTGTCGGCCAAGGTTCTTTTGCAAGTTGCAAGTGTGGCTACGCTCACGGCTACCTCAGATTTTCATGTTGTACATGTTCTTTCGTGTTCAACTTTCATGTGTTTTTTTGGTACTCATGTGATAACACAAGACATCATGACAGGAGGTCTGGTAGGCAATGATGCCAAAGAAACAAAAATACAAAAGGTGGCAAAGAAAAGGAATCCTTACAAAAAGGCTGCTTGAAAATCAACCAGCCCGGGGAAAAAAAAAGCAGGAACCAGAAGTTGTTGCCTTACAAAATGATACCCAAGAATGCTATCTGAAATCACGACTTCTTTTAAAAAAGGTCATCGAGTGGGATGCAACATTCACATTATGAAGAAAGTTGTCACCTTATAAAATGATGACGGATTTTAGAGTCGAATGTGGGTGCTAAAAACCTATGCTTTTTGTAATGGCCAAAATTCACAAAACCGATCCATTTTATAAAGGTTTTCAAAATCCCACCAGTTTTTGCTTACAACAAGCCGGGTGCGACCCCTTCCCCCAAATTTGATCCCGTAATATATATATATAATGTATATTATATATATATGATGTATATTTATTTTTTTTATTTACGTATACATACTGTATATATAGACATATGTGTGTGTGTGTAAATTAACATTTATTTTATATACACACACGCATACAGCTTATACAAGTAGAACTCGCACGGAAGTTTCCGGTAGCAAGGAATGTTTCACTGTAAGAGGAAAGACAAGTTTTGCCCATAGAAGCTGGAGGGAAGCCTCACATCTTCTCAACTCTGTTCTGTGAGTACGTCCTCTTCTCGTTCCAGTCTTGTCAACCGTGGCAACGACTTCTCGGCTCTTCGCAGCCCTTCTCACAGGTCTCGGCTCTTTTCAATTCTTTTCACAACTTTTCTCAACTGTTCTCAGCGATCTTTGCAGCTCTTTTCAGATCTTTCCACCTCTTCTCAACTCTTCTCGCGACTTCTCACTTCTTGCCAACTCTTCTCAACGACTCTCATCTCTGTCCACCTCTTCTCAATTCTTCTCAACTCGTCTCAACTCTTTTCACCTTAGTTCAACTCTTCCGAATTCTTATCAGCTCGGTTGAACTCATCTCAAGTGCAATTTTAATCAACTCTCCTCCCCTTCGCTCGCTCCTTGTGACTTGTTCAACTTGTGTTTGTCTTGAACTCTAGTCAACAATTTTCGTATTCCCTAATCTTTTCTTACCTCGGTTCAACTATCCGCAGCTCTTTTATCATGTTCTTCAGTTGTCATATATAATTAACCTTTTAAATTCTCAATACTTCTGGCTTCCTATATCAATCTATCCTAACCGCTTTCCCAACCACTAACCTCTTTCTACTTCTTTTCAGCTTTCTCAGCCCTTTTTAGTCGTGAATTGTCATGAATTGTCGTTCAACCCATTTTATTTTCGTTTGCTGCGCTTATGTGCCTGTGGTACCAACGTCCAACCATGCTGCAGCCGCGACATTTTTCCAGCTGCAACAAACATGCCGTTCAAACATGCCACCACTTGGCATGAGCAGCACAGCTACACGCACCCTGCTAAACTCCAGACACCCAGACTGAGTTCCAACGTGTCTAGAAAAACATGCCGTTCCAAAGGCCTAGACAGCCAGATAAATTTCAACGTGCCTCCGTGTCTCCAACAAACATGCTGTTCAAACATACCACGGCTCAGCGTGAGCAGCAAAGCTATGCAGAGAACCTTTTACACAGAGAATCGTTTGCACAGAGAAGCTTTTACGCACAAAGAACTTTCACAGAAAGAATCTGTTGCGCAGACAGTTTGCACATAAAGAAAAGCTTTTCCAAACACAACCTTTTACACAGAGAAGCCTTTCACACAGAGCAAGCTTACACAGAGAAGCTTTTACACAGAGCACAGAGAAGCTTTTACACAGAGCAAGCTGACAGAGAGAAGCTTTTACACGGAGAAGCTTTTCCACAGAGCAAGCTTTCACACAGCAAACTTATACACAGAGAGGCTTTTACAAAGAGAAGCTTTTACACAGAGAAGCTTTTACAAACAGCAAGCTTACACAGAGAACCTCTTACACGGATAAGCTTTTACACAGAGCAAGCTTTTACACAGAGCAGGCTTAGACAGAGAGAAGCTTTTACACAGCGCAAGCGGTTACAGAGAAAAGCATTTACACAGAGAAGCTTTTACGCGGAGCAAGCTTTTACACAGAGCAAGCTTTTACACAGAGCAAGCTTTGACAGAGAGAAGCTTTCACACAGAGAAGTTTTCTACATGGAGCAAGCTTGCACAGAGCCAGAGAGAAGCTTTTACAAAGAGCAAGCTTTTACAGACAGAAGGCTTTCACAGAGAGAAGCTTTTACACAGAGCAAGTTTTTACAAGGAGAAGCTTTTACACAGAGCAAGCTTTTACACAGAGAAGCTTTCACACAGAGCAAGCTTTTACAGGGAGAAGCTTTTGCACAGAGCAAGCTTAGACAGAGAGAAGCTTTTACACGGAGCAAGCTTTTACAAAGAGCAAGCTTACACAGAGTCAGAGAGAAGCTTTTACACAGAGAAGCTTTTACAGAGAGCAAGCTTTTACAGAGAGAAGGCTTTACACAGCAACACAAACTGCAGCTCCAAAACCGGATCTCGACGCCAAGGCCAAAGCGAAAAAAAAGACGATTTCGAGGCATCCTTCTTAAAATAGGAAGGAAAATCATCAGCGCCAAAAAATCAAAAAATTGCTACCAAACACTCAGCTGCAACAGAATAGTATTACGCATGCAGCTGCAGCAGCGAAGAACCTTGACGCAGCCTCTCCACTGCGATTCGCTGAGACCCCAGTTGCAAAACACGATAGAATTACGCGTGCCAGCAACACAAATTGCAGCTCCAAAACCGGATTTTCACACCAAAGCGGAAAAAAGATTTGGAGTTGGAGCATTTTGTACAAGAAATGTTAAAAGCAAAATCAACAGCACAAATATAGCAAAAAATCTGGTGCCAAAGCACCATTCGCAACCTTGCTGCAGCAATTTCAATACAATACGATTTACAATTCTCAGCTGCAAAAGACAATATGATCATGCACGCAGCCGCAGCAGCGAGGAACCTGCATACAGCCACCACACTGCGATCTGCAGAGACGGAGTTGCAAAACACAATAGCACAGCGGCGCAGCGTCAACAAGAAGAGACAACAAATCACCTGAGACCTCAGTTCAAGTGCGGGCACAGATCCAGCATGATTCCACGCTAATGCGACGACGCCCGCAACTGTCGCGCAAACGAGTCAAATTTTCTCCCCAATGGAATGACCCTTTGACGGAATGTTTCGTGCAAACCCTAACATTCAGAATCTCATCTTCGATGTAGCAGTTCCTTAAGGCGATCTAACATTAGTTAGTCACTTGCAAAAGACAATAGAATCACAACGCGGTACTCAAGAACAAGCACCTTTTGAGATCCCTTGACGCAGCCGTTCCATTGCGATCTGCAGAGACGGAGTTGCAAAACACAATAGCACAGCGGCGCAGCGTCAACAAGAAGAGACAACAAGTCACCTGGAGACCTCATTCAAAGTGCGCGCGCAGGTCCAGCATGGTTCCACGCTAAATTGACGACGCCAGCAACCGTCGCGCAAGCCGGCCGACTTTTCTCGCGAAAAAACATAGTTTGTTCAAATCCTAGCATTCAAATAATCTCATGTTCGATGTAGCAGTTCCAAAGCGATCTAACAACAGTCAGGTGCAAAACACAATCAGAAGCGCAACACATGACGCAAAACCTCCTTACTGACTCCATTCTACTCTGCTCTTCTCTGGTCTACCCTAGCCAGGAACATGCCAACTGGATTTGATGTTTTTTTGAGCTACTTCTCTACTTGAAGTACATGACAACCAACTACTTCACGTGCATGCCAACTAGACTTAATGATCTTCTGAGCTACTTCTCTATTTCAGGCACATACAAATTAGATTTTATGATCTTCTGAGCTACTCTTCTATTTCAGGCACATGCCATTTAGACTTTCGTTATGATCTTTTGAGCTACTTCTCTACTTTAGGTGCATGTCAAGTAGGTTTAAGGATTTTTGAGATACTTCTCTACTTCAGGTACATGCCAACTAGACTTAATGATCTCCTGAGTTACTTCTCTACTTCAGGTACATGCCAACTGGACTGAATGAACTTTTTGATTAGTGAGTGCGAATGTTCACTTTCCGTAACTCGGGGTTTCCTCCATGAAGCTTCCTTTGATCAGAATATAGGTATCCAAACAATTGCTTTGGGTCTTCAATGCTTTAGGCCTGGGACGAATGCACAGGTTCAATTTTTTTCGGGGGGGAGGGGTGTGTGCGCATTGAAGCGCGCATCGCCCATCACCACCCGTGGATTTGCAGGAAGCTCCGCCGGGCTTCCTCAGCAGCAGGCCATGATCGGTGCGATCGGGGATGTTGCACCATGGATTGGCTCAAGTTGTTTCAAGTTGTTTCAACTTCTTTGAAGGCCAGCCAGCATCAAGGTGTCCGCTCAAGGAACAAATTTGTATTAATTGGAATTAGCTGGCCAGGTGGCCCAGATGGTGACAAACACCATGAGGCTAAAATTTAAAGGCCTCGTTTCTACCCTTCTTTGCTCCCATGCTTTCAGCAATTTTCGAGCCAGCAGTGATGCAGGCAATTCAATCTGTGAGTCAGACACCATGCGGGTGATCTGAGCAATCACCTCACGGAGGGGTGGTCAGACACTTTTTGACTGCCTCCCTTGTATAGGTGGCTCAGTGAGAAGCCTGGTTGGATGAGATCGCATTTTGAAGCACGTGTGCTTTGTAATTAGACTCACCGTCCGGTTGTTCTTCAAAAAGCTAACGCGTATAATTTCGCATATTTTTCAAAATTTGCACAATTTTGTACGTATTGTTCTGATCCTCATCTATTCATGGTATGTTTGTTTCGTAATACTGATCAATTTCTTTCGGATAAAATTGTTGCAACATACCTCAAATCACATTTTATTTCCCACCTGTGGAATAAAATACCATAAAGGCAAAAACAAATGTAATTATATCTGATTAAAATTATGCGCTTCATTGAAATCTAGCCGAACATAGGAAATACATTTTTCTGCATCATTGTAAATATCCCATAATAATATATCAAAAAAATGATTTCCTGGATTTTTTTAATCGGACCTCCGTCAGAGCTCCCTCCATGTGGTCTAGGAAAATTGGAAAAACGGATTTCTATGAGATAAAAAATACCTAAACCTATCGGAAACGAAATTTTCGAATAAAATTTATTATAAAATAATTTGAATTTTACTTTACGAAACAAGGGGAAATTGGTCATTGGCTAGTCTAAATATCTCGTATAGGAAAATATTATCCCTCTTTATTTTAATATAAATCTTAAAATTCTAATATAAACCCGAAAATTAGACCTAAAAATATCCAAAATCCTGTAAATTACATGGATTTTGAAATTTTAAATAAATAAATATAGATATATATATTATGAAATATTAAAATTCGGTATTACCTAAAAAATATTTATTTATATTTTCTTAAAAATATTATATTATTATTTTAATAATTAACAAGGAAAAAAAAAAATATATATTAATATTATTTAATTTTAAGATTTTTTTAAAAATATAAATATAAAATAAAATAATTATGATATATAATTAATTAAATAATTTAAATATTATTTTAATAATAAAATATTAAAAATACATTAAAATTAAAAAAATAATTTAATATTTTTTAAAATAATTTTAAAAATAGATTTTTTAATTTTAAAATAAAAATAAAATAAATTTTATATAATTAATAATTTTCTTAAAAAATCTTTTAAAAATTACGAACCCGAATATATGCCCGGTTTTTTTATTTTTAATTTTATATCCGTTCTTTCCTCTTGCCTTTCTTTCTTATTATTTATTTATCTTACCCATACTTACTTATTACATACATATACACATATCCACTTACTCACTTACTTACTTATTTACTTACTTACTTACTCACATATATTTAATTACCTGTACATACGCATAAATACACACATATATAAAAATTTACCCACCATTATACCTCTATTACTCTTATATTTCCACTTCCTTTCTTGCTTTTTTATACTTAATTTAAATTTAGAGAAATTGGTAATATATGGGATTATCCGGTCGTATATATTTTATTTAATAAACATTAAATTAAACATATTTTAATTTTTAATTAAAATGCAAAGGAAATATGTTGATATGCCGAACAGATATATGAACACATTTGATTTTGTGTTATTTTTATGGCGGTGATAACGATGATAATTCTGCAGTCCTGAATTTTGTGCTGTTGATATATGACCGTAGCCGTTTTTAATTGATGGATTGCTTTCTTTGCAGTTCAAGATCAGCTTAAATTTGTACAACCAAAATCAAACTAAGGTTTTTTAACCAAAGTACAATATGCCGAACAGATATGTGAACAGGCTTGATTTTGATTTTGTATTGTTTTTGTGGCGGTGATAGCTCTGTAGGCCCGATTTTTGTGCTGCTGATGTATGACCATAGCCGTTTTTAGTTGATGGACTGCTTTTTTTGCAATTTAAGATTAACTTAAATTTGTGCAGTAAAAATTATACTATGGGGTATATATTATTTTCGGTCCGTACTTTAAGAATAAATGGTTTACCATTGATAAGCTTAGTAATTTCCATATTTTCCGGGTATGACTCACATCGTACGGATACTCTTATTTTTATTCAGTGTTATATATGCTCTAGATGCCGGCTACCATATTGCAGATCGCATATCCTTCTTTGAAAAAATGGGTGCAGAATTGCGAAGGCTGCAGCTGCTAATCCTCGCGGATCGGGGGCTGTTCCTGCCTACAGCTCCAGCAGATTTTGCAAGTGGGGGCGTTTTCATTGGGTGGGTGTTATAGTTTTGGACTCTTTGTTTCAGATCGGTGCTGGTTTCGGGAGATTTAGGGTCTTCAATACCCCGCACAAACAGATCATATTTTTTACGTTACCTGCGAGAAATTATTGACACTATGCGTGCCAAACGTGGCGCTCATGGTTACACAGCTGCTTTGGGCAAAGTTCGCAAACTCTTCATGGTTCCCCACAGGAAGGAAATACGGTCTTGCGTTCGGGCGAGCAGTTGTCGTACCGGGGGGTCCGCTTCACCGATCGAATATTTTCTTGGGTCCAATAGGAATTATAACCCAAGATTAAATGCTTTGAATTTATTTCAATTAATAAAAATATTATTGATCAATTAATTGTTATTTTCATATGGATAATTTTTCTAGAATTTCAGACGTCTTGGCATGATTAATATAATCCTAGCGATTTCTTCAAAATTTTTAATGGTGAATTTTAATACCATAAATTATAGGGCGGGTCCTTTTATAATGAAGATTTCTTTGTTACAAAAAAATGGTTGAAGCCTACTCATGAACATGTAGGGTTTAACTTTGCGGGGCAATTTTCATGGGGTGAACTCTGCGATGCGTATAGCTCTCTCAACCCTGACGCCGCGCCACCGCCGTCAGACCCGATCCCAGTGAAATTGAATTTTGCGTCCTTGAAATTGTATATTTGCTATTATATATTCATAAATTTATTCGTTATTACGTCGTTATTCCCACCCTGTTGGGCTACGTTGGTCATGACTCCCTTGCTGAAGCCAGGTAAAAGTAAATACACAATCCAAATTTCCTTGATATTATTTGGTATTAAATTTATTAACCACATGTTATTCGCCCGTATATGGCTCCATATCTAACCATACATGATTTCATGTCAAGGGGGTGGTACATCTGGTACTGATACCTCTGTGACTACTGTGGGCGACATATTACACATGTGTGCTCTTAGGATATTACCCCGTAACTTAGTTATTATTTTTGCCGACTACCTGCTCTGGCAATCGTTGATCGTCTCCGGCGACTGCCTATTAATAATTACAACGTGGTCTTAATAACTACCACAAGGTGATATATTATTCATTGTTCTCTTAAATTTGGTTTCCATTTTAGGCATCAATATTATGATACTTAATTAATTAGGAAATTAGACATATAAACATAAACATACGCTGCGCACCGACTCCAAAGCTTTCGACTAAAGTCAATATAAAAAAGCAAAATTATTTAACTAAGAAAATATAAACCTTAATAATAACCAAATTTATTACCTTTTCAATATATTATACCACAAGGGATTTATCAAATATTTTCCAAATATAAATAACTATAAGCCGCAAAAATATAATTATTTTATTAAAAAAAAATAACAATAATATTCAAAATATATTTTAAAAAAATATATAATAAAAATCTCTAATATAGTATAAAATAAGAAATATAAAAAAATATAAGGAAACTAAAATACAAAACCCCATTTAATATTATCAATTAGTAATTCCTATTTCAAGAAATCAATGGTTTCGAATTAACGAATATAAAATTATAGACCTTTAAAATCCATCAACCCCTTTAATTTATTAATTTAAAAAAATAAACAAAATATCAATAATATAGTATTTTCAATCCCCATATTATAATATATTAATTATTTAATATTTAATTTATTATATTTTTTTTTTATTTTTTTAAATTATTTAAAAATATAAAAATAAATTTAATTATATTAATATTTGTTTTTAAAAAAATATTCTTATTTAATAAAGATTTTTTTCCAATATTATTTATTTTATATTATAAATTTTGTACAAAATATTTCCGAGAACTACTTTGTATTATTATATTACAAAATTTGTACAAGGTATTTCTCAATATTATTTTGTATTACAAAGCTTGTACAAGGAATTTCCCAGTACTGATTTGTATTACAAAGCTTGCACAAGGCAGCTATTTTGTACTGTATTGCTTGCAAAGTACATCCCAGTCCTACTTTGTATTACAAAGCTTGCACAAGGCACTTCCCAATACTACAAAGCTTGCACCAGCACTTCCCGGTACTACTTTGTACTGCAAAGCTTGCACAAAGTACTCCCCTATACCACTTTTGTACTACAAAGCTTGCGCAAAGTACTTCCCAGTACCGCACTTTAATTCAAACCTCCCACTTCACATTTCACACATCACACCCCACACTCCACACTTCACACTTCACGCTTCACACCCCACTTCAAACTTCAAAACTTCAAAGCTTCAAACTCCACACCTTCCCACTTCACACTCTCCACTGCACACTTCACCCTCCACACTTCATGCCACACATCACACTCCCCAATCCACACTCCACACTCCACACTTCACACTTCACACTTCACACTTCATACTCTCCACTCTCCACTCTCCAATCCACACTCCACACTCCACACTCCACACTCCACACTCCACACTCCACACTCCACACTCCACACTCCACACTCCACACTCTGCACTTCACACTCCACGCTCCACACTCCACACGCTCCACGCTTCACACTTCACACTTCGCACTTCACACTCTCCGCTCCACACTTCACACTCCTCACTTTTGCACTGTACACTTCACGCTTCACACTCCACACACTCCAGATTCCACACTTCTCACTTCGCACTCTCCACTCCACACTTCACACCTCGCACTCCACACTCCACACTCCACACTTCACACTTCACACACCATTCTCTTCACTTCACACTTCACACTTCAAACCGCGCAATTCGCACTATCCACTTCACACTCCACACTCCACACTTCAGACTTCACACTTCACACTCCACACTTCACACTCTCCACTCCAGACTCCACACTCTGCACTTCACACTCTGCACTGCGCACTTCACACTTCAAACGCCACACTCCACACGTCACTCATCACACTGCACACTTCACACTTCACACTCCACACTTCACACTCCCCACTCCACACTTCACACTCCACACTTCACACTCTCCACTCTCCACTCCACACTTCACACTCCGCACTTCACACTTCACACTTCACACTGCACACTTCACACTTCACACTCTCCACTCCACACTCTGCACTTCACACTCTACACTTCACACGCCACTTCACACTTCACACCTCACACTGCAAACCTGATACTGCAACGTCACACTTCGCACTCTCCACTCCACACTCCACACTCTGCACTTCACGCTCCACACTTCACACTTCACACTTCACACGCCACACTCCACACTTCACACTTCACACTCCACTCCACACTTCACACTTCGCACTCCACACTTCACACTCCACACGTCACATTTCATACTTGACACTCCACACTTCACACTCCACACTTCACACTCTCCGCTCCACACTTCACACTTCACACTTCACACTTTACACGCTCCACTCCACACTCACTTCACACTCCACCCTTCACACTTCACACTCTCCACTCTCCCTTTCGCACTTCACACTTCGCACTTCACACTTCCCACACCACTCTTCACACTCCTCACTCCACACTTCACAATGCAGTTTCACACGTCACAACACATTATCCTTTCTCACTTTCCCCATAGATAGCGCGGCGACGTAAACATTAGAGACCTGCGAAGCAACTTTCGCAACTTTCGCTTGAGTGCCACAAAGCCCCACGCCTGCCACGCGAAATGCACTTTCACACGTTACAAAACATCACCTTTTCTCACTTTCCCCATAGACAGCGCGGCGACGTAATTGGAGACCAGCGAAGCAACTTTTGCCTGAGTGCCACAAAGTCCCACGCCTGAAACGCGAAATGCACTTTCACACGTCACAAAACATCACCTTTTTTCACTTTCCCCATAGACACGGCGACGACGCGATTGGAGAGTTGAAACACGAAAACGGCCCGCAACCAGTCCACCACCCCCAGACCCCCAAGAAAGAAAACAAGAACCCTTTGCTACGCATTCGGGAAAATGCTTTGTGCCAACGTTAACGTGTTAGATTTTAGGGGACTTTTTTGGAGGTGTAGAATAAATAAATAAATAAATAGGGGTTCACTACAGGTATATATCTGCAAATGTTTGTGAGAATTCCAATACAGTTTAATTACATCAAAATTTTGGAAATATAATATAATCGCAACTATATTATTATTATTATTGTTATTATTATCATTATTATTGTTTCATATTGTTTTTTATTCTATATCTATTATTCCCTCTTATATTGCGATTTATTTTCAGATCAATCAGCGGAAGCGCTTATGAGAGGTCGTTGCCATTTTCATTATTGTGGTCGTTTACAGTCTCAAGTGAGTGAGATTTGCCTCGGGTTGGATTTTTTGGGACTGCAAGGACTAAAGGATATACTAAAGGGTTCTCCTCCATTGGATCTTGGAGCCCTGCCAGGTTTCAGCAGTGCGCTGCGATGCGGCTGACGTTATCGGGTGGCAGCGGGCACAGACCAACCCACCGGAACTCGCCTCAGGATGTGAGATCGGATGCCATCACTGGATAGAGATAGTATGAGATAGTGTAGAGTCGTAGAAGATGATTTTGATGCCTTTTCTAGGCTTACCCAGAGATTGTTACATATCTTCGCATGATTTCACCCTGCGAATTCAAACGAACCGAGAGGATTCCGAGAGGTTCTTTCTAGCTAAACCATCCCCAAGTCATCGACATATTTTTAAGATTTTTTAAGTGGGATTGTAACATATTGCAACCATCACCAGTCATGGTAGGTTTATCAAGCGAATTCCGGGCCACAGAATATTGCTGTCGAGCTGCCCCTGTACCATGGGCTGTCCACCTGAGGAGAATGGCCTAACTTTTTGCACAGTAACATGTCAAACATCCCAGACTTTATATCATGAACCTCAGCTTTCTCAAATAGGATAGAAATGGATAGAAAATTGAGACCCAAACTTGAGCTCCACTTTTTTATCCACTGCTATCCACAGTGATGCAACGATCCAAGCCTTGCTGCATATGCGGATGCGCCTGCGGCACCTGGCGAGGTCTTACTGCTTACCGCCGGCATACTATGGCCAATGTTGACCTTCAAAGTATGAAGCAAGAAGTGGAAGGGAAGTGCAAATGTGACATGAAATCAGGACAGTATTATCTATATATACAGGAATTATACAGATTTGTACTGTATATGTTCAAATATGATCAAATGTGTATGTGTGTATGTGTGCGTGAGGAGACCTATAGACATCTCTGGCTAGTGTTGCAGTTTCCTTCTCTTCCAGAAATTTGAGGTCACTTAGCACCAAGCTGAGAAAGGGACCGACTCAATGATCAAATGCCCTTTAGGGCAGTTTGATAGTTTTCTTAGCAAATAAATTCCTTGAGAGCTTCAACTAACTTAGACATCACCAGTGCACCCTCTCCATGCGCTGCCGTGCTGGCCTGTCTGACATGCATGCCCTCAGCAGCCAATATTAAGTTGGAAGGTGTCTGAACTGTTGACAATTCATTAAAACTACTCCTGTTCTCACCTGCTTCATGTTGGCTGAAAAGGCCTGGCACAACCACAGTATACCAAAGTCATGCAAATTCAAACGTGTTCATAGAATTGGAGAATAAGTGCTATATAAATCATGTTATTCTCCATATTCTCCAAGTTTCTCATTATTCCCACTTGAAGTCTGAGAATTTTCCGATTTGAGACATTTTTTTACGGATGCACCATGCTGGGCTCTCAGTCTCAAACCTGTGCAGCCTGTGCAGCCTGTGCACCATTGAGTCCACTTCCAGGCACCTGAAGGGGCTCACCAAGCCCGACCATGATGGATACCATTCTTTGGGAAGATCAATATATTTTCGTAATTATATAATATGTATATATATATACATATATATATTATAAATATAGATCGATCGATAATGATAATGATGATAGTAATTACCAATGGAAATTAAGAACATAGTAATGAATTGGAAAATGAGAAGGAACTAACGATTCTATGAGGGAGTGAAACCTACAAATCGCAAGTTGCATCCAAATCACAAAAATGACACTGATGACTCAACAAGCATTTCATCTCCTCCCTCAAAAATACGGAATAACAAACACACACAACACAATCACAGTAGTGCAGCTACAGAAGTTCACGTGTGAAGAATCACAAGGTGAAAACAATGATTCGACAGAGTAGCAATCAACTTCAAATAAGCATCAATGAATCAGCAAATATCAATAAATGGGTATGGGTCAAAATTGGACACCCAAAAAGAATGGATGGTACTGAAAAGCGACATTCCAGTGGGAATTAGTCGACCCATTGACCCATTCCCGACATATCAATACGATTCAACCAGCTTTATCAATAAGCAGCAATATCAGCATACATATATATATATACATTACATAGATATTAGCAAATTATCGATATTGATATCTGATACGTTTCAAGAAACAGCTATAACGTTTCAAGCGCCTGCAACGAGCAGGGATATGCCATAGATGGTGTCGCCACGGGAGATCTGAAGTGGGACGGTGCCTCCGGTCTCAGGGGTCCGCAACGGTGCCTTCATCAATCAACTATGCTAGTAGGACATTCCTATGTTATAAACATGTTATAAACTATAATACATGTTATATCAAGCATCTGCATATTATACACATGTTATAAACTATAATACATGCATATATATATATATATATACATGTGCATATCTGATCTCTACATGTGCATATATATATATGATATTTACTGCAATAGACTATAGTAATAGAATATGATAGAATATGTATGAATATGTGACATACAGTGGGCCATCTTCAGCCTATGTGGATTGTCAATGCCATTCAACCAGCCACAGAATCCAGCTGCCGGCTGCCTGGCTTCCTTGAGGCGACCGTTGTCGACCTAGTGACGACTGGGGATCCTGCAAGATCCGAAAAATTGAAGAAACCCCCGGGATGAGTAACTTGAATCTACCCATAGAACAAGATTATCAGTTCAACAATGTTTCAACAATTTTGAAATATCAGAACGTACATATTAGGAACCAGAGTATCAGATACAAACATGTTCTCAGCACAATATGTACGGTAGGAAGCAAATGATCTGATAACCTTGCTAAGACATGCTAAGACTACTGGCCACTTGCCACCTTCCAGTCACACTTAACCTATCCCTGATCCACAAAGGAATCAATAATATCTGGGTACCCCACTGGCAGACATCATGGGATTGGCGTTACCCTCGGTGCCAGATCAGGTTCACAAGAACTGAGAAGTGGTGTCTGGACAAAGGAGGAATATTCAGGTTGCAATAGTTTTTCTTTTCAGGATGAAGTTGTCATAACTACCAACTGATTGTAGCTGCATGTGCCAGAAACGAGATGACAAATACCCAAAATTACCAACATCATACAACATCCTTTCATTTTCAACACAAAATCCTTTCGTGTGTCTGAAAATAGGATACCTCCAAATCCAATGGTTTATCAGGTTTATCACTGTTCCCATCAGTATGGCCTCATTTTCAGACCAATCCATTTTGCCATCAAGATTTGCTGGGGCTTTTCTGTGGGCCAAGCTCCAGATGCTCTGACCTGCGAAGGGCCCCGGTTGAACCAGTGGGTCCAAGGGCCGACCCCACCAGTTTTGCTCGTGATGACCCCCCCATGGTTTTGTCTGAAAATACGGTCCCTCAAAATTCCAGGTTCTTACTGTCCTTACATCTTCATATTTGGGATTTCCAGAATATCCCAAGATTTCATAAGATTTCAAGGTTGTGATAACCATCAATTTCTCCCCTGGGATTTCCATGTCTTTCATGATCATTAACCCATCACAAATCCCATGTCATTAATGATCATTAATAACCACTATGGAAAAATCACAATTTTTGATGGGTAAATCACCTATTTCTATGGCCATTTTCAATAGCTATGGCAGCTATGGTAGTTTACCGGAGGGTGATCCCATGTCATTCCCAGCCTGCAACATTTGCTGCTGCTGCTGCTGCTGCGTGACCGGCGATTGCGTGCCACGCGAGGCGGCCCCAACCCGTGGCTCCGTTCGAGAAGGACGCTGGTCCCTGGTGCGGAGCTGGCAATGGCTGGCAGTAAGAGAGATTAAAATTTGGTACGATATGCGACACGATATACATACATACATACATACACATATATCATATATATATATATGGTGTATATGTCTATATATACATTTGATAATATATGCAATTGCATATTCTTTACACCTTGCCTCATTCAGAAAGAAGTACAAAGCATCATATAATGTGTATACATATATATACATATATATATATATAAATATATATATACAGTATATATTTATACATTCATATTTTACAGACATAGGCGCGACATCAATTTTGAATGAAGAAAACAGCATACCCTGCCACTGCTGGTGTTACAAGCATGTTGGGCATCAAATATGCTTAAACAAAATGCCAAACTAAATGTTTGGTTTGTCGTCCTGCACTTCATGTCAAACACGCTTCAAAACGCATTTGAAGTGTGCGAATATTTAGTGGGCCGCTTGGCCAGGCATATAGCCTTTTCCTTGAATATCCAATGTACCCAATGTGCTCTTTGCTTCTTCTGGGTATGCATGTATATGTTTCGTAAATTACATAATATCTATATGTCCATATCATGATGTTATTGTCCACATACATGTAATGTACATATTTGTACTGTAATTATATTGTGTTATATCATATCATATTGTGTTGTATTGCATCACGATATAAAACTTTATAATATATTTATATGAGCGTATCCAATATTATATTATATGTACACACATGAATTTGTCTGTATGAAATTAATGTAAGGCCATGTAATGTTGTGTTCTGTGATGTATGTAATGTATGGAAGTGCAATGTCATGTCATGTGTGTGATGTAACGTATTCTAACGGAAAGGAATGCAATGTACAATGTACAGTAATATAAAGCATGTGCGTGTACATATATATATATATATATGATTATTTATGTATATATATAAATATATATGAATATGATTATGTATATATATATATATGTATGATTATATATATATATATCTACATACTACATATATGAGCCAGGTCCCAGGAACCCCACAACCCGCCCAATGGTATGGTGCCCCCCCCCCCGAAACCTCCAATATGCACACTATTTAAGCACAGCCTCCCATTTATACACTATTTGCAGCATTTCAGAGCCACAACCTCGTGAGTCACTGGACCCTGTCCAGCTGTATATTTCCAACATATCAATCTAGATCTAGCAATCACTGGCATACTTCCCAAAACCTGCTTATGTACTGCCTATAGCATGCCTTACACATGGTTATATTCTCAAAGAGCACATATTGATACCTATGTAATCCTTCTTTCTATTGGCTTGGATGCAGTATGTACCTACAAATCACCACCTAAAATGACATACCCTTGTGTAGTATATACATTGCCTCATCACTACCTATATACTCCTTAAACCCTTTATTTACTACCTACACATGTTTCATAGCGTGCCAATATACGACTCATTGCATAGCGCGCCCATATACTATATCCATATCTACTCCCTGTAAACTCCCTGAATACTCTCCATATACACCCTATAAACTGGACATCAAGCGCTTACAGCTGCACAAACACTGCCCATGTAGGACTGTTGTTGTTGGGAACCACCCCCCAAGCCACAGGGGAGGGGGGAACCATCCGGCTGGGGGTAGGGGTTGTGGTGATCCCTGCTTTTATGTATATATATATACATATACACACATGTATATATATATTATATATATACATATATATATATACATACATACAATATCAATAACAATGAGAATAATAACAATAGGGTACCCTGGACCCGCTTGATTTAACCCCAAGCCACATCTTACCCCGGTGTGAGCCTGGAGCCGGGCGTTTCACTGATCTTCTCCAGCTTCTCGCTAGTGTTGGTCAGGGTGTCCTAACGCTGGGAAGCTTTGACGAATGCTTGATTATCTTGATTCTGAAAAAGATGGAAAGTTCATCGGTGGTCGGCGTTCATGTGATGACAATAGGATTTCAACGGGAATTCAACGAAATTTCAACCAAGAAAAAACACTGTTATCCAGTGAACACATGTTAAAACATATCTAAAAAATGATGCGGCAACTTGAAGGGCAAGTGGTTTGTGAACATGATTTGCACGTTCCGCGACTGCCTTTGCACCGGTGGTAATAATCACACTTAGTAATTCCATGTATTCCAATGACCTACTAGATCAGTTCAACATCATGGTCTGTAAATGTCTGTAAATCCAATGACCTGAGAATAAACACTTACATCTGTATGTACAATGTATGTATATATATATATATCTAAAGGTGGGCAAATCATTTTTCTCATCAATGACTCAACTACACCAGCTCAATCCCATTGATCATGACAGTTCTGACCTTCAGAGCAGCAGCGCCGGCTGAAAGACCTGCCATTATGATGATGATCATCATTGCTGTTTCATGTGATGTTTAGTGTGAATTTTTGCGATATGTTTTATGTTTATGTAATATGATGGTGAGGATGACGATGATGATCTCAGTGGATGGTGAATCGATTCTAGTCTAGTTCTTTGAAAAGGACTTTCAGATTTCCCATTCCAACTTATCATACAACCATCGGGGCACCGTGCGGCGCCTTCATCCACGCGCTTGATGAGATGTCGCATGCGCACCTATCCACGGGAGGCCAATGTACCAAGTTCATCCAGTGATTTCAAGCCATGAAGATCCATCAGGCATACCGTATATCTGCTGCAAAGGCATGAACCATGAATATATTTGAAGGTACCTGTGATGAGATCCAGGAGTACATGGCACTCAGTTCCCCAAGACTGTGGATGTTGGGTAGCAACTCACCTTGTACGACCCCATCATGCTCTCAAGGCCATTCCAATCTCCTATACCAAGGGCCTCGTTCATCCCAAGCTACTGTATTGGTTGAGTTCAACGCAAGTCGTGAGACCCAAGCATGTACTTCCCTAGCTCTACATCCCTAGTCATCCCTATCACTATCTGACTATCTGAGATATTCCATGATATTCAACAATTGCTTGGACTGAAAATAGGCTAGTACCCTCCAGCTTTCATGTTTCATCCTTGTCCCCTTAATATCACCAACATGCCATAAATCAGTGTATATCCTACTATATACATATATATATATAATATATATATTATATTATGTATATCCTTATGTAATATTTCTTATATATATAATAGTTTACTATAATTTAGTACAATTAATATAATATCACTAACAGTGCCATAAATCAAGGTATACTATATATTACATCTATATACCATGGTATGCATCATTTTCAAACAACATCAACCTTTTCTACACCCTGCTCCAACAGCGCCTCTGTTTGATCGGTGCGTTCCTTCATAGAAGCGGCCCCAGCGGACAAGCCCTCATCGATGCGACCTGACACGTCTGCATCTCTGGTTGCTGACCTTTGGGATATGTAACCAATGGTGGTTGATAACCAAGAATGAGCAACGATCATGGGGATATAATGGTCATACGATGAGATATTATATTATTATATATGATTCATCATCTTCAGTGTCTTTCATCTTTACACAAACAGACATGTCACGAAAAAAAAATCTGACACCATCTGACACCAAATTGAAAGAAACTGGTCCATCAAGCATCATTGAAACCCCCCTTCTGCAGCGGTAGTTTCTCCACGTTTCCCCCCTGGGATCCAGACCGATAAGTCCTGATGCAAGTGGACGGCACGATCAACGACAAGCGATGTCATGTATCGCTTTGCGTGCCTACAATGTGATATGTGGATACAAAATGATACAGTAAATTACAGGAATATAATATGCGGATATATGTGGTTAGAAAATGTTGGAAGCGATGTTTCTTGATGGTCGGTAGCTGCAGAGATTTGAACAATTATTAAAATTAATTATTCCATGAGAGTCTCTTTTTGAACACAGCTCATTGAATGCTTGATCATCGAGGACATCCGAAGTTGCCACACGAAGAAACATTGCAGATCCATATCGGCTTCACAGCGTGCCTCGCATCACTCCTTCCAATTCGGTGGAGAAACTCTTCAAGTTTGCCTTGCTTTCAGAGCAGATCTGAAGCTGAGCATCATGGAGGCTGAAGATTGAACAACCTGCCTCCCGTTCCCCTTTGTCTCGCTTCACGGAAGCCTCCAGGGAGTTCATTCGAGCCTCAGCAGAAGGAAAGGATTCGGACTTGAATTGAGCAATCCAGAGCCTCTTTGAACTGTCAATACACCTTGCAAAGTTCTGCTGGCAAGTATATGCAAGTAGCTGCTAGCTGCTAGTCCTAGCTGTTGGTAGCTCGATGTGCTTCAGCTAGTCGTTTACCTCTATTTATTAGATTTTATTAGTTGGTTTTGTCAAATGGGGATGCCCCAATCGCTTTATAGCCAATGGAAACATGATCAACCACGGGATTCATAGAACCTCTGAGCAGTAAACCTCCAGCAATTGGCGTGCGCGACGTTCTGCGGCCAATTCACCTGGTGATGAACTCAGCAGCAGAGCTGTCGTTCAATTTTCAGAAGATTTTTTCAATGAGTTCATACATATACCAAAATGGTCATGTGCCTTTACCTTTGGATTTGTTTTGTTGAATTGGCATATCCTTCATGTTTCCAGTCACTATCTGTATGAAGCTCAGCTAGATATGGCTATGGGGAAGCCCGAGCAGAGATGTTCATCCCCAGAGATGGACCCATGGTTTGGAATCTCATTTGCCCTATCAAGCTTGCTGTAAATTTTGGTATCCCTCGTTTCTGGAGAAAGCCAAGATGGAATTGAAACATATTGAAACCACCAAACCAGTTCGACAGAACCACACCATGGCCAGCTGTGCTCCCACACCGTCCAAGCGCGCCACCAACTGGCGCAAGCCTGAGTCTGCAGCATTTCCACCTCCTCGGTGGCAGCTATGATCCAATATGATCCAACCCCACATGGACAAGAAAGGGGGGGAAATGCCTCTCTGTCCTTGATCACTGTTGATATGTGAACGATTCTCAAAAAGCAATCCGATCGGTACTCAGTTGGTGGGGCTAATCCCAACAAAAGCACTTCACCTCGATCCGATCAAGCGCAAGGTCCTATCTCTCCGCACTCCAACTTGACACGGCGATGAATCACTGCAACATCCTGTCGCTGGGGGTATGTCATTCTCATCCTGACCCCCTCCTTGCAAACCACAGACCTGAAAATCATGTTTCCAACTACTGCCTCACTGAGTTTTCTCGTTTTTGTCTCTGAAATGCTATGATGTCTTGCCGATATGGATTGGCCCAAACACGACCCAGGTACCCAAAGTTGTTCCGCAACGAAGTGCTGGAAACGTCCTAGGTAGTAGATGTGATTGAAGTGAATCATGATGTCATATCTATCCATCAACTTGAGTTTGTCTGAACATGGTGCGCACAAATTTGATGGTTCATCATCATTTCCAAAATATATTTTTGAGGTGTACATATCCAATTTTTGGACACAACATGACACAAACAAATATCACATGGTTGGTTCCATATCCCATCCTATTCCCATTGTGTGCTTGGTCTACCCCCATTGTTTAACCATTCCGATCTTCTCACCTTCATTTAATCCCCAGGTCAAACAGCTTCTGGTCCTCTTCTAGCCAGGCAACACGACGTTCTAAAGGCCTGGCAACACGGAGTGCTATGGCATATGGGTCCAAAATCCTGGGATTTATGGACGTTCATCATGACGTTCATCCCCCCAAAATATGGTGGTAGCTCTTGATCCATCCCCATTTGCGGCTACTGATCGTAGTTCAGAATGATTCCCATTCAGATGAAATGAGGCTTTAGGGATCATGCCCTTGCCAATCACCAATATAATTTATTCATTGCGACCCAAATAGATACAGATAGATACAGCACCAAACAATACCAAAAACCATGATTGAGTGGAGAAATGTGGAGAATCTGTTCATTTTGGGGTCTTTCAATTCTCATGTTCACCATGGTAGGGGGGATGATGGGGATGGGATTCATACCGTAGCCCTCCAAGGGCTCCATGACTTGGGTCTCCCGGCTGTGTCTGATGAGACACGCCCCCAACCGATGTGTTCAACTCGCTGTTGGCCTGACAGATCTGACAGAACACCATAGAACACCACACCCCCCTGAGGATTCATAGGATTTTTGATCTCACATAATCCCACCATATCTCACCATAGTTTACATAATCATCATAATCATGTTTAATTTAAATGTATCCACAAATATCTATAAATTGTGGGGGCATTCTCCCACACCTGGGCCCGGCCTGTGAATTTACGCCAGAGGTGGGCTTTGCCTGCCGGCATCGGTGGATTCCGATCCCGCCGAGCTACCCGAACAAAAACATCCAGTAGTAATCCTTATCCATTCACATACATCATTGATCATCATTGATCATCATTGACCATATCCATCAATCCAGTCTCAGCAGTTTTTCTGGAGACCTGACCTCTTAGAATCAGTCTGGAAGTGAGACGCATTGCCGCATTAATGTTCCTTCGAATCGTTACTGTTTTCACACATTTACGAATGTTGTATCCTTGAATATGTTCCGAGGAAAACTCGTTCCAGCAAAACCAGACCATCAGTGTTCACAGGAAAGTCAATCAATCAGCCGAGTCAGCCGAGCACTGATAAATCTGTGAAAGCCGTGGGATCTGCGATCTGCTGGAGTTTGAAACATGTTGCACTCAATGACCAACGGTGTGCAAGTGCCGTATGTTTTGAAGCATCCAAATGAGATATGATATTATATATATACACATGCAAAATTGATGGAACTTATTAAACTTCAATGGGCCATCAATTTATAGATGTATGAGCCCGTAAAGCATGTATATGTATCAAACATTATCAAACATATCTATAGTTCCATTCAACTTCAAAATTCCAAAGACATCCAAAGACTCAGAAAACCCAGCTGCCTCCATCATGGCGCAATGTGTTGCACTCGGGTCAAGGTGTTGGAGGACTCAAAAAAGCTGCCGTTTCATACCGTGCTCAACAACGCGACAGCGGCGCAGTGGCTCCAACAGGTCTTTGCCACGGGGTTCCAGAAATATGGGTACCCCAATACTGGAGAATCCTATTCCGATGGACCATGGATGATTTGGGGGTTTAATATGGTTTAATCTTGTTTAATATATCTTAGAAAACCTCCAAATGTTGTCAGATGGTGCCAAATCTCTGTCCGTAGCTCTTCTTTTTGTCTTTATCTCCCCGATTTGGCAAATGCTTCCAGTAGGTGCTGCACTATCTCTTTCCCTGCTGATCATACTCAAACAAAAGAAAGACCGGAAATATCCGGAAATCAAATCTGATCCACTTGAAAATCCAGCACGGCCGCACTCTGCACAGTCCATGTTTTCTCCTCTGCGTTAATGCTCACCATTCGTAACATCGATGGCCACATTAATGCTCAGCATTCCCAGACTATGGAGAAGCAGGACCGGAGGCACCTTGATTGCAAGTCGTGTCATCGCAAGGGGAACTTTTTCGAATGACAAAGACAAAGTCTCTTCAATGAATGAGGTTGGATACGCTCGGATATCAAGATTGAATGAGATGTGACTAATGAATGTGGCGTGGCATGGCTGAATCCAATCAAATGCTATCATATCTATATATATATATATATTATATCACTATATACTATACATATATTTATATGGATATACAATGATATATATATATTTATTTATATATTGTGTCTCAGTGAAACAGAAGCACCAATTTCATGCATCTAGATGTGAATCTGAACCCATCCACTGACAGCTACACACAATGCCCAGTGCCCTTACTATCGAACAGGACCCGTATGGGCTTCGTTGCGGTCACAAATGTCAACCCCTGCCGGCGAACAAAAATAATCGCTCAGTTTCTCTTTTAGACAATGACTCAGTGTCTTCAACAGTGACAACAACATACTACAACCAGCAAATGAGGTTCAAAATCCTGGTGCTCTGCTGAAGAATCTGAAAGATTCTGTTGGCATATGAATCATATGGCATCATTCGACCCGCGTGTTCTGATCTGTTCTGTTTGCTCTCCCCTCTCAACCGATAGACACCGTCGCTGCGGACCTTCCAGGGCTTCTCTGCACGTACTTCACCAGGATGTGCAACACGTCGTAACACCTTTCAGGTTTGAAGCATATCCTACCATCCATGGCAAACGAGGGATGCAAACACAAAATCAATGAAAGACTTGAGATGAATTCTTTCTGCTTTGAGCGTGCTACATTGCTTCACCGTTCTGCATCTAGTAGTCCTTGTGCACCATTCCCCCAATCCGCTCTATCTCTGCTGCATCCTAATAGTGCAGTAGAAGTCTTGCTACAAACAAATTATTTGCGAAGTTAGTCTGGCGCGGCAGACTGATGGAAAAGCGTCTCGCAGGCTCTTAATGAAATGCGGCACTCGTTCCTTTCAAACTACTAAATCTCAAGCAATCCACCCTCTTGAATTCATCCCTGATGCAAGCAGCTGAGGTGAAGACCACTATGACTCACTATGACTCACTATGAACCACGAATTGTCACAAGGGCCCACTACCTTGGATCATTGCTGTTGCCGCAGGCCTCGCAGGTCCTTTTTTTAGCAGCAGTGTCAAGCCTTCAGGTCATTCTGGAAACAGGTCATCAAAATGCTAAATTTTCACACAGCGCAGAGCATGGGGATGTCACAACCACAACAGTTGAGCGACAACAAGTCGGTGGGATATCATCTCATGTCGCAGCTCCTGCAGTCAATGTCAGTAGGCTTTTACTCCTCACGTGCAGTCAGCACTGGCGTTGTTTAAGGAGTCAACAGGAGCCTCCTGCGAATGGTACATTCGTGAGGGATGCACTGCAGTAGCATGTTGCGCTCACCAAATAGGTGAGGCGATGTTCTAAACAGCTCAGCAGCTTCGGAAAAACGGCAAACATCATCAGAAAGGATTGTTGTTCTCCTAAAGTTGATCATTGAACCCATAGTTGCCTATTAAGTGGTCCTATCATGTACAAGTGTGCCAACAGTCTCTCATGTTTGAACCTCAGCAGGAATCTATGTCAAATCCCAACCTTACCGAAGCAGCATGCTGTGCTAAGGCCAGGGGTCCCCTTGGGGGACCCCTTGGGGGATCCCAACAGGACTTCACCGAGGGAAGATTTCTAGTAAAAAGGGTGACCCATACAAGATATTCGCGCTGGATTCAAATATCTTTCAAGTTATTCTAGATAGTAAAGCAATATAATATATATATATATTATAATCAAACATATATTATACATATATATATATAATATATATATAAATAAATTAATCATTATATGTTATTGTCAGACACACACACACAAGAAAAACGGAAAAACTACTCAAATGGTCTCAACAACTATCTCAACAAGTTGCTCAAATTCTGTAATCAGCCAATGACGTGCCACGGTTGTCATGGCTCGTCATGGCTATTCTGGCAGCACCGCTTGGGCGCGCCGGCTCTGCAGCTCACCCTTCAACAAGCGCGTCCAAATGGGTCCTGGCCATGAGATGCAGAAAAAAATCCAAGAATATGTAGGATGCAACAAACCAAAAGCGGTTTGTTTGCCACATACAGTACTGGGCGGATGTTGTCTCTTACCCCAGGCACCCAGAAGTTACCCCATCCCAATGGCACACAGGGTTACCCCAGGCCATCCAGAAGCTACCATTGCAAAGCCTTTCCAAAACCTCTCTGGGCTGGGTTTTGACTGGCTGCAATTTTAACATATTTTAACGAGGTCCGAACGAGGTGCGAACGAGGTCCAAATTATTTTGGGAGACTGACCCCGTAAGTCTCCTGACAAAGTCTTTGGTAGCCACACGCTTTCGCAATCTTTTCAGAACAGTAAAACTCAAGAGCTTTCAGCGGTGGAGCAGAAGAGGAAGCCAAGCCAAGCAGCAGCTGCAGGTAAGAGCAAGGAGACAGAAGAGAAGACATAGGCGCTGCCCATGTGGGCCTTTCCCCATAGGCACACCACGATTTGGCACAAGATCTTGTCATCGGCACTTGTTACAACATCGACCCAGTAGTTTAATTATCTGTTTCCCAATGGGCACACCTAGTGCCAAATAAGTCGTGCAAAGCATCCCTGACCCAGCAGTGTACCCCTGCGTTGTGTGCCCTGCAATGGACAAACAATAAGAAGGTTTATGACTACAAATGGTAGGTTCATGTTGGTGAAATTCAGCGTGCCTATGCCTTTTGTGGTCCTACAATAAGCAATGATCCAATGGAATCATAATATCATATATATATATATAATTAATTATATATCTTTTATACACTCACTTCCCCACGGCACACCGACCTGAGACAACTTCAGGGGAGACGAGACAAGAAACGACATAAACCCAGTAAAGTACACAACACTGTACATACTCCTTTCTGAAGAAATACGAAATCTACCCACGTTAATCATTGTATTGTGCAAATACATATATTATATATATACACATACACATGGACATGTTAAATAGACGTGTAAATAACCACCAATAATATATCTACAAGACCGCGAAACACTGGAACATGATGACACATTTTCACATATCAAGAACAGTGCCTGATGGTGAAATGCCCATGTCCAGCCTCCACGTGATCTCAGGGCTGCCATAACTTCCGGGCTGTAGATATTGGCTGGTGCAGGTTTCATCTTGCACCTGTTTACAGTAACCAGCAAATATTCTCAACATTTGGGTGTGTACATCAGTGAATGGGTAGCACCCCAAAATGGATGGTTTATGAAGTTTATGATCAAAACCATCAAAAAACCAATTGACATGGATGATTTGGGATCCCCCAATATTTTTTTCGCAAACCTCCATTTGACTCGAACCATCTTTCAGGCGATCGCTTTTGGGGCGGACTGTATCGCTTTACAGCCGTTCATAAAATTTTCAATCTTTCCATATATTTCCATACATGTGTGACTCCACCCTACTAAATTGATCTACCGCTATTTGGACCGTACCTCAAATCTTCGGAAAAATGTGAATGGAATATGAATGGAATGTGAATGGTTGAAGGATATGAGGGGGATCTGATCCCAAATTTTCTACGCTATGCCACGCTTGTCACGCCTGCGGCAAAGCATTTCTGGATCAGCCTTGGTACGCCGTATGCAAATCGATAATCAAGTTCCATGCCGGGCAAGTATACTCGGTATAAAACAGCTAAATGCCTACAGTATATTACTACATACTCGCTGGTTCCAAGCTCTGATTCTGCTTCCAAGCTGACTCAGGAATGCATTGAGCATCTCGAAAGGCTACTGTAGTGCAACTAGTGTCATTGGAAATCAAGCCTTTCAGATATGAGGAAATCGAGCCCTTTGTTGGGTCCATGGACTGGGGCCCCAGGCACGGAATTGCCCGGCTTGAAATGGTCGGTTGTCACAGTTTGCAGAGACACATCGACAGCACCCCAGCACGCGCTCTTGGCGTCTTTCCTTGCAACACAAAGAGCAGCTGGCGCCCCATCTGGTGCCCAGTCGGAGTGGCAGTAAATCAAATGATATCTTATGCATATCAGATTTGGTCGATACAGGTACAGTAATTATACATACAATACAGTATATATATATATACATACCTAGAATTTGGTGAGTCTCTGAACATCTTCAAAGGACATAGGCCATAGGCCCTGACATAGGCGATGTTCAAAGTCATGACCATCCAGCTCCCCACCCCCAATGCTACTATGGCACCACGTGTATACCACGAAAAATGTGTGGCGCTCGCGTCTCTACAGTTGCCAAACCGGCGAAACCAGCCTGTCAGCTTCCATTCCACCACAAAGCAGCTTCCATTCCACCACAAAGCAGCTTCCACACAAACATACAGAACCTGCTGGAATAGTGGAATGTGGATGAGTATGGTGAATTCGTGTGAATTCCCATGAATTCCATGGGAACCAACTCAAATCCTTCTCGGCTGATGGGACAGATGGGACATGTTTTCCAACGATGCCAATCTGATGCCCTTCAAGGGGGGTTCCTAAAATACAGGTACTCCAAACATCCCCAAACCATGGCTTTTCACATTGATCATTGCCAATTTTGCAGTACCCCATGGTACCCCTCAAGTTAGGAAACCTCTATAAATGATAAACTCCTTCAGTTAGAACAGTTAGACCCTTGATCTGCCGCAGCCGTAACTCCACCTGTGTGGATGCTGGAAGCATTGTGGTCTCACTGCGACGTGACGCCGAGCTGCTGCGACGTGCCATGGCTGCGAAGGCACAATACCCAATGGACTAAAGTGACTTATCAATACTTATCAGCTTATCACTTACAGTATCATAGCTTGAATAGCCTTCTCATTCAGCATGAAAGCAACATGAAGTCAAGTAGCGCTGAAATCTTTGAGTCTTGCTGCATACTCCAATACGATACGCATAGATTCAGTGCCCCGGGAGCACCTTTGGCTCCACAATCTCAAATGCAAATCCAAAGCGGGACGGGTTCTTTCTGAATTTTTCACAGAACTTTTTGCAGGAATCATCATGAAACATATATGAAACATGTGTTTATAATTTCCCTTCCAAACTGACTTTGACATACATCACTATCTCTGCATGGCAGTGACACATACGTCAAAACACTCAAAACTTGACCATGTTGCTTTGTCCAGAAATGTCCAGAAAATAATGCAAAATCGTATAGGTCAAAACCGTAGCGCTGCTGCTAGATGTTCATCCCCCATCACCTGATGGTCCAAATCCCAAGTTCAGAATTGGTGGTCTGTCCATTTTCATCCGTAGCTTTGGAGCGATATGGATTACAACGATATCAGTATCTCATTTATATATACATGTATATGTAATATGTGTATATATAATTATATATATATGCATAATATATATATATATATATTTGATTATATTTGATCATATCAGATCATTTGTCAGTGATCAACTGTTTCACCAAGAGATGATCATTCGTAAATCCATCAATATGGATCTGGGATATCCATCGCCTCATCGCCTCATCGAGCTCAGCCTCTGGTCGTCAAACATGGCGAGCCGGGAAAATCCTGGAATCCGAGGAACACATTGGAAAATCGGAAAATCCTTATAGCCTTTGTAGCTGGAAAATCTGGAAAACTCATAAGTGGGGAATCTTCCAGCTCGCTATGTTTGATTTGCGGATGATTTTTTGAAATAGGGAAACATATGGAAACATGGTGATTAATCAGTGGATCGAATGGACTGGAATGGGTAGCCGGTAGCCAGTTTAGTCCAGTTTTCAGACAACCCCATAAGATCTATTGAGAATGTTTTCTTCCGTCATATTCAAGTTCATTCCAAGCCCGAGAATTTCTGTACTGCCATATTCTAATTGTCGTTTCGTATACTTGCCCCTGACAGTCCTTGAAATACCGGAAGGCACTACTTTGGGGTGGTCATCAAAGCGTCAATCTCCATCTTGAAGCTCAGGTAGAATCCAAAGCATCCCAGCATCAAAGACAACACCTAAGCTGTGTCAAGAACGGAACTCCCCGGGATATCTCTTGAATTCATAGACCAGCTTGGTAACCGTCATGAGATATCTTGGATTGATGTGTCACTCATCTTTTGATATCTCTGGGTAAATTATAGTAATTCACTAACCTCAAATAAGGCTATTTGTAGATAGTTCACCCCCTTAGGTCCCCTTAGTAACCACAATTCCAGTGAGGTCGCAGTGAGGTCGTTAAAATTAACCAGATATCTTCTGGATTCTTTTGGGGGAAAACCAAGGGAAACCCATACGTTATCTACATAATTAGACATATTTCATACGGTCGCTGAACGAGTCAACATCTGATCATGTGTCAAAATGAGGTACCCAAAATTAATTACCTTTAATTTCCAACATTTCACCATGTCTTATCTATGATACAAAACAAAAGATCATCAACAATTGTAGGCCCAGGGTCTTAAATTCTGATCCAAATCTGTTTAACTTCAGATCCCGCAGTGCTCCCGTGCTGCGCCGTGAGACCCTGTCAGGGTGACTATGACAAGCGAGCGGCATGGCAAGAAACGGCTGGCGCATCGTTCTCCAAAGATGTCGACCTAGTGTGACATGGCAAAGCGATGTGTGCCAAGCCAAGCGATGTGGGATCCAATGTGGCTCGAAATTACAACACACACACAGATCACCATTTAATGGTGTTCAAATTATGGCCATATATTAACCATTCAAATGGTATGTTTAGTGCATAGAAACCCTTTAAATGCCATTTAATGGTCTAAGAACCCAACTTTGACCATACCACATGCAATCAGAATTCCTTGAGCATTTACTCCAAGGACCACTGTTCAAAACGTGGGTACTGTATGTCAATGTCTCTTCCAAAGGCTTCACACGTGACACACCGGACCCCAAGTTCAGCCGTTTTATCAGAGCAAGTTGCCGTGGACATCCAATTTGCCATTCCAACCCTAAGCCATTGTCATGTAACATGGTGTTGTCAAAACTGACTATGAGCCCCTTGTAATATAAATAATTATATGTAATGTGTTTTATGATTTTTTATGATGCTTTATTTACACGCCCTGCCCCCCCTACCATCTCTCTCCCACTCTGAAACCCTTGTGTGGGATTTAATCTGCACATCTCAAACAAGTCCTGGACGCCAGGACTTAACAACCTGAACCTTTCCTGCAAGTAACCCCTTGCCACATGTTGGAAAAAAAAGGAAAAAAACCAACTGAGGAAACACATTCTTTTACATGACGATGGCTTTCCTATGGCAAAACACCTATCCTTCCGTCTATTTGGCCCACCTGCAATGCTAAGCCCCGCACATAGTGGTTCACTCGCAACAGCTGCCATGGGACTTCAACGTCCAAGGCGCCAGGGCTGGATCGTGCATAGTGATCGTAGACGCCCCACACCTAGGCGTATGTTGATGTGTTGATTCGCAAGGACAGAAGGATTTAGAGTGACATTCAGCACATGTTACATATATATATCATATCATATTATCATATATTATACATATATAATTATATAATTAATGATATGTGCATATATATATATATATATTATAACATCTATCTGTAATTTCATCACTTGTGACCATCCCACCCCCCCAATGATGGGTTTCAATTTAGGCTTGACCCCCGCATGATTTGACATGAGATCTATGGTGATCCAGCAGCTCTCCAACTCCTAGGCCAAACACCCCGCTAAAATGGTCCCAATTCTGTGGAAATTCCATGAAATTCCCTACTAAACCAAACTAAAGCATGGATTTCTAGGGAGTGTTTTTCATAAAATCGGGGGATAGGATTCCTGTACCAAGTCTCCCAGATTCGATTTCAAAGTTCACAGGAAAAACCTCTGTTACAGTCCATGGAATCTATGGATAATCATCCTGTCTTCCTCACCCAGTGAGAGTCCAAGCGTCATTCAAGGGATTCTTCAAGGTGACACCAGGATGATTCAACCAGCAGTCATCTCGTGGATTCCCTCGTCCAATCTCTGCCAGCACGCGCACTGGCGCCACTGCACGGTGCAGATACCGTCCCTGAGCGACTGGCAGTCCCAGCTTGGCTAAAACCGCTTGGTGCTATATGGTGCTATCACATTCAATTCACAGCTGCAAGATGCTGCAAGAATCAAAATAAGACTTCAGCCATGACTTCAGCCATGTTTCAATCAGCCAAGAAGAATTCGGGTTGATTTGGCCACCATAGTCCATCATTGATAGCGGCACCTGCAGGCATAGCAGAGCAAACAATCAGCAGCACAACTCTCAAATCCCAGCAACTACTGTTGGTTTGACCTCAGCTTGAAAGAGTCATTTGTGCAAAATGTACAACATATCAAGTGACCCCATATGATTCATTGGACATCAAAAAATGCAATCATCGCAGCTAGAATACGGTAACTACATTTGAATATACGGATTTTTGAGTATATGAATTATCATTTTAGACTACCTCCGGGAAGGTTTTCCGTGGCCCGACCAGCCACTTTAACAAACGGATTAAACATATACGAACTGGTATTTTAGACTACCTCCGGGGCCTCGCGGTCTGGCCCGCCTTCCACATATTTAAATGTCGTTACCGTACTCCTAGTGCAGTCTACTCTTGCCGTGTTCTGTGCGCCAAAATCTTTAGAGAGCAAGAATGGCTTGCAAATCAACGACCCACGATCTCAAACCATTCCATGTGTTGTAACAATTTGCCACAGCCGGCCCAATGACTTTGGGAAATGTTCCGCAACACACCCTCTGTTCATCCCACTTTGACAAGGAACTGTGCCAATCTCTTCCCGCTTCTGCTCCAGATGCTCCAATACTGGATGCAGTCGTTGACCAGGAACCTGCCAATTTCTCTGGCGAACACTTCATGGTCTTTGCCATGTGGGGGATTCCAGAAATGGTGGTAATTACCCCAAAATGGATGGTTTATACGTGAACATCCTATGAAAATGGATGATTTAGGGGTACCCATTTATGGAAACCCCCATGTGGACATGGAAAGTGCAGGACCTTACCAAGACCCCTACAGCCTTGCTCCTTCTGTGGCATCTTCCAAGTTTCAGCTTGGGCACTGGTGTCAGGTAGGCATCAAAGCTGTGCAAGGTTATTACCTTCAGGAATGCAAGGAACGCCAGACGTCAGGGGAGGCAGCTCACCATCACAAACTTCCCTAGAGCCTACTGATTTAACAACAATTAAACGCTTGACCCACTTGACCAATGCCATGAATGATGTTGATGAAACACAGTTTGTTGGCTCAAAGCCATCAGCGAATTTTAGTAACATATGCAGGGACTCTCGTGACTATGCAATGGAGGTTTGAAGTCGAAATCCTGTTCAAAAAACACAATTCAGCAAAGAAATATCGATAGTTTGTCTGAGGGATGAACAGAATTTTCACAATTTTGAGCCCATTATTGCAAACACCTCCCATACGACTTTTTCATACTTTTTCCACTTGGTATTTTCATTCCAGGTTTTCACAAACGCTCAGTGGCCCAGTCTGATCGCCCTCGCTGACTCCACAAGCAATGCGCCTGGCTCTAACAGCTGTTGCAGCATGGGATGCGCATCACAGCAAGATCCGCTGAGGAAAAAGATGGACCACGGCTGCCCCAATTTCGAAATACCAACTAATTACATGAATGAACCTAACTGTAGAAGTCAAATTTAACTCAAGCAACATATAAAACATATATTTTCTTTGTTTCACATGTTTCACAAGTTGCCATGGAATTCACATGGATTCACCATCCCTCAGCCAGCTATACGCTGCGCCTCCGCCAGCACGCTCAAGCAGTGGCGACAATGTGCCAAGCGGCTGATCGAGGCCAACTTCGAGGACAACTTCTCGGGCCAAAATGGGAAGTAGGACACCTGCCAGATGGGATCGTTGAAAAACATGCCGAAGATGGGGAACCGATTTGTGATTATCTAGATGGTTGTTTATAGCTGTTTATGGTTAGGTATGGTTCTCAGTTCTCTATGGCTATTAGTGTATAATTATATATATATGGTTATTTATTCATGGTTGTGTATGGCTATTTGTGGTTCTGTAATATATATTCAATTCAGGACAACGATGATCAACCATTGGCTTTGAATGGGGCTAGTTTAATCTAATCATTAGGCCATTAGGGTCGTGGAACTGGTGCTATTTGTTGATTTGTTGAGGTAAAATATGGCGAGCTCAACCCTGAAATTGGAAGTGTTTGCATAGGGTACTGGGGTGAAAGCCCGCTTGCACTGGGGAAATTGGCCTTGTGATGCAAACAGCTCTGGAATGGGCCATAGCTTCTATACATTAAAGTCAAATTACTATGTCTGCCTCTGCACATACATGTATAATTATATATCATATATTGGAACATAGTGTATATATGTATACATATATCATACATATATATATACACACTATGTCATTATTATTATGTTCCAGTATATATATATATATATATATGGTTGTTGATCAAAATTCCTTTATCCCGGAACGGCCATTCTTCGCGAATAAACATTTTACTTTCGCGAAACTTTCGCGAACCCCATGTTTATCTTTCGCGGGGCCCATGTTGGCCAACAACACCTCTTATGAAGATTCGTTCACCACCTGCCAAATTACGCCAGGGAATCACGGAT
>Ga0126342_10001013_pt1 | contig 36655 bp, 28 predicted proteins | sample Cyp1metagenome_FD_92528 | JGI IMG/M metagenome (GOLD analysis project Ga0126342, IMG submission 92528) | Coral microbial communities from Lord Howe Island, Old Settlement Bay, Australia - Cyphastrea 1 metagenome | ecosystem: Host-associated > Invertebrates > Cnidaria > Coral ... | reverse complement strand
TTTCTTATTGAAACTTCTTAGCTTGAAGAGCCCCCACGGGGGAAAACCACCCTTAGCCCCTCTCACGGACCGAAATAAACCTGCGGTGTGGGCGGCCACCCCACGCGAAGCGGGGTGAATACAGCATAATATGTGTCTATAAACACATGTTGGGTATGCCTCACCAGGGTTACCATAGACCTCGCCGAGACCAACAATGGCAGCAGAGCAAAGAGCCCCAGCCTTCGACGCGAAGCGATCACATGGCAGGTGCGGAACTGGGGCCGTGCCAATGGAGGAACTGAGAAAGACTTGCTGCTCTCATGATCAGATAGATAGATAGATAGATAGAAGGAAAGGATAGAATAGGATAGGATAGGATAGCATAGGATAGGATAGGATAGATAGAATAGATAGGATAGATAGAATAGATAGGATAGATAGGATAGATAGGATAGATGGATAGATGGATAGATGGATAGATGGATAGATCGATAGATCAATAGATCAATAGATCGATAGATAGATGGATAGATAGGATAGATAGGATAGATAGGGTAGATAGAATGGATAGGATAGATAGGATAGATAGGATAGATAGGATAGATAGGATAGATAGGATAGATAGGATAGATAGGATAGATAAGATAGATAGGATGGATAGATAGGATAGATAGGATAGATAGATAGGATAGAATAGAATTGAATTGAATTGAATAGAATAGAATAGAATAGATAGGTAGGTAGGTAGGTAGATAGGTAGATGGATAGATGGATAGATGGATTAGATAGATTAGATAGATTAGATAGATAGATAGATTAGATAGATTAGGTAGATTAGATAGATTAGATAGGTTAGATAGGTTAGATAGGTTAGATAGGTTAGATAGGTTAGATAGGTTAGATAGGTTAGATAAGTTAGGTAGGTTAGGTAGATTAGATAGATTAGATAGATTAGATAGATTAGATAGGTTAGATAGATAGGATAGATAGGATAGATTAGATTAGATTAGATTGGATTGGATTGGATTAGATGGATAAAGAGATAGATAAAGAGATAGATAGATAGACAGATATAGATAAAGATATATTGAGAACAAACAAAAATGACCGGAAAGACTAAATATCGTAAACATTACTCACATGTCTAGATCTATACTGACTGGGACTCGAAACTCAGCACCAAAGGGCCCACCAGGTGGGCAGGTCAAAACGCAGAGTGGACTCCGTGCCAACGGTTTTTTTTGTTTGTTGGGGGTTACTACATCAATATTACATCAATAATATAGATATACATACATTTAGAATCGTATAGATTTACATAATGATATATATATATATATATATACATATATATATATATATATATATACATATCGTATACATATAACTATACATATGCCTATATGTATACACATTATAGATACGCACACACACACACGCACATATATATATATATGTGCGTGTGTGTACTGCACATGCCATTGTACAGGCCTTATTTGCCAATTTCCAATGCCAGGTGGCTTCCATGCGCGTCTTGCGGAACTTGCCCTTCCATGAGCAGCAACTTGCCCGCGCTGGCCATGGTGAAGATGTTGGTTTTCTTAAGATGGGGTCCCAAAAAAATATGATTCCATATGGATTAATATGTTAACAGCTGCTATTTCTCAGTCAAACATATGATTTCATGGGAATATCATGGATTATATTGGGGATATACCAGCCATCTTAGGGAAAAAGTTGGGATTTAATGGAACATACCCTCTGATGAACATACAAAAATCTATGGAAAGCCCCCATTTTTTTATGGGTAAAGCAAAAAAAATGTATGGGCATGTTCCATAGCAAACTGTTACTTTAGAGGGTAAGACAAATATGTATCCAAATGACAAGACCACTATTTTGGAGAATTAATGCAGACTCACATTTCTCGATTCATTTTGCGTAAATTCCAGTTTTGGTTTGTGCTTCAATAGTTGCCCCAACTATCATTTTAAGAAACTAAATATGGAGTTTCGATAACTTAATCAAGTTGAAGGAAAGCTCAACATGGAATTCGATCATGACCAATCACCATTTAACATAGTTTCACCCATGCATCATTGAGATATCCCCAGTGACTAAGTCGATATCTCACGCGAAGCTCTACCTGGAATTAACCCATTGCGTATGTGTCAAGAGTTTCAACCACCCTTTCAACATCTATTGAAAGTACAAAAAGCATTTAAACACAATAGAAATCCTTAGGTCCATCCTTTTAACATCCAATAAAAAATCCTAAAACTCCGAGATCCACCATGACTTGGGCAGTTCTCTCCACAGCACCCAGGTACAGCACGGTGTTGATGGCCAACATCGGCACTCAGCTGCTGCACGTGGCCTTGCAGATGGAGATGCCCAGGTGGGGTCCCCATAAGCAGCGTTTCATGGTGCTTTCATGGTGGTTTACTAACCCCATGACCCGCAAAAATGCTGGTTTCATGATGATTTTTTTAATTGTGGTTGAATGATGTTTTGTTTTTTTTTGGAATTGACCATCCAAATTTACCATCCAAATTATATAACATAGACCCTGCCAACTAGAGGCACTAGATGTGAGGGATTCAACCCACATTTTCCCCGGCTCCGTCCCTCTCTGTGAATCCCATGATGTGAAAAACGAAAAGGGCGTATATCCCAAATTCACGTCCCATAACTAGCAGCGGGTATAATCCTGATTTATAGATGATTTATGGATGATTTATGTTATGAACACATTTTACATGGTTCAATTATCATAAATCATCTGTAAATCATCTATAAATGGGCCATCCAACTATATAGCCATTACATAACCAGTAGTCTCTATTGGTATCTTAAGTTTTCCCATTATACCACAGTATTTGAGTTTCCCAATTGTATTATTATTAGTCTTATTATTGGACAATTATCCCAGATAATTGTCCCATGATATAGCCACCAATGCCACAATTCTCCCAATGTTCAGTGTTGCTACTCATTGTCCCATGAGAATTGTCCCATTGGTCATTTGTCAACCATCCCATTATTATAACCATTAATATTGTCATTATAACCATTTGTCATCATTGTCATATTGTCCCATTGGTGTTATAACCATTAATTGGCCATTCTCAACCATCCCATTTTCTGAACTGCGTCCTCCAGGCGTGTGACGCACCTAGTTCGTCCCCCAAGCTGGGCCGGGGCGGCCGGAGCCATTCCACTGGGCTCTATCGGTCTCTGAGGGTCGGAGATGCCATGAAAAACCTCTTTAAAAATGTCGCAACGATCCGAAAATTGTTTTATCTAATTGGCGAATGATCAAAAAGCTTGTAACAAACGGTTAGAATGAGTCAAAAGCCATGTAAAAGACGTTAAAAGATGTTAAAAGATGATCAAAGATTGGGATGTAACCAGAACATGGGATTCAACCGTCCAATGGCTGGTGGATTGCACCACCCAAACGCTGCGAATACCGAAAAAAAGATGGCCCGATTTTTCAATCGAAAAAATGATGGCCAACCATGAAACAATCATCACTGGTTGGTGGTTTGGAACATTTGGATTATTTTCCATATATTGGGAATAATATGGAATAATCATCCCAACTGACTTGGGTATGAATCCAAGGTTGGCATGAAATCTGATAGAAGAATCAGATGACCAGCGTATCCCAGCGATGGATTGTTGTTTTTATTTGTCAATCTCACGGATAAATATAGAATATTGAAAAAATATAAAAATAAGTGCTCCCGCTTGGAGCAGGAATCCAGTGATATAAGTGGAATCTATTTCTTGCAGCTGTTTCTCGCTAGACCTCGAAAATACAGGATCATATGGATTTGTCAGAGAATAGGGTACTCCATTCCATCATATTCCACTGGTTGATCATGATGTTCCCGATGGCCATGGATGGCCATAATTTTTTGGGGGCGAGGACACACCCTTATACCATCACTAGAGGCTGCACAACACTCCAGCCCTGACCCTGGCTGTATCCGACGCCGGTGACACCGATGATGAAACGTAGATCAGCCGTGGGCAAACCCCGAAAACCTGCAGGTCTTGTGTGAGCAGTGGCTGCTAAACCCCGTTGGTTGATTGTCAGTTATAGAGCGTTATACTATTTAAAAAAAACGGATTATCACAATCACACTATGGGAAAGCCTATTGACCAACAATGAGTTCTTGAACAGATGTTTACATAGTAAGTTCTTAATGCGCAGAGCAAAGGACTGACCTTGGCACCGCAGGGGTTTCCATGACGGATGCGACAATTGCTTTCAGCCAAATGGTGCTGAAGATGTCAGCACCCTTTGGCCGAACGTGTCAGCGGCGAATAGTAGAAATGGCCGCTGCTGTCATGGATGGATCATTTTCCGGTAGAACCGTGAAATCTTAAATCATGGGGCCCGTGAAATGCCGGGACCCCCTTCCACCAACATGAAAACCGCTTGCAGGCGATGAAAGCTCAGGTCAAAGACTTGAAAAAGAGTCTCGGACTCCAAGCAGTGCAGAACAATAAACCCACGAAAGCCTGGAAGATCTGGAAGGGCACTCTGACCTTACCGATTGCTCCTTGTATAATGGCATAGTTGAGGGACTTTCCTTTTGCGGGAGCGAAGTTGGATTGACCCCAACATTGGCGCACCCCTCATTGTAGGACCCCAAGGGGGGGGGGGGCAAATCTTCCAAATTTATCAAGGAAGCTTAGTGGGTTTGAGAACTCTGCGACCGATGGGTTAGTGGGTAAAAACTGGGAGAATTTATTGGATTTATTTACTGCAATAACTACCCATATTTGATGGAAAATTCATGGTGTCCACAGCCGAACCAAGGACTTGCGAGCTGAACTTGTCACAATGCACGGGTCCTTGGATGGGGAGAGCACCCACCATTTTGGGCAGAAATCTGAACATGGACATGTTAGTAACCCCAAAAAGATGGACACATGTCGAATTCACTACGTTTTTCTAGTAAATCGCGCGTTTCTATTTTTTTGCGGGTTGTTTTTTTTCACCATATCAAGCCAAGCAATCCGGTGGATGAAACACCCGGAGCCGCATGAATGCACTTTGGGCTGGGATGCGCCAGCCCGCCGTCCATTGATCAGCTTAACGAGATTCCAGTTCTTGAGGCTCTGGCATTGAAGTATACCCAGCGAAGGAACCATCTACTGATATCTACTGCCTGGAAAGATTGATTATGTCCCCATGTTTATGACTACACACCTGTCGGTGGCTTCGTCGCAGTCGCAGTATTGTCCCTGAAGTTCTCAAGAGCTATACCCAGGTTACCCAGGTTACTACTTGGTGCAGTTGGGGTTATTAATTGCTATAACAATGGTAAGGTCCACCATAAGTTGGGATGTGGGGCTCCTAGGCCCCTTGGATAATCATCCCACGGACCGTAAGTGGTTAGTAACCATAGCTAGTTTAGCATTTTTTTAATGGAGAAAAAAAACGGATAAACGGAAAAACCCACTAAAAACGGGAATTTTCGACCTAGGCAAAAAATAACCACTTACGATTCATGGGATGATCCTCCAAGTACGCCCTGCCAAGGTCTCTTGAAGCTGGGCGACTTCTATGGCGCCAAAGTGGCCTGCGACAACGCCCGGCAGCCTTTGTTTGTGGGACTTCCACGGCCGTGGGCCGGTCCAAGTTCGCGTTGCGAGGGTCCCTGGAAATCGTGAAATGATTGATATTTGTGCAACGTTTAACAACAAAGATGGGCATGTTATGGGATTTGATCATCTCAAATGGTGATGTAAAGAAACTATGATATAAGCAGCGATGGGTTGGTGAGTGCCTTCAAGAACGTGTTCAAGCATAGATATGGGGTGACTAATATGTGTCACAGGGGGGCTGAAACCACCAACCACGTGAACTTGGATTGAAAGTGTAAGTAAGTGAGTCATATGGCATGGCATAGAAGATATAGAGGGGGCATGTATATATATTGAATTATATTGATCACAAAAATGCAAAGAATATCAGAAAATATATTTGAATTATATATAGATACGCTGGTCCAAAACTCAAATGGAAATTTGGTTAAAAGCCTCCAATGGAGTGTCAATGTGTGTGTGTTTGTTTGAATCTATGTGCTTCATCAAGCTAATTTGTTTATTTGTTGGTTTACTTATTCAGCTATTTATACTCATCTAATTATCGATCCTTCTATACTTATCTATCTCTCTATCCCCACTGGCTGAGAGGTGTTGAGCGAAGAGCCCCACAATTTGAAGGCGCCACCCAGGGCTGGGGTGATCATCACATGGCAATGATTTTGACATTGAACTTTATGGGTTGTTAGTGGGATTTTAATGGGATCTGTTAGTGGTATTTAAATGGGAACTATTTAATGTAAATGGGACTTTCTGGGGATTTTAAGGGTGTCCGATATTAACGGGATTCTATAGGATTTTAATAACCATCAACAGTAATGGAATGTAATGGGGATTTGATCATCAAACATGATAGTCCATGCATTGGTTGAAGGGAAAATCTTAGCTATGTTTTGTACCTCCAAATCTCGGGGGTTCGGTTCGGGGTGATAAATGTCCATCAATTCTGGGACATATTGGAGTGTCTCCACCCTGGAGACACGATTCTATTCTATGGTTGTTTTTTTTACCCCATTGATTTTTTGGGGTATCAACCACTTGAGGCAAATCCAGTTCTTTGGCTGTCTCTAAGTCAGAGCCCCTTGATAGATTTCGATAGCATATCGCGCATGGTTGCCAGAACGGCCGGGACATTGAGGGACAAAATGTAGCTCGCACCCCAAGAAAGCAACGCGGAACCCTTACAAAATAGATTATGAAATATTATGAAGATTGATGTTCCATGATTTTCCTAGCTATTGCCTATATTGATTGTATCAAACATATCATTTTAGATTGGTTAAACCTGCATCTTGGTTGAGGTCATCCCTGCCATCAGGCAAGTTAGTGAATCCCGTGGTTTGGCTGGTTACCGTAGATTTACTTATCCACAAATGCAGGACTAACATGTATACAAATGCAAAATGTTCCTGCAAATTGTAAGGAGGTCCTGTCACAAACCCCTCTAGTGATTAAAAAAAGGACCAAATATTCGATAGATCGATAGACGTATTCATGTCAATCAGCGCACCGCCTCTGGAATTGTTTGGCTACCTGGTGTTTCAACATCCGGCTGCAGGCGCTTTTCAGAAGAGCGAGCGCGAATCTCCAGCCCTGCTCTCAGTAATCCATGACATCCCCGAAAATTGCCATGGAAAATGTCCCATTTACAGATGATTTACCTCTGGAACATGATTATTTCCCATAGTTATGTTAAGTTGCCAGATGGTAGATTCTGGTAGATATGGGTTGGTCTGAAACTAGGGTACCCCATTCCATCCACTGGTTGATCAATGTTGATCATCATTTTCTTTCCTAACATAGCAATTTCCATTGGTTTATCATCATTTTTCCTATCCATTGGAAGGATGCCAGGACACGGCACCCGAGGCGCCACGATTTCAGCGAGTCGCTTCTCATCTCAACGGTGTTTACCCAATGGGTTGCTGGATAGGGGATGAATTGGGTGAATTTGGGTGCGTTTAATATCCGGAAAAAAAACAGGTGTACCCTACCCCAAATTGTAGAAAATGATAGCTGACACACGGATATCGGGTGCCAGATTTCAAAGACACAACCATTTTTCGGGGTTTGGGAGCTCAAACAAGTTAGTTGGGAATTGCTCAAAATGATATACCAGCCGGAAATCTGGTGAAATGCTACAAATGACAAAGTTTGCATGAGCCCTGGCCAAATTTCAACAGCTTCCCATGTTTGAAATAAGAAAACCACGTTCCCATTCTTTTCTCGTCTCGAAAAGCTGCCACGACAGAAGGCTGGATTCAATCATGAAACCCACTGGATCATACCATCATACCTTTCAAATCATTCAGAACCATCCAGTCCCTGGGGAAAATCGATTTCCAGTTGGCTCCCCTTGAATCGAATCAGCCCAGGCTGAATGATCTCAAACAGCTCTTGGAACTGGAGCTACTTGACGAGATTGGTGACCCCATCAATTGGTTAAGAAAATGCTGTCAGAAAATTGGGAGAAGTAAAAACAGTTCAACGTTCTGACCTTTTTTAGGTTGGGAAAGTTGATGATAAAGCAGTGGAATGGAGCATCTGATCATGGCAACCCTCAGTTGCAATCAGTTTTTAATGTTTCTTGGTATAAAGCAAATTAACCATGGATATATGGTACATGTACCATACAGCCAACGTTGTAAAAAAGGACTTACCCTCCTGTAAACTAACATAGATGTGGAACATCCATCATAAAAGATCATAAAAGTAGATCATCCTATTGAAACTGGTGATCTTCATTGATTTTCCACATATGTTGGTAGATCCCAAGGCATTAACCAACGGTGACCGCCCTACGCGGTGCCCAAGGCCAAACAACACCGAAGCCCGACGGCTTCTACCGCAGGCGCTGACGAGCTGACCCAACTTGGGCGCACAGTTTATCAAGGTTATGTTAAAATGAACTATACAACATTATTTGGTGCATATATAATAATTATAATATATCTAGAATGTAACTAGGTGTGTGTGCATGTGTGCACATATATCTTGAATTATATATATATATATATACATACATTTATAGTAATTATTGTTATTTGTTATTATTAACCCATATATAATGTAATGAAATCTCTTGTTTCTCCTGTCGGTTTTCCTGGCTCAGCATATGCCAGGCTCAACGCGGGGCAAAAGAAGGCACGGGACAAAAGTGTGGCTTCCATGTCGTTGATCCTAGGGGTGCCGATGGATGCCCCAAAATCCAATGGTTGATCGTCCCGTTCCGTATTGAAATGGTAAATTGATGCTATTTTATCCATCAAGATGGCTGCAAACTGTGTTTAAATCTCCTATTTCTGATCAAACCGATATGTTCTTCATCACCTGGCCCCACCGCCATCCTTGGGGCAACAACTCGGCGCAGGCGAGAAAAAGGCGCGCTCGATGTATGCCAAGATGACCAAAAGTCTTGGCACTGGAAGAGAGGCAACGGGCGATCTGCAGTCGCGGTATTTTTCTTTGGGCAATTGGGATGAACCAACAAACATGGAGATTGAAAGGGATTTAACAACTTAAAATTAATGGAATATCTATATCTATATCTATATCTATATCTATATGTGTGTGTGTATGTATGTATCATAAAAATGTTAAACAATATATATATATATATGATTTAACAAGTAGTGATCTTGCGGATGTTTTCACATGTATTTTTTATGATCAACCACAAAATTTTGGGACGATGATCCCCAATGAGGCGCTAACCGCCACAAACCCAACGATGAATTGAAGGTCTACACAGACCATTTCGGCTGAGTCATTGGGTATAGTTTATGGCTTGAGTTTGCCACATGACTTTTTTCGGTGCAGATTGGGTAGGAAAATTCATGGAGAATTGCTCCAAAAGCATGGCCTATGGTATACTTGATGGTAGTAATGAGAAATAGAGGGATGTGCTATATCCCACATTCACCACCGCGAGTGCGTTTTTTTTGAGGTGGTACCTAAGGTTGGTCATGTTGGCACGGCCGGCACAGGTCCCATTCCCATCTGAGCCATTAAAAATACCTTCGTTGATGGGTTACTAGAGGATACTATATATAGGGGGTATACTAATTACCTGGTTTGTGGTTTGGAACATGTTTTATTTTTCCATATATTGGGAATAATCATCCCAACTGACTAATATTTTCAGAGGGGTTGAAACCACCAACCAGTTACTAATTAACTTGCTTCTTGGAAATGTTTAACATATCTCAGTCCATATAAGGAAGATGTACTACCCAACAAGCATCTCACGACAGGAGGTGAAAGGGCTTCAGTTCAACTTCGAACCAAAGCCCGAGGGATTCCCTGCACCTTGGCGCAGTGATTATAGTTCGACCGAGACCTTCCCACGTCGAAGTTTAGCTTAGCATTTAGACAAATGCTAAGTTAAACTTGGCATTTGAGTTAAACAAAAAGTTTACCCATGAAGTACTAAGTTTGACCATGGTCTTGCTTTCTGCAAGCAACTGTGTGTCCTGGGCTCTGGAATTGGTTGCTTTGGGCTCAAGTACTTTGCAGGATTGGTGAAAGCTTTGGGATCAAAAAATACAGCCACTGGAAAACATAGGGTTTGCGGGGTGCCAGCTCAGGCGGAGCGCCGGGATACACTTAGTTTTTCACGGGTAAACTTAGTATTTCACAGGTATTTCACGCAACTTCACGGGCACTTCACGCGAACGTGTTGGGGGCACGCGCATGAGTCGTCCAGCAGTATATTCCGGCTTAACAGGTGGTGCCAGGGGAGATAGGGGGGCCCACCATGGTTAAACTTAGTATTTCCATATGTCAAAGTTGAATTTGCCCTTTATCCTTTTGAATAATATACAGATACAAATAGATACATATACATGTACATCGAAACAAATATAAGCATATACATCCTGACCCATGTTCTGATGGCTCTACCGCATCAGGTAGGGCGTTTCTCGCCACTGCTTTTCGGCAGTCTTGATAGATGGTGGTTTTTCTAGACAAATATCATGACCCATATCAATTTACGTGCCTTTAGCTCTGCTGAACTCCTTGAGAGGCGATGGAGGGAGGGAGAGAGAGAGAGAGAGAGAGAGATCTGGCTAAAAAACTGGCCCGGCCAAGAATGTGGAAACATGATGTCCCGGCCAAGCCTTGTTTCCCATGTCCAACAGGCCTTGTATCTCGACGCCCCGGGACGAAATACAGCGTCCTGCAACGCCGGCGACTACCGTCTCTATGCTGGAACCTCAGAGACGGCTGCGCGCTTCCTTGAAGGATCATTAGTTCAAACGCACTCTTCAGTAATATTGGGATACTCGGATCATAATGGGATGATATTAGGATCATGATGGGATAAGGAGAATAATGGAATAATAATGGAAGAAGAATTTATGAATATGATTGGATTTTGGTAACAAAAAATTGCTTAATACAATTTGGTAATCACACATGGCTGGGAAGTCCCCGAACTGGAGGTTGCTAGCTTGGAAATTCGTCGAACTACTGTAAATGGGTGATGTTTCAGCAAGCTACTTTTGATGGCACCGGAGGGTAGTAAAGGCCATCCCTTTAGATGCCCAAAACTCAATACTACACAGGACAGAAGGATTCCATAGGTCATGTTTAGGCATGTTGATGGAGATAAACATCGTGCCCCACCCGGTCCTGTGCATGTTGCAAAGTAAGTTCTATGTGAATGGCCCAAACCAGTGCCCAAAATGCACATGAATTCGCCTGCCAGGATCTGGCACATATTTACCATGTTTTACAACAAATGACGTAGGAAATTTACTGAAATAGTGAAGCAACAGGGCAGCAAAGATGTTCAAGCACCCATCCCGATCCCCTTTGTTAGCATATTCCCGTTGGCAACCAGGTTGCGAAATCAATGGCTGATTAAGTGAAGAAGCTTCTTCAATGAAGTTGATCTGTTTTTCATTTTCCACCCAGAAATGCTATAATCAAAGATTTGCTGAAGGCGATGTTGTATTTTCCCATTGGTGAATCCACCAGCTGAGGAATCTTCATATAGCACCCCCCCAATAGATGGAAAAGTTGGAAACATGGACGAGGTAAATATATGTAAATATCATCCATGCCATGCTCGCAACGTCTGTCAACATGTTACAGTTTTGCTTCTGTCTTTTGGTTACTATCATGGAATCTAGCTGTCATTTTCCCAACAATTGGAGGGGAAACAAAACATCATCGTTACTTTGACATGTTCTTAATGGCTCAGCTAGTCCCAGAATTTGAAAGGAAAATTCACTTCGGAAAACCCGCGTCGCTTTGAAAGGTACAAACCATGGAAAAACCGCCAGTTAAGGTTTTCCAAAGTCAATCCATTGACAATGTCTTGGTGATGAACTCCCGATGAAACCACGGCAGCTCCGAAACCTTCCAGGAATATTTCAGTATGTTTTGCCAGGTGAACTGCCAGACAACTGAATAGCAAGCTTGAGAGGCAACGCAAGGAACAAGCAACCAAATGCTCGTTGCATTCCATTCGTTGACTCAGTCCTCGATACTCAGAGCATATAAGTTTTGAGGAGGCACTTCTTCACTATGTCCAGAGTCGCCTTGCCCAATCGTCGTGGCTGGTGACTTTAGATCCGGTTCTTGGAGGTTTAGACATCCAGTCTTTCTAGGGGTCCAAAACCTCCATGTGATTAATAAGAGTTGTGTCATATGTCCGAATTCCATTTAAATCCCATTAACGTTATAAAATGTTATATATATATATCCCTTTAACATCCCTGAAAAATTGATCGAAAAATCCGATTAGAGAGAGAGAGAGAGATCCGATGAAATCCCTATTGTTGATGGTTACAATCCCATGGAATTGCATTAAGATTGGAATCCCCCTAGAAATTCCATTCACATTATATAGATCCCACTAAAAACCCATTAAAATTCCATTTAAATCCCATTAGCGCCTTTAAGATCCCTGAAAAATCCCTAGAAATTCCAGGGAATCCAAGGATTTCATCCCTGGTGAAAATCTCATGGAATCCTTATTGATTATCCGCCCATGACTATAGATATATGATATCACTGATTATATCACCTATAAACCATACGTAGTTAGTGGAGTTATTGGAGTTATTGGCGCCAATTGAATGCTATCGACTGGGGGCACCACCTTGTAGAAAAATGTCCCATGTCTTTGGTGATGATTCTCCCATCATCTCCCGTGGTCATCCGTGGTCCAGGTCGGTGGTGGTGCCATCAACCGCGCCTTTGGCGACCTGCTCCTTGAGCGAAGAAGTTTGGATAGCAGCCCCCAAACAAAGGATAGCATGTGGTAAATTCAATCCAAAAATAATGTTGAATATTGAAGAGCATTGACTGTGTTTTGAATGTGTTCCTGCGTTGACTGAAAGTTCGAGTTTTTGAAGGTGGACAACAGTACAATTCTGAAATACTTTACAAGCAGTTTTAAGCGTCATGTAGAGTTAGACCATCTTTGATCAGGTGAGCCGGAAACTTTTCCCAAGCAGCTCTGAGGTTCAAGAAGCACCAAGGGTTGCAGTTTGATAAGGTCTGCGAGGCGAAGCGGCGCAAGGTTTGGGATAGACCATGATCCCGGCTTGGCCGAATTTGAATCACTGAACTTAGTTTGGGGCTTTGAAATGTCTAAAAGAACAACAAAAGCTTGCAATTTTAGGGAATTTCCACATCGTTTTTTGGGTACAGTAACTCGGTGGATGTCCTTTTCCGCATAGTCCCAGGGCCAGAATGACCTCGGATGTCCTGAATGGACTCAGTCTTCCCATCCCTGGATAGAGACATTTCTGGTCGGCGGTTTCTGTCTAACTCTATTTGTTATTTTCACCATCGTTCAACCAAAATTTGAAATGAGCCCTTCCATGGTTTCCATATTTTTCCATATGTCTTGGATGGAGTAATATATGGCCAACCAATACATTTCATTGAAATGTATGATAGTTCATGCATACACGGTGGTGCCCCTCCAGTTATAAATTGGTTATAAGCCCATTAACTATAGATATATCATGATATATCACCTATAAACCATAGTGAAATTGGAGTTATGTAGGCACCAACTGAACGCTATCGACTGGGGGCACCACCCTTTACATCTCCGCGGCAGGAGTACAAACAGATGCATTTGGAGCTCCTACAAGCAAGTCGGAAGGCGGGCCGGCTGTGCTCCCGAACTGGATGTGTTCTGATGGTGATTCACTGGTGATTCAATGATTCAACGGTGATTTAATATGATTTAATTGGATTTCATGGTGATTTAATGGGATTTCATTCATATCATGAATTGATGTGCTTAGTACTTCCTTGTTTAGTCTGCGTTTAGATTCTTGAACTGAGAACATGAAAGGCTTTGGCAGGTCATTTCGGCATGGCTTCCACGAGTCACTAGCGGGTGGCGAAAGCCACCGGTCGCTTAATAGTGCAGCTCCTTGGGGCTCAACGATGCTTTCATCAACCGAAATTCACTATGTTCAGGTTAGAGGAATCAAGGAAAGATGGAACAGCAAGCGTATCGCCACTTTAGTGGCATTTCACTGTTCTATCTTTAGGTGTTGCTATGAATAAATCCTGGCGGTGTGTCTCAACATTCCGCGAAGGCAGGAAGAAAGTTGGTATCTGCCTGGGAGCTCAGGGGTCGGAGCCCAGTGTGAACATGGAGCCATGGCAATTTTAATGGTGACAATCATGAATTATCATATTATAATCCACTGGCATTTGGGGCAACCTATTTCAATACAAACTCTCATGTTTGAAGCCCAAGTGGGTTATGTTCATCGGCTAGTCATTGAATGTAATTCATATTGCAGCTAAGCAACCAGTGTACCTTCCGAGTTATTCGCCCTGGATCTGGATGTGATTAAGAGGTAAGCCCCCAACGGAGTGGTCAGGGAACCCGGAACCTGGAACATCCCCTTTTTGCCCCAAAAAAATGAAGAAAGCCAATGCGAAACCCTGGTTTTCCAGGCACAAATCCGTATGAATGATGGGCTTCTTTTCAGATTTGCTACTCTCTGGGTCATTTAAAACAGCCACGGAAAATGGCACCATCATCTACTGTACAAAGTGTCATAAATGTTCCATGGCAAACTGTTAAATTACCGGAGAGTAACAAGTTAATCCTCAACATGGTGGGAGTCTTGGCCGTTCAACTCAGACCTCCGGTAATCAAACGTGGCTAGCTGACAATCCCCAAATTATAGATTATCTTCCCAGCTATTACAAACCTCCATTTATGTGAGATTTTCCAGCGAGCCACGTTTGATGACACCAACGGGTATATCCCATCAAATCCCCATGAAAAATTCCTATGATGGTCGGTATATCCCCATTATAGATAGATAGATAGATAGATAGCTGGTAGGTAGGTAGGTAGGTAGATAGGTAGGTAGGTAGGTAGATAGGTAGATAGGTAGATAGGTAGATAGGTAGATAGGTAGATAGGTAGATAGATAGATAGATAGATAGATTAGATAGATTAGATAGATTAGATAGATTAGCTAGATAGCTAGATAGCTAGATAGCTAGATAGCTAGATAGCTAAATAGCTAGATATATAGATAGCTCGATAGCTCGATAGATAGATAGATAGATAGATAGATAGCTAGATAGCTAGATAGCTAGATAGCTAGATAGCTAGATAGCTAGATAGCTAGATAGCTAGAGAGCTAGAGAGCTAGAGAGCTAGAGAGCTAGAGAGCTGGATAGATAGATAGAGATACAGGATGGTGCTCCCCAGTTATAAGTGGGTTTATAAACCCCATTAACTATAGTTATATCTGCCATAAACCATAGTTATGGGACTTATAAACCAACTTAGCTAACTATGGGGCACCACCTTGTATAGAGATATAGAGATATAGAGATATAGATTTAGATATAGATAGAGATATATATATATATCCCAGTCATATTCTCATATTATGGATTGGGCGACCTATGGGTTGGTTTAAGGGAAAATGTGCAGGAAAACCCCAGATTGAATGGGGAAACGTATGGTTTCCTGTAGATTTTCCCTTAACCAATCCATTGATTGTAAGAATAGGTGGCCCTTATTCACTCGAGGCCAAAGACCTGCCGAATGCCGCGGCTTTGCTGCCTGCACGCCCAGGGCATCAATTGGATAGGTGGTTTGGGACATTTTACCCTAAGAATCCCCAGGGTAAACATCAAAAAGATGTGGAAACCTCTTCGGTTTCCCGAAAATGATCTACATTCATGGTGGATTTTCCACAACTTTACAGGATGGTAACAGCTGTTGAGGTGGATGGAGAGACGAGAAAGATAAGTTGGTGTTTTTCTTAGCACCCTATCACTGATATCAATTTCGATGGATCCAAATGATGTGGGATCCACCCTGGCAATGCCATAAACCACGAATTTGATCCAATTTGGGGATGGTGGTTACTATTATGTTTACCACATTAAGGAGCATCAGATTATCCAGTCAGAGGAAAGCTGTGATTCTGACATATTCTGACCCACCAAGATGGGGATGTGGAGGGAAACAGGAAGTTCTGGTTGGTATGTGACCCTGCTTTGCTGCACATGCTCCATCAGATCAAGCCAGTGAAGATGTAGAAAGGTCCCAGATAGTCAGGGATTCATGGATGATGGCTGCAAGTTTTTGAGCAGGGACGCCATGGGAACATGGGAAAGCTATGGTTTTGGAGGTGTATGTCCATTTAAGTCCTGATACTCTTCTCAAGTTTTGCAAGAGGCCTTGGCTTTGGTGATGTTTGGGGTATCCCCTTTTTTTTGTAAACACTCATGGGATTCAATCGCATGCTATTGGGCTCAGGCACTTCAGGTGCTTAAGCTGCCCTGGCACCCGCCATGTGGCGCGGCATCCTGCTGTGCCTCGCCATCGCCGCCGGTGATGATGCCGCCGACGTGGTGGACGTGCCGCAGCAGCTGATGAGCGCGGAGAAATTGCGGAGAATACACCAAGCCGTGGATAAGAATAAGGATGGGAAGGCAGGAACTGATGTGTGGATGGGTCAAAACCTACCATACAGACATCTATACTGTAGCAAACCGTAGCAAAATTGCGGGAATGCCAACTATTTTTGATGCGAACTACAGGGTACCAGGGTTTTGACCCACAGCCATGCGAACTCTGATGTGCACCAAGGGATAGAAAGGTTGGAAGCTGATGGGGAAGGGCAAGGATGCAAAGATGTATTTTCGATGAACCCAAGCTGACCCAGATTCCAGTCCCTGTTTGAATGTTTCCGAATTTGGACACTGGGAGTTGCGCTTCCGAAAAGAGGAACAAGGATGCAGTAAACTGCAAGATCGACAAGCAACTGCTTCCAATGAGACACTCAAGAGCATATTATACTTGTTTCATCTTGTTTCCATCCAGTTTCTAGTTCAAGGTCGATTTCTTTTCTATACATATTTTGCTACAGTCAATGCCAAGCAAAATCCCATGCCTTCGAGCCTTCGAGCTGTGAGGTCTCGGTGGCAGAGGTGGTGGACTTTGCGCGACATATGAATCAGGTGATCACCAGCAAGGAGGCCCTGGAGGATGGCTGGATCCATCAGAGAAATTCTATTCCTTTAGCACTGAAAATGAATAGGAACCAAAGATGTGTATCCTAGATTTGGAATATGAGTGCAGGTAGTCTACCTCAGTTTTTTTGGTTTCGAACATGTCTTCCACGTTCATGGATTCAATGTCTAATTCCTGATAATGTTATAAACAATCCCTCAGGGCAGAAGGGGGGCATAGCAGAAATCATTCCAAGAAGGGGCATACCCAATTTCATAAACCAAACCCCAAATTGGCGATGATTTATCATTGGTATCCCGTTTTTGGTTCACTTTGAGGGTCAAGCATGGTCAAGCTCTATATCATGGGACCCATGGCTCGAAGATCATGAAGGTGTTAACATCCCTTGGATGTCAAATGATATTAAGATGTTAGGGGTTCCTTGGTTTTGGAGTTTCATGTGCGCAACCCGTCACTCACCAACTAGCTAATCTAAGGTGAATGGTGCCTTGCAGTGTCAGTGCTAGAAGCCCTACCCTTCCCGTGACTAAATGGTAGAAGACCAGCTGCCCACAACATGCTCCAGATGGAAAAAGAAGTGAGCAGCTCACCAGTACCCCGTGGGTACCACTTCACACAAACTCAAATCATCAAATATTATTCATTTGGATAAGTATCACTGGAATAATGGTTAGTAGGGGTGTAAGAGGCCAACTATCTCAAGATGGTCGAACTGTTCAGGTACGTGAGTTGTTACTCTCACTACTATGATGATGATGATGATGATTGTTATTATTATATTATTACCATCATCATCATCATCACCATTCTTATTAGTTCTAAGCTCTCCAGAAGTCCATGCCAAGATCCCATTGGCCCTTCCAGGTGCAGGGCATCCTCAACGAGTTGGACTAAGACCAGGATGGCAAGTTGTCGTGGCAGGAACACCTGCAGGATCTGCATCGCTTTCACGACCCCCCGGAAGATGCCGCACCTCGATGGGCTGCCAGTGCAGGTTGACCCATGGGTAGAATTACGCTCTGGTAAGCGTTAACAAAAAACTATGGAAAATCACCATGCTATTAACGGGTAAATCCATTAGTTCGACTGGGCCATTTTCAATAGCAAACTGTTAGTTTACCAGAGGGTATGACAACAAAACGGAAGTTGGTATACTTGTGGTCCTGGAATTATGGAGATAATTGGATATAGACGTGCGAAAAAAAATGGACTTGCACCAGGTATCGTACAGGTTGTTTGGAATTGGCCCCTTCCATTTCACCCTGGTAGATGCATTCCAAGTTTCCTATATGTTCCTACGATGTTGTTGCCCCCAGAGGATTGGAAGAATCCAGTACTCACACTAGCATGTTCCTGGGATATGCGAACTGATGCTGAGTGACAATCAACTGGCTTCCAGTCCCATCATTTCCAATTATGAAGGGTATCCCTCAAACTACCTGCCCTCATGTATTCAAAGATTTAGGATGCGTTTGGTACGAAATACCATGGAAATATCTTATCTCAAGGGGTAAGTCACCCAAAAATGGCAAATCTTCCAACCAGCCGCACCAACCCGGAATCGTCCTGAGGACGAGGAGATGCTGAAAGAGTTCGAGACCAGACGCTTTTCTCAGGGATGATGTGGCTAGAAGTAGTGATCATTGGATTCATTGGTCATAGTCATTAGTTTCATGTGAGGATATAAGGGTATGTAATGGGGATATCATGGGATACCGTGAGATCGTTGGATATACAACCAACATAGATCCATTGATTTTTTCGGAACATGCTGCAGCAAATGCCACGGTCGGCCAGCCATGGGGATTCCACCTACAACAGCTGGCAGTGCCTAATTCTCCATGGTACGTGGGAGGATGAGAGGACAACCTAAATCGACTCATATTTTTATATTTGTTTTGGGATGGGTTTGAACCACAAAGCAGTCAAGATTGACCAAGGCGAACTAGCAAACACAGGAAGTTCTCATCGTTTGGGGGTTGACGTGTATTGGTTGAGAAAGATTCAGGTAGATTCTAGATTTAAAGCTAGGCACTGATTGATGGGATGGCCGTTCATTGTGGAAGGTTTTTGCAAGTCCCCCCCTTTGTCTTACAAGGCCAAAATATGTAATAGAGGAAAGTTGGTTTGTCTGAAATGTTGTTTTCACGTTTGTTGTTCCCTGCAAGGTATGGTGTCCAAGGCATCGTAAAACGGCGCCAATTTTCGGACGACATGTCAGCAAATCTATCCCACGTAGCCATGGTTCCCCAGGTCTTCCCCGAAATTGTGGCTCCAAACCCATCAAATTCAGAAGTTAAGCCGGTTAAGTCGGTTAAGTCCTTCTATGCAGCGAAGTCATGGAAAAGCCACGTCAGGAGTCGCCTTTGAAAAAGAGAAGTTCACAGCAGCTGACGTGGACAAAGACCATTTCCTCAGTCCCGAAGAAGCAGGTGATCCGCGGAAGTCATGGAATGGTCGGCGCCAAGCTGCTGATCATGCCAATATGGCTTGGTGCGAAATGTGTTCAATGGTTATATGTGGTTGTGTCCTCCATGTGATGAGCCAGTAATCTGCCTGCATATAGGGTCAAAAGGAGCAACCAACGAATCAAAGCTGTTGGGTGTTGGAGCATTTCTTGAGGCTGCAGTTGAATTAAGGGGTAGGCACAGTGGCACATGTTGCCGAGTAATCATTCTCGCATCAAATCTCAGCTCCATTGACCGTCTCGGAAACAAAAACAAGAACCGTACGCAAAATTGGTGACAGTAACTACGTGCAAAGGCCATGGTTTTGTTTTGAAATGTTCAAACCGAGCCATTCCATGTTTGCACCACTACCTCGAAACCCTCAATCTCAGTGCGTCAGTTTTCCTCTTCTTGCCAGAGACGCATCCGGAAGTCTTAGATGCTGGGCCATCTTGTTTTAGGCTTGATTGCTGGCCCCTCAATGAGGATTGAAGGTAGATTAAAACTACTATGGAGAGTGCGCCAAGCAAACGAAAAGAATAAAAGGTAACATTGAGGTTACTGGATAGTTGTAAAGTGATTTCAACTTGAACCAATTACTTTTCATGTTGCATGCCCCTGCAATTGCTTCTCTCCGATTGAGGGGCACATGTTTTGGGGTGAAAACAGACTCGCTTGGCTGTCAAAGTTGGGGGCTGTAAGCCACCACTTTTCATCATCCAGCAATCATCATGTGCATTCTTGGGATTCTTGGGTACCGCCAATTCAGGCAGCACTTTTCATGACCCCTCATAATGGGAAGCCCCTTCCGATAAGCTTCCCATACCACTCCCACGAAAGATCCCGAAACTGATTGGAATGGGAATTCACATCACTGTGGATCCAATGGACATATACCAAACCCAGACACTGTCCAACAGCGCATGGCAGATTGCATGTCTTACAATAAGTCTTACAAGGCATGTTTTGTTTGCTCTTCCTAAGCCGTGGGATATTGCTTTCGGGAGATCTTCGATCCAAATCATCAGCATGTGGGGTGGTAGCCTCTGATCAGGATGTGGTGGTCAATGACATCATGAAGACCAAAGACAAGGATGCAGATGGTTACCTTAGCCCACAAGAGTTCCAAGCTCAGGGGAGAAGTTGGAAACTTTTTGGGTAATTTGAAACCCTGCTGGGTCAAGTGCACTAAATGATAAATTGGTGCTGGCATGGGTCAATGTTAGCCATACATGTGGGAATAGAATCCTGTCCCAGCTGACAATTTTGATTATATTTATATACTTTTTAAGAAAAAAAACATACCTGGTTTTGCGCAGAATATCTCAGATTAGCCATCTGCATAGCAACTCCTAAAAAGATAGAAACGTGCTCCCAGGATGTCTCAGATTGTATTTGCATATCGGTACTTCATGATTCCAGGTGACCCACTTTTCTGCATTTTTTGGGTTGCTATCACTAGTTTTTTGGTGGGCCTGTTGCATTTGCAGGTGTACCAGTGTACCTGTTAGCAACCATGTAGCCCAGAGAGTTCTGCTGGGAAGGATTTTTTCCCCTTTGGTCAACTATTGCTTTGGTGATATTTGACTGTGATGGTGATTTCCTGATTTTGTGCAGCTGAGCAATCAACCAAAGAAGTTTCACTTGCTGGCTTTGTTTCACTGTTTTTAGATGTTTTTAGTCTCACTCGCTGGATTACTTTAATGCAAATTTTACAAGGAAACCCCTTTAGTATCCATTTAATATCCTATAATCCCCTATATTTGACGGCCAATTCCCTCAGATTTTCCCAAGAAAACCAATCCATTGCGGACCTGCACCTGATGCTCAGGATGTGGGAGTTTTCGGCCCAGGAAGGCCTCTCCGAAGACACCCGGCCGAAGTTCCGAAGGTCGGTTGATAGATGTGTATATATATATATGACTGGTGGTTTGGAACTTTTTTTATTTTGCCATATATTGGGAATAATCATCCCAACTGACTAATATTTTTCAGAGGGGTTGAAACCACCAACCAGATATAATTATATATGGACGGCCCGAGATCTTCCAATTTAATCCAATTTATATATGAACTGTGGTAAACCCAATGTTTATGGGGATTTTGCCCGCAAAAAAAATGAATGTGGTATCCTTTTATGGGAAATAAACGGGCTATTGTAACTTAAATAATAATTAAACCATCCCCAGTATTACCCAGAAAATTGAACTTAACTATGGTATATATGTACATATATGTATAGAAACCACCAAAATTTGAAGAAGTTGGATGACATTGGGCTTAGTCATTTTTTTAGTTTTCATGGCGACTAGTCAGATCGAAAGTGCCGCATCCCGCAGTACTGGGATGCGCATAGCAATCAGTACGTGGATATTGACCATATGAAATAACCCATTTAGATTAGTGGGATATAGTGATATACTCCTGTCAAATAAAAAAATTGTTTGTTATTTGCTAACTGGGGTGCACCCCGGCCCCCAAGCAATAGCCAAGTGGTCATGTAGTCGTTGGTCATGAGTCTGGAATGACGTACGTGTTGCTTTGGTGTTCAATACCTTGGTTAGTGGCCTCGGGTTTTGTTTTCATGCACCGTGGCAGTCAATTTAGGTCCGTTGCTTTCAAACAATTTCATCGTGTTTTACCCCCTTGCGTTTATTTTGGCTAAAGCTACCCCCAGATGCCCCGGAAAAAGTGCTGGAAATCACCCACCCACCATCATCCCAGGTTTTTCAGGTTTCACTGTCAGGAAGCGATGGAGGATTTCCAGAAACTCGACAAGGATGGCAATCACCTTCTAGACGCTCAGGAGTGGACGCTTTCGCTTTTATTTGGAGAGCAACCTGGGACCGAACTAACCTGCCTGAACTGTCTTGGTGAGATTTGGTGAGGGTTACGGAATTATGCTTGATATGTTTGCCATGATATCATACATGTATTTGTTTGATAACGTCCACATTTTCGCTTTGTTTGATATGTGATATGGGTCCAAACTTTGAGACGATTTACTAAGCAGCTGAAAGTTTGATTTTTTGGAGGATATCTAAGATTGGCTATGTAACTATATACTATGTCAGCCTCAGAGTGAATGCTGACCCCTGAGCTGTTTAATTGGGGCGGCGCCATTCTAGCTGGCTGATGACAATAATCGTGTGATCTTTGGGTGGTAACTCCCTTGATTGATCCAGGGTTGACATCAGCTCGTTTATATCCCCAAAATTGTAATTAAGGCCATTGGATTATAAGTGATTATATCCCTGCATTATAATTATATCCCCAACTATTGATAATCCAATCATGTGTCGGATTTTAATTCAGGCCATTTGCCGATGATGGAGATGGGACTAGGTCCGGAGGTTCCTGCTAGTGGCATTTGGAGACATGGGCAACCAGTAGGGTCCTGAGTACCCTTCGCAGGGAGGCTGGTTCTTTTCATGCTTTTTCATGCCAGTGACTTATACACCTAGTTTATTGCTTTTCCATTCCATATGTCCATTAGATCATTGGGCTCGGGTTCAATCACTGGTTTTTTGAGATGTGAGAAATGATAAGACATGCTGAGTAGCAATTGGCCATGTTTTCCTGTAACATTTGTAACCAGTAATCAATTACCCTTTACGGGAAGAATGTCTTCACCATTTCCATCCGGTTTTGTTCCCGCTAGGAGGTGAGAGCCTGGGAGTCGGGCATCTCGTGACTGATTAATGTTGGTGTGCCAGGGTTGGGTTGTTTGGTCCCGATATCCCAAATTTATGGCCATGATATGGCAAAACATTGGAGGAAATAATGGAGAAAATGAAAATTGGAGGGTTTTCTACGACTTTTCAGCCTCGTTTTGATTTGTGAGTTCAAAATGGGTCTGGTTTTGACTCATAGCCAAATATCCCCCAAAACCAGGTAGAAACATCATGTAAAATCAAAAAATATTGGGGATATTTGGAGATATACGGTATACCGTATACCTTAAATCAACAACACTGGCAATGTGCCTGGTTGGTTTCAAGTCGATTTTTTTCTCCCCTACAGGGAATGATGAACCTGATTAATCAGATGATGATTGGGATGCGGTGAAACTCTCAACAACGATGCGACAAAACAGGCATGTCACACAGAAAAAAGAGTTGTTAATCCATAGGATTTGGCCAGGGGACCTTGAACGGGAAACCAGCTGCATCACAGTTTGGGTTTCTAGAAACTCAACTACGGATTGAATCAGCAAATAGATACTGGTATGATCGGGTACAAGACTTAGGGGACACCAGTTGTTGAGCCCTTTTTCAATGACAAACCATCCATTTTTGGTTCAAGAAACCCACACCGATCGTGACCAAGCCACCGCCTTTCCAGGCGCCTCACCGGAAGGCACTTCTTTGGACAGTTCATGGTCAACTATATAAGGCCCCCCAAGGTTTCTTCGCAAATTTAATTGTCAAGATCATCCTTCCCGTGAAAATCTATCTCTTTGCTGGTAAAATCCAGGTGTTTCGTTGGTCAAATCACGTTTTTTGTTGCTGTTTCAACCCAAGCTTTGCAGGCACCCTCTGGTAATCTAACATGGCAATAGACTGACAAAAATGGAAGGTCTCCTATTTGCACATGGTTTTCCAATGAAAACCTCCATTTATTGATATAGGGTATTTCCCAGCCATGTTTGATGATACCAGAGGGCATATCCCATTAAATCCCAATCATATCCCTATTAAAGACACCACTGTCGATCGCTTAAAATTACCAGATGGTAACCAAAAAAACTATATCCAGGTGTTATCCCGTATGAGTTTCCCATCATTATCTCCCTTTATCCTCCTGATATCCCCCTTATGCCATCATTCTCCCCATGATATCCCCATGATCTCCTCACGTCGTCCGAGGCTTGTTCCACACCGAGTCTGAAATGCTGCGACTCATTGAGGTGGCGGACAAGGACAAGCCATCCCAATGGCTGTAGGAAGATCATGGGATATGCATGGGATAATGGGATATGTGCAAGCAAAAAGATAGATGGAAAAATACGGAACATCAATTTGATGACTCTTAAATAGTGGGAAGTTACTGTTATATTTTTGGGGTGAGTTACTATATATTTGTATATAAACAGAAATGTTGGATTTTTGGGTGTGTTCGAACATCGGGCATAGTCCCCCAATTATGGCAGTTAAAAAAACGGGAAAGTGATGATAAGCCAGCGGATGGACTCGGGTTTTCCCATCAGTTTCAGATAAACCCATGACTAAACTGCGCAGGTACCCTGAAATTAGGATTGTGAAATTGTGTGAAGTGATAACTTGACAGAAAATGGAGTAAAACAATCACTCACACTTGTTTGAACGCTTTTTGTAGATAACTGGGATTCAACGGGCGTGTGAATAAACAGGAGCCACCAAATGGTGGGATTGCATGGATCGAAGTCGGACGCTTGAAGTTAAAAAATGAAGATAATGAAGGACTCCACTCAGTAATAATATCATATATTGATTATCCATCATTTTCCCGTTAGATTCAATAGATTTACATTACATGATTCATGGTTATTCAACCCATTAATCTCATCAAGTTGTTGATATTAATCACTGATCCAATGATCACGGAAAATTAGCATTCGTTGATCATAGCACCCTGTACACTATAGTTTGTCTCGCCCTCAGCTCATGCTGAACTCGTGGAGATGGCAATGGAGAGAGAGAGAGAGACAGATCATTGAATCATAGCACCATCCAAAAACGATCAAGAAGTATTGATATGTTTTTACATTTTTTCAAGTATGATTTTGCTACGTTCTATGTTTTTTGGGGGGTGCTAATTATATCATGCCCCATGAGCCGTGGCCAAAACTTCCGCAGCTTCCAGGATGGAGACATGGAGGCGACTGCCGAAGAACTGGAAAATGCCAGGGAAGACCTGGAAGACAGACTCTTTGGAGCAAAAAATAGGGACCCTCCATTGGGTCATTGGGGTTGAAAACACCATGAATGTAAAATAGAATTTTAGAATGATTTCGTGCAGTGCGAATCGGATCTAATGGGATCTAAATGGGAAATATCCATTGGTCATTTCACGTAGCGGAAAATGTATGGTTGATTTACCAATGGAAAATTGTGATTAACACTTGTTCGGATATAAAAGGATTGACGGGATATATATATATATATAGCCCCAAATAGCTATTAAGATATGGAAAATATGATGGTATATTTTTTGTTGGAAATATAAGTAGGTCTATAGTGTATATATGTGTGTGTATATATACAATGATTATACATGTAACTTAACAACTACTTATGACTTAAATAAATCACCAACTACTCTGAATATCGGCTTGCTGATGATTTAACAAACAAGAACTAAATACCGTTTTAAATAGGGATGCAATGGAATATAATGGTGATGGGCCAACCCATTGGACTTCCCTTTATAGGTGATATTAGGTGATTTTCCATTGCCATGTTTGATTACTAGGGGGTATATCCCATTATATAAATCCTCATTATATATATATATATATATATATCTCTCTCTCTCTCTCTCCCCCTGATGGTTGGTCCATCCCCATCATATACAGTAGAGGATTCCTATTTAAAACAATGTGCTTTTGCAAAGCTAGATTAAATTACCAGTAACCAACAACAAAAAAATATCCAGATATTATTCCAGATTACTTTCCCATCATCATCCCATTATATCCTCATTATATAGCCATGATGCCCCCATTGTTTGCAGCTGAGGCTTGGCGCAATACCACCTCAACGAGTGGGCTGAGCACATTGAGTTGTGAATGCTGACATGCCTTGGTTGGTCAGATTTTTACTTTTGGAAAATCACCAAAAAAAGGTAAAGCAACATATATATATACATATATATATATAATCTTTCAAAATGTGTCATTTTCCATAGCCAGATTTTATAACCGGAGGGTATATGACCAATATTGGCCAATATGTCCAAGAGAAAAGAAACACATACTGGAATTAACTATATATGACAGTTCCATTCCCTTAGATCACTAGAAGTTAACTTTTTAACAGGGGAGGTGGGGACCAACCAGTGTAAGATTTTCAAGTATACCGTATTGAATGGGTAGGAAAGCAACAAAGATGGGAATGAAATGAAGAATGATGACCAAGCACGCCCACACATCATGGATTGAAAACTTAGGACCCGCGCAAAAAAAAACAAGCTCGACATGCGTGTTGGCCAGTAGCGGATATCCTGTAGTCTATTTAGGCTGGAGGCTGTATTAAGTGACTTGTAGGATCTTGTACGGTTCATCGACAGACCAGCGTGTAAAGTGGGTACATCATGATACATCCAGATACCTTGATGTTCTACTATTATAGATTCGAGTTTGGGTGTTTGAATGTTGGATCTCAAGAAACAGCTGCAGAAATTTGAGCGGTTTGGGATTTTTGGTACCCTCTATCCCTCTGGTAATTTAGCATACCTATGGAAAATGATCCATTCATAGATGATTTATCATGATTTACCTATAAAACATTGTGATTTTTCCATACCTATGTTAGTTTACTAGAGGGATCTAGAGGGTATGTAACTATGCAGGGTCCAAGTTTCAATTTCATCACTCCTCGTTGAAAGCCAACGTAAAAATCATCGCCAACTGCTGGCAACGGAAGGACCATTGAAAACCCTTCCAGCTACCACCACTGCAGCGCTGCAGTGCATGGTTCGATCAGAAAAGAAGTCGTGGGCTGGCGACGGGATGATGGTGCACCATGTTTCCATTGAGAGGTGCTTCAGTCAGTTTTTTGGCGTTACCCCAAAAATATCATATCCCAGGGGCATACTATCTACCAATTGGTTCCTTCAAAAGGCAACTGGTTAGTTTGTTTGGGTTCACCCTAAACATGGTTCCGAACCGACCAAGACATGTTTCTTTGCAGCTCTTGTTTATGCCCATGCGGATCGTCATACTATGCCCCATTATACACAGAGTGTCTCTTATATAACTTATATTATGTGTATTCCAGCGACACTCCAAATCCGACCCTTAAAATGATTTCACTGCTGTAAATGCTATTTTGGGGTGCCCATGCTTCATGTTAGACTTTGGACAGGGGCCAGCGTATTTCATACCGGTCATGTAACTTTTTTGTTGCTGGCGAACTACTGGAAGTCTGTAGCTTTGATTCTCTGTTTAATTGGATGGTCGTACCTTATATACTCCATCATTGGGCCGATGTGTTAAAAGGAACTATCTTTAGTGAATACCAAATTAGGCTATAGCAATCCCCAAGGCATATTTTTCTTAAAGTACTTTATCAATCTGTACCACTATTATCGTAGCATGTGACTAAACTGCATATATAATGATAATTATAATTATATATGAATATACTATATCATTTACATATCTTCTATTGTTGGGGCTTGCGAAAAAACTTAGCGGCTCACCGCGACTTCGCCCAGTCCAAAGCTCCGGCTCTGCGCTTCCTTCGGGCGTGCCGCCGACGTCTTTGGGCTGTGGTTGGAGCAGATTGGAGATGGACGCCTCGGGTTAGAACTACAGCATGGTGCCCCCCAGTTATAATTTGGTTTATAAACCCCATTAACTAGTTATCTATAGTTTATATATATATATATATATCATAAACCATAGTTAAGCCGCTTATAAGGCAACTGAACGCTATCTTGGGGGCCCCATCCTGTAGAGTCCTACAGAGCTTTTGGGTCGATGGCTTGGGTTTCTCATGGGCATCTATGAATGGTATGTTGGAACCATGTGAAACCCCATATAAATCCATAATGTCATGTTAAACCCAGTGCTATAAACCTCTATATAATTTGGAAAGGTTATACCATTTATTTCTGGTATGGATGTTTATGGATGTTTGTTATTGCGGTTGCTACAGTAGCTGGGTTTTGAAAATTGGGAGATGAAACAGTTCATGAAGACAGTGATAGAAATCATCAACAATCCGGATTTCAATTCAAAGGATCCATGGTACAGGGAAAATCTTGAATCCCTGGTGGGATTTCTTTTAGCGGATAAGAATGCGCCTTTTTTGAAGGCCCCAAAATGAGCAGCAGACCCATGGTAGGGTTTGGATGGGGTGTTTATCATATCTTCTCATTTTTTATCATGGGCAGGGGATTGTTGATTGTTTACCCATGACTTCAGGAACGGGCATTCATTGCTTGTATCGGTTCATACAGTGTATATCATTACTACACCATCTATTTGGGCACAACATGGCACAACTATTGCCATTTGGCAAACTCACCTGGTTGGCAACTCCAATATGAAGGTCGACAAAATTTTACATGTTAAAGTGGGAACTGTTCCATCACCAGCCATGATTTTGGCCATGATTTGGAGCGGTGGCCCTTCAGGCTCCGTGTTGAATTTTGAAGTCTGTCAAATCAGGCTGTGTCTGCCAGGAACCATGTAATGTATGTACTATACAAACACAAGTTGGCAAAATAGCTAGTAGCTATGACATCAAGTGTTCAATATATTGTTTGTATTTGCAGAAAATAGTGCACGCGTGTGCTTGACTTATTCGTAAGTACTAACATTTATTTATGAAAACTATCATGCCCTATGCGTTTTTCCTCAACTGAGGTTCTTCCGGAAGAAGTGCAGCAGAACGGCGATCAACAAGGCGGCGATCGGCGATCTCTCGCCTCCAGTAGACCAACATGGAAATCACTTGAACCGGGAGAAACAAAAGATGGAATGCACAAGATAAATAAGCTGACTGGAGAGATTTGGTGACTTTATTTGTGCATATCGTTTTTTTAGTAAATATATACTATTATATAATCTTTGATGCGGACCAATTTCGAGCCTTTTGAACACGTTTCTTTTAAGCATTCCTCCTTACTAGCAGTTGATCTTGCTCTTTGGGAGGGCACCCATGAAAGTTTCTTCATGATGTCACCATTTGGATGTGTCTGGAAATGGGGGCGATGGTATACCCATAGAGGTACATTTGTTCATGCTGTAAGTGATGATTAAAATTTGTTGCGTATATAGCCTGTTTTCAGGTAGACCCGTGTGCACATTAAAAATGTACACATGCCAATATCTTTGAGGCATGCATGTGCAGTTTCCTATTGGTTCATTTCTTTGAGACCCCATATTTGATTCCCAGCTCCCACCTCCACGTAGTTTATAACCTGATATTTTGGATGCTTCGCCCTCCATGTCACGAGGATGTTTCACATGTGAGCTCAGTGGATTTTCATGATTTACTAAGATACTCTTACTGGTGCTTAGTAGGGAATGGATGGGTTGCTGGGGGTTGCTGGGATGATTATTGATAGTTAGCCAGTGGATCATTCCCGAAAATTCCCTGCATTTAGCACCAGTAAGTACTGCCCTGGCGCTGCGCAGATCTTCATGAACTGGCTGGGTCCACAGGCCGGGGCTTAGTCCAAGTTCTTCATCGTGGAACCGACCGCAACCCCTCGGAAAATCTGCAGGGGTTGAAATCCTGGAGATTTTCCTGGAGATTTCACCTTAATCGATGTTAAACATGTCAAAAATGCAGAACTTCAGTTGTACTTGTGCTTTCGCCGCAGTTCCTTCTTGGTGGCTCCTAGGAGTTTTTGAACGTCCGCCGGCTGGGCCATGTCCGGTGCGGCCGCTGAGGAGTCAGCCCCAGTGGATCTGGATGTGCGATGCCTTAGTGGTGAAGGCTGCAAGGTGCGCGTCCGTCCAATCCTGTTGGGCCGGGAGTTGCTTGGAACTCGGAACCCGCTGATTTTTCATGGCCCAGTTCGTTAGCTAAGTTGGTTTTGTTATGTTTTGTCCACTCCAATAACGTTTGGGTTTATGGCCAATATATCCAACTAGGTGCTATGGTTAAACCAACAAACATACCTGGAGGGGCACCAGCTTGTGGGGATTTGGCTGGGATGTGACCAAGAAAAATATGGTGATTTCAGGGGAGAATGGGAATTTCCTTCAGGAGGAAGGGAGCTTTGATAGGAGCTCTGGTTCTTTCTATAGTCCCCGCTAAATGGGGAGCCAGTTGGAGCTATAATCAGAGTTTCCCGAGTGCGTGATAGTAAAGATGACCATATCTTTCTGCGAAAACCTTGAATTAATGCATGTATGGATGGATGGGCCAGGCACCTCAATAATTTATATTATTGTTTGTCAAAATACTGACCAGCTAAAGATTACAGTAGGGTTCTTTGAAGGATATCAATGGATATCATATATAAGTAGGCTGGATTTGGGGAATCGGTTTGATGAATCCATTGAAAATAGGTCACAAAAAAGCCGTCCTTGCCGCAACTCCAAGGTTGCGGCAGATGATTGCAGAAGAACTTCCAGCAAAGAGAGGCACACAAGTTGCCGTAACGGGCCACCAGGCTTCACCACTTTTGGACCAAAAAACCTTGAAAGAGCAGGGGATTCTACAAGGCGATGCTGATGGTGCAACGGTGTCCTGCACCTATGTTCCAACCAACTTATGTGCTGCAGTGTCTTACCTCCAAGGCTTACACGAGGAAGCAGCTGCATTGGAGGGGCTGACGCAGATTGCAGGTGCCACGACCACAGAGTATGTGCACCATCTTCCAAAGAGCCTTGAGGTTTTGACCCTGGACGATCAGTTCAATGAAAACTTCACTCGGCTCAAGCTCCCAAGCGCCCTGAAAAGTTTGGCTTTTGGTGAGGAGTTCAACCAAAGCCTGGAAGGAGTGATTTGGCCAAAGGACCTGCAATCTGTGACCTTTGGCAAGAACTTCAATCAAAGCCTCGAAGGAGTGAAACTGCCAGCCGGTCTTGAAGATATGATATTTGGCTTTGGCTGTGGTTTCAATCAGAACCTCAAGCAAGTGACCCTTCCAGGCAGCATCCGAAGCTTGAGTCTCGGTGGGATGTTTTCCAAGAAGATGGATGAAGTGACTCTGCCAGGCAATCTTCGAAGCTTGGAATTCAGTTGGGCTTTCAATCAGAGTCTTGAGAACGTGACCCTGCCAGACACTTTGCAAAGCTTGACTTTCGGCTTCATCTACAACAAGAGTCTGGAACGGGTGAAGTTTCCAACGTTCTTGGAAACCATGGCTTTTGGTGGGATGTTCAACCAGAGCTTGCGAGGAGTGAAATTCCCAAGCGGTCTCAAAAAGTTGAGTTTGAGTTCGCAATACAACAAGAGCCTGGTCGGAGTGTGCTTGCCATCGGGTCTTGAAAGCTTGGAATTTGGTGTGACCTACAACCACAGTCTCGAAGGAGTCAACTTACCCATCAACCTTCTAAGGTCACTGGCTGGTGGTTTCATATGCTTTTCTTTACCCCTACATGAGATGATGATCCCATTTGAAACCCCAGCGCGTACTTGTATAACCATTATATGTCCAGTGTGGTTGGTTATATCCCCAATATTCGGACAACCTCAATTGACTAAACCCTGCAGAGTTATCTAGAGTTATCTATGGCCTAGTTTGCTGGATAGAAAGTCATGTACTTCAACGATTAGCCCAAATTGTCCCATTAAAAACAGTGATATGTTGGGATGGGATGATGGGTGGCTCACCTTCACTGGAGCCAATTGAGCTGGTAACGTTTCAAACATCTTTAGGACTTTAGGGAATACTGAAGAAATCACAAATGAATAGAAAGTATAGATGTGAATCCTAGATTCTCCTAGGTTTAGTTCAATGATTCTCCCATGTCTTCCCATCCTGGATATTTTTCTCACCGATGGCTCGCCATAGGTTGGCCTTCGGGGACGAGTACGACCAGAGCTTGGATCGCGTGGTCCTTCCGAGCGCTTTGCAGAGCTTGAAGATGGGTGGCATGGAGACGTCCGGCGTGGAGAATGTGATCTGGCGGAAATGGGCGGCTGAGGAAATGGGTTGCGTTCTCCAGTGCCAATATGGGAGCTGAACCGGGAAAAATCGGAGTTTCACCACTAAAAAAATATTGAGTTCAGCAAGTTTAACCAGCAAAAATGGAAGTTTCACCTGTTGGAATGGGAATTTAAAACGTAAGAACAGATAAGAACAGGAGTTTTGAACGAGAAAAAATTAGGGTCTGGACGGTCCACTGGCTTAACTTAGTCAAAAATTGGAATTCTGCTGCCGCGGACGTCACGGACCTGAGGTGAAGTGGCCGAGTAGCTTGACGCGTTTAGATTTTGACGATGCCTTCAATCAGAGCTTCCTGGAGAGCATGGTGAAAGGGTACGGCTGGTGGCGCCCCATAACCAAAATGTGTGATTTAAAGGCGGTTAGTTGGGAGCTATATACTTAGCGAAGTTGCTTTTTTTTGAAGTGGGGGAATGCAATGCCCAGCTCTAACATCTATAAATGTTGACTTTGGAGGGGTATCCCAGACTTAACGCTTTGCCGCCAGCTGGTGCTTCACCGGCCCAAGGTTTGGGGCGAGTGAATCTGCCCAGCAACCTCGAGACCTTGACCTTTGGTCAGAAGTTTAGAGGAAGCCTGGAGAGACCCCCAAGCAACTGGCCAAGATTGAGTGTGGTCTTCTCCTTGTTCACCAAACGACTCTTGGATTTGCTGAGTCGATGAGGGCTGTTTTTTTTCGCATTTTTCCATGGGTAAGTCTACCAGAACTGGGGAATCTACTGAGATATGTTTTTTAAAATTGATTTACAAACCCCGTTTTGCATATTATAACAGATACACACACACACATATATATATATTATATATATACAGACCCATTTCAACTCTTTTTTTATAGAGTTAAAGTTAGAATTGCGTGTGCATAATCTATATCACATAATTTATGTTTCCCACCTGTCTGCTTTATTTAGATATTCTGATATTCCCCAGTTATCTTCAGATAACTTTTGTGATCACCGCCATTTCCAAGGGCTGGAACCCAACCTGTTGCCCAGCACCCTTCTCAGCTTGACTCTCGGGTCTGACTTCGACCAACGCCTGGATGGGGTGAAATTGCCTTCCACGTTGCAGATCCTGACCTTTGGTGGCCTGACCAAATGGTGGAGATGGTGATTCTCTTTATTTTTACCAAGGGGAAATCCCTCAGCACTGGGGGCATCTATTGGAAATATGTATCAAGATCTACGGTATTTTTGGGGGATCTCAATCTAAGGTGATCGTTTCAACCGCAGCTTGAAGAATGTGACCTTGCCAAATGGTCTCCAGAGCTTGACGTTTGGGCGTTACTTCAACCAAAGCCTGGATGGAGAGACTTTGCCCAATAGTCTGAAGGCTTTGACTTTTGCCCAATCCAACAGGGGTTTGGAAAACATGACCCTTCCAAGCGGTCTTGAAAGCTTGGCTTTCGCTTGTTTCTCTTCCAAGCAGATCCGCGAAGTGACTTGGCCAGAGAGTTTGCAGAGCTTGAGCTTCAGTGACATGTTCGACGATAGCTTGGAAGGAGTGACGCTTCCAAGCAGCCTGGAAAGCTTGACATTCGGATTCTACTTCAACCAAAACATGGAAAAGGTGACCCTTCCAAGCACTTTGCAAAGACTGACCTTCGGAGATAAGTTCAATCAAAACATGGAAGGAGTGACGCTGCCAAGCCATTTGCAAATCTTAAACTTTAGTCCGATGTTCAAGCAAAGCTTGGAGCGAGTGACTTTGCCCGTTAGTGTGCACTCTCTTCGTTATGGCTCCATTTTTGTGAGCCGCTTATGATTTGAGGAGATTCCTAAAATAAGTAGGCGCTCCAGTTCGTTCTGATTTGATGAATTCGCCACGGATGATTAAAGAAAAAAGCCCACGGATGTATGCCATTCAGCCACTCGCAGATCCATGAATCATATTTCCCAACCGAGTAGCTTCATGAGCAGGAATGGACAAGAATGCCTCTTTGTAATAAGTAGACCCCTGTATCTACTGATTGTTTCAGATAAGGTCTTATTTTTCATCCTACTGTTTGGAATGATTGAAACTTGGGTCTCTTGGGATAGGTTAAAGACGGGTTTAAGGGAAAACCCGCAGGAAACCATAGTTTTTACATGTTTTTACATGTTTTTACCCAAACAAAAACGGGTGTCCTCTAAGCTTTGTCGCTAACGCAATCCAATTGGAGGTGTTCTAGGTCCTAGTGGTACCCCCAAGCCATCCGGACCTGGAGTATCCCCATTACTTGGCTGCTCCAGGTTCGGTGTTCATCGACATTTTCGAGGAAGAGCAACGACCTCTGCGGGGCAGCCCAGCATGCCCAGCACAGTGCTGATGAGCATACCACTGTTGGTTGATGATTACAGTCATTTTAGTGCGGTTTTATGTAACCATGAAAAAATGGGGATATAGTCAGGGCAGAACTGATGAATGATACTTGGTTGAATGCTTAATCATTGGTTTGGGTGTCATTCTGTCCTTCATACATTCGGGATGGTTATGCTCCATTATGAGAAGCCTGGGTGCGTGCTGGTCCCACCGAATAGCTTGGGTTTGGACTGGGCTATTGCCGAAGCGCAGTGAAGGGGCAGTACCGGTGTCTAATCTGAAAGCTGAAGTGCTCCTGAACAGTTTCAATCACTAGTAGCATCAAAGGTGACGGCATTTCAGAACCTTCATAGATGTCCACTTTCTCAAGACAGGATAGACTATGGAAACTGTTTCCCCAATACAGGCAAACAATCCCTTGTCACCTGTTTTTGATGGGACAAGACTGGTTGGTAAAACCCCACGTTTTTTGTTGGTAGAATCCTGATAGAACACCTTCCGAGCTGCGGTTTCTTTTTCCAGCAGGAGCAGTAGGAATGTTGCGATGCTCTATGTGGTGGGACCCAAGGGGGAGGTGCGAATCTGGGATTCCCGGGAGGAGATGTGATGATTGGGTGGATTGCTGCAAATAGCTGGGGCTCTAAACTTACGATGTAACGTCATTATCTTCAGAGAACATGATGATTTACAATCAACAAGATAGAATCTAGTAAGATATCCTACTAAAATATGATGATAAACCAAACCCCATTTGCTTGCGCCCACTTCACTGGGGTGCCAGGGCTGCGTGGGCCCTGGTGAACACGCTGGACCCTTGTTGGATGAAGATCGATTCCTAGAGTCCTTTGGCCCATGGCTGGGAGGGGCCCAGGGAGGCTGTTCTCCCAGGTCTATTTGGGGGTTCCTAAAATGGGGGATCCCCAGGTCATCCACGACTTGGGGGTTCCTAAAATGGGGGATCCCCAGGTCATCCACGACTTGGTTGGTACCAGTTCAAATAACTAGTGACGAATGAGACCAATATTTTCCTGGAGGGTTTCAGCCACCAACCAGGGCCAAGCTCCGGATGTAACGAAGCAAAGCAGGGTTTTGACGGATGGAGAACCTGTGGATAGGTCATTTTTTGAAATATTGCTCCTCCATTGCTACGGGGGAAAAGGTAGAGCCCGGTTGACTGACGTTGATATCATGATCATCATTAGGTTTATCGGGATGCGATGAAACCATCAAAAGAGTTTATCTTGAAGGAATGACTGTATAGTGGTTTTTAAACTAATTGCTCTCCTGGACTTCACGGAAAGCTGGCCATGTACTAGACAGTTGCCATCAGGTACAGCCAGGTACTAACTGGGATGCAAATCAATGTGCTCTTTAGCAGTTGCGAATGAACTTGCATCGTGCGTGCTTGCGACAGGTTAAAGATGAGACATGCAACGCATAATTTCAATCCCAATCTAGGCAGGTAGCTACTTGAATTTGCGATGCGAAAATGAAACAGACCTTATCATAATCTGATAGTCCCATTCAAAATCCAATAAACGCCATTAGTGGTAATTATGGACAAACACCAGATCCGATAAACCTTATCATGATAATCCAAAAAACACCATTCTGGATGGTTAAGCCCCATTATAAAATATATATATGCCATTTTTATCGTGGCATGACTTCGAGCCTTCGAGGATGTTGGAGAACTTGGCGACCAAAGCCGTGGGGGTGGCACAACGTGTGGCTGAAACGGATGGGTATGGCTAGTGGATGTGGAGGGTGAAATGATTTCCCTAGGGTAATGAAGATATACTGGGGATATGTATACTCCGTGTATATATATATACACATATACATACATAGCATTACAGTCAGTGCCAGAATTATAGAACGGAGCCAGGAGGACAAAAGTACGGTAAAATACCGTACCTTTGTCCTCCTCCGGGTTCCGATTCGGAGCGGAGTCGGGAAATTTAATTATAGAAC
>Ga0126342_10001012_pt1 | contig 36659 bp, 28 predicted proteins | sample Cyp1metagenome_FD_92528 | JGI IMG/M metagenome (GOLD analysis project Ga0126342, IMG submission 92528) | Coral microbial communities from Lord Howe Island, Old Settlement Bay, Australia - Cyphastrea 1 metagenome | ecosystem: Host-associated > Invertebrates > Cnidaria > Coral ... | reverse complement strand
GCCCAGCTATCAGCTGGAAGGAGGCTTGAGGTGCGTCCCGTGGAGGAGACGGGGTGCGGACTCGCCTCACCACTTGGAGAGAATCAGGAAGGTCTCCCAAGTGATGCAAGGAGGCTTGAGGTGCGTCCCGTGGAGGAGACGGGGTGCGGACTCGCCTCACCACTTGGAGAGAATCAGGAAAGTCTCCCAAGTGATGCCCGGTCTGATACCGGAAGGAGGGTAGAGGTACGTCCCAGGCAAGACCTGGGGTGTGGACTCCCCTCGAGGCTTGAGGTGCGTCCCGTGGAGGAGACGGGGTGCGGACTCGCCTCGCCGCTCGAGGGAGGAAAAAACACATCCCCGAGCGATGCCCGGTCTAATACCGGAAGGAGGGTAGAGGTACGTCCCAGGCGAGACCTGGGGTGTGGACTCCCCTCGAGGCTTGAGGTGCGTCCCGTAGAGGAGACGGGGTGCGGACTCGCCTCTCCACCCGCGGAGGAAATGACATCAAGATCCTCGGGTGATGCCCAGCCAGGTGCTGGAAGGGAGCTTGAGGTGCTTCCCGAAGAGAATCCGGGGGGTGGACTCGCTCCGGGGTCGTCAATTGGCCCAAGATTAAGACCAGAGACATCCGGCGAAAGAAGCTCCGCAACCAGGGAGAACATTGATGACACATCGCGGTTGCCACCGGGCGTGACGTTGACTGGAGACCAAATCTGTCAAGTGGATGGATCGATCATTCCCAGAATAACCCAGCTGATGGTAGCTGGAAATGGAAAAAGGTACCACAACTATCGCAACTGCACTGGGGTCAAAATGTCTCCCAATGTGAGAGATGTTCATGTGTGCCAGATTTGTTTGGAAAAATACAATTGCTGGACATCTGGAAGCACAATATTGTATGCACGGAGCATCAACCACGTGATGCACACCAGTCGCAGACACTATGATCAGGTGCATCCAGGTCATGAACCTCGAATCTTTGAACCATGCCAAGTCTGCCAGCCTTTCGAGATGTAAGTGCAGATGACTTAATTTTGATTGCGAGAGGGCTTGAGCTTTTGACGCATACTCGTGCGGGAATCAAGTACCCGAGTGTGATTAGTTTTTCTCTGCTGAAAGCGGAGGTATCAAAAAAGAAAAAAGTGGTGTGAAATCTTGCGAAATACACACCAGGGGGAGTGCGTGAAATGCATTTCTCCACATGTTTCATCAAAGGACATTCAATGGATTAACATCTGATAGCCCTTTTTTGAGATCAAGATTCTTGGCCGGACTTGGCCTTGTAGCGGTGAAAAGACTGAGGAGCGTTGCCAACTGACTGCATTTGGAAAGGCATTCATCCCATTGTGTGATCCACTAACCTGTACCTGTCTCAAGACAAATACAATATATTATATGATGGAATTCAGTATAGTATAATATAACATAATACGATATAATATGATATAATATGATATAATATGATATAATATGATATAATATGATATAATATGATATAATATGATATAATATGATATAATATAATATAACATAATTCAGAGATAGGTAGATATCCTTTTATTGTCTGAAAATAATAGCAAGCTTGCTTGCGCGAATTGCTCGAACGCAGCCTGGGATTCAGGACAGCGCCGCTGGCTTTTGCGTGAAGGATATCAGACTCACGCGCGAGATGTTAGCAAAGCAGTTCATCATTATTGGAGGTGTGATATCTGGCTTGTTTGCAGCTCTATCGCGGGCCATTTAGGAATTCTTGATTCTTGCGGCAAGAGCCGTTTTTCTCTCCAAAGATGTGATTGAGCATTTTTAGAGCTCTCGCTGTGAAGCGCTGGCAGTCACATTTCTACAAGTTTTAATTTTGGAGGGCCAGCGGTCGTGGTAGTTCCAAGACCATGTAACATTTCAGTTTATGCCACAGTCTCTTCCTAATTTGGACTGGAGACTTTACTTTTCCACTCTGCGCTCAAGTCTCAAGCACATCATGAAGACTAATGAAGTGTTTTTCGCATTTGACGTGCATGCCTTGGTTGTAATTTGTCGCAGGAGGCTTGACGTAGAAACTAAATGATGCGATTTATTGCGTGTCATACCCAATTGCATGTTTTAAGACTACAGACCAACTCGAATCTTTGAAAGATCCTTAAGTTTGATTCATTTATTTCCATTAGTTTGTCCTGCAATCTCCTGAAAACGATGCAAAACTCTTTCATTAAGTATCCCACAATTTCTGGAAAGTCTGACAGAGGGCGGGAGATTGCGTGGATGAGCCCTTGGAACATGGGATGCGCTGGGTGGGAAATTGGGAGCGAGTGGTCGTCAGAACCTTGCTTCTGAGCCTCAAAAAGGACACCCATGCAGTCCATAGTTTTCTTTTTTCTTTCGAAACGCAGCGTAACTGCATGAAGTGTACAGCTTCGAAAGGTAGACAACGCCACGGGCAAAAAGTCCAAAACCCCGGCTCTCCGCCACAGCTCTGCTGCTTTGCGTTTGTTTAAAGTTTGTTTAGTTTATTCCATTTTTCAGATGTCAGTGGACCAATTGGATGCACGCCGCAAGCCTTTGTGCAAAGATGTGCGCTACGAAGCGAAGGTGAAAGAGCTGGAACCCTGCAAGCGGCTAATTGAGAAAGCCAATGCAATTCTGGGGTGCGGCTTCCCAGCATCTGGCAGTTTGTCACCCAGCCGAGATCAGCTGAGATCAGTTTACAGGCATAGTATGGCATAGTAACATCATTGACATAATCATGTATTATGTATGAAGAGCCTTGAAGAGCTTGTGAATTGCTGATGTAGTGTGCAGGAGACCCCAAGAAGCACAGTATTCAGCTTCTTTTTTCAGGCTGAGGCTTTGCATGTCTCTGTGAGATTCCCTCTTTAGGTACGATCTTCTGGATCTTTGCTTGAACGGTCCAGAGGACAAATTGGAGGACTTGGCGGGTTTGCACAGCTGCTGAGCGTAAAAAAATGCAGCAGTTGGGTAGCAAGTGAAGTCTCCCCCAGTGTTGGTGATGTTTCTTGGCAGGCATTGGTTGAGCGGACCAATACTGTTGTAGCTTTGTCGTTGTGTTTTGATCACAGGAATTCGGGAGCAAAATGAGACACCCCCGTCAAAGTTCCCTTATGTCTCAATGGAGGCAATGTATAGGATGAATCTGAGAGAACATTTCGAAACAAGGTGGTACTCAAACCACAACTAGCAATATCGGACAGCAACTAACAGCAACTCGTAAAGAAAAATATCGAAACATCCCAGCGAGAGGAGACAAAATTCTGTCAGCCCGCCATGTTCCTGGCGAATTGTTGCGCAGTAGGCAGCTCAGGTGACAGAGAACTCACAGTCTGCCAGAGTCTCCATGCTCCTGTTTGCATGTATGTAGATCTAAGCGGCTTTTGGCGACAAGCAATGGGTCAATCATGCCCCAGAACTTTGATGCAACGATGCATAGATTTTTCTGGACAATCCTGGAGAATTTCAGAAAGAATCGAAAGTCGTAAAGTCAGTTCCTGTCAGTTCCTGTCAGTTCCTGTCAGCTCCATTCGCTGTACTCAGTTGGAGAAGCTGCGCTTGGAGAAACCGGAGGTCGTAGAACGCTGCTCTGCAACTGCAGGTCTCTCATTGGGTGAGTGCCCTTTGCCCTTCCAAAAGCTTGCATGTCAGAACGACGTTCAATTGACTGTTGAATAGATATGACAGAATTCAGCAGAGACAGATCCCACGAGAAGAGGTGAATTAGTCTTTTTCGAAGGTTTCATGGGGCTTGAACGAGGCATTTCTTTGAGGCTGTCCTTCTTTAGTGCTATACCATTGCGACAAAATTGATGCAACGTGAGCCAACCTTGGGCCGCACGCGTGGCCTGCACCAGGTACAACGCTATTTGCTTCTCCGGCATGTTGAGCTTCGAAGAGTGCTTGAAGGTGGTGCGTGTCAGGGCTGATGCCATGCAAGAGGACAGCAGGGAATGGCATTGAGCAAGGAGAAGTGCAAGTCTTGGGCGGAATCATTTGAGCGCATGTTTTCTTTACGATATCCAATCCAAAGTTATCTTAACAAAACACCGACATTTTTCGCATCATCTTTCGCAGATAGTTGCAAGCTACTTGCGTTGTGGGCAGGGCGCTGTCCAGCTTGTCTTCTGCTTTGTCATTGTTGATCTTGCAGAATGGTGGCCGCGGGTGTGAATTTATTCCTTACACGGTGGCCCCACCTTCGGTCTTGCCGTGTCTTGCTTATCATCTTGTCTCCAATTTGTCTGCGTTGTTCACCAGCTTGTTTCCCAGTGTGGTTCCCCAAGTTCGGCATAGGTGCTCTCAGCATGGTGGCGGGAAGTCTATGCGAAACGTACTCAACAATCTTGCAAAAAGCGATGAATAAGAACCTTTCAACATTCTGTTGGTATCTCAGTATAATTTCAACACAAAGATACACACAGTTTTTCTTTCTCACCTGCACGGACACAGTGTTTTATGACCCCTTTGGCATCGTGTGCAGCGCGCTACAAAAATTCCTGACAGGAGTCCCTTCGATCGCAGCAGGCATCTTCGCCGCATGTTCTTGTTCTAAGTAGGACCAAGTAGGAGATCATACCAACGTTGCTTCGATGCGAGAATAGAAGGATCTCCAAGTTGGCAAGTTGGGATGTTTATGGATGCTCCATGGTGCTCCTTGTGAGATGGTGTCAAGCGCCAACACGAGGCGATGATCTCAGTGGCTGGCCTTGATCTCGCAGCCGCTTGATGCAAGAGGTTTGATGGTTCCAGTGCAAGAGGGACGGAGTACAAACATGTACATTTATGAAGATGATTGAAGATGCATGAAAAACTAAACAAATATTGTTCAAATATGATGAAATACTGGTCCCAGAAGAAAATATTGGCAGCAATACCTGGAACACTTTGCATTGCAGTCTAGGGCACCCAGTACCATGTACTCAGCTTACGAGTGGCGTTGCAAGAAACTTGCTGTCGAGGATGACAAGTGATGACAAGGTGACATTGTCCACTTTCATCTTTTTGATGATGTTGGGGTCGTGGTCTTTGGATCGGGATAAGACATGCAGGTAAACGATAGCAACGTGTTTATATTGAAAATATTTGTAAATATTATGATATATATATATATATATTATATAGACTGCATATATTGTTGCACATGCCATGCTCTGAGGTGCTTGAGAGCCTTTGTGAGAAGGCAGCCAGGCCATTGTGGATGAGATCATCGCAGAGATCCCATGTGGAGATTCAGTTGATAGAGACATAATATAGAAACATATAGAACTTATAGAACTAATATAGAACTAATATAGACATAAAGAAACATTCTCAGGCTGAGGTCCGGAATCAGTCAGATTTATGCTGAATTTTGCGGAGAAATTTGTGCCGTCCAACTGTCCAATTCCTGTTCGGAAGCAATGGAGGCAAGCCGGCAACCTGGGAGAACGCGAGGCTGTATGCAAGGCAGGGTCAGATCTTCCATGGATTCATTAACTTTGCTGGGCTTTCACGACCTCTTTAGGTTTCGTATTCTAAGAGAAATGGGCATCGGGCGCTGAGGTTGCCAATCACTTGTTCCCGAAGGGCTACACCTGCTCTGGGGACAAATCAGCAGTGGAGTTGTTGAAAGGCCAGATTCCATGCTCCAAATTTACCAAACGCAGTCAGGTGTTGTGTGCGGTTTGAGATTGCTGGAAATGGGATAGAGATCTTTCGAGAACGCGATTGCATGATGTTTGAAGCTTCTTTCACAGGCTTCTGTGAGAAAGAAGGGGCGCTACAAGCTCGCTACCTGAAGACATCTGGAGCTGCTCAGCAAAAACTGGTGCTGTTCGGTGCTGCTCCGTGCTGCTCGGTGCTCGTTTGGCTTGAATCGCTGCGTTTCACTGAGGCCTTCCACACGTCCTTGATGGAACCAGCAGGCTCAAGCGACGTGCCGTGCAGATTCATGCGAGTCTGCGAGTCTGCGAGTGGTGCACCATTGTACATGCTTTGTGATCATCACTTGTGATCGCATTTACGCAGTTTCTACATGTTGCATGTTTCTATATGGTTGTACAGTTCATAAACATTCGAAAACGGCTTAGCTTGAGTGCTCCCTAAATTTGAAGCTGTTGCAGGTGTCAAACTACTCAAGGCTCTTCGAGTGCGAGTCACGGAGATGAACTTTCCGCGAGTGGATGCCACGAGCTCAGTGGATTTGCCTGGTTTCTGAACTGAAAAAAGAGGCGCCAAGGCTAAGCAGCCAAGCGAAATCTATCGAAATCTAAGCTGCTAAGTCATGGGGGCTTGAATTCATGTCACCAATGTCAATCCGTGTACCAACGGATTGCCGTTCTCACCTGCATGAAGGGAATTTCCATTCTGTGAGACACTTGTGCTGAGCATGATTCCTTCCAGATCCTGCCAGATCCTTCCAGTATGTTCTGTTGTAGGTGTACATGAACGTACGAGGAGCACCGCAAAAAGCTGGCACCGACCCACGGGAGATCAACTATGACTTGGCCGAGCAGGCAGCGCGCTGAGACGCATCGAATTCCATGATACATGGCGCAAGAGACACTGCTTCTGAGACTTCACTGGATACAGTATGTGTTGAGCGACTACTAAGAAAGCTTGTCCTGATCTGCTGTTGCGCCAAGGGTTCTAGGTCAGACATCTTCATTCCTTCAAACTGTGGATGAACACATGACATTAGATGACATGACATGACATGAAGCCAAACGGACGTTGAGAATGACTTGACTGCATATGAATGAAGAACAATCTCGTTCAACTTGGGGATAAATTGCACGATGTTGACATATGGTGACTGAAACCTCACCGAGGTGGCATCTCCTGTCCTTTGGCAAGCGAGTATTCAGGCACGTGCTTCTCAGATCCTGTCAAACTCATAGGAGTCTGTTAGCTGAGGGGGCAACAGTGAGAACCTCAAACACTGACATTAATGATTGATGAATGACTCTTAATTCTTGCCACTTGGTTCCACTTGGATGGTTCCAGGTCCAACAATCTGCCAAAGACCAAATTCCAGCTTTGATCAGGAAATGATGAAGAATGGTATCACGGAGTTCTACGAATGTGGTCCCATGAAACAGCTCAAGGTGCTCGTGCTGTGATACAAACCGAAACACACATGCAGAAGAGTTTTGCATGTCAAGTATGCAACAATATGCTTTGACAACTTGACACAACTTAACCATATTGCCACTTGGGCATTGATACAAATACAATATATAGACGTCCCATATATGAGTGGGAAGACTGTTCCCTGGTTGATTGGTGGTTTGATGACGTGGTGAATTGATTAGATAGTCGATAGACTCCGATAGACCCAATAGTCAGTGCGTTGGCTAGATGGCATACTTCACAAATTTGTGGGTTACTTGAGTCCTCCGCCAAACTTCCTCAGAAGAACTGATCTGGTGCTGCAAAAAGTCCGTTGTAAGGCCATGATGAAGCGCATCAGCCAGGACAGCTTCAGCATTTGATGTGCTGCTGACTTCTAGATGCGAATGGCTCAACATACAGGCAGTGCGATGCAGTGCGTGATTGCCCTGTTGCCCTCCGTGCGGTTCTGTGACAGGAGGCATGGGAGCGAACCACAAATGTGTCAGTCTGAGGGCAAAGACCCATTTGGATGTACATACGGCTACAGCTGTCATGGTTTCAGAACCATTCAGGACAGATTTACCATGGCTTCGTGCTTCCGTTCAGCTTTTCCAGAATGGATGTTGAGCTAACCAGCATGACAGCTGCCATCGGTGATTCTGGTTTCGCAAGCAAGTAGTGCTGTGGCAAAGTTCTTTTGGATGGAAAACAACCCACTTTGTGAGAGAGAGAGAGAGAGGGGGAGAGACAGAGACCTATTCGCATTCCTGCATTTGTAAGGGTCATTCTCCTCCGTCCACCTCCTTCTACCGACTGGAGGAGTACATGAAACATGACAGGTGAGGTTGTGTCACGAAACTCAGGCAGTAAAGAATGTGCCCAACACGAATGTGGTTTAGTCTTTGGGCTATCAGTGATCTCACTGACATTTTCTGCCTAGAGGCTCACTAGCGAACCCGAAAACGATTTTGAGCAAGTCATTCCTCTGCCTGGTACCCTAAGCCGCCAAGGGGTACAAAGGATCCAATTTGAGCGTGAGCTCAGTCCAAGGTCTTAAAGATAGTAAAGGCGAAACCTGGCGAGACATAGCAAAACAACAAAGGTATGGACAACGCGAGACAGTGCTGCCAAGAGGCAGTCGATCTTCTTGAAAAAACATGTTTTCGGCCCGAAACGGCACCGATCCGAAACGGCATCAAAGAGTGCCAAAACAGACAAGCAAACCGCAGCAACCCCCCCATCAGAGAGAGGTTCCATACAAATTAGCGAGTTTAGCCACTTCAACCATCACACACCGGATATTTTGGGGTCTAGTGCGCCCCAACCCGCTCTGAACTTCATGTGGAAAACGGAGCAATTCAGCAGCAACTTTCGCAGAAACTCATTTATATAACGTACGTTGAAAACTATTTCCTGTTCATTATTGTCAAGGACCTGGTTTCAGCCTGCAAAACCTTCCAGTGCAAACAAGTTCCGTGCGACGTAGCTTCAATGCACTTTAACCAAGACGGCACCAACACAAGACAGAAGCGAAAACACCGCCCTAGGGCCCTAGGGCAAAGCTCCTGCTCTAGCTGAAGCTAGACACAAAGCTATTGTCCTTACGTCTCATCACAGGTTCACTGACAAGAAGTGACACGAAACGACACGACAAGACATAACAAGAAGTGCGAGTGAGTTTCAGTGATGCCACAAGAATTTGCAATATGTGGTTCTTGCCATTTCGAGTCAGACAAGAAGTTGCGCAACACCACAGCTTACATGAGTTGCAAAAAGACATTAAAGTAGCATGTTGACATTAGCTCTCAACTTGCGAGGCAATACAGTGCCCCAAGTCGCTGTGAAAAAATATATCAATGCATCATATTGCAGGATTTCACACGTGATTTACACAAAGGCACTAAGGCATATCGGGCGGCGCTGAAACCCTGAGACCACTGGAACCACTGGGACCACTGGGACTGGGAGCATGAGCGCTGCTCTGAAAGATGAAGGCAATGCCTGCTTTAAGAAAGGTGACTATGAAGCCGCAGTGAAAGCATACACCGAGTCACTTGAACTTGATCCAGCACAGCACCTTTGTTACAGCAATCGAAGTGCCGCCTATTTGAAGCTCCATCACTCAGCGGAGGCCTTGGTTGATGCACAGAAATGTCTGGAGTTAGCACCAGACTTTGCCAAAGGTTACTCGAGACAAGCAGCTGCACTTCAGGAGCTCGAGCGCTGGGAGGAAGCCATTGACATCTGCGAAAAAGGCATGGCGAAGTGCTCCAAGGCGGATGCCGACACTTTGGGGAAGACCCTGGTGGAGGTGAAGAATCGACAATTCACGGCTCAGTTGCAGGGCAGTTGGCATGGTAAAGTGACAGAACAATTGGGAGGATATGATCAGGAAATGCAGTTCTTAGATCACTGCCAAGTCCGAGTGCAGGTGCTGGGCAGATCCATCATGGGTCAGTTCCGTGTTGATGCCACCAAAGATCCAAAGCATCTTGACATCCAAGTGACCAGTGAGGAAATCCCACCAGGATATCCACCTCCTCCACCTGTGCCGTACATCGCCAAAGTGGACCAGCAGGGATTGCACCTGTGCTGCCCCTACATGAAAATGGAGAGACCGGATCATTTCGGAGGAGAAGGATACTGCCTCATGACCAAGGGAGTCATGGAAAATGCAAGCGATGAGGCTATCAAAAGGCTTAGCAAAGAGGAGCAGGTCTTCATGTGTGCCAAGGAGGTGATAGCAGCTTTTCTAGACAGAAAGTTTGAAGAAATGAGTCAGCAAGACACCGAGGAGGCAACTCGAGAAAAGGTCATGGCGCAGGTGAAGTTCGAGACTTCCATCTACAAAGTTCAGCAGAAGTTTGGTGAGGAGCTGATGAAAGAAGTCCTTGATTCTGCCAAGCCTGGTGCTGTTGGTGTCAAGGGGTTAGCTGGCACCCCAGAGTTGGAAGAGCTCAAGGCGAAGATTCAGATGATGGACGGTGGGGACCACACCGAGCCACCCGCCGCCCAGGCTGCCCAGGCTGCCCAGGCTGCCCCAACCCCTGAAATTCGTTCCACAGCAGCTGCCCGACCGCCAGAGCCCAAAGACCCTGCACCATCAGGTGATTCCGGCGATTCCTTTCCCACTGCTCTGGTGGTCAGCATAGCTGTTGCAGCAATGGCGGTCCTCGGAGGATTTTGGATTTTGAAACGACGGCGTGAGTGATGCTAGAACCGTGCCAGTGACCTTAGGTAGAGTCTATTCTGACCCGTGTCGTAGATTTTGTTTCATGTCGATGCTGCAAGCAAACCTGTCAAGAGTGCCAAAGGGGAAAACAAGCCGTGCCTTTCGCTTCCCTATGCAACACTGTTTCAAGCATATCGTGAGGTGGCTTATTCTAGCACAGTGTCTTTTGCTTTGGAAAAGAGACAAAGGCGAAATTCCAGCTTGCAGAAAGTGTACAAATTTTGGCTCATAGGCAAGCAAGTAGTCGTGAACGGCCCGGATTGTGGTAAGAATGGAAGCAGCCTTGAAATCGGTTTTAACCGTTTCGCGCCAATCAAGAGACTCAGTTCCTACGACATGGTTCCAGTAGATCAAGCATTTCTGATCCTGTAAGATCTGTGACAGAAAGCCCAACATCGCATCGGGATCTCCTCGCAAATGAAGCTAAGGAACCGAACGCAGCCGAACACATTTTCCTTTTCAGCTTTTGTTCACAGGACTGTCCAAGTTGTGTGGAGTGCACTCCATGAATGCTGTTGGAGGTCAGTGGGTTCAAGATACACTTGCAATCCCTTTGAGAATCCTGGGATGTTGCAGGGATGCAGATTGTATGTATGTCATTGCGTGTCCACATGTGTCCACACTTCTGTTGCATTGTGTTACGGTTTGTCTATTTGAATGCTGCTAGGAAGGCAGACGGATTTCCATGGCCACCCTGCCAGGTATTCCATGCTTTGCTAGATTGCTGCAGCGGAGTCCTGCAAATAATTTTGCCAGGGACCTAGGGCCGGAAGACTTCCTAAGAGCCCAGAAGTTATGGGAAACAAAAGAATGTTTCGCAAGTCTTGCGAATTCTTCAGCCCAGTCTTATACATCTCATGGGAAACGTTCTTTTGTTTATGTCATGTATCGATCTGGTCCAGAAGTCCTTGTTTTATCAGCCAGCAACTGCGATTCTGGTGAAGTTTTGCTTTGCTTGATGGTGCGACATGTCTTGCAATAGCAATGTGCAAGCAACGCGGCTGTTGCTGTTTGATTTTTGATTTGCGATGTGAGTCTCAGATGTTTCTAAAGCCTTGCATCCTTGCTTTCGATGTGTACCCCAATGTATGTGTGCAGGTTCCAGATGGAAACACATGTCAGAAACGAATTAAGTGTTGAAAGAGCATGCGGCAGAAACAAATCCGATGGAAATGAAACAGCATATGGTCGCAAGTCTTTGAGTAGCATACGGTCCTGTGAAAAAATAAGTCCTTGACTTTACATGTCATATCTTCCGCGAAAGTATCAGATTGGAAGAGATGGACATGTCAAAGGGTCAAAAGGGTCCTTTTTGTCGGCCACTTGGCTCAAGCAAGATACCGGACATGTGCTGACTCTCAATGATTAGTTTCACACATTTATAGACATGTTACACATATAAACTTTATCTAGACTTATGTAGACTTACATATAGACTCTATAATAGACTTATATAGCTACATTTGTTTGAAGATTATCCTTGCCAGCTGCGCGAGAAAGCCTTCTGATGGCAAAGCGAGCAAGTGCAGAAAGATCGAGTGGATCCAGTGAGCTGGTCGTAGATCTTGAACTGACAGTGACTGGAGCCCCGGTTGGCCCGGTTGGGCCGGTTGGGCCGGTTGGGCCGGGGAAGGAAAGCAGGGGGGAAACGGTTTGGTGTTGGGGTTGTGGCCAGCAACTCCCTTGCGACAAGTTCGCGAGAAAATGCAACTCCTGTGGTGCTTGGAATGCTCCTGTGATAGAGACGGAGCCAACGATGGCAGACCAGGTGATGACAGTGATCTCTCAACCAACAATTCGTAGAGCGTGGAGCTTTGTTATGGTGCTGTTCGTCACAGGCACCATTCAAGTCATTACAATATCTGGCATTGTGTACATATATCCCAACTTCCTGCCTGAATCAAGCCAACTATCATTCTACTTGCACTGGTTTCTCTGCGTTTGCCTTTGGGCTAACACCATTTTGAACTATGCCGAAGCAGTTTTGAGAGACCCGGGCTTCGTAAAATGCAACTCCAGCGAATCCGTCGAAGAGTATACTTTTTGCCGCTGGTGCCAACAAGGAAAACCACCTGGTAGCCACCACTGTCGTATCTGCAGAAGATGTGTGCAGAATATGGACCATCATTGCCCCTTTATTGGAAACTGTGTTGGACAATCCAATCGTCGGGCCTTTGTCCTGTTCCTATTTTGGTCCGCTTCATCGTTGGGCTACGTGTTGACAATCACTGTGCTGCACTGTTTGGATCGCTCACAAGACATTGCCAGAGATGTTCATGAAGCCGTGGAGTTTCTACCACACTTGAATCTAGACACATTGCCTTTGTACCTGAATCGCTTAATAAACCACTCCTATGCTGGTGTGCATTTGCATGCAGTTGGATTCTTGCTCCTGCTCGGCAGTGTTACTTTCCTCATGACTTTCACCTTGTTGATTCAGCAGGCTCGCCTACTCTGTGCTGGTCAGACTATCATTAGCAGGCTCCAAACAAAACGTTCAGATCGAGAAAAACCCGCGAACGAAGTCCAAGCCAAATCAGGCAACACCTGGCGTCAAAACTGGGAAGACGTCTTTGGCACTGGGCCATGGTGGCTGTTTCTGCTTCCCAGAATTCCTTTTTCTAGCCCAAGTGGTCCTTCCAAAACTGTCTAAGTCTGAGACACTGTTGGCACAAAGTTGCCGGCACATACAACTCAAACTTTAGCTGGAGATGCAGGTTGCAAAGTCACGTGTGTTTCTCCGCTTTTTCGACAGATACATGCGCTAAAGTTGGTAATCGACAGTTGTGCATACTGATATAAGGAGGGAAGCCGCAGGTCCGTGATGGAAAGTGGTCGGGTTTCCCACTTCTCATAGTCTTCTCATTCTGAGATCTGTTTTTCCTGGCGAAACAATGACGCAAGACTGTCCCAAGCTGCACTCAAGCTTTGCGGTACTGCTTGCATCTCCGGTGGCCAAGCCTAGATTTGCAATGTGATGCTATTGGATTTCTCGCCTCCAGTATTGTGGTTTTGCATGATTTGCCCTACCTATCCTTACCTTGCAGGGCCAGGTCGACGCCCTGTATGTTTCAGCAGTGTGTGCGGGCGTGACTGACGTGGTGACCTGATCCGTGACGGATGTAATCGTGTCATGTCGATAGGCAGAAAAAGAGGGATCGGGATTTGCAGGAGACGAACACAGATCTTTCCGTTTGCACTGCTGTGGACATAAAAGTTCCCGCCTTGTCCGAATCATCCAACTGTACCATTTGAGTTTGAACGTGTCCTGTCGATGACAACAGGATGTAGTCTAAATATTTATCGAAGGAAGTTTGGAAGTCAAACTTCTGACAATATGGAGAGATGGAAAAGCAGAGGTGGGAAGAGTCAGAGAAGAGAAGAGAAGAAGAAAGAAGATCAGAGAAGAGAAAGAGTGAGAGGAAAGAAGATGCAGGTGCACGAAAAGGTAGAAAAGGCGCAAAACACTGTGTTTTTCCAAGGGGTTCAGAACAAGAGTGCAGATCCCGAAACCCATGATTTGTGTCTCCAGAGGTCGAAAAGTAGCCTCGCTAAAGCGGCGGGTGCGGAGCCAGATGAGCCATTTGGCCAGATGAGAGATAAAAAATTGCACGCCGTTGTGGCGCGAAGCACATTTCGAAGTCAAAAGTGTAAAAAACTGACGGTCTCGGTCTCAGACCACTTTTGGAAGTTGAGATAATGAAAAAATGCACACCGTGGTAGCGCGAAGCACGTGTCGAAGTCAAAATGCACAAAACACCTCAGTGTCGGACCGCTTTTGGAAGTTGACATGTCGAAAAAGTGCACGCCTGTGGCGCGAAGGTGGCGCGAAGCACATTTCCAAGTCCAAATTTTTAAAACACCACATGCTCGGACCACTTTTCAAGGTTCAGATGTGGTTTTGCATGGCAGGCGCAAGGGATTCTGCACCTTGCCAAAAGTGAGCAAAACGTGAGGGTTTTGTAGCAGTTTTTGAATCGGCAGGCGTGGGACATTTGAAGAGGATCTGCAAAGATGATTTCGCGTGGCAGGCGCGATGCAAGAGACATGTTCATCAGAGATGTTGGTGCTGATTTCCTGAGAGGGGTTGCATTTTGGAGCATCAGATCTGTAGGTTTGCTAAGATGATTTTGCCTGACAGGCGCAGCACTTTGTATGACCTGGCCTCACTTTTCCGTGGCAGGCGCAGTACTTTAGACAGGAGGAGTGGAAAAAACGCATAACGCATTGGTACGAGGCCGTCAGCTCTGCAGTCAGCTTTCCACTTTTGAAGAAGTCTCGGAGAATTGCTGGTGCCAACTTCAAAAATTGAGGAAGTCTCGCAGAATTGCTTCGGTTTTGATGTTGTCAAGTTCAAGAGTTGAGGAAGTCTCGCAGACTTGCTGCTCTTCTGATGTTGTCAAGTTGAAAAGTTGAGGAAATCTCGCAGAATTCCTTCGTTTTCAAGCTTGCAGATAGACAGGCAGATAGATAGATAGATAGATAGACAGATAGACAGATAGACAGATAAATAGACAACTGCAGCGACACTACACTACACTATGACTACAACTACAACTACGAGTGGAACCTGCAACTACAGCTAACACTACAACTTCAACTACACTTCAACTACAACTACAACAGTTTCAACTGCATTTCAACTACAGCTACAAATACCATTACACAACTTACACAACACTACAACCAAACTACTGCAACTACTACACTACAACTAAAACTACAACTACAACTACGACAACTACTGCAACTGCAGCTGGCACTGCAGCTATAACTGCAACTGCAACTACACCTTCGACTACACTAAAACTACAGCTGCAACTACACGACAACTACAACTACCACTACACTAGACTACACTAGACCACGCTAGATTATAACTACAACTACAACTACAACTGCACGACACACAACTTCAACCTCCACTACACTATGACTACAACCAACACCACCAGTAAACTGCACTACAACTACAGCTACAACTTCAACTACACTACAGCAGTTACCGCTACACTACAGCTACAGCTACACCTACAACTACAACTGCAACTACAACTCCTACGGCTACTACTATCACTACAACTACAATTTCAACTACACTTTGATAGCTACACTACCACTACGACCGCAACCACAACTACAACTGCAACATTACAACTTCAACAACTTCAACTGCACAACAAAACAACTACAACTACAACCACAACTACACGACAACTACAGCTACAACTACGAGTACAACTACAACTACAATTACATTGCACTTCGTTACACCGCACTACATCCTGCAGTTGTGGGTGAGGTGACCACTGTAAGCACTCCAAAAATCACAACCACCTTTCGGTCCATCAGTGGATTCGCTCTGCCATCCATGCATCACAACAACTCACCTCTCTTATAGTTTCCTATCTTTGAAACTTCCGCCACCGCCTTGTGCGGCACTACTGGTGATTATAATATAGTTTAAATTCTCCTGACCTGGTGGTGAGGCCTTCAGTCTACGACGCCGGAGAACTTAGCACCTTCAGCTCACAGTGTTCATATGGAAAGCTCTCTGCTAAGGTATCATTGGAATCAGGTCTACACCTCCTTGATTTCACATCTGCACACACACACACGAAACGAGAAGATCTTGTTGGTACAGCAGTTTTACTCTGGTTGAACTTGCCCATGCTATCCATGGCGCAGCCATAGCACATTTTCTTTGTTATTGCCTGTTCTTCCCCAGCAAAGACTCTTTCTTTAAAAGATGTGGAAAACATGATTTGGGGGAATTATTAAACAGAACTGAGTGTTTGGGGGTTGTGGATATAAACATATATCATATAACGTATATAAACGTTTCGAGAGAGGGACTTCGATTGTCCCAGGTACGAAAATTGTGATCAATGAAAAGGCCCTGACCAAGCGAGTTTCCAGGTCGGTGCCATCCGCAGAGGTCGTATACTCTGACAATCCCCACATCTGACAAACCCCACTCTGACTGTTACACGACGTGTGCGCACTGTTACTCGTCTGGAGTCGATAGCCTATGCAAATTGGAGTTGAACGGTTGATTTTTCTGCTTTGATGTTCTATATCTGATTTTCTACATGGGCAGAAAACCCAATAGAATTACATAGACACTTTGGGCAAAAAGGGGGTGCCATTTCCAAAAGTCTGCGCCAGAGCGAAACAGATCTTGGATCGTTTGGATCTGACACATTCTATAGATTTATACAATTCCTATACAGATCTGTCAGATCTGACATTGCACCGTTCTTTGTTTCTGCATCTCAATGACCTTCGGCCTTGACCTTGGGCAGGTCTTCAGGGCCCGGAGGTCAAAGCGTCAACATGAGCGACACTCGAGTTCAAATGAGCTTCAAGCAGTGAATCCCCAGATCTCAAATGCACTGTGACTGCGTAGACAGTGCTAGTGCAGATTCCTTAAGTCTGATTGACGCATTCTATTTTCACGCTGGTAGCAGAACATAACGCTGGCCAAGAGAACCAGTTTGCCTTGTCCAACTAGAGCTTCTGTTGGATATGGTTGAATAACTGGGACAGTCTCTGCCATTTTGGCCTTTGGCAACTGATTTTGCTTGGGATGGCATCAATGCATGCGATAGCAATGCGGATTGAGGTTGGACAAAGTGGATTGGATCCCAGAGAAGGTTTACACCTCAGAACCTTTCCGACCGTGCTGATGACCTTTCTAAACACATAAAAGGAAGGGAACACTTTGTGGCCCTCTGTCAAAGGCATTTCTTTCAACTGAGAATCAGAGGGGATCCAGCAGGTGGAAAGACTTGTGCAACAACGTGGTATTGGAAGAAAGTGCAAAAGAATTGAAGTTCCTTTGTGTGAAAACAGATTCGCACTCAAAGCTGCAGGTTCGGCTAAAAATGCGAGAGATACACAAGAATCGGATTAGCAAAGCTGGAGAATTTTCTGTAGCTTGCGAAGACCTCGGACCTGAGCTGCATTCCTTTGCTGTGGATTTTCTGGAGAACGTTTGGCAGTTTTTCATTTCTTATTTCCTGACCTTCTTTAGTCTATTAGTGTGCTGTGTGTTAGCCAGAACCCGCGGGAAATTGATGAGGCCAGCAGACCTCGTCTCAGCTTGACAATACGCACGGCATCTCAGATATCCCAAATTCGTTGAGGTGTCATGGCAATTGCGCATCTATAGTCATGGGTCAATAATATCCCCATCATGAAATTCGCAGGAAGATCGCTATCAAGAAGATCGGCGAACTTATAGCTGAGGCCACTTGATTGTAGCGACCATGGTCATAGCCGAGTCATAGCCAGCAATCCTTGCAAGCCATGCTTTTTATTTCATTTTCTTATCTGATTTGGAGGGAATTTCTTGTACATCTCCTTGACTGCTTCTGAAGGCAGAGAAAGCGGTGAGAGACGATGAGTGGGAGAGTGGAAAGCTGGAGAGAGCTGCGCTCCGCATTTGGAACGATTCAGTAGGGCAGTGTTCATCCCAGAAGGGTCGTCTTGGTCATCTTGCGCTTCTTGGCGCTTCTTGGCGCTTCTTGCCTGTTGAAGTCGGGAGTCTCTTCCTTATTTGGGTGCTTGACCTGATGTCATCTTATGTCCACGTATTAGTCTGCAGTCAAGAGTCAAGAGGACTTCGGATAGTGGTCCTGTACAGAGTTAGGTTTGAGAGAACCCATCCCATGTTGTCAAAACACAGAAATCCCTAGTCAACAGTTCACTATGGCAACCTTAAGTGATGTCCGCTTCTGAAGAGTTGCAATGCAGGACTTCAAAGAGCACATTGTTGAGAGGTTCAAGCCATTGCCTGAGCTGAAGAGCTCACTGATACAGAGCCTCTGAACTCCATTGAACTTCTCTCAAGAATTTGGGCCTCGGTTTTGGCCTTTTGAAAGGATCCAGTCCAACCACCTGATGCAAGCAACACGCTCCCGAGGCGGGAAGGACGAGAAAAAGACCTGGAAAAGCGAGAGCAGGAGGGAAGAAACATGGTGACACAGGTCTTGGAGATCCAACGTTCGCAATGGACGGAGATGTGAACTCAAAGACAAAGAGTGACAAACTTGTCAAATCTTGTCAATCCACAGCGATTCTCGCCATGAATTCGTATAGGTGACCAAGCATAGCGGTATAGGGCACAGGAACAAATTGTCAAGAGTCGCACCTTGTGTTTCCTGAGTAGGCGATCAAAGAAACTAAGCGTCGCATGCGTGAGAAGACGAAGAACAAGAAGATTTCAATGTATTGAAATGATTCTCAATTGATTTAGTTTTGGCAGCAGGGCTCACTTTAGCCACTGCCAGCATTGTTCAATGAGACAAGTTGCATTTTTGACCTTTCACAACTGATTTTTCCGCTCTTTGGGAAGCGCATGGTGAAAAAAAAGGGAGTGCTTGCGTGAGAGGGTCCCAATGTCCAAGTGAAGTATGGCCGTCCAAAAGGTGAGGACAAGACCGTGGCACAACTCGGCACAACTCGGTACGACTATGACATGTTGAACTACAGTGACCAAAGCCTGTATTTACTGCCACTCTCAGCAGTTCTCCGGGCTCGACCTGAAGGCGAGCTGAGATGAACCCTTTGAGCCATTGTGGCACAAATTGCCACAAATTGCCACAATATCATACTCAAAATACTGCAAAATACTGCAAAATACACTGAACGTGTCAACAGAAAAGGCGAACCTTTGATCTATTTTGATCCATTCTTAGCTTTTGCAATTCACCTGCGCACAGTCAATACCTTGCAGACCACCGGCACGTACTTAGGAAAATGGTAAGACGCAGGTTTATGCATCCACAAATGTAAAGAGGGAGTCATTCGATGTCAGAGCCTGGAAACTCAGCAAAATGTTTAGCAACTTCGTCCGCCCAGATTTGCGGATAGATTGGACGATCTGTGCTCAAATCACAGAGATTTTGAAGAACGACTTAAAACGACTGTGTCGTTACTGGTGGTCCAGGTCCAAAGGAAAGCCCCGCAAAGGCGGCAAGGCGAGGAGCCGTAATATGAATAATTTACACCATTCTGGCATATTCTGGCGAACTCCTGGATTTCCGCTCATTTTTTAGCAGTTCATAGGACGTTTCGGGAGATCTAATCCCATTTCGTTTACTTGCTTTATAGATTTTTTTTTTACCATAGTTCAATACAGTTTACCTATCTTGCCTTATTTTTACTTTGCCGACATGTCTTAGAATGTCTTCTTCGATGATACAGAGCCGATTTGTCGGCATTGTTTGGCGCAGGTTGCTCAGGCTGCCAAACTTGACAAGCGTGAGGTGTGGTCATTCAGAATCTGCACAGGAACTGGTGGGCAAGCATTTCATGCACCATTTTGAATGGGTAAATCATGATAAGACATCCATAAATGGGCCATTTTCCATAGCTATCTTGAGCAACCAGAGGGTGATTGGAACATGTGGGAGAGGAGGAAGGAACAGGAGCATGAGCTTGCCCGTTCTTCGAAAGAAAAAGTGACAGATAGGAGCAGTCGAAGCAACTATGCAGCGCATCGAAGATTATCATTTTTTGTTTCTGTATTGGGCTATGTTGTCGTTTGTGGTCGTTTGTTGTCGTTGACCGGTGATAAACTTTCGCGACTTCCCGATTTCCGTGGCCGAGCTCAACAAACGCAGGTCCGGCGCCAAACTGCCCAGCGGAGAGTCGGCTTAGGCCTGGCCGGAGCGGTCATCCAAGTGAATCATTTCTTGTCCGAAAAGGAGAGTCTCGAAAGATCTCGAACGTCTCAATCCAAAGCCAATCCAAAGTTTCAAACTTCGGAACTTCTCCAAAGCCCGAATCGAAAGCTGCATCAAGTCGACTTGCAAGTAGGTATTTGAGTGCCATGTCCTATGTCGAAAGATGCTGCAACCATTGATTCGCAAAGTATGTAATCTAAGGAAGTACAGTCTCTGCCGTCTCTGCCGCCTCTGCAACCGTCCACAGCCCAAAGATGTCTACAGTCATACTGTGCCAGGTGAGGAGGACTTCGCCCAGTGCCGATCCGATCATAGCATTGTGAGCTTTGTGCTAGGTCCTGTTCTTTTTTCTCTTCCTTTGCTAGGTCTTTTCTTGACATTTTTCACAAGAATCTGATCCTGGAACTTTGGCAAAGGTCTCGCTGTCCATGCTTACCTGCTAACTTTAGTGCTAGCTGCTAGCAAGTAAGTCTAGGGTGTCTCTTTCCTGGCTGAAAAGGTATAGCCATGTCGACGCAGAAGTGAAGACTCGGAAGGACGACTCTTCCGAATCTTCTCGCGGAGAGCCCGTGTTGAGCTCAAAGCTGCTGAGCCACAGAGTCAGAGAAGTTTGCACAGAGTAGTCTCTTTCGTAGTGCGTGTTGTGTGGTCACAACGCTCAAGTGACATGATTGACATTACCAGACCATATCCTTCCATATCGTACCTGCTACATCCTTCCAAAACAAACACTGCTGGCACCCTCGCAAGGAAGAGAGTCAAGACGAAGAAGATGGGATTGCGGAGGAGCCTAGTCTGCTCATGCTTTTGCTGTTCTCGTCACACCGTCGTGAGTCAGGGATTCACTGGCCGGTGCCTCTTCTTGCCACTGTATGTAACTGTCTTCCTTTTGGTATGGCAATACCTGAGTCAATTTTGTTGCCGTCCTACTCGCTTCTTGTGGTAATTTGAACTGCCTTCTGATTTGCAGCACCATGAACTTTTATATAAAACTTTCCTTCCCTTGATTGCTTTTCTGGATCCTTTTTTCCATTGTCAAGGAGGATGTGAAATCTTCCTGGAAGCCTTCAACCTCTTCAACATCTGCCAGGGAGGCCACGATTGATAAGGAAGAAGACGAAGAAATCAAGGCGAGTAGTGGCAGAGACTTTGTCACTCCGTTACCAAGAAATGAATGTAGAAAGATGAAACAAGATGAAGAAAGTACACTTGGAGAATCTTGGGGTTGTGTTTTGCAGATTCATTTGTCATCGTTGTGCCTCTGGGCTTTTGGCTGTTTGAAGCCCTGGAATGACGCATTTTAGGACATCAAAAGAGGCATTCGTGCTCAGCTGTTGAGCTGGGCCAAAGATCCTGGAATGCCCTTGGAGGAGCTCTTCGGAGTGACCAGCGTATTTTGAGAAATCAGGAGGCAACGATTCTAAACACAATGGCATTCTCTGGCATCCTCGCAGATTTTCGCACCCATATCGTGTATACAGTATACATAACAATACATAACATAAGATTATATATATATATATAGAATGTATTATATATAAGTATGTGTACATATACGACTTCAGGAGCAAAAGCGAATGGTACGACAACTCCTTGCGCAGTGGCATCCGGACAAGCCGCTCGACAAAGTCCCTGCATCATTCCATCAGAAGGAAGGCAACACAGGAGGGTCACACTGATCCTGTTTCCACATGTTTCCAAATGTTTCCAGTGTTGCGTCAAGACTTTCACCACTTGTGTGCCTCCCAAGATTTCATGGGAATATGTCGGTTTCGTCAAGGTTGGAGTGGAGAGAGAGAGTTGAAGCCAAGGAACCGGCACATTGGACCAACAGCTACACGAATCTTCCAGTTCATACAAGAGGAGGCCCCTTGGAACTTTCCTGAGCAGGTAGCAGTAAGCCGGATACGAAGGAAGGGTTTCTTTCCATTTGTTGCCTTGAGAAAGGACAACCAGAAGTATTGTGGAAGGTAGACGCTTTAGACCAACACTGACAGCTTGTCGTGATAAATTATATGCTCTATATATACACTTTGGCCACTGAATCGAAGGCAGACTTTTCTCGATCGATCTCGGGGCTCCTTATCCATCTTTGTTGCTGATGCTTCAGACCGGCTCCGGTCTTGTTGGATTCCAAGTGTTTTTGCCTCGACGAGGTTGAAAGGATTGTGTCGCAGCTGGAAGCAGAGTCTGATCTAGTGGCGAAAAAAGCCATGGAAGCGCAAGAGCGGAAGGCAAGGATGAGAATGAAGTTGCAGAAAAGTGCAGTACAAACAATGCTGAAGTCTGAAGTCAGTGTACGGCAAGCATTATGAATCAGGTACAGAGCCGTCATGAGCTTTTGGTGTCGATTTGAATTGCATACTCCTTTGAGATTCAGATACCTTCCGGACTCAAACACGCGGGTTTGCCATTGGTAGCAATTCCAGGCCCAGCGTTTTGCTGAACGCTCTGCGAAAACATCCGCTTTGGAGGTCCGGTGACGTTTTGCCACTTGACACTTCAAAACATCCTAAGGCAGTTCTTGATGCAGACATCCCCTTCATTGCAAAATGTTGTTCACATGACAGTGCCCGTAAGGATAATACAGGACAACACTACCAAATCTCAAAGGAGCATGATAGGATTCAAAATCTCATTGCTTCAGGCAGCGCGCAAGGAGAAACGCGAAAAGCGCGGGGAGGAACCAGAACCGAAGAAAGTCCAAGAGGCGAGGATTGTCGGAATGCCATTGAAGTCAGTGGCTTCGACCCGTATATCAGCTTATATATCAGCATTCGGATTGAGAACTACTGTAAGTCCTGGAGACTACCTCCGTGTGCTTCACATTTATTTCCATTCTTCTTGTGGATCTATGGGCATGCTATTTTGATGACAAAGTGACGAAGTGTCAACAGCCCTGGATAAACACGACCCCGCCCAGGCTGCTGAGACGGAGGCAGGGCAATTTCAACCTTTTTGAACTCATGGAGTCATGGAGCCTTGTGGGGCCTTATGGGGATCATGGATCATTGCGGGGTTTCAACTTTGTCAGTGCCACTTTGAGCCATACTGAGGCTGAACCACAGGAGTGGTCCTTGGTGATTGGTCATGGCCCAGCCACCACAAGCTTCTTGCGACCCTGGCCAAGGATGATTCACTCGCAAAGCACCGGCAGGGGCTGGAATCGCCAATCACGTGAAACCCCACAGCGAACTAACCTCCCTGGCTGTGCTGGAAGCAGTTTTGGTGGGGCTTAATCCCCTTTGGCCATAGTCATCATCGTCATCGTCATCGTCGTCATCATCATCATCATCACCACCACCACCAGCATCAGCATCAGCATCAGCATCATCATCATCATCATCATCATCATCATCATCATCAGTATCAGCAGCAGCAGCGCCACCACCACCATCATAGTCAGTGCAGCAGCTTCGGTAGCATGTTTTCATTGTTGTCATTTTCACTGACGCATTTCTTTTTTATACGAGCATCTTCATTATCTTCATCCTCCTGCTCCTCCTCCCCCTCCTCTTCCTCCTCGCTGCACCCACCCTCTAGCTTTTGTTCCCCACCTTCGGCTTCAAGTAATCATCACGTCACACCTGTCACGCCTTTCTTGAACAAGAAACCGAGGGTTTTGATATTCCTCCCAGGTCCCAGTCAATTCTTGCCCGCATGGCCCTGATGTGAAGGAGCCACTTCACAATCACTTCAAGCCACTTGCCTGACAGAGGACTGTATATGAGATTCGATTGGGTACAGGTCAGAATCGATGTCAAACTACTCTTAACTTGGCTTAACTACGGGTCAGGTTTCCAACAAAGCTCATCAGGCGATGTTCGCCACCATTTTCCCTTCACTTTCGCTGAAGAGCATCATAACCTTACCGTTGACTGGATGCTCTTGGATGACGTGATGTCAAACTCGACACACACACACACATTGCCAGGAGTAGTTCGGTCAAAAAGTGCCAAGCCGCTTCTTCCCCTCCCTATGCTGATTGCCAGTCTTCGCATAACTTGTGAGGGAACCTGTCGCAGACATTCGTAGACACGAACAGATTTCACTTGCTTGCTTGTACAGTATTAGATTCACTAATTGAGAGAACCTTGCATTTTTATGCATTTTCGATATACTGCAGACTTCGTGCCACTACTTCTGGGAAACATATTCTTGACATTAAGAGGACACGAGATCCTGATATTTGGCGGCGAAGCCTATGATGGACGTGAACTCACATTTTATTCAGCTCCTTGGTGGTCTAAATTCTATGCGGGATATTTAAATAAAGGCGATCACCCAGCAACAGGATCAGAAGAAAACAAAGAAGGAGCAGTACAAAGAAACAGTAAAGGGAGGAGAACCTGTCCATGGCAAAAAATGTACAACCACTAAAGTGAGTCTAGACAGCAGGCATGAAGGGCCCGTTGCAGAACTTTTGCGTGTTCTCTTCAGCCAAGACAAGAATTCAACCAAGGATCTCTACCGCCTCGACATGGGTGCAAAGCTCAGCTTGGGGTCAAGGGTTCAGCTGAGTCAGGATTGACTCTTGCATTTGCCTATGTCAGTTCCAGAGAAGAGGATGTCAAGAGGATGTCAGAGCAGGTTCATTCTGGGATTTTGGGAACGGAGATTTGATCCACTGGCCCACTGCTTTCACCCATGTTGCTTGTGATTTTTCCACCCTCAGTTGCAAACCTGTTGGGCACATTGAGCCCATGAAGTATGTCGGTACGAGTCAGCATCGCAACTGGACAACTGCATGAAAGGTTCTGTCGACACAGATACGCCTTTGCCCTGGGAGTGACTGTGCTGCAACCAGATAAAGAATACAGTAGACTTCGTTTACTTCGTTTCTGGGCGCTAAACTGCTATGTCTTCTTGTGGTCATACCTTGAATAAACAAGTTTTGGGATCTGGTGTCTCTAGATGTGGCAAATGATGTCTAAAGAGCCTTTGGCTGCAAAAGAGACATGACCGGAAATGGCAAAAATGGCAGTTGTAAACTTGCCATACTTCTTGACCTTGTTTTCAAGAAACACGCATTTATCAATTTTCTTTGGGATTTCCTGCATCGCTTCCACACATTTTGCGACTTGGCGACAGCTGCGCCATGGAAGATGGCAAGCGGCTTATGGGTCTGGATGTCATGCGTGGCATCACAATGGCAGTGATGCTTATAGTGGATGCTACGGGTGAAGCCTATCCGACCATCGGACACGCTCCATGGAATGGCTTACATTTGGCGGACTTTGTGATGCCATACTTTTTGTTCATCTCTGGTATCAGTGCCTCCATTTCTGTCAAGATACGTCCTAGGCAGCTGGCTAGAAGCATTTTCTTGCGTGTCTTGTTTCGTGTGTTGCGTCTTTTTGCGCTGGGCATAGCTGTGCAGGGCAGTATCTTTCATGTCACCGAAGGCGGGCCACTTTTGTTACTGAACCTCAGTACAGTCCGCATCATGGGCATCCTGCAGCGCATCGCAATAGTTTTTCTGATTGTCATAGCAATTGAACTCTTCATTCCTGCCCGTCGCACTGACCTGACTGGAGCCCTTTTGTATGAGGAACAGCAAGGCATTGGACTTTGGATCATTTGGCGCACTGCTTTGAGATGGGCGTCGGCATTGGCTGTTGTCCTTGCCGGAGAACTTCTCGGCAGTTTGTCTCCACCATCGAGCTGGCCGGGCTGCGCGCAAACATTGTATTCATCAGATCCCTCCAGAGCGGATGCCCAACAGTTGCATGAAATGGGCTGTAGCAGTGTGGGATGGCTGGATTCTTTGTTGCTCGGTGTGAATCATTTGTACATTACAGGCAACAATCAGGGCCCAGAAGTGGATGCCAGCTTTGGCTTTGATCCAGAAGGATTGGTCACCACTCTGAATGCCGTTTTTCCCATGTTTGTGGGCCTCCACGTCGGTCGTGCTGCTCTCCTACTAGATATGAAGAACTTGTTTGTGCATTGGACTCTTCTTGGCACCTTTTTCTCAGTACTTGGTTTCTGGATGACTACTTGGATCGCATTCAACAAGCGGTTGTGGTCACCATCATACAGCCTCTTCACCACAGGGACTGGCATTTTGATGTATGCCCTGCTCTTCCTGCTGTGTGATCACAATCTTCCTGTTTCTCGGTCTGCATTGTCTGCATCATTTGGAAAGGTCGGACGCTTCTTGAGCAACATCCTCAGACCATTCCAATGGCTTGGATCAAACTGCATCCTGTTCTTCGTCTTCTCTGAGTGCTGTGGTGTCCTTTCATGGTTCTTGCAGACTATAACATGGGGTGCCCAGAATGCCAAGCAGAACCTGGTGAGCTGGTTCCATGACAAGTTCTTGTGGCATAGCTGTGGTTTAGGAAAGAGCTGCACCAGTCAAAGCCCTTGCGGCCCTGTGGAAGTTGTCTTCACTGCTGTTGGTCTACTTTTCTGGATCTTGGTTTGTGGCTTGCTGCATCGCAAGGGCATATTTTGGAAGATTTGAGAATTTTGAGAGCCTGATGCGGAAAACAGGGTTGCATTGTTGGATCCAATTGAACCAAGTTGGTGGCAGAGTGCACGTGTTTGTACATTCTGCACGTCTATTTGACAATGGCGTTTCATAGTTTCATATCATGATTATCTTCACATATGAGGATTGTCACTGCTTCTTGGCACCATCGGGTCGTTTTGTAAGACACACATGCATATCACACATTAAATAAGCAGATATCTAATCAGAACAAATCTCATCAATCCTCTTTGGGCCTTGATTTATCGGCAAATCGCAACCGATCGAGGAAGCTCTATAGTGCAGTGCCCACCATCCCGGGACCCGAAGCACGATCTGCTCACCAGGCCGTGCCCAAATTACTCAAAATGAATATATAAATGAACATATTTCAACATATTTCCACATTTTTCTCTGAAAATCCATGCCTGTACTACTTGCATCATCCTTACTTTCACATGCTTCCACAATATTCAAATGGTAGCATTTTGGCAGAGGTCTTCAGAGGCAGAAGCAGAGTCAATAAGACTTTTTCCTCTTGTGACTCTTGTGTTCGATTGTCCAGATCGTCCTTTGTGCAGGCCTTTTGCTGGGAAGGGTTTCTCTACGTCTTTGGCGGAGAATGGTCAAGTCGAGACCAAAAGCGTTACCGTGACTCGCCGATCTTGATGAGTTCTACCTTGTGAGGTTTCAGATCATGCATTTCTCTCAGTGATCCATCTCCAGTAAACTTTTTTTGCATGCAGCCCGTAGCCCGCCACATACAATCCGATGCACCTTGTTCGATCCAATATCAACAGTGTTCTCCTGATTGTGTATGATATTCTGGGTACCCAAACACCTTACTCTTGGCGCACAATTCAAGCTCCATATGAGCTTGGCTTCAAAGTGCGTTTTGGACAATGCATTCGTTATGCTTGCTTCTGTATCTTCTATACTGTACTTTTACACTGTATCTTTATATCCTTTACATCCTCGTATTGAATGTTTTGGTAGTCTGTAGATGTCTGTAGGATGTTGATGCCTGTTGCATTCGTTGGCATTGATCAGAGTGCCTCACACCCTCCAAACGGAGGTCAGTTCCGAGACCTCTGGCGGTTCGATGCCCGGGCCATGCCAGGGACACGCTGGGAACACCTGGAGGCACTCCACGGGTTGCGTGGCAGTTCATGTTGTCCACGGAGTGCACATACCCAAAATACATCAAAATACAATTGAGGTATGTATGATAGACTTTGATAGACCGTCATATTATCTCTTGCACGTCAATAGTTGTAATTACATTATCGCACCATGAGAAAATCGTCCTGCTGAACATTGCAAGCTTCCATTTACGTATTGACACATCTTATCGAATCTTTTCAATTTGTATAAATGTCGATCACACGGCAACTTCATATAGGCTGCCGGTGCAGTGCCAGAGCAGCGCAGCGGGCATCGTATGGCCACTGCAGGGTCCTATGGAGTTACTTGGTCCAGACTTGACGGGAAGATGTGGAAATACGCAGGTTTTGGATGAGTTTAACAAACGAGAGGTTGAGATGATATCGTGAGCTTGGAGTCAGCACTTGCCACAAGGTGCTCTTTGGTGGATTCACAGAGGACAAGAAGCGAAGGCCCACGTATTTAGATGACTTCTATGCCTTGCACTTGCCGAGTCACACTTGGAGAGCCTTGCCTTCCACCCGAAGTCGATCTGAAAGCTGCGTGTAGCTAACGTTAGGTAGAAATGTCCAAATATTCTTCCAATATCTTCCAATATCATGAACTTTGTCGCCCGTTTGCTCATCCTTCTTCGACTTGATAAGCTACTTCCAGTTAAAAGAAACATGCGAAACCTCTTGCAGATTTCAAAAGTATTAAATCCCAAAGCCCGGCAAACAACTAACATCCGAATCCCGTTTTCTATGGCTACCAAGGATTGTTGCCAACATCCAGCGACGGAAGAGCACGGCCAGTCTCACGATCTGGTGGTTTACTCTTTGCCGCAGCTACATCTGCCTGGAGCCCCAGCGAAGGTTTTCAAGACTGTTTGTTTGGACGAATTCTTGTGGACTTCTACTCATTGCAGTAACATTCCTGCAAGAAAGGAGCGTTTCAGATGCTGGAAGACTGTCGCTATATGTTGCTATTTTGATCTATTTTGCACGTTTCTCATCCTTTGAATATGAGGTCTTCATTTACGGTGGATCAAGACCAACCCGAAAGGGTGGTGATTCCTTGCAGGTCTTGGAGGACGATTTCTGCTAATTGGCATTTTCAGACTACACTGCAGACAAGGGTCAATTCTACTTACTTTGGAACATGCCAATATCGTAATTTGCATATGGTGTAGATATGTGTAGATGCATGTTGTTACGATATCATGTATGTAATACAGTATATGAATTATACATATGATATGTCAATATGCAATATAATATATATATATACACACGTACACACACACATATATATATACACATACATATTATATATATATATGCATATACATATACACAATACATCACATACTTACAAATGTACTTGTTTGTTAAGTTTTCTTCACACCAGGATCTTTGGCGAGCGCGACTTGGTAGCGATGGCGGCGCTCTGTGGGAGCAGCTCACTGCAGAGGGTGAGGCATGAGCGGCTCGTACTGTAGCAGTTCCATGTTGTGCTTCAGCGCTTCAGGTCTAGATGTATTCTGATTAAAAAATCTATGGAATTTGTTTTGGATTCGGTAGCTTCTAAGGGAGTTGGTTGAACATGCCGTTTCCCATGCTTATTCTGCTTCCATTCCTAATTGTGCAGCTGGTTTTGCAACTATCGTTGGCTGCGCATAGTCTATCGTATTTGTGGAATGATTCATATTGCTTGAAGTCTCACTAGAGTCAAGAGGTACCTGTACAGAGCTTGCATCATGAGACAGGACCTCAAAGCGCAAAATCAATGACATAGATGTAGCAACATGAGACTAATATGTCACCAGCCCTTCACAGCCTTCACCATCACAAGGGCTAGCGCCAACACTCAAAAGCATGATATTGGCGGTCGCATGATCGAGCATGATATCACAGCAGATTGATGGTCACCTGGACACATTGGTCACTACAGAGACCATACACTGCCAGGGTCCTGGTCGACGAAGTGGTCTCTGCCACTGAGCTGCAGCTGGTGCTCGGCATTTGTGAATTGTGCTATGCGTGGCATTTGCGTGACTTTCTGAGGTCACTGTTCTGAATCGAAAGCAATATATATATATAATATAATATATAATATATATATAATATATATATATATAATATATATAGATAATATATATATATATATATACTGTAGATGTTTTCATTTAAAATTCTCCACTGGCTCTGGCTCCAAAATGCTCCAAGCTCCAAGGTCATTGTCCTCTGTTGCCAGACGAACCCCTGCGTCGGCTTGTCTTTGGTGGTGTGGCCGATCATCGGGTAGTGCCTTGGTACCCTTCAAGTCACTTCAAGTCACTTCAAGGCCCGCCCAAGAGGCTTATGCTCCAAAAATAGCTTGAAGTCGCAGGACACTCCTAAACCAAAGATCCTGCAACAGGTGTTTGGAGATGTTTGGTTTTTGCTTCTTGGACCTCTCAAACCTCTCGCACTTTGGTCAAGGCATCTAGCTCATCCGACGGCACCAAGCGTGCAGCTGAAGTTGCTGTCTTCCATCAAGACATTTTCCTATTGGACCGATGAAACAGACTCCTTCTCCAAAATAATCATCAAGCAGATTTTGTTGTAAAAAATCAATTCTTGCAGATAGATGCCTTGTTGATACTTTTTTCAAAAGAGAGGATGCAGCGAGGTATCTCCAAGTGGCATGAATGTAATGGTCATGCAGCCGTGTTACATTATGGTGACATGTCCATTTCTCTCTGACGGAAGGACTGCACTGGCACTCCAAGATGGACTCGTTTGTGGCCCAGACCTGGCACGCAGCCGGTTGCAGCTCCTCAGGTGTGATGATTTCGATGAACCTGTGACGGTTTAGATGGGCTGATTATCAGACAGACATGGTATGTAGATCAGGTTGTGATATCGATCAGCCCTGATTAACAACGATTAATCACATTCCTCCTATTTCCTCCTAAAGCTGTGCCAGGCGGCTGTACTCCCGGAAGATTTGCTCATGCGTGGAGGGGGTGCAGATGCCCAATGCCTGGCACTAGCCGTGCACCAAGGCTCATTTGCTTTTTCCGTCTTTTTCCATTTCATGTTACTGTATTTGATTTTTTTTTCCATTTCATCTTTTTTCATTGCGACTTCTGGGTGTTTGCGAAGAAGAAACATGTAGTATGTTTGGCTTGATATGGCTCTGTTCTTGCTTTGCCTTTCCAAGATTGGTACGCATGGCAACAGGTGGTTGGACCCCAGGGAATCAAAGTGACAGTGTCCACGAGACCGCAACCCTGGGAGATGTCCCGGAGATGTGGAGAGTTTTCAGTCCATAGGATTTTCGTGTCCTGGCAGAGGTGCCAAAGCCAAGAGCGGCGAGGCTGCCCGGCAGGCCTACGGACAACGTGGAGATAACGCACGAAAAATCTGTGTTTCTAGCAATTTCTTATCTTGTGCTTTAAGTTCTCAAAATCAACAATTTCCGTCTCCTGTTTCTATCCTCGAGTTTTCACAAATCTTGCCAAAGGCTTTCAGATAGAGATGTGGAACTTCTTGAAAGGCTCCGCGTGGGCGAATGGCGGCTGGCTGTATGGTAGCGCAAGGTGCCGAGGGAAGGATCTAGTCGTTTCACCTTGGCGTTTGATTTTGCTGATAGTATCTGATATATAGCTGTTTCAATCTGAATAAACCACAGCATGCTTTGACTGTTCTCCTAGAAAGGATCCTTCTGGGTCTTTGGCGGCTCTTGCGAATCTGGCCCGAAGCAGGAGGTGCACAAGTGAAATCGGAGATTCGGTGATGCAAAGTCGGATGTAAATGAAGATCAGACTCTTTCGAGCTGTCCAGCTAGAAAGTTTCCAGAATTCACCGTGGTCAGTGAGTTGTTGGTCTTGAGAAGGGAAAGCTCTATGGCAGTGGCATCTTGATTCTGTGCAGCCTTGGTTGATCATGCCCCACCGATCATTTGCTCAGGGTGACATGAAGCAAATACATTAGAATGCCGACAATTCCCTTACAAATGTTGCAATACAATAAAATTCAATCACTTCCAGACATCATACATTGGGCATCAAGGGCGAGCCAGTAAAGTCACTTCACAGCTGTGCCATGTCATGCCCACCCTTCGCTTTGAGGTCACGCTGGACGACCTGTGGCGAATACCATTGACTCGCAAAGATAAGGACTATCTTCTCAGATCTTGGATAGCTTGTTGTGCGGCAATCAATTCTCTTGTTCTATCTCATTCAGTACCATACTGTATTTTCTTCCTCCTGTGCTGCAAATCTTCACTGATCAACTGCAGTGTTCGGAAGAACACTGTGAAACGAGTTCGTGTACGAAGCCTGGGTTGTTGCTCGCATTTTCCTTAGGTTTCTCTACAAAAAAGGCTCAATTTCTACAGATACGAACATGCTGGTCATGAGCATCAACTTGTGCTGCTGTCCAGGACGTCGTTGAGTGTGGCGATCAGTGGGAGTATTTTGGCCCAGAAAGATATGTGCTCCTGTGAGCTCATGTGTCGCAAGGGCAGGGAATTTGTCCAAGTTGTAGGGACTTTTGGGCAGAGTTTGGCATAAAGCGGGGCACAAAGCTCAATCTCCAAAGTTAGATTCCATTAGACATCAGATACGTTGAATATCGTTGAATTACCTTTCAATTGCCTTTGGAATTGCCTTTGGAATTCATTGGAATTCCCTTTGAGGTGTGTCCTTCCTTTGAGCGATCGCGCCACCATTTGGTTCGAGTCATCGGACTCTGAGGCCCGAAGCTAGAGCAGCTACCTGAAACAAATGCGTGGAAACTGTGGAAACATATGAAAAAACCAAAAAACATATGAAAAACAAAACATGCTTAGACAAAAACGAGAAACGACTGGTGGAAAGCTCCTCGAAGCTGCAGACAACATATCGACTCATAGTGTATGTGGTCAGTGTTTTTTTTTGGACACAAGTGGCAGACTGATTGCAGCATGCACTAAGAAACGGAATGTTGCACAGGATGAAGATTGGGAAGAACCAGGCCAACGTTCTGATTTGTGCAGTTGTTGACTTTTTGCTTGGGATCTATATATATATATATTGCAAAGTGTTAGACAAATATCCACCCATACATTTGGTCTTGAGCTATCGAGGGGATTGGCATTCCACGCAAGATATCCGACGCTTGTAAGGCAGACCCCATCCTGATGGCACCTTAGTGGAAGTGAAGAATCCAGGCTTTGGCATTTCCGCTCTGTTCGTCAACCCTTCTTGGATTGGACATGATCCCAACACGTCCTAATCCTCACCTGGTTCACAGCACTGCTTGTGTGAGCGTCTCCCTAAAGAAAAAAGTGCTTTTGCATGCCTCAAAGGACTGCTTGTGTCATCATGGCAGAGTGAAACAACATAGTGCTGCATAGTGCTCACATGTTCATTTTGACTGATTCTGATCGTCATGGAAGCTGTCGCCTGTTTGACAATTCTTGTGCTTGCTACCGTTAGGGGGCGGTGTGCTCTCAAAAAAGCAACAGAAGGAGACCAAGTACTCACGAAACACGTAAAACAATGGAACATGTGTGAGATGTGGAACATGGTCAATGACCGAAGAGGGAAGGAAGAAACCACTGTGTAGGTATTGCAACATTGAAGAATCACGGTTTTAATGAATATACATAATGTAACACACACACACGTGTATGTATATAATTGTATATATATATATGATATATGATATATATATATATATATTATATGATATAATATATAACACACACACATATATACATATATGTATAATATGATATAACATAATATAGTATAATATAATATGATATGATATGATATGATATGATATAAGATAACATAACATAACATAATATAATATAATATGATATGATATGATATAATATAATATAATGTATATATATATACTATATTCATCAAAATACATACATCATGACGATTTAAAAGGCTCATATCTCAGACATTTTGTATATGTCCTTTATGAATTGGACACACGGGGACGTCCCAAGGAGGAAGCCAAGCGGGCTCGCATGGAGATCAAACGCGAGAGACAAGCAGAGAAATGCGAGGCTTGAAACACGGCAGTCGAGATTTTTCTGTCGACTTGTTTTTATTCCAGTGGTCACTGGTCACTTGTCGGCCTATCGGCCACTTATTTACCCTGTTTGTACGGCTCTGTATTTGTTTGCTGCGTAGTTTCCAGACTTTCTTGCCTTGTCATGTCCTTGCTGCCAGGAAAAGACTACGAAGAAGGAGTTGAAAAAGGAGCTAGGAGCTTTGCAGGGATCACTGGGAAAATGACTAGAACCACGGAAATACAAAAAACGTTGACAGATTTGCGTTTTGCACGACCGAAGGAGGGGAACTTTCTTGGGATCTGCTGTCTACCAAGGCGGCAACGGCAGCAGGCAAAGCAGCAATGAAGCCAAGCGACGTATTTCTGGTTTCTCCGTCGCCTGCGCCTCCTTAATGTTAGGGAGTGCAACATACCGAAACGTCCCAACACTGTATTTTGTTGATGTTTTAGTTGATGTCTTAGAACATCTTAGAAACAATGATTCAACTCCTGAACTTGCGCACTCAAGCCTGAAGAGCTGTTGATCCGCGACCGTTGAAGAGCGTTTGTGCAAAAAGATGCTTCCATCACTGTCCGTGATCCGTGGAATTCGCTTTGGGACTGTTGAGGGTACGAGCCCGCCTGAGTTTTGCAAAGAGCCATCAAGTCACCGCGGTTCCAATATGTGTACTAAATGTGGACATTCCAGGTTTGACACAAGGTTTCAGGGATGTAGTGGCTGAAACCTGTTGAGTTTGAAGTGAGTGCGTGTGTTGTTGAAGCTTTGCTTGAAAATTGTTGACATTTGTTGCGAGGTCGCAAGGTTTTTTCCCCGCCGTTGGCAAGCTTGTCCAGGTGGAGGGCACAAACAAAAGAGAGCCAATAGGCTGCTTCTCAAAAGCACCTGGACCACACTTGGAAATAATGGAAATCAATAGACGTGTTTCTCAATAGACCTTTCCACCCAGCCCTCACTAATGGCAATGCATATCAATCAACATGGCACATCCCAATGGGCAGTTACGCATCCGCCATTGATGGACAGATATGCGCATGATATGCGCAGTAAAAGCTGCCGCAACAGTGGGAGGCTACCTGAAACCGTGCAGCACCATGTTCGTCTAGCGAAACTCAAGTGATGCAACATGCAACTAGAAATTGCCAAAGCTCACGCTGGTCACCGCTGGTCTTTCGCTCATGGTGTCTCTTGTGCTTCGTTGCCATGGGCTACACTTATGCAGCACCTCTGAAGGCCAGGACAGGAATTGATGAATTTGAGGGGGGCATGACGGATGGCATGAAGGATGGCATAAAGGATGGCATGATCTTGAATGATCTTGAAACATGTAAAAAAATGTAAAGATCTTGAAAGTCCGACCTGTTTGGACGAGTTCATGGGTGCTATGGCAGCTATGGGGAGGAAGGCTCCAAATCTCCAAATGATGGCACCCGTTAGCGATTGAAGAGTTTGTACCATCGGTTCCCAGGCGATCAGCAAGCTCGGCGGGTTACTTGCTGAAAAGACTAGCCAGCACAGTCAGCGTTCACTCGTCATGACCGAGAACTCGGTCGATCAAATTGGCAGATGCATTTAACTTATGTTCATTTATGAGATTGTGAAGAGCGTCGAAGAGTTTGGACATGATAAAGCATGAGAAACCTCGCAACACTGAACCAAGGTGCAAGGCCAAAGTCTTTGTCTTGCTGCCAGCTTGGAAAAGCAATGCCGTTTGGGCAAACGCTGCGTGTGTTGGACATCCGAAGAACTTGGAGGCCTTACGAGCCGCAGGTGCAGATGTTGAGGCCTGGGTCCTGACGTGGCATTTGAGTTCGACAAATACGAGATTTGATCCGCTTTGAACTTTGATCCGTGTATCTGGCAGACAATGCATTGCGGAAGTTTTCCACTTCTGTGTGTTCTGAAAGGCATGGGTAATTCGATCATATGAATCATCATATAATCATAATATTCTTACACGAGCTTACACGTGTGTAGCACCGATGCCATATGACTTGTTCAGCAACTTCTGTGTCCTGTGCTCCTTCTGGTCAGGTGCTGCGTGCATCTTGCAAATGCCAAGCCAAGCGTGTGCAAGAAGGTGGTGTTCATGATCCTTGCCTGGCCAAAGCCACCAAGCCAACTCCATCGAACGTTTTCTCCAACGTTGCACTGACGTTGGGGCGTTTCAGTTGAGCGGATTGCAGTAATTTTTACTACTTGTAGCTCACTTTCCAACTGAGGAATTGACGGAAAATGGAAGGACTGGGTGTTGGCAAATGGCAGATGTCACATTTAGCAGTGTGCTTGTTCACTTCAGAAGGCACTTGCCCTGAAAACAGCTCTTCCTGAAATCTTCCTGAAATACACACGCATGGAATGTCCGCACTGGCTGTCGAAGCTGGTGATTCGCCCACAATGTGCAGAGATCTCTGTCACATTCTGTCACTGTCCAGAGAGTTGCAGAGGACACTAAAGTTCACAGGTGCCGCTAAAAGTCTCGCTGATACGAGCCTTGCCTTGTCTCATTTGCGAGCTTGGCATGAGGCGATAGAGGCACGATTTCTTTTTCCAGTGTGTGTTAAAGCCATGTCATTCATGACATGACCCTCATTGCACCCCGTATCTTTAAAGACCTTTAAAGTGTAGATGTTGACAGGTGTTGAAATCCTTTGCTTCCAACAGGATATGACCCTGTCATTCTCAACTTGGCTAATGCTAGAGCTGATTTTCAACCCTTGCAGTACTAGGTCCGCTTTTAAATACTGTATGGCAGCATACTGGAAGTAACATGATATAACATGTTACCACGTACCGGATTCATTTCTTGTCTTTCACACTCTTGGAAGCATAGATGGGAATCTGGACATGGTCAAAGGAAGTTTAGGGGGAGAAACTTCCGTGTTACGGACTTTTAGAATGTCAGGGAAAGAGTTAGTCAAAGAAAGAGTTAGTCAAAGAAACAGTTAGTCAAAGAAAGAGTTAGCAAAGAAAG
>Ga0126342_10001011_pt1 | contig 36665 bp, 37 predicted proteins | sample Cyp1metagenome_FD_92528 | JGI IMG/M metagenome (GOLD analysis project Ga0126342, IMG submission 92528) | Coral microbial communities from Lord Howe Island, Old Settlement Bay, Australia - Cyphastrea 1 metagenome | ecosystem: Host-associated > Invertebrates > Cnidaria > Coral ... | reverse complement strand
GGCCAGATAGAATGCCAGAAGATATGCCAGATAGAATGTCAGATAGAATGCCAGAAGATATGCCAGATAAAATGCCATGAGATATGCCAGATAGAATGCCAGAAGATATGCCAGATAAAATGCTAGAAGATATGCCAGATAGAATGCCAGAAGGTATGCCAGAGAGAACGCCAGAAGACCTGCCAGATAGAATGCCAGAAGATATGCCAGATAGAATGTTAGAAGATATGCCAGATAGAATGCCAGAAGATATGCCAGATAGAATGCCAGAAGGTATGCCAGATAGAATGCCAGAAGATATGCCAGAAGGTATGCCTGAAGATATGCCAGAAGATATGCCAGATAGAATGCCAGATAGAATGCCAAAAGATATGCCAGAACATATGCCAGACGATTTGCCAGATAATATGCCAGAAGATATGCCAGGTAGAATGCCAGAAGATATGCCAGATAGAATGCCAGATAGAATACCAGAAGATATGTCAGATAGAATGCCAGAAGATTTGCCAGTAACAAAATGTATAAATGTCATTGTGGGGATCACACGAAGTAAAGTAATTTTTGGGTGTGTGTGTGTGTGCGTGTCATGCATTCGTTATTGTTATTAGTTACTTTTGCTTTTGATTCATTGATTATTTTCAGTCATTGCATCATTCATCATGGGTTCATTGGTTCATCCATTGTTTCTTTTAGTCATTGGCTCATTCCTTCCCTTTCCTTCCCTTTCCTTACCTTTCCTTCCCTTTCCTTGCCTCCTTCTGTCATTCATTCATTCAGTCAGCCATTCATTCATTCATGCATCATGCATGCATGCATTCATGCATTCATGCATTCCATTCATTCATTCATTCATTCATTCATGCTTTCTTTCTTTCTTTCTTTCTTTCTTTTTCATTTCATTTCATTTTATTTCATTTCATTTCATTCATTTCATTCATTCACTCATTCACTTCATTCATTCATTCATCGATTCATTCATTCATTCATGCATTCATTCATTCACTCACTCAGTCATTCATTCATTCATTCATTCATTCACTCATTCACTTCATTCATTCATTGATTCATTCATTCATTCATTCCTTCCTTCATTCCTTCATTCCTTCATTGCTTCATTCCTTCATTCCATTCCTTCATCTCATTCGTTCATTCATTCGTTCATTCGTTCATTCGTTTGTTCATTCAGTCTTTCATTCACCCATTCATTCATTCATGCATGCATTCCTTCATTCCTTCATTCATTCATTTCTTCATTCATTCCTTCCTTCATTCCTTCATTCCTTCATTCCTTCATTCCATTCCTTCATCTCATTCGTTCATTCATTCGTTCATTCGTTCATTCGTTTGTTCATTCATTGGTTCTTTTAGTCATTGGCTCATTCCTTTCCTTCCCTTTCCTTCCCTTTCCTTCCCTTTCCTTCCCTTTCCTTGCCTCCTTCTGTCATTCACTCATTCAGTCAGCCATTCATTCATTCATGCATCATGCATGCATGCATTCATTCATTCTTTCATTCATTCATTCCTTCGTTCATTCATTCATTCACTCATTCATTCATGCATGCATTCCTTCATTCCTTCATTCCTTCATGCATTCCCTGATTCCTTCCTTCATTCATCCATTCATCCATTCGTTCGTTCATTCCCTCGCGCCGTTGATATCATGTCTTTTCTTTTGCATTTCAACCACCCTTTGACCATTCATTGATGCAACTCACAACCTCAATCTTTCTTTGCTCCTGCAGTTCACAGACATTCCTATAGGCCATTGATTTCTTATAGCCAACTTTTTCTCGAAACTTCCGGCCCGAGCACGGCGTGAACGCAGATCATGCTATATCCAACTGCCAATCCTTCAGGATGTGTTGGAGCGGTGCCGGAACAATACATAAAAAATGGCACCGGTGAACTTCGCCAGGAAGTCAACGCATTCAGCACCTGGGGTCCCTCCGACTGCGGCCAAGGTCTGGCTCTTTGTGGGGCACCACTTCGCTCAAGTCACTGAAGGCCTGCCATTTGATCATAGCTGTGATCGCTCTTGGAGCCAAGATTCACAAGAGGGGTCAGAAGAGGTTTTGCGGATAACTCTTTTGCTGTGGAACAGTTTGCCACCAAGCACTTCAAAAGAGTTTGAAGGGGGGAGGTTTTGTCTCTGACCCTCCCATGGTTGTTTTCGGCGTAGAGCGGCAAGGAAACTACCCATGCACGCTTACAGACCAACACTTTCAAATGGCAAACGGGTGTGTCGTAAAATCGGGCACATCGTACATCCCACAATGGTAGCTTGTGAATAGGGAGAACGATAGTAAACCATATGATTTGGGCGTTCCCTGTTTTTTTGGTTCAGCCATGGACAGTCATTGAGTGCCGGCATATCACTGTGTCCTGCACTTAGTGGAAAGTATCCGTATGATTGATATCCGATAGATATCCTTTTATCATATTATTGAATATGTCTTTCGGGGTTGTCCAAAGTATTCCCGCAAGTGTTTCTGACCTCTGGCTACTCCTGGCCTCAGGACGGCCTGATTCTTCGGCCTCAGAAGTTCGGAACCCGAAAGTGGTGCCGCAAGGGATACCCCCCACCACATGGGACAATCGCTTGGCCCTGCCACATGCGGCACACGCGCTTGCAATGATACAATTGCATGCGATTTTGCAAGCAATCCAGATCCGCAAGCAGGATTATATAATCAATTGTCATTCACCAGAGGTACATTAAAGCAGTGACAGCATAATGAAACCCAACTAAATTTTGTCCTGCTCAATGGTTGCCATGAAAAGTTTGCCAATCACACACACAGTAACATTCAAAGACGTTTAGAACTACTTAGAAAGTTACTTAGAATTGCCCTTCTAGAAGCCTGGGCACTTCTGGCAATGTTGCCGTTCTTTATGCACAGCCCTCCGTGACCAATCCTCATACCCGTTATCTCCACTGTGGTAACTTGTGCTGGGTCATGAATGACTGAGGTCCATGCAGAGAACAGCGATTTTCAGGTCATTGTGGGCCAGGCGCCAAGCTCAGCAGAAGCTTGGGAGATTCAAACTGACAAATCACTGCGTGAAAAAAGGGACGAAAACTGCTGGGCACCAAGAAATCGTGATTGCTTTTTGCAAATGAGCCTTGAATGTTTGTCAGCTCGTGGGAGGGGAAGCTTATTGCAGGGTAGATGTACATGTCGTTTGCTTGCGCTTGCACATGTACACCTTCCCGTTGCCGCACTCCACACGCAAACCTTGCATTGATCGCCGAAAAGCATGTCAAAGATAGACCAGGCAGCTTTGAGTCTAGATATTCCCAGCATCCCATCACTACCCAGAGGCCGGTATTGGGCATAGTCTTTATCAAAAGGAAGTTTCGCAGAGAAACTCCGAGTTACGGACCGTCAACATTAGCAGTTGCCAAGAAGTCGTGAGCCCAGCTGGCCGGTCCTGAAGTAGAGAAGTGGCTCAGAAGTCCTATGTCCAGTGTGCTGAGTATAGGAGAATCGGGTAGAATAGCACAGGCTAGAGTAGAGCACAGTAGAGTAGATGAGAGCAGAGTACAGTAGAGATAGAATACAGCAGAGCAGAGTAGGGTCCTGAATCAGAGAAGAGTACAGTAAAGTAGAGAAGGGCTCTCCTGTAAACACGTCTTCAAAATCGTACTTTTTGATCGCTTCGGCGCCGAGATCCGGTCTTGGAGCCGCAATTTCTGTTGCCATTGCGCATAGTTCTTTGGCATGTTGCAACTCGGCCTCTGCGGGTCAAAGTGGGGTGGCTGCATCAAAGATCCAATTCTGTTCCTTTCAAAATTTGTTTGTAAAGGTTGTTTCAAGAATCCTACTTTTTTGCGCATTGGTGCCAAGATCTTCCGGTTTTCTCTGCTGCCAGGGCGCGTGCTTCTATAGTCCTTTGCAAATCAGCCCTGCATATCGCGTGGGTGCAAGCAAGGTTCCTTGGTGCTGCGGCTCCGCACGTAGAAGTTTCCAAGGGAAACCCCGAGTTACAGATGAAGTGAAACTAGCTCATGCTCGCATTAAGTAAAGGGGAAGTCAGTTAGATGAGAAGAGACGAAAAGAATTGACAAGAGTCGAGAAGAGGTAAGAAGAGCTGAGAAGAGGTGAGAAGAGTTGAGAAGAGGTTGGGAAGAGGTGAGGAAAGGTGGCAAGAGGCGAGAAGAGGTGAGAAGAGGTTGAGAAGAGGTGAGGAAAGGTGGCAAGAGGTGAGATGAGGCTGCGAAGAGGCGAGAAGGATTGAGAACGGTTGGGAAAAGGTGAGAAGAGGTGAGAAGGTGAGACAATGTGAGAAGAGCCACGAGAAGGGTTGGAGAGATGCGATAAGGGAGGAGAAGAGGTGGAGAGCAGGTGAAAGGAGCTGAGAAGAGTTGAGAAGAGTCCAGCAGATGAGAGAAAAGCCGAGAAGAGTTGAGGACAGGCGGCAACAGGTGAGATGAGGCTGCGAAGAGACGAGAAGGATTGAGAACGGTTAGGAAAAGGTGAGAAGAGGTGAGAAGAGCCGAGAAGCGTGGAGATGAGGTGAGATGACGTGAGAAGAGGTGTAGATGAGTCGAGAAAAAAGTTGAGACAAGAGTTGAGAGAATTTGAGATATCATTGCAGTTCCCATAGGCAAAACTTGTCCGTCACTCCAATAGAACCATAGCTTCTTAGGAAACTTCCGCCACCCGCTTTGTGCGGTTTTTGCGTGTGCCCTGCAGCTAAGTTTTCTTAGGAAGTTTTGTTTCTAGAAAATGTTGGATCGCAACCAATCTCAAGGTCTGCTCATGTTTTTGCATCGTTCCTGCGGGACCCTTCACCAGCTGATGATTTCTTAGTTGCCTGATGTGATCTGATGGTATCTATCTGACCTTCCCAGGTGACAAGCCCAGGGCGTTTGGAATCCTTCACTGCCGAAGGTGTGGCCCGTGTGGCCGACATCTGATTAGGTTGTGAGGAACTTTGGTGTACCGTGATTCTATGAGTTGGTCGGATCAAAAACATTGCCCACAACCATAAGTCCGCCATTTGTCCTGTGTTGTTTGAGCGACGACCGGGGACGACATCATACTTTGTCCAGGTCATTCATCCGTGCACTTCAATGCAATGGTCGATTCGGGGACCTTCAAGGCTATGCGGAAGGGCGAGGATGGACCTTAGATAGATTATTCACATTATGTCCTGACATCAAGTGTGAATGCGCAGTTTGAATTTTTGCGGACTTGGGAGCATTGGACCTTCTTGGTGACATCGTGATAGGCAGCATTTTGTTGTAGCTGGTGGGTTTTGGATCTGTGCTGGTACATGGCCATGCACGCAGATCATTCGGACGTTGCTGAAGTTTCCGGATGATTATGCTGTCAACTAATATCCTTCCAAGAGTGAAGTGAGTAGTGTTTGGATCCGGTCAGCGGCTGAATAGTTGTGCCAGCTCGAGGATGGGATGTTCGAATGGACTCTGGATGGAGAGGTCCAACGATGGAAGGCAGGAAGTTGATTTGAAAAAGTTGGTGTCAAAACAAGAGCTTCGTGGTTTGTCTCAAAGCCAAACCATTCAATCTTTGGAGTGCCATTGATTTCTCTAGATTCTGGATCATTTCGGCATGTGTTTGTCGTTGCTTTGGCCGCTGTGGGTTTATTCATTTGAATGTCAGTTGAATGGGGCTAGGCCCAGAAATATCATGGGATTTTATCAGACAGGTAGTGGATCTTTGGAAAACGTGCGAGCTTTGTCCAGGGAATTAGGTTGCCAAAAGAGCAAAAGCGGATGCTTTTCCTTAAAAAAAGATTCCATCGTCTAGGGCCCAAAATGCGCTCACCAGACAAAGTTGAATCCCGACACAGATTGCCACTATCCACTCCCATGGCACGTGGCAGGTTCACGAAATGACCTTCAACCCCTTTGTCAGCATTGCCAAGGTGATATCTGCAGGGAATTCCAAATCAGCAAGTGGAAGATGGTTCTGACTTTGCTCCTGTCCTTACAAAAACAAAACAATTGGTAATTCTTTGCCGGTCTACGAAGGCTTGATCTTGTTGGGCAAAGGGATTCTTTCTCTTCGAGCCATCTTGGAGGAGCTTGATCCCAACGAAGCTGCAAGCGACAAGACACCTGAGGTTGGGAATTGGGCACTTCAGGGGGCAGGGACATCCTGCTACTGAACACCTCCTATTTGAAGCAAAGTGCGACTGCAGCAAGCTTCAAGCTCAGCAAGTTTCCGCAATGTCCTATGCTCCGGCTGTGCCGTGACTCCCGAGCTAGGACAGTATTTAGCTTCTATTCTATCCTCTGTGGTTTTTGGAACATATTCTAAGGTAAACGAAATCAACTAACCAGATCCCAACCGATGAAATATTCAACTCGACCCCTTGTCGCTCGTTCCGCGTGCAACTTCCACTTGTCGCCTTCTTCTGGTCTTCCTGAGAGGTCGGGAGCGGATACCCCAAAGGGAGCAAGGTGAAATATTGGAGCGTCACGGTGCGGACCCTGTCAGTTTGGGTATGGGCTGCGATAGCAGACGCTTGACACCCTTGGAACTAATGTGCCTTGACCAAGATGGGTTATCAGCTTCTGACGTACTGCTAGAGGCTGAGCCAGCCATGCAGATTGAACACTTCTGCCAACTAATTAACTCATGAAATCATGAGAACCAAAGAAGAAATATCCCTTGCTGCTGGAACCACCAGTGTAAATGAGCACCGAACGTTCTTGGGGAAGTGAGGCCCTTCGTTTTGTACATTCTCCCAGGTTCAAAGATGGATACCTGCCACCATAGTCAGCCAGAATCAGGAGCTATGTCGCTGCTGTTGCCACGCGCGGTTTCTTCGCGCAAAAATCCATTGCTTCGATCAGAAACATCAGAAACAATTTAGTTGTTCAAAGGTGAACATCTCGGTGCAGCGACACATTCTTTTCATTTCCTTTCACTGCAATCCTTCCAGGTCTATGAGTCGTATGAGTCGCATGAGGTTGAAGTGAAGATGTTTATTAGCCGACATCAAATCTAGGTTCAGATCGTTGCAGGTGCCAGACACTGCGAAACTCACAAGCTGCCAGTCGCCCATGGGAGGACGGCACCTACCGTTTGGACGTGAAGAAGCGTGCAGAGCCGTCAGGAGCTGAGGTGGGTTGAGGCGATAGAGGCTGCCCAGCCGAATGACTCGATAGACAAAGAAATGGGATATGGATAGATCAGATAGGCTGATAGGCTTGGTACCTTGGTACGTCCACAGCTTTTGCCGTCATGGTCTATCCCAGTTCATGCTATGCAACTCTTACAACTTTTATGAGGTTCAGTTATTGTCATGTCTTGTTTTCAATCGCTGACATGGTTCCTTTTCCAAACTGCAGCAACGGCATACACACTCCCACATACGAAGGCACAAGTTGCTGCTCAGGCATCACCTGCGGTGGCCCCACCAGGCAAGGGTGCAATTTGCTCTCGTAAACTGCGATCTGAGCCCCGGCAGAGTGGCCTTGTTGCAGGCTGGAGATCTGCCGCCGACACCGAGGCTGAAAGCACAACTGCAGACCAAATTCCATTGGTAGTTGAAAGATTGGCCGGTCCAAGGATGATACAGTTTGATATGGCCAAGACGGTCTCCCGTTTCGTTTCCTTCAGGCATGAACCCCAGGTCGCCCAATCTGTCTGTGGTTTCCGAGGCCGGACAAAGCACCGGCGAAACAGAAGAAAGGCCGAAATGGCTGAGTGGAGACAGCGTGTTTAAATATGTCAAAAAGAAAAGGACTTGTTGGCGTTTGAGTAGTTGACGTGTCTTCTGAGCATTGACCCGCAATGTGGTGATGCATTCTATCGACGATGTTGTCAGTTGAACTTTGTTTGGTTTCGACAAAATTTTCTGATCCGAACCTTTGAGATGAATGGGAAGTTGTACATGTCAGACGTGCTTGTTGGATGAAAAGGCAATTGAAATGAATTAATTTTTTCCGAGTCAAGTTCGGCTTTCACTTCAGGAGGTCAAAAGAAAGCTCGGGGCAAAGCACCCGAAGTCCAGGAGTCTAAATGTCAGCAAGGTTCATAGTTGCACCAAGGGGTCTTTCTACCAGCTCTATGGTGCTAACTGGATGAGACCCTGAAAGTCTACTGGCTTGAGGACACTTCAGACACTTCATCCTCGAAAGCAAAGAGAAAAAGGAAGAAGAAAGGCAAAGACAAGCGCAGTCAGAAGAAGGACCTGCGGCCAATCTGCAGACGTCAGAGATTTGGTGCATTTGGCCCTCTCCCTTTGTAGGGTCAAATTGTGGACCTGGTAGAGGCCTTTGACAAAGTGGGGTCACTGCAGGTCACCTGGAGAACCACACCATGTAGCCCCAGATCTCAGTTGATTAAGTCCACCAGTGTCTACCACTTTGCCGATCTCGGCCAATATAGAGGCCTTCCATGGCAAGTTTGATCTTCCTACGACTCTAGCTTCGTGTTTTCTGTACCCAGTGAAATTCAAATTGCTAGACGAAAACCCCAGGCGCTTCACACACCAGATATCCTGACCATCCCTCCGCCCGAAGGAAAAGACCAAGCCATCTAGCAATTCCGAGGTGGGCAAACTGAGGTAAGACTCCATGTGGGGGGTTCCTGAAATGGGGGTACCCTTAAATCATCCAATTTAATAAGATTTTCCATCACATTTTGGGGTACCCCCATTTATGGAAACCTCCATGTGGGGCATTGTGGGGCTGACGAGCTGGAAAGCATGACCCATTTATCGTAACACCGGCGGTGATTATGGACGCAGCCCAAGTTATTCCATTCAATTGGTGGGATGCCAAGCTCGCTTGGGAAGTTTGGGGTTGCAGTATCAAGCGTCATATTGAGCTCTTGAAGTATGTGCAGGGCCCATTTTCTGACTTTTCAACTAAAGTCGCTCAAATTGTCAACTGCACCTTCAAATCCTGTGATCGAAAGGGGACAAACTTAAGCAGATCAACAGATTGCAACTTGGGAACGTATTGGATGCCATACCAGAAGCAAGATAAAGGCACGAGGAGAATGCTGCAGAATTAAAAGGCAGCGGTAAGGCCCGCCAAACCACAAGTTTGTGTTTGTGGGTTGCAAATCCTTGAACTACCCAAGTCGATGCGCGATTGCGTAGGATGGATGGGATGGGGTCTTTCAAGTCGATAGGATAGGATCGATTTGTTGTTTTGATGAATGGTAGCCAAACATGGACCATGTCCTTTAAGTTGGCATCCCGAAGACAGGACTCATCCAGCAGATCTGCCAGCACATCTAGCGAAGGCATCCTGGATGTGGCAAGAAGGAACATTTGAAACTATAGTACTAATTTCTTCCAGTGATCCCCACCCTGACACACTATTCTTGCATAGTTTCTGCATACCACCTGGAACATTCTGTCTGGCATATACTCTGACATTCTACCTGACATTCTTTCTGGCATTCTATCTGGCATCTATTCTGATATACTTTCTGGCTTGTATTCTGACATTCTATTTGACAATCTTTCTGTCATTCTGCCTGGCATCTTATTTGGCATTCTATCTGGCATCCTTTCAGGCATTCATGCTGACAATCTATCTCACATCTTTTCTGGCATATATTCTGACAGTGTTTTTGACATCCTATTTGGCATTTGTTCCGACATTATTTTTGGCATCCATTCCGACATTCTATCTGACAATCTTCCTGGCATTCTGTCTGGCATCTTTTCTGGCATGTTATCTGGCATTCTTTCTGCCAACATATGTAGCATCTGTTCCGATATTCTACCTGACAATCTTTCTCGCATCTTTCTGGCATTCTTTCTTCCATTATATCTAGCAGCTAGCATCTATTCCGACATTCTATCTGACAATCTTTCCGGCATTCTGTCTGGCATCTACTCTGTCATTTTCTTTGGCACTCTTTCTGCCATTATATCTAGCATCTTTTCCGACATTCTATCTGGCAATTTTTCTGGAATTCGGCCTGGCATCTTTTCCGACATTCTAGCTGACAACCATTCTGGGATGCTGTCTGGCATCTTTTCCGACATTCTATCTGACAATCTGTGTGGTATTCTGTCTGGCATCCATTCCGACATGCTATCTGGCACTCATTCTTGCATTCGGTCTGGCATCTTTTCCCACATTCTATCTGACAACCTTTCTGGCATTCGGTCTGGCATCTACTCTGGCATTTGGCATTCTTGCTGGCATTATATCTGGTATCTATTCCGACATTCTATCTCACAATCTTTCTCGCATTCTGTCTCGCATCTACTCTGGCATTTGGCATTCTTACTGGCATTATATCCAGCATCTATTCCAACATTCTATCTGGCAATCTTTCTTGCACTTTGTCTGGCATCTTTTCTGGCATTTTATCTGACATGCTTTCGAGCATCTTTTCTGACATGCTGATGGCTCGGACCGGTTCTTGCCCACAGTCCCGGCGAGCTGGCAAAAGCCAGAGGCGGAGAAGGTGGAGGTGGAGAAGGAGTTGTACCTTTGTTAAAATCTAAAGATTCTCACCTGGCAGGTGGAGAAATACAGATACATTAACATTTTGGGGACTTTCATTCAACGTTCGCCCATACAAAAGATACGTATCCATAGATGTTATGTTGCTGTGTCAGTGACGGGCATTTCTCACACCTCCTTAGTAGAGGACGAACTACTTGACTGGGTTACTAACTAGGTGGGGTTTAGTAACATGTCAAAATTCGTTTGAACACAAGCAGACGGCTGTCTCCACTGCAGTCTCCACACATGCCACGGCAACGCGCCGAGCTCAGCAGAGCTCAGGCGAGACTTCAGCGAGTTCAAGTTCAAGTTTGCAGAGCTCGCCTTCGCTATCTCCAAAGAGAAAAGCGTCAAAGGCACCAAGAAAGGGCACTAAGACTAAGAAAACTGCAAAAGCAAAAGACTTGGATACTTGGGATGTTTGGTATACACTCAGGCCCACGGACTAAAATAGGAAGGAACAGGAGGGTTGTCCAAGCGCACTGCTTGGCTGGTTGAATGCAGATGTGGCCAGGGTCCATTTTGAGTATCCTGTGAACAAGAAGTAGCAGAAGTAGAGAATGGTACCAGTAAGATGACGTGGCTGTTCCCCGTACAGTCGTTTTTCCTAATCGCAGCTACTATGCTATTTCAGCAAGTGAAGAATTTTCTCTCCTGAAGTTCCCTATTTTAACACAAATCTAAATCCAGATTATGGGTTAGAATTTTAAGCCCGAACTCAAATGGGGTGATAAATCTCTGGTTTATCGCCCTTTATTTTGGCCTGCACAGAGGCGATACTCAAGGCCTTAATCCTCATGGAAGAACTCCATTTCTGGATTCTTCCATCAGCAGTTGTGATTTCAGCGTAATTCCTCCTGAACATGGGTTGAGGGTGAGTCTGACAAGTCTTCATTCTTCACACACGTGTTGCTTTGTTGCGCTTTGGGCCAAACCAAGGAATTTCCAAGTGTTTTATTCAAAAGAGGTATGTCGGATTATGTTGCATTGACAAAGTTTAGGAAACCTACGCGCAGCACCTTTTCCCGCATGGTGCCTTTCGGCCGAAGGAGAAGCAGCGGAAGAATGACAAAACGGTGAAGAAGCGAACGAGTTCTTCCAGTTAGGCAAGGGACTTCACAACACGAGTCTCACTCAAAAGCCTTGCCCAAGTTCCAGGTTCAAAAGAACTCCATTCCAGCTCAGGATTCACAAGTCAAAAGCATTGCCAGCCTAAACCGAAGTGAGCCAATGAGTCGAACTGCCCTCCAAAGAAGAAATGTGGTGGAAATTTGGCAGGCGCGGATTCGTTGCTTCCCTGTCATGCTGAAGTGGTGAAGCCTGAGCCTTCGGAATGCATTCACTGCTGATAATGGGCAGGTTAGCAGCAAGCAACATACTGCAAGTGAGTTGACAGACGAATCTCAATGGATTTGAACGGCTCTGAGAACCACAACTGGAAGTTTGCTGTAGTTTCCTGTTGATTCCTGTTGTTCCTGATTCTGGACGTTGCTTCCTTTGTACATACTTTGTACATCTTTGTACATATGCCAGACGCAGTCTCTCAAGGCCTCGAGACATCTCGAGACTGGTTCAACAGGATCAGTGGAAGCCCATGAAAGCCTGTGGCGGCCTAGTGGGTGATGCCCATGGTGCTTTAAAGACCTAAAAGCACTCGACCTGTTTGCAGGGAAGCATTTTGAATCCATTTGAATCACCAATGATGTTTCAATGCCTTTTGCTGGCTGAGAATGGGGGTCATTTTTGGTCCCTGTGACTGCCTCTTTCTGGCTGCCAAATTGTCCGTCGATCTGCTTGCATCCCTTGCCTGCCTTTTTTTTGCCGGATTTTGCCTTTCGATTGCCATCTTCATCACCCTTACTATGTGTTTATTGCTTAAATCATGTTGAAGCACACCACTCTTTTACCTTTGTTGAACCAAACCATCCAAACCATTGGTGGTTGGGAAAAACAGCCACCAGCAGGTTGAATGCATCGAACTTGCGAATGCTCACAAAAAGATGTGCTCCCGGAGCATGTTTTGGTATCAATCTATGATATAAAAGAAAGTAAAAAAGGGTGATGAATGGCACCAGGATACTGCATGCACCGACTGATCTTGATTTGTCAAAATGGAAGCTTCTTTGGCTGGATGATGCAATATAGCATAATGCAGCAACTTCTCATGCGATGGATGGGCAATATGTTGGGAACGTCGGCCTTCCCTTGGGAATTGCCATGAGCCAACCATTCACTAGTCCAAGCAGAGGAAGTGGAACCAGAAGGATCATAGTCAAAAATGCATGCATACTTGTTCAGATTTGATATTATGTTCTGATGCACGGATCACACCAGCCTAAACTTGGGATCTGATATGAAATCGTCAAGGTCGTAACGATGAGAATCATTCGCTTTCCATGAAACCACTTCGAACCATATTCAAACCTGGGTGCGGGATGAGGGCGGATGATTCAGCTCTGGCAGCATTTTGGCTTAGTCGCTTAGTCTCGCTTCCCGTCATTGGTCGCTTGGAATCCACGTGGAATGAGGTTCACAATCTGGTGCCCTACACTTCCCAGGTTTGCACATGACGCTTGTTTTCTAAACTATGACATACCATGACTTTCCCTGGGGTTCCTTGTGTGGGAAATGTCAAGAGGTTAGATTGCCACCTTGCTTCAGTTTTGTAGGATCATATCATGAATCTTTGAACCCAAAAACTTATTGAACGTATAAGAATGTTGTATATTGACACGGAAACAGTCAGAAACCATGTAATGGTGCCTGGGATCATCACAGAACATTGACTGATTTACATTGACTCTAATGCAGCTCCGTAGCATTGGGCTTTTGCATCTTTGTGTGACCCCAATAAAGTTAGTAAACGAACAGGACGTCAATGATGTAACTTTGTACTGCAACCAATGGTGTAACATTGATGGAACTGTATTTCAGGATGTCGATGTGGAGTCAGGGTCACGGATGTTAACGAATTCTATGGCAGTCCGGTCTTGGTACCTTGGTGATGTTGCTCCAGCCTAGCAATGATGCAAAGTGATGCTTTCCTGTGGAATGATGGGAATGTCTGAAAAATGGGGCAATCATCATCTATCATCCATTTTGTGGTCATCGAATTGGAAAAATGAGCAAAATGGAAGGTTTCAGCTTCCAAAGGCTGCAAAAAAAAACGTCTTGTTTTGAAAAACATGTTTTTTGTTGGATTGTGTATTTGGTTTTGTTTCAAATGCTTCTTGGCATTTGCAATCTGCGTTGGTTCTTCGTTGATCAGCAGAGGCCTCAGCAGAGGCCAACATCAGTTACGAAGCTTTTGACTTTCTAGCCCCAGGACATGTGCGTTTCAACAGTGTCAACGGAACATGACTGGAACTTCGAGACTACCAGGCGCGCAAGAGTCCAATGTGTTTTGGGAGGCTGAAGGTCTGTCACGGTGATCGATCCATCCACCGCATATGACATCATATGCCGATTCCAAAACTACTTGAGCGTGCACTTGCACCACTTATCCGACAATGTGCGAGTAGGTCTCTCGTCTTGAATTCGAGCAGAGAGATTACTAGAGAATGTCGCACATGGGCAATGTGCACAGCTGGGCGATCACCAAGTAGAAGGCAGCTTAAGCTGAACTGAGCCAGGCTCTGACGGGTCACACACTGCAGGATCATAGACCCACGAAAGTATTCTTGGGTCCTCTATCAGAGTTACAAGCTGTGAAGGGGATTTTGAAGCTTGAAAACAGAATGCAAATACTGTGAAACTTCATTGGATTCGTTGGCAACCAGGATAATTATACTGCAGTTTGATAGTACGACTCCATCAAGCCAGATTGGTCACTGAGTGCCAGGATGGCGCCCGTCCTGGTCTGGGGCTGAACTGGGAGCTATGGAACCGGGAAACTGACGTGTGCAGGAAATTAGTAACGAAACTTCGAACATCTTAGGATATCCTAGGCACTTTTCCATCTCAAGGTGGTTGTGTCATCTAGAGAGCATTCCCTGGTTCCCCAGAAAAGTAAACTAAGTATTGATGTGTCCGGAACCTGTATTGGGTTACTGGGTCTTTTGTTTCCTATGATCATGCCTTTGAGTATGTGCTTTTGCCGGTACTTGTCTTCGTTGGATATTGAACCATTTTGCAGGCAAGTGCAAGATTTTGACCCCCGCAAAGACTCCTTGCTCTTTCATGACCTTGAAGTTTTTTCACCCCGAACTGGCACGTGTAGTTGTTTTTTTGAGAGGTACCAATGCAGAAAGTAATGACCTAATGACAACCAGCATCGAAGCAGCAAGCACCTCATGTCATAACGCCGATTTGGAGAGTGGAGCTGAGGACCTGCCGCTTCCACCCCTCGACGAGAAACGCTTTAGGCCATTTTAGTCACTGAAACATATTTTATGTCAAATTACAGTCATTTTAGCCATTTGTCAAATTCATTGTAGACATCTTTGGGTACGATTTATGAAATTCATGAGCTGAGGGGTTTGAACACATTCGAATTCTGCACCTGTCCGCCTTCTCCTGCTCCTCTTCTTCCGCCTCCTTCATACAACAACAATGTCACACACACAACGTTGTCAAACAAACCTTTGCGTCTCATTGTAGCACACAACTCTTTCACACATACAAGTCTGCAACACAACCCCCTTGTATCCCATTGTCACGCACTCGTCACTGCCCGCACGATTCTGTCCATCATGTCTACGCTTCTGTGAAATACAGCTTTCCCTCCCTCACACCGTCTTCTTGACCGATCTGTTTGCCAGCGCCTCCTTCATTCCTGCCTTCTCCATCTTTTTTTCCACACCTATTCCGTGTTGGAAGAAGTTGAAATGTGGAGGTTCTCTGGTCCTTCAATTTTGGACTATCAGCCGGCTATCTTTCGAGATTGGTCACTGTCAGCAGCACATCTAGAAAGATAAGTGCTTCAATCACACCTGTTTCCTTGTTATGAAGTGGAAGAACATTTTGAGTTGACACTTGTCGAGATGTTCACAGGCTGGTTCACCTCTTGCCCTCGAATAGTGCACTTTGCATATAGGACATGAGAACATCCTACTTCGTGGTTGGGAAACAGAGCATGCCTAACACGTTTGGACACTCATAATACGATAACAAAAATTTGAAATTTACTCATGTTGATAGTCCTGCCCATGGTCTAAGCCTAAGCACAGCCTCGGCATGGTCTCATTCTGCTAGGCCTTTCCTTCCCTAACCAGCAGATTGAAAAGATACGAAAGTATGTTTAAGCCAATGGTGCTGGAAAAGGTCGAAGCCATTCATCTCTATCAGAGCATAAGAAGAGCATACCAGATAGAGGAAGAACTCCAGCGTCACCTGCGAGCGAAATATGGAAATGTGAATCCACATAGTGTGAAAAGCAGAGAACTGTATAAAGTCGGACACTTGGAAGCAGTCCTGGAACTCTTGCGTGAAATTGAGCAGAAACCTTCCTTCAAGGAAACAATCCCAAAAAAAAGAATAAAAGGAAATGAACATGTTCTCAGGGAGGCAAGATCCAAGTAATTGAACCGAATAGATCCTCACTGTAGGATCTCAGTAGGCACTCTGCCGTCACTCGCTTTCCGGGGGTGCTTAGTATTTAACTGTCAGGAGCTGCCAATCGACCCAGTAGTCTAGCTTTGCACTAATTCACGAAGCGACGCGAGACACTGAGAAATGGACCAATGAAAACAATATGAATCTGTGGCAGCCAACTGCTGGCATTCTGTGGCTATGGCATTATGGCCATGGCAGCGTTATTGGTGAGCAGGAAAACAGCCAATCAGCATTAAATGGAGGAATAATCCCCTCTTAATATTAAATACACCCCAATAAAGCATGCTTCAGTATAAGATTTGTTTATGCTGGCGGCCCCATACTGGGGTGTTTAATATTAGGGGATGGGATTATTTACTAGCAGCTATGTTTGTTCGCTCGAAGACTCCAACTTTGGTTTTTAGGCGCCAATGTGCCCACAACATTGGTGAACGTTGGCCTATTTTTTGATCTCCGGCCTTGTTGGGCCCCCATTCTGGTTCGGCATGGCACTCACTCTGTTGAAATGCCAGGTTTGTTGAGGTTTTGGCGCAGCAGGACAGACCAATCGGGCAGCAACTCAGAACGGAACAGCTAGGGGCATGTCAATGTGGCAAATTGATGTTAGAGGCTACATAACCTACATATACATCTAATTACATGCATATGGGATGTTTAAAACATCATCGAATCCAAATCGAATCTAGTGATTATCTTCAGGTTGGGGACTCTAAAGTGCTGTTGTGGAAATCCACTGTAGATAAACCTCGCAGGTGGTGAAAGCAAGGTACTGAGGTGGATGATGGTGTATGAGATAGTCGGCGTTGCTATGTTGAAGGAAAGCCCACCGGCAATCCGGTAAAATCATGCATTTCCAAAGAGGGAAGACAAGAGTCCTGTCTGTGCCAAAAAAAGCGCTAGCACCGCCTGAGAGAAATGCCGACTCCCAACAAAAGTTTCCTGGAACAATTGATGACGGTTCCTTATGTCTTTATTCATGTGGTTTTCCTGCTGCAGCAGTTTAAATTCTGCTTAGTCTTTGGACGTTCTCACACCCTGACAATTTGCTTCTGCCACACATGAAATTCGTATGATCGGATATTGATGTCTACATCATATTTTGCCACCCTGCTTTGAACTAACCTGTCGGCACACTTAAACCGAGATGCAATCTTGAACATCGGATTCATTGTTGCTCAACGCTACATTGGGTTGTTCCGACTCCGCAGGGTAAAGGTGTGATTGCTTGGTGCTTGCCCCACTGTGCAAAGACTGAGGATTGAACTTTATCATGACTGCCAACAAAACTGCAAGGTCATTGTTGGGTCGATGGCATCAATGACTCTCCTGGAGACTTTTTGTCACATACGCACCCTTGCTGAGCACTTGCATCCTGATGCTTTGGTCAGCTTAATTTCTCTCGGAAATTACCTGATTTCTCATCTGGCATTGCAACATGTTTGCATGGCTCACCGCCATCCATCAGTTACAACGCTATGTTTTTTTGGGTCTGTTTGGATCTACTTATTTGGGTCTTATTGGCATGTTGCGCAGATTGAGCCATTGACGCAGGTGGTGGGAAAGCGAATGCTCCGATCCTGGACCTTGGGCAGTGCCAAGGTGGGGGACCATGTAGGACACCCTTAGGGCCTTAGGACACCCTTGGGACCCTTGAAAAAAAACAGATCCATGTGGGTCATATTTTGTGCTGCAACTCGGGAACTTGATGCTGGATCGGTTTTGGCAGCTATGCGGAGTGTACATAACTCTTTAGCAGAACCTGTGGTTGATCCTGCCATTTCTGGACAACATTGATCGAAAATTAGGATGTACAAGTTGTATGTAGTTGTATACTTGGAATATAGCGATCAAAAAATCTTGCCGTATGGCCATATCATGTCTTCAATGCATTGGTGCGCTAGGAATTTTGAAAGCGCCAATTCATATCATGTCTTCAATGCATTGGTGTGCTAGGAATTTTGAAAGCGTCAATTCTGTCTGTGTGTTTCCTGGCGATGCCAAGTTACAGGAGTTTGAAGATGAGCATCCTGAGCTTTTGGAGAGCCCATGGAAGGACCCACCATTCTTCCACTTACAAAATTGGATCCGTGCAAATGCCATGGGACCATTCCAGTCTAGGAATTGCTTGATGTTGACATTGTATGCTATGCGTCCACGTATTCATTTTCCCCAATGCATGGCAAAGGGTTCTTGTTTCTCTCAGGAGTCATGGGGGTGGAGGTGTGTTCGCTCGAGGTTGCTTTTTCATCCGAAACCGTCCACAACCGTTCGCAACCTTTCGCAACTGCTTCAACCGATCGCAACCGTCCCCAATAAAGGCTCTATGGCAATGCCAGTGGCGATTGCTGCAAGAGCTGTTACGGATAGGGGTCTGGAAAGGCATGCAACCTCATTTTGTGTGGCAGGCATGGCACTTCGTGACATTCCGATGTCTTTGACTCCTGCGTGCTGCGTCTAGAATCCTTGTTTTTTTTGCGGTGGTGCCGTGCCTATGGAAAAGCTGCAAAACCGCTTGTTCTTGAAGTTTCTTGTTGAGGTTGTAATGTCATTTGGTGGCAGTTGTGGCATTTCGTGCCATTCCGATGTCGCCGCTGGTTGGCTGTGACGCTGCGGTCTTTTGCGTGGGAAGCGTGGCACTCACGGCACTGGGCTGGGCCAGGTGGCGCCACAACTCTTTTCACGCAACTCTTTCACACACAGACCTTTCACATTCAACTTTGTCACACACATCTCTTTCACGGACACAACTCTTTCACACACAACTTTGTTACCTACAACTCTCTCTTACACACTTGCTCAGAACAATCTTTGCGAACTCTGATGTGGAATGCATCTTACTTGCAAAACACTCCAATTACACCTGACAGGAATGGGTCGGTGAAAGGACCCGAGAAAGGATCGAGAAGAAACTATCGCCAAAGTCAATGCTAGATGAAATAAGTTGACAGATTGCGACAACAGTGCAGAAAATTGCCCACGCACATACAGAGCTCTTTCACGCAATCTGTCTTCCACTATATCCTTCATCCTTCCTGCCTTTCCCATCAATTTTCACATCTCTGTTGTGCTTATTGGAAGAAGTTGACATGTGCGTTTTCCGGTCTTTCTTACCCTTGTGCCCAAACCATTGTAGACTGTGGCATGGGGGGGCGAGGCAGGGTGTGGAGTGTCATGTAGAGTGTAGAGTGTGGAGTGCGAAGTGGGGAGTTTAAAGAGTAGGGTGTAGGGTGTGGAGTGTAAAGTCCGGAGTGTGGAATGTAAAGTGTGGGTGTGGAATGTGAAGCAGGGAGTGTGAAGTGGGGAGTGGGGAGTGTAGAGCAAAGCAGCGTCGATGTCACCAAGTGCCACGCCTGCCACAGAAAGTGAGCACGGAACAGAGTTGTGTGTGTGTGTAAGAGTTCTGCGTGACAAAGTTGTGTGTTAAAGAGTTTCGTGTGAATTAGTTGTGTGTGACAAGAGTTGTGTGTGTGTGATGTGTGACAAAGTTGTGTGTGTGAAAGAGTTCTGTTTGAAAGAGTTGTGTGTGAAGAGTTGTGTGTGGATTAGTTGTGAAAGAGTTGTGTGTAGGTAAATTGTTGTATGTAAGTTGTATGTAAGTTGCGTGTGAAAGAGTTGTGTGTGAAAGGGTTGTGTGTGAAAGAGTTGTGTATGAAAAGAGTTGTGCGTGGGTTAGTTGCAAAAGAGTTGTGTGTAAGTAAATTGTTGTATGTAAGTTGTGTGTGTGTGTGGGCAGCTTCTGTGTGAGTAAGTTGTGTGTATGAAAGAGCTGTGTGTAAAAAGAGCTGTGGTGTGAAAAGGGATGTGTGTGTGTGTGACAGAGTTGTGTGCGAGTAACTTGAGTGTGAAAGACTCGTGCGTGAGTAAGTTGAGTGTGAGTAAGTTGTGTGCGAAAGAGTTGTGCGTGAGTAAGTTGCGTGTGAAAGAGCTGTGTGTGTGAAAGAGTTGTGTGAAAAGAGTTGTGTGTTTGGAAGTTGTGCGTGAGTAACTTGTGTGCGAAAGAGTTGTGCGTGAGTAAGTTGAGTGTGAGTAAGTTGTGTGGGAAAGAGTTGTGTGAAAAGAGTTGTGTGTTTGAAAGTTGTGTGTGAAAGAGTTGTGCGTGAGTAAGTTGAGTGTGAAAGAGTTGTGTGAAATAAGTTGTGTGTTTGGAAGTTGTGCGTGAGTAAATTGAGTGTGAGTAAGTTGAGTGTGAGTAAGTTGTGTGCGAAAGAGTTGTGTGAAAAGAGTTGTGTGTTTGGAAGTTGTGTGTGAAAGAGTTTTGCGTGAGTAAGTTGAGTGTGAAAGAGTTGTGTGAAATAAGTTGTGTGTTTGGAAGTTGCGCGTGAGTAAGTTGAGTGTGAGTAAGTTGTGTGCGAAAGAGTTGTGCGAAAAGAGTTGTGTGTTTGGAAGTTGTGTGTGTGTGTGAAGGGGTGGTGCGTGAGTAAGTTGAGTGTGAGTAAGTTGTGTGCGAAAGAGTTGTTCGTGTGCGTGAACAAGTGGAAAGAAGAGGGATGGACGGGAGCGGTCGGGAGATGAGAACAGAAAAACAAGAACCCCACACAATGACGTGGGAAATTACAAGACTGTTGTAGCATTTTTGGGAATATCTGTTTTACGTGCTGTGCATGCGGGTTTGTGAGTTGAATCAAGTTTCGCAACAGGAGTTTTCAGAGCTCTTTTTGAGAAAGGTTTGACCAGATTTCTGCCACATGATAGTCGGCGGGCTGGAAGTTTCCCACGTCCCTGCATTTTTGCACTGCAGGAGCTTGCGCTCAGCTTATTTGTGGGGTCAACAGAAATGAAGGCATGATTAGACCAGCTGCAGGGTCTTATTGAAACTTAACGGCAAACTTGTATGCCGAGTCGTGTCCAAAATCAAGCAGCTCAAGATGGACGAGTATGCAAATGGTACCAATGCTACGGTTCAATTATCTTGAACTGTTTCAAGTTTGCATTCCACGGCCAATTACCCAAAGGTTTGCGCTGAAGTTCCCACCATGGTTTGATAAAGAGCATGACTGACGCGTATGGGGAATCAGCTTACTTCACCACGGCTGGGCTGTGACGGACCAAAATCATGTTATGGGAGTTGGCACAACGCAGTTCTGTTTGCGCCCTCAAACATGTTGGTGGACGTCATGGATGCTGCAAAAGTGGTTGATCTTGTCCACTTGGAATGAGTTGACATGTTGTCAGAGAAACTGGCTGGGATCGCTGTGTACGGTGATAGAAGTGATAGCCAAGAAATGCCATGATCAACATTGATCAGCTATAAGAATTCTACAAGGGACTGGCTATGGCGGCTAGGGAACTCGTCACCATGCTGGGGGCTGGGGGCACGCTCCCAGGGAATTTGCAAATGCTATGGCGCCTTTGAAGATCCCAAGGCAAGTGGAGGGAGGAAACATGAAAGCAGACAGCATGCCGTGCCCGGTGTGCCCCCATTCGCCGCAGCATGCCCAGACAGTTTGTTTTTTTGGGGTTTGGTTGAACCATGTGGATGATACGTCGCAGCAATACCCAGTGGCTACCTGGACTTTTTCTATTTCCCTTTATGGTGACGTGAATTGGTGCTTGAATTGGATTTAACGGCAGGTTTCCTTCTTTGTTTGCAAACAATGCACCGGAAGGAACTTGTCAGGTTAGTTCTCAGACATTGTCGTCTGGCCAGGGAGATGTTCTCATCTTTTTGGAGGCTTGGTGCTGTCTTGCGGTTTTGTGAAGGCAGAACTAAGCAAGTCTTGTAAGATGATCGGGTTCTATTTAAAGCTCCTTTTGAAACGCAGTCCTGCTGCTACAAAGTTGAATGACCGACTATTTTCTACAGAGCAAGCATTCCTGGGCATACCTTTTTTGGGTTCGTTCATGTTTTTCCTGCATTCCAATATGTTCAGCTTTGGAGACGCAATTCTTGGCCCCGACAACGTTTGCTGAACCAGCTGTACCATGTCGGAAACGATTCCGATTACCGATGATTGGTTTTGCAGAGTGTTTTTCAAACTGCAAATCAACAAGAGTTTGCAATCAAAGCACTGTTCAGTGGACCCATTAGAGAGCGTATTGCGAGCTTTTTTTAAAGCCACTCTTTTACCTGCCTCCGTGGACCAATTTGGGAAGCGATTTGAAGGTTCTGTTAGATATCCAAATTGCGCAACCTCTTCACAGCCTTGGCAATGTTGCAGTTTACCACGGGCATGACCAAATTCAAGAGCTCAACCCCACTCCAGCATCTCGAAGCTGCGATCGCACCTGGCAGTACATTTGTGGTGGTGACATTCATGATCTGGCACGGAGATGTACGACAGAGCCCGGTCCAGAACGGGAGGCGAAGGCGCGGATGGAAACCAATGAGATACCAATGAGAAATCAATGAGAAACCAATGAGAAACCAACGGGCCACTTGTACAAAGCAGATGAACACAGATAAAGGCTCGAAGCGAGTCATCAATAGCCAAACTCGTCCGTCTCACCAATGTCTGTTTATTTATTCCGTAACGTCGTCACCGAGTTGTGGATAATTTTCACGCATACTTTTCATCGCCAGTGGAGTAATTCAGGGCCATCTGGAATTCAATTTGTAGCAGCTCCAAATTGGTTGAACCACCCGTTGAGTTTTCCCTTGCTGGATCCAGGCATGGCCTGTCATTCTCTCGTTGTTGGGAGCTGCCCCTTGGACATGCTATGTATGGGATTTCTACGGCAGTGATTAGATGTTGCTGTCTGTAGCCTTTGTCAATTGGTATTTGGATGCACGTTCTCTTTGTCTTGGAGTGATTGTTGATGCCGTGGCAATCTTGCAAGCATAGCTTGCTGTGTTCAATCAGGGCGAGCAAGTGGTTTCTTCTACTTAATAGTGTCCTTTGGTCGGTTTGAAAGTGCAATGGCAACTGCAGCTGTTGAGTGGGGGGGGATACCTGTTCAGCATGATCATGGCAGAGTGATGGATATCACGTGGGGGGCATGGAAGGGGAATTGATGCAAAGAATTACCGTGTCCAGTCAGCATCAGTATGATTGCAGCACAGAAACCAAAGAATACCAAAGGATCGCATTCTGTGCTGAGGTTCAATCGTTGCATCACATTGGCGTCCGGAAATCACAGCTGGGCGGTGAAGATGGCAAGATTTGTAGACGGATGAAAGGGTCATGTGAGTCCTGAATGGGTCCTGCACACGATCTTGCTATATGTTGGTTTGTTCTTCTGCAGGGAAGATTGAAAGAAGATAAGGGATCGGAGAATTAGCCGCATATTCTTCATCCGAGCTTGACTGTCCAAGCAGGCCGGGCCTACACGCAGTTTCCCTCTCATTGGGCATGTCCTTTCAAAATTCTCATTGTGCCTGTCGGTCTTAACAAAGTGTCTTCCACACTGTCTTTTGATGCCGTGATAGAAGAAGTATAAAAAGGTAACTCTTGTCTCTTGGCCCTACTGTGATTTGCCATCAGCCCTGGATTGCACTTGCAAGCATGCCTACAGTGAACGGGTTGGTCACTATATCTTCTAACAACTAATGATGGCACCGCATCTCAATACTTTTCATGACATTAGTCATTAATTAAATTCATGATTACATTAATCATTGCATATGAATATCATCATCCTTGGGCATTGAAAAAATGGGCATTGCGATTCCCAGGTGGCTCATGGAGACATTTCTCTGGAAAATGCCTTGTTAAGTCCCGACGGAGAGGTGCAGCAAGAGCATTGGGATTTTGCGTGGTCCAGTTTGTATGTGGTCTGTAAGCTGCCCTTTTCATGTGGCGATTGCCACTTGAACTTGAGGATTCAGCCATTGTAGATTGGAAGCTGAACAGACGACAAAGTTACGTGCAACTGAGAACTTCAGGTGCGTTTGGTAGATTTCGCCGCCTCAGCCGGGAAGCCTGGCTCCGTATTGGAAAAAAATTATCGCAAAATAATGTTCCAAAAGGTTCGGCAATGATGACAGGTACATTCGCTGGGGCTACTTTCATGATAGCAAGTGCCACTTCATGCTCATCCCAAGCTGAAAGCATCTTCCAAACCAATCGGCCTACGTCCAGAGGTGCCTAAAAGGCTTGTTCCTGCCAACCGGGGGTTTGGTTTGCAATTGGGGGTTTGGCATTTTGTTGCCTTTTACAGCAGCCAGGGACATTGCTTCTGGGTCAGTGACAACTATCCGCACAACTGCCACACCTAATCTTATCACATCGCTGCTGGGTCAGTGAGACTTTTCATGACACAGCAGCCAGTCAGAGACAGTTTTCCTCTTATGACAGTGTCGCTGGGTCAAGCTGAAACAGGCTTCTGTGAATTCATGCAAGTCGTGCGGCTAGTAGGTCAGTGACCAACCTTCCACCCACTAGCCCCAGAGATTACAGCTTTGAAGTTGGGAATAAAATAGCCATTGGCAATGACAGCAACGCGCTAAAGAAACCAATAGCCCTTGGATTGGACTTCAAAGTTAAGGACAACAATAATATTGTAATAGATGCTTGAAAAAAAAAACGAACAAAACATCAATGGCAATGACATCGCCATGACCACCGACCGAAAAGAATAGGTTGGGTTAATCAAGTGTTTCTACAAGAGTAACAAATAGATGAAAAATCAATATCATACAGGCATGTTATTTGACATTACAATAACATTTACTCCCACAATACGTGGCGGCTGCCTTTTCATAGTTTGTTTCGTGATGCCAGCTTTGGGATTTTGTTGGTTATTTGTTTGAGTTTGGCTGGGCTCTTCAGTACTTGTCCTTCTAATTATTTTCCTGCTGGTTTGGCACCCCAAAATCTGACCCCCACAACTCTACCCTCAGTACCCTTTTTCCTACAGGTTTGCTACATGTTTAGTTGGTTGTGGGGGTCAGATTTTGGGGTGCCAAACTAATCTTGTCCATCTCGGGCGCTTTCCAACGAGCAAAAAAAGACAATACCCACTTGATGACAAAACCAGCTAAAGACAGATTTAAGATGACAGTTTGCAAGTGAAGGGCCCGTCCCTGCTGGAGCCATTTTTTCCCAATCGCGATTGGTTTGATTTCACGCTTGCTGTTAGCAGATGGCCGTGCGAAACGCCAGAGACGTCATGGGAGACTTGGGCTGTGCTAGGCTAGCGTTGCAAAGGCATTGTTTCATTCATTTGTGTCTGACAGAGGTTTTTTGCTTACGCCCAAAGTGTCTGGCAGAGATTTTTGCTTGTTTTAGTGTAGTCGTGGTTTTCACACCTTCTTTGCAACATTGAGGCATTGATTGGCCTTCTTTTGGAGTCCCTGACGAGAAGTATGAGTTTTTGATGACTTACTCCAAGCCTACTACTTTTGATGACCCGCATCAGTGGCAAGTCGTTGCCGACAGCAAGGACGACCGTGTGGAGGTTTTGTTGCAGTGGTGTTTTCACCGACTGGTCTCACTTACTGCAGATCACAAAATTTGTCACCAGGAACGTGACGTTTTTTATGTTTTGTCGGAGCAGTTTAATGCGTGCCCGGTTTGGCAGTGTTCTTTGACACTGTGGGATGTAGACCAGCAACAGGAATGCAGGGTCCAGTTTAGATTGAAGTAGCCGTTTCTTTCGAACAGTGTCAGCTCTCAGTGAAACCTTCGCTTCACCTGGTATGAATATCAAAAATTCATCTGCTAGCACAAAATGAGGTTCGCTGCGTGAGTTTGAAAGCCATGCTGTTTGAACTTGCAGTGGGAGGGTCTCTGCTTTGTTGTGGTTTCAGTGATAAATCAATTCAGCGGCTCAGAGGCTGCTGCGTTTGTTTCAGCTTCAGGCCCGAACTAAAATCAAGTTTCAGCCAGTGGATGCTGTGCTTAGAATTGATGAAGCCGAAAGGTAGGTTTTGATGGTTGAAGTTAGGATGCTCACCATTCTTCAGAGACTGCATGCATGTCAGCGGCCTAGACGCTTTGTTCGACATTGTTTACTATAGACTCAAATTTGGATGCTTATCAGGTTCACTTTTCAAGTTCGGAAAATGTTTATTGTCAGAACCTGGGGTTCAGTTTTAGTTTTAGAACATGTGCGTTGTCAGCGGCCGTTTTCAATGTTGGAATCTGTAAGACATTCAAAATGTTCAGACATTCATCAGATGCAGAACACATAGCAGCCATCAGTCAGGGAGCAACTCTCACTAGCACCTTTGTTTGGAATGGTTCCATGTGCATTTTCAGCTAGGTTTTGTCATGCCGTTTCTGGATCAATGTTTTTTTGCCAGAACATCAGCAAACATTTAACTTCAAATAATCTAAGCTCAAAAGTTATTAACTTGTTTAATAAACAAGCGATGTCCAAATCATTTTCTTTCACGGTGTTTGGGAAACATGCACGATTCAACCCTCGTTCCGGGGGCGAAAAGCAAATGCTGTGGTGCTCCTCCTGCAGCCGCAGATCCAAGCTTGGTCCAACCAGTGCTGATGACAGCTTTGGAGACGGATGAGGCGCATGCAGCTACTTTTCCAGGAGGAATGCAAATAAGTTGTCATTCAGCCCTGTGAAGAGCTAGCTCTTTTGGAACTAAAATGTCGCAAAGGTTGGTTTAAATATTCTTCATCTCTCAATGTGAGGCCTCTGGGATGTCGACAACGCCAACTCCAACTTGTTCACGGCCAAGTGCGCCGTGGAGACGGGTGCCTTCCAATTCATTGATTGGGTGGGTCCAGCTGTCACTGTCATACCTTCAAGTTATGATTCATATCCTGCAAGTATGCCTGGGAGGTGCCGCCTTCTGCTGCTGCTGCTGCTGCTGACCCACGGAATTATCCAAAGGCTGCCGGCCCCAGCTTGGCCTTTGACCAGGACTGGCCATAGTTTTGGTATTTCTTTTTGCACGAAACTTAGTTTTGCATTGCCTTCGGCTGGCACTGGCTGCCAGTTTTGAGTCAGACTTTTGCCAGGAGTTTGAATCTCCGATGATGATGGATGCCAATGCCACGGCCTCTGCAAGTTCACGGCCGGCTGACCATGATCTTGCCAATGATGATTTCCTGCCACACCCAGGTTGGAATAGCACGTTGAATCATGAGGACCCTGGAGACTGGAATGAGGATTGGCAAGTCCATTGGCATGATGCCGATGATTGGTGGGAGCCTTGGCGATCCAATCGACAACTTGAGCGTGAAGCTCGTGGTTTCAATCGTAGACGGGCTGGAAAGAATCAGCACTTTTGGAAAGCTGTGTGCAAGAACCCGTTTCGTGGTTGAACATAGATGAACAACAGTCAGACAACAAAATGAAAAATGAGTGCCAACTTACTGACAGATTGGGTTGCTAGTGGCATGCTCATGTCAAAGCGTGAGTTGCAGCAGATTCCATGGAAACATTTTGTTGTCGGCGCGGTTTAATCTTTATATAATAAGTGAAATTTAGTGGTTGTCATTGAACTAATTCAGCGGCTCAGACGCTTTAAGAAGCAATCAGCGGCCCGGTGACGCTCAATTCTTAGTCTGATTTCATGGTGAAGGTGCAGTGGAAATCAGTGAGCCAGAACTGCGTTGTCAAACGTGAAGCCATCCGTGTCCTGAAGACTAGAGATGAGTGGAGTGGTGCCCCCCCCCCGTAGCAGCAGAGAAAATGTTGAGACTCATGGACAAGGCGAAGAATATCGAAGGTCAGGAGATCACCTTGACTTTTGATCCAATGCTTTCTTTCAAATATGTGGCTTCTGCTCGATTTGCCACCCCGCGTGGCAACGTGGTCGTTTTTGAGCGCGCCTTGCCAGCTGATGATTTGTTCATGTCCTCGACCTGTTTCCTTGTTGACTAAACTTGAGTCTGAATTGAATCTGAAATTTTTGCTGTGAGGCAAATGCTTTGTTTTGCCACCACAGGTAAGACCCAGAAGAACCACATCCTTGCGATGAAGGTCGTCCCGGTGATTGTCGATGTGGAGATGGAGGCATGTCGGGGCAGCAAGTGCAAGATCTCGCCCAGTCTTGGAGGGAAGCCATTGGGCCAGCCTTTCACGAGCCTTGGGCACAAGCCATGGTAGCGTAGTGCATGCAAGATTTTTTTGTGATGTTATTCGGTATCGTTGGACTTAGAATGCGTTATCGGCCTCTAAGGGTCGATGCCTGCACAAAGCCCTGTGAGATCACTGGCCGGATCCTGAAAGTGTGTCGCAAGTCCTGGACCAACGCCTCTCTGCTCCGATTTATTTTGCGGAGTTTCCAAGTTTGGATATTAACCGATTAACCTTGCCATTTTCCAGCTTCGAATGTTGCCATCCACTTGCAGTTGACACGAAACATTTCGAACAAGGCTCATCCCAAGGCAAGTCCAGCCAATGATGAATTTTCCATCGTAATCCAGGTTGACTTGCGCGACTTTGCCGTCAAGTACAAGAAGATGAAGATCAAAAAGGTTCACAAGGACGTTAGCGTGGGACAGCTCATGTCCTGTCCTATGAAAATTCTCAAGCGGGTCTTGCAGAATGGTAAGAAGGTGTCAATGTGAGTCGCCGCTAGTCTAGGGTCTGCTAAGCCTGAGCCTATAGGATTTTTTGGATGATTATCAGAGCGGCCTTCACCTTCAGGTGTCAATTGGCCCCGGGAGTTTGCAGAGCAAGGGAACAATGCGGCAAAATGGCAGCCGCAAGTGGATCACACAATGGTCTGATTAAAATCATGGATGATATTGAGCATGACACTTTTTGAGTATAGGGACTTTGCAGTCACTTTCAAACCAGTTTGCCCATTGCACTGATTGGCAGCAATATCCAATTTGATGATTTTGCGCTTCATGGCCGCAGTGATTTTGAGACTACCATTTGGACTGCCGCTCTGCCTCCGCTCGATCCAACCTAGCCTTAGGACGATGATGTCTGAGGAAGACTTTTTGGCGAATTGCTGCTCGCAGCTCGCAGTTGCCGACAACCTTGACCCTTCCGATTCCTGGGGCTTGCATCGAGTCCATATGCGCAGGTGGCGCTATCAGATGGCGCACCCATATTTGAAGCACCTCATTGAGAACAAAAGCCAGGCCTGATTGTGACTGCGTTGTGGTTCTGCCAATGATCTGATTTCGATTTAATGACGTCCCTTTGTCAAATTGGGATCCCATTGGCAAACTGCGCTTGTGTTCGGCAGGATGCGTTGTTTGCAGCTTCGAGCACACCAGCAGATGATCAGGAGAGAGAAATAGTTTTCATGGGTTTCACTGTTTCCACAGTCATTGAGTGTTGGTAATTTTCCCGTTGGTTTGGCGGCGACTTTTTTGCGCCCGAAAAAGGGTCCCAAAAACAAAAAAAGTCGCCAGTAAAAATCCCAAACCAAAAGGAAAATTACTATTGAGTGTGCTTTCCACACTTGGAATTTAAACATTTTGGCGCCAAAATGTTGCAATCTGGCCTGGCTCCATTCTGCAGGGGGATACACAAAGGTCTCTACAATATATACATGCATATGCAAAGGCCGTTTTTCTTTAAAGGAGCTCGGTTTGAAAGAAGCAGTTGCTACACATGGAGCCATTTGATGATTTAGTAAGTGCAGTGTTGATTCTGATTTGAAGCCATATACCCCACTTCCACGTGTATACCAAGTCATGTTGAGCAGGATTCTTGTTTTGCCTCGCTGGTTTTCTTGATTCTCTGTTGCAGGAGGCTGGTGCGGCCTCCAAGGAGGAAGAGCAGCTCGCCGAGATCGCGCAAGAAGACTCTAAGCCTGACCCGGTCTCATGTCCTGCAGACGCTGACTTAAAAAACGAAACCAATGGAGCCTCTAGCTCTGATGGCAAATAAATAACCTCATGGGTCTCAGCTGCAAAGTTTGATACTATCAGCAATATGGGGATTCTCAGATCCAAGCGTGCTAGTATTTTCTCAGCAGGCCTAGTGGATCATGAGCAACTTTGTCGTTTGGAAAAAAGGATATGGGCAGCAAAAATGGCTTTGAAACCCAGTGTAGGTCAAACTCGTGCTTTATATTCAGAAGCCCGGCAAAACATTCTAAACAGTGTTGTATATATTATATATCCGACCAACTTGACATTGAGCAGAGTATTTGAGAAACAAGGTTTTACTTAGCGGCCACGAGCCGCTTTGTTGTGATTGTCATTGTTCCTGGCCTGGTCTGACTTTGTTCGTCAAATTCTTCAGGAAAGGGTGTTCCAGCAGCGGCCTTGAGACGCTTTGTTTCTAGATGTTCTAGCAACTGTTAGATGTGTTGCTATCTGTAAGGAATACTTCAGCAGTTTCATTCAGCGGCCTCGAGACGCTTTGTTGCTAGAGTCAAACTGGAACTGCTTATTATGACAGTTCTGTTGCAAGATTGTGGGCTCAAAAATAATGAAAAAACTAAAGCAGAAATGGCCGTGTGGCACAGGGCCGTACTGACCAAAGGAGTAGCTCAACTATTTTGTGCTTTTAGCCATTGTGTGGTAATAAGCCAACATAAGACTACAGATGAACATAGGTGGCTATAACCAACCGGTTTCCATGCTCCACCTCTAACACCAAGACAGTTGTAATTTGATTTAGTTTCATGTCTGCTTGCGCACGGTCGAGCTGAATGGCAATCCGTCAGAGACTGGCTCGATGGAAATTCAGGACAAGTTGAGGTGTCCAGGCTGAAGGCTGCTGAGATGGCTCAATGGAAGTTGACGGTCTATCAGATGACGAAGAAACCGGGAATGAGGTTTTGAGGCGGTGGGTGGCCAGTGTGGAGAGGCTGTCAGACGATGATGATGATGATCTTCGTGTTGCCGTCCCTGCTAGTAGTAGCTCGGGTGCAAAGGGCCCACGTGACAGGAGAGCTCGACACCTGGGCCGTGAGGAAATTACCCAGGAGTCGAAGAAGCTTCGTTCGGTGATTTTTTCAACGTGCAAATGCAAGGATCGTTTTTGCAGAGAAGGTTTCCGACAAGACCGAAGTGCAGTGGAAGCTCTTCTGCAGCATAGGATTCAACTGCTGGAATTGCCGAAGAATGACTCAGACCGGGAAGTTTCCAGCCTCCTTCATTGAGGTAAGTTTTTCATTGCAAACAGAAACAGAAAGTCGGCAGCAAACTTGCTGTCAGCAGCCTGTGCAAGATTTGTGGGGGGCGGTCAGTTTTCTTGGGCCCACCCATGTAGAAAAGCGTCAGTTCATAATATATGTATATTTGTTTGGGATTCTCAGGCGTGACTTTTGCTGTTTTGTTTTTTTTTGTGTTTTTTTGAGTCATGTTAAGCCTGTGTGCTGTGCTTTGGTCAAACTTGTTGGACCCGCAAATATTTGAGGATCAGAAAGTGTTTGGCAGTTGGTTCTGTGCTTGTGCAGCACCTCAGGATTAATATTAGTATTGGGCCTGTGCTGACCTGTACGGAACCTATGTTGTCCCGTTTTGGGTCTATCTTACACTTATGTCGGGTCGACATAATGCTATTTTCTTCGCAGCTGGACATAGCATGCTGCATTTTTGGCTGCACCTGGCTCCCACTTAGTGTTTCCACCCGCCACATGCCATCCATGCCAGGTTTTTGAGCTCCTGAAGAAGCAGGATGTGCGCGAGAAGCGCGGCTTGCAACTACAGGGAGTGTCTGTGTGCCAAACAAGCTTCAGGAAGATACTTGGTTTGGGCAAGCACCGTTTCGGCCGTCTCAGGGCCAGTGTCCTGAACCAAGAGAAAGATTGCCCCAGGGACCAAAGGTTCATGCCGCAAAAGTTTTCTCGGCTGCCTCCAAGCAGTGTGAGACCTCTGGTGGTTGAGTACCTTCAACGACTCTATGAGAGCACAGCAGAACCTTTGCCGGAAGCTTTCCAGGCGCAGACTGAGATAGCTGCGACGCAGCCTCAGGGTGTGGTGCGCAAACGGGGCAAGCGCCCGCGCCACTTGTTCAAATCGGATCCTGCTGCAGACAAAGGGATGAAAGGCCACAAGGCCGAAGCGAAATTTCTGCCGCCTGGAACAATCTTGGAATACCTCGAGCTATGCCGAGCTGAATTCCCCGATGCCAAAATCGGCAGAAAGGTGTTCTGTGCAGTATTTTGTCTGACAATCGTTGGCAACTTTTTGATGGCTTTGGCATCATTCCAAACCTTTCAGCCCTCACAGGAGATGATTTCATGTTTTCCTTCTCCCAAACTTTGTGATCCCAAAGTCCAGCATCAAAAGATATCTTGTGGATCTGACCCACAGCCATAGTCCGTCCAGTTTTTTGACGGTTTCCTTCTCCCAGCCTGTGTGACATCAGGTATGGGAAGAAGAGTTTCGCGACTTGCTCTACATCCGCCCACGGTCCCAACATGCAGCCTGTTCGGAATGTGTGAGACACAAGGTGATCATCAAAAAACTGCGAAAGAGCGTTGGAGCTCGCCGAGCGCAACTGGCACTCTATCGCGAACACCTGCGACGCCAATATTGCGATCGAGTTTGTTATTGGAAGGCTCGTGGCCTTTCCAGGCTTAGAGAGATGGCGGGCGATGGCAGCGTCAGGAAGATCACTGTTATTGTCGATTCAATGGATCATTCAAAGTTCGCTGTCCCGAAGGCAGTGGCTCTTCACTCGAAAGACTTTGCGCAATTCTTGCGGCCTACCTTGTCGACTACTTGTGTCATCATCCACGGCTATATGGTCCTCTTCTACATGAGCGAACCCCATGTGGCACATGATTCATCCTGGACGGCAGAAGTGGTATCGCATTCTTTGCACGAGTTGCAAGGGCATTTCCCAAGTCTGGATCTGCGGCAATGCCATTTGAGCCTGCACGGGGACAACTCGTCCAAGGAGTTGAAAAATCAGGCCCTCATGCAGCTCTGCTCCGGGTTGACGAGCCAAAGGAGACTGAAGAGTGCAAGCATGTCCTTTTTGCAATCTGGGCATTCACACGAAGACGTGGATCAATGCTTCAGTTCCCTTTCAACTTGGATTAGCTCCCAGCCTGAACTACACACACCGCATCAGTACATACAGACTGTCCAGAAGTGGCTGGACAAAGCGTCCACGAGGCCAGAGGAGCAGTTCAAGAAAGTGTACAAGGTGGACCAGACCAGGGCATGGCTCCTTTGTTGGCAACACATGATAGACGTGCATTTTCTCTTGCCATTGGCTTGTGATTTGAACTGAAAATAATTGACAGTTGAGAGGCTACATCTGCCCTCATGCTGAATCGGACACATTCTACTCGAAGCATAGACTTTGAGCAATTTTGGATAGATCTTGCCCGCATTGATGGTAGTTTCATTCTGTGGTTGAAACATGGCAGTGGGCTAGCAGCATGGTTGGCCACGCTATTTGGTAGATTTTCCAGCCCAGCCAAACTTAGAGACTTCCGAGTTACGTCTGCCCGGGTTATTTGGATTATGCTCAGGAAAGCTCAGCTGCACCAGCTTTTCGAGCATGCTCAGATCAAAGGAGTGGGCGGCCCCGGCGCCCCGCACTTGTTCTTGTTCGAGCGTGCGGAAGATGTTCGCATCTCACTCTTAGAAGATTGGATGTCGTATGTCGTATGTTTTTTTGATTGTGGCAATTGGCATTTAAAGGCCAAGATTCACAACAGTTTGCCACGGATTCACCGGATTTGGGTTTGAAAGGTTTTCGCAATGTCCAGAAACAACCCCAAGACATTTTATGTTAACTTATGGTGTACCATTGTTGATATTATCTGGAAAAAAGGGGAGGTCTCCAAAATTGATGCAACAACAAATTTGCTCTGAATCATCCTGGATAAATGTGGGCACCCTTGTTTTCTTGTTTTCGTGTCTTGCCAACGTTCAGCTTGGATTTGCTTTTGATTCAGGTTTGGTTCCCACCGCGGCTTCAACGAAATTCTGGCAGCGGCGTGGATATGAACCACGAGGTGGAGACGTCCTCCTCCGGATCCTTTTTTAAAAGTTTTAGTAAATTCGATCAATGATGGTCGCCATGTTTTTGTGTCTGGCTGTCAAATTGATTCTGCTGACATGGTGGCATGTTTGGGCCACACATGCAGCGTTGAAAGATCAAAGAATTGTTCTTGGAGAATGACTTGAGGACCAAGCAGCACATGTCGGACGAGCATTTCCGAGCTGAGATCATCCTACACTGCCCTGAAGGTTTGATTCGAGATGTGACAGAGATGGTTCCTCCCGGTGTCTCGGCAGGGGCAATGAATATTGGAATGTTTCAGAGTTTGGCCCGGCCCTCCCGCGTGTGGGGTTCCGGAGGTCTCTGGCGCGGTCAAAAACTTCCAACAAAAACATTTTTGTTGATGGTAATTTGGTGCCATATTGGGTTTACATGGGTTGCATGGGGGTCTCCGGGAGGGAAAAAAGAACCACAACAAAAAGTCGACTTATTGTGAAGGAAGGTTCTGTTGTGGTGCCATTTTGGGGCTATGTGGCTAATGTTGGACGTCTCTGGAGGCAAAAATTAAATCCCAACCGAAACTGTTTCGGTTGGGGTTCAACCTAGTTCTTTTTCGGTGCTATTTTGGTGCTATGTGGGGCCAATCTTGGGCCAATCTTGGGCCATTTGGGATCTATTTTGGACCCATGTTGGGTCATTTGGTGGGCTATGTGGCGCTCCATGGACGTCTCTGGAGGCAAAAATTTAACCCCAACCGAAACTGTTTCGGTTGGGGTTCAACCTAGTTCTTTTTCGGTGCAATTTTGGTGCTATGTGGGGCGAATGTTGGGCAATTTGGGGTCTAAGTGCTTGACCCCTTCTAAAGACCCCACCAAGTCCCCCGAAAAATTGTTCTTTTCCTGGGTTTCCAAAGGAAACTTGACACTTGATGGGGTCCGTTTTCCGGGGCGAACCCACGTGGAAAATTTGCGTTCCGTGGGGGTCTGTGGGAGGGAAAACCGAACGCCAACAAAAAACGACTTTTTGTGAAGGTTCTTTTTTGGCGCCATTTTGGGGCTATGTGGGGCCAATGTTTGGCAATTTGGGGTCTAATATTTACCTTCAAGAGACCTTCCGGAACCCTTATACCTTCACGTTTTCTATTCGCGGGCGGTGGTCAGGGGTTTTCAAATTCCACATAGTTTCATTTTAGATAAGAAGAGGTAGATGGAAAGGTTCGTAGATAGAAAGAAAGATAGTAAGATAGACAGGTATCTGTTTATATTTTTTTCCATGCAAGGTCCCTGTGCACACCGAAACATTATCCTAAACAGTCAAGCTGCATTGCCACTGGGAATGCCACTGAGTCACAAATGCTGACCGGAACATGAGAGAGGATGACAAGTCGGCCAACCCTGAAAGATTGAAGCACTACGCAGCGAAAATGCGTCGCTCTACCTGCATTGATTTACATGAATGAATGAAAGGTTATGCAATATGTTGGTGACAGTGACCAAGCAGTCCATATGCACAGGTTGTTGTTTTATTCCATTTTTTCAGATTCACTATTGCTCATTTGATTGCTCATTTGCCGTCCCAAGGTGCATATCCGTACCAACTGGAGGAAGCTGCCTGTTTTTTGGAGCAGATGGCCGGTGGAGAGCTGGAGAGGTTGCCTTTGCTTCCCCTGGGCAAGCGCCTTGCCCGCAAGTTGACATGCAAATTGAATGCACACAGGCCATTGCCATGATCTATTTTTCAGTATGTGCAGGACAGGCCTCGGCTGGAAATTCAAGTTGAATCCTTGTTTTTCTGCATGCAAAGGATGTGCCAAAGATTGCAATCCATTGATGGGTTGTTTCTTATTTTTTCAGGTGCGCACTGCCACATCATCAAGCCAAGGTTTTTCTACCCGGGGCCTGCAGTTGGCAGAGGCATGGGTCCACCGCGTGTTGGCCAGAACTTTGAAGCAGTGGCTTGGTTTTTGAATGAACAGGAGCAAGAAGGATTATGTTTATGTTTTTTTTGATGAATGCGGAAGTTCAGGGTAGCAGCGCCCATTACAACTTCTGTTTGTTTCACATAGAAGTTTTTTCACTCCTTGCGTCCTGTTGTGCCAAGGCCCCAAATGCTATGAACCTGCAGCGGGAGCAGTTGCCAGGGCGGCAGCTGGCCGACTTTCGGAGCCGCTACACCCGGAAGTGTGTCTATAGTTTGGCATCCCACCTGTGGGCGTCTGGAAATGTATCGTTCCAGGAAGGTCTCCATGTTGCTGAGGAGGCATTCAAAGAAGTACCATGTGATCCCTGATGTTTTTTTGTCTTCAAATGTTTCATAAGGGTTCAACTCAACATAAAAATAGTTCTGTTTTGGGCGTTGCTGTTCCTGTTGAAAGCTATTAGGATCCAACTTAATCAGTGGTCCGCTTTGCGTGAAATCAATGTGCAGCATTTGGATTGGAAGGGCCGCTCATGTGGCGTATTGCATGCGCAGGGTTTTTAAGTTGGATCCCATTAGCATCCAACTGAAACCAGGTACCCCAACAGTTGTTTCAGTTTATGTTTGAAGTCAGTACCCTGAAGTTTCAAACTAGGGTATTGGATCCTTCTAGGATACAGCAAAAAAACGAATGAAGTATGGAGCTGAGCTTAAATAAATGAATTACCTTATGTTGGACTCGACCAGGGGTGTAATCCTAAACCCTAAACTATTCGGCATTTAGGATGACGCAATTCAGTTTAGGTCTTGTCTTTATCGGGCACAACTTTGAGATTTATGTTGGATCCCATTAGGATCCAACATAAATAAACGAACTACCTTATGTTAAATCCAACCAGGGGTGTAATCCTAAACCCTAAACTATTCGGCATTTAGGATGACGCAATTCAGTTTAGGTCTTGTCTTTATCGGGGCACAACTTTGAGATTTATGTTGGATCCCATTAGGATCC
>Ga0126342_10001010_pt1 | contig 36668 bp, 34 predicted proteins | sample Cyp1metagenome_FD_92528 | JGI IMG/M metagenome (GOLD analysis project Ga0126342, IMG submission 92528) | Coral microbial communities from Lord Howe Island, Old Settlement Bay, Australia - Cyphastrea 1 metagenome | ecosystem: Host-associated > Invertebrates > Cnidaria > Coral ... | reverse complement strand
GGAGAAAGAAGGAAGGGAAGAGGTGAGTTGCGGAGGGACTGTCATCATCGTGTCGCGGCATTGTTCGTCCCAACGAGGATGCAACAATGATATATTGATATATATGATATATAACAATGATATATATGGGGGAGGGGGCCTTTCGCGGGAAAAATCACGTGATGTCCTTGGGGAGCCCCGGAATACGTGCTAAAGCAAGAAGACTCTAGCGAGCTGACGCTAGCTGTCGTGATAATGACAGTAATTGCCAATAATGATAAAATGTAATTGAATAACGATGATGATGATGATGATGATGATGAATCTGAAGAATGATGAATGATAAATGATAAATGATGAATGATGAATGATGATGATGACGATGACGAGGATGATGATGATGATGATGATGACGATGATGATGACGATGACGATGACGATGACGATGACGATGACGATGACGATGACGAGGACGATGACGATGACGAGGACGACGGCGATGATGATGATGATGATGATGATGATGATGATGATGAGGACGAGGACGAGGACGAGGACGCGGACGATGGAGAGGACGATGACGATGATGATGACGATGATGATGATGATGACGATGATGATGATGATGATGGTGATGGTGGTGATGGTGATGGTGGTGGTGGTGGTGGTGGGGGGGGGGCCTTTCGCGTGAAAAATCACGTGATGTCCTTGAGCAGCCCCCCCAATACTTGCTAAAGCAAGAAGACTCCAGCTAGCTGACGCTAGCTTTCGTGAATAGTTGTTGCTCCTGTTTGCAGCGAGTTCTCAACGCAATCACTTATGAACAAATGACAAGACAATACGACACAATACGATACATATTACAAATTATTACAACCTAAGCTGCAATACTTTGCACATCTTCGCACGGTTCATATGCAGCAGTCTAGACTCCAAGGTCCAGAGTCCTGTTGAGCAGTGCACCGCCTTCATAAGCCGCTGTGCTTCACGCTTCAGCGGTAATGGCAGCACCTTTGCTTCACGCTTCACCTTTGATTTGTTTAATTCATTTTAGTTCTCACTGTTCTCACACACGAGAAATTTGATGAAAATTGAAGAAGTTTGCACGAGTCAATGAACGTCGATACAACATGATACAACCAAATACAAGCACAATCAGATTCATGTGCTTCATTGGGTCCCCTGCGTAGCGGCCGCCACCGCCAGAGATCTTTCGGACAAAGTCCTCCAGTCGAGAGGAGTATACCTGGCACAAGACCGCAGTTGAATCAGAAATGCTGTGATATACAAGCGTCTGAGGGGTGCAAAGTGCAAACTGTCTGCAATATGAATCAAATTGAATCAATAGTGATCATACGAGTACAATATCATACAATATCCATCTCTCGGCATTGCGGGCAACACAAGATCTTTTCGCGTGGTGCAAGTCTATATATTATAAGGGGGTTCAACGACTGGACCGGGCGCTTCGCGACCCGACTATGGACTCACCGTGCACTGGACGTGATCCTCTAGGGAATAATCCAAGAAAGGAAGCCGCTCTTGGCATTGCAACCCAGCAATTGCATGCACTTGCCAATTGCCACTATTTGGACTCTATTGTGACGGAACAGTCTGTGAAGTAAAGAATGGCAAGTTGAACAACTCTGGCGTGCCAATCGTTTCTTTCATTTTAAGCGGCGGCATCCTGGGAGATCCAGCAGTGTGTATTACACTGCACTGGACATAATGATGCCAAAAATGGGTCTGATTCCAGGTTCCCAATTTCAAACTACAGGACAAATGCGACTCTTGCCAAAGGTGAGTCTAACCTGTAGCTAAGAAAGGCCGTTCAACGAGTTGGCCCAAACATGCCAAAATGGTCTCGCATATCGGCATCGACGATATTCCAGACCGTGAACCACTGGCAGGACATGAAGAAAGCGCGCAAGCATCGCAAAATCACAAGATATCAGTATCACAAGGAACTACCCGATTGGTGGATGGAATTTTTCGACCACCTTTACTCACGCCTTCTGCCTTCTGCAAAAACTGCTCCAAACAAAGAGCAAGAAAAAGACTCAGCGGTTTATTGGACGAGGCGGCTGAGGTCTAAGTCAGCCAATTTCTGTTGGTGACCGGTGACCTTCATTGAAACCTGTCTGGATTAATATGTATGTATATATATATATAATCTGATTTTATCTAATTACTGTAATGTACTTCCTGGAAGGATTCAATGATTCAGTGTATCAAATGTATCAAGAAAATGAAAGAATCATTGACGCACAGAAGATCTTGCTTTTAGTCCTGTTTTGCAAGCCATCATTCCGCAGCCCACTGGTTGGTATTCTCAGGGCTGCCTCCGGTCTCACTCACCCTGCAGGCGACTAAAGGATATCAAATCACATTGACATGAACATCATGAACCTCCAAAGTGTTCATTGCTGGATATTGCTGGCTGCTGAGTTCATGTTGCTTCCAGCCTCGCCATCATACTGGCCACCCAACTGTTGGAACTGCCTCACACATCGGTTACAGTATCATGGAGCGCATGCTACCCTTCACAGCGGGACCTCAATGCCACGGAAAAACACAGGGCGGGATTTTCCGGGCCATGAGACTTGGCAAGTACGGCAAGAACGGCATGTCAAATTTGTGGACTAAGCGGCTAAGACTAAGTGACTAAGAATGGTCAAATCCGACAGCACACCACCAGGGGTCACCCAGCGACACCACATCCCGATGCATCCCACTGTCCCGCTCCAATTTCCGTCCCGTCCATCTTGCCTGGACAAATAGCGCCGCATGTCACATCGCATCCTCACAATGTCCTCCATCCGAACATCTCGATCACCGCGCATGTCCAGAATAATGTTCCTTAGCTTTGTAGCTTTGTGGCAGCATCCCAGCTGCACAACCAATACTGTACCTTTGAAGCCTCTGAAGCATTGCTTAGATGTGCCTTTGTGGATCTTTGTGGATCTTTGTGGTTATGGGCGGCCAAGGTGCAGAAGTTCCTCCCTTGTGACTTCTTGCTCACGGCCTTCATCAAAATCTTGTTCAAAGAGCGGCTCTGTCAGAACCAGCAAATCTTCCAAGTCCCTAGGAGATGCATAGAGATGCAGGGTGGTCCCAAGCGGTCCCAGGCGATAAGCAATTGGACGGCTTTAGTCGTTTGTGGACGACTTTAGACGGTAGAAACAAGTCCGCTGACTTCAGGACTTTAGAAAAAAAGCCATGCCATGTGATGCCGTCCGATGCCTTTGAGACTCCTTGTCGTTCTGCCTTGCAGCAATAGCCAAGACACACACCCAGCTCCTTGAGCACATCCTTTGCCATTGGCATTTGCCTCGCCTTGCAGTGCTGAGGCATGCTGAGGCTCATAGCACGACTGTATACTCTTTCCAGCCCACAAGTACCACGACCTACACAATGAATCGTAATGATCTCACAAAAGGATCTCACAAGATAGTCTTGAGATGCGTTGAAATCTTTGAAGGCGATACAGTAAAACCTGGGTAGCAGCCTCGAAGATACTTAGAAGACTCAAAGACTGTGTGGCACTTTCAGGGTGGGATGTATGGCAACATATGGCAACGTACAGTATGACCATTCTGCCGGTTTTCGCGTCACTGCATCAGAGCCTAAGCCTGGTTCGAAAATGTGCGAAACAGATCAGCCAAGGGACACTCTGCAGCTCTTCTTTCGAAATCCTTTTGCATGCGACCAATACGAAGCTGCACAAAAAACTTCCAAATCATGTCTGCTGTACAGCAAGGAAAACTGTTTGATCAAGACTATCCTTCTGAACCCTGTTCAGGTGTAAGCGGCACAACAAGCACTGTGACATGTCAAATGCATCAAAGAAGCTGGCCATTTTGGTCGTTGTCCAGTTCAATCAGCAACTCTCGCAAGTTCCGCTTCAAGTAGTCAACTGCTGAATTCTTCTCATCCCTCTGCTTGACTTCAGCAACGACTTCACAAACAATACCGATCAACATGTTCATTACAGTGATATTGGTGAGCAGCACGTAGAGGAAGAACACCGAAATCATTGACCACCCCAAGACCCAGTCGTAGCCTCAATCGAAAGCATCACAAGGCTACTTCTTCTCTGCAAATCTGCTGGACCGCTGGAACCGTTTCATTGCGCAAATGCACCCTGACTTTATTCACAGATACTATTATATAATACAATTTAACATAATATAAAGTACATAATATAGTAATTATATAATATAATATAATATAATATAATATATTGTGTGTGTGTGTCGTGTATGTGTAGAGCGTACACGTATAGTATTTGCGTATATATTATACAGTCGATATCGTAGATTCTCATAGCATCTTTGCGATCGATGGTTACAAGATTGACTGGCCTCCAGGCTACATTACAGATCCATTCAAATCCAGCATCACCCAGCAGCTGAGCCAACATATGCTGGTGCGAATTGGTGCGATATAATATGTGTATATATATACTGTGGTGTGAGAATAATCTAGTGTGACATCATGGGCATCAAGTCTTGCACAAGGCACCTAGAGTCTCAAGTGCTCGAATGTCCTCCATGATGTCTGCGATGCCATCTGCAAAGGTTCCGTGCAACGCAAGGCTCCACATCCTCATCACGAGGCTGAGTGAAGCTGCAAGCAACACTGAAGCATCTCAGCACGCAGCATCAACTGGTTTCAACTTAATGTTGGACCGCATCCCTCTGAGCTTTGGACGAAAGCACTAACGTCGAGAACTTTGCTACAATATTCCTGGCTGCTAACGGGGGGGCGTGATGTGCTGATAAGATCGCACTCATGTGACGGAACATCGTGGGGCATGAATCGGCATGAACATGCTTGAACTGACTCATCAGGTCTTTGCAAATTGGAATCGCCGAGGGCATGCCACTTGGACCGCCTCTCTCTCTCTCTCTCTCTCTCTCCATCGCCGTGCTATGCAGTGCGACTTATTGGCGGTGCTTCTGCTTCAGAGCATCTCAGAGTGAATGTTTCCAACTCTTGTGAGCCTTGTGAGCAAACTTTGGCCAAGATTCTCTGATTCAGTGACGTCAGACAGGAACATGTTTATAATGATGGCAAACACGTAGTTCAAACCAATGATCAACCTGAATTCCACGCAGGCTTGTGCTGGAGATGTCTCTGGCGAAACTCAGTAATGCAAATTCATGCACTTTTATTCCTTTAAAAGGCAAGAGGTGGCCAATTTGCTCTTGAATCCACCTTATCAAAATTCCTCCCTCATAATCTCCAATGGTTTCTCCGCTGCATGCTATCTGCCACATTCTCCCACAGCACTACATCACAGAGGAATACATAGGATTGTTTTGGGGGTTACTGCAAGTAAGGACCCTCCATTGACAGCAACGGTGAGACATGTCTAAAACATCCTAAACAACCTAAGACATTTCCCTCGGCTTTAGGGTGTGGAACATCCATGTGCCAGTGGCAAGTATATATGAATCCCTGCAACGCCATCTACTCCTTTCTCAGCTTGGCTTGCCTCTTGGCCTCTCTTGGCCAAGCAGCATCAATGCGGAGGTCACTGCACGAGAGGCAGCTCGCATCCCATTGACCAAAGTCAACAGCTCCTGATAACTTGCTGAAGCTAAAACATACCTGAAATGCCAATCATTTGGAAAGAGCTCAGAAGCTTTTGCATGGTCTTTGGCTCCAGGACGCATTGCACGCACGTGTGTGTATGTGTGTGTAATCTTTGAGAAAGTCGACAGCATAAGTTAATATGGTGCTGCACCATGGTAACAGTACCGAGACAGGAGATGAAAATACGGTGTGTTGGGGCCAAGTGTCGAACTACCTCCAACTGTACATATCCCCAAGTCTATAGATATTAATCTAATTATATACTGTAATTCCAAATAATTTCCATTGTTTAATTATGCTTTCACGGGCACTTTATTTCGATCTTTTGCCCCCTCTCCGGAAGCGAGCGCAACAGCCGCACCAAGCGAGAGAGCCTGCCATGAACTAAGGAGCACAGGAGCGCAACTCAATGTGACAAATCACAACAGCTGATGGACTTCTGCAGATTGTGCTTTTACATATGCATGCTAAATATATTATGTTCGTGATTTAGTATGAGGATATATATATATAGCTATAAATAACTATAAAATATTCTATATATATTTATATATAAATAAACAAATAAGTAAGCGACTATATACGTGTTTATTATTCTATCCAATCTATTCTATCCGTTCTGATCTTTACGCTAGTGAATGCTGGTGACGTGTTGCGTTTCACTTTCAAGACAGGCCTGAGCAGTCTAAGCAATCTCAAAGGCCCTGTCTGTAGTGATCCTCCACCACCTCCTGCAATCAGGAGGATGATGCTCAGCAGCCAGGTCTCGAATACCATCATAGCCACCTCGGGCAGAATGGCGCACCAATCTACGCACTGCAAAACACCTCTCATCACCTGTCAAAAGAATAGTGCTGGCCCAAGGCCTACCTTGTATGCGAACTTGCATTTATTTGTGGGATTTGAATGTGCACTAGAGTTGATGAGGTTGCCTTTCACACCGCGCAAGCTTCAATAAGCTTGGGCACCAGAACGGCATCGAAAATAAACCACACGTCCCGCAAACAGTTACGTTTGCTCTCAAAGGCCGCAAAACGCACTGCAAGCTCAAACCTCGTGCAGCCAGAAGACCCAGATAGTTGATATAGTAGCAACTATAGTAAATGTGTAATTAAATGCAATGTGTTCAGACTGGTGACTACATGTGACGACTAAGAGAATGGATAAAGATGGAAGCATCTGTCCATCCAACACAGAATCACGATGTTTTTATTGGCTTTTATAAAGGCTGGCCAGGCAGCACAAAATAAATGCAGAAGAGATGGTCGCAGAGCTGATACGGCCAAGTTGAGTCAATAAGGGTGGCGGCGGTATTCTTGTCTGCATCCACACCAATGTAAATAGCATTGATGCCTTGGGGCAGCAGCCAGCATCAGCCAGCAATATCAGCAATGAGTTAATAATTATGAGTTAATAAGCAAGAGCATGCAAAAGGCCTTTAAGTTTTTGCGCCAAATGTCGAGGCCCTCCTTCACCTGCCTTGCTGGCAGACAATTTCCTCAATTTAGCCAGGAAACAAATCACCCCGAGAGTGACGCGTTCGAAAATATCGCTGCGGGCAAGCTTTTGCGCAATGCCATGCTGCTTGTAGAAGTTCATCACATCATATGCCTGACATCATTTGTGAAATTACCGCAAATCACACGTACTACACTGTACGCACTGATTCAATCTGATTCACTGATTCTCTACATCACACATCGTCTACTTGTCACTAGCAGCAGCTCGGTGGTGAGCACAGCGAGCACAGCGAGCACAGCCTCCTCGTCGAGCTTTACATCCTGACAGGATCTGACAGGTACAACACCATCTGTGTTCGACCATGACCGAATGCTGGCACAGCCAGCCTGGCCCTCAAACGCTCAGATATATTGCACATGTTAGATATATATGATTATATATACAATTATATACACACTTGTAGAGAGAGGGAGAGAGATATGTATTGTATTTATACTTATATATTTTATATCTAATTATTCATCTATTTATTATTTATCTCTCTCTGCATTTATTCATTTATTATGCATGTGTAAGATTCAATGAGTAAATATTGTGCATCTAAATATATGTACAGTATATAGGTATCTGCATCTGCATCTGTTTATCATATGATTCATATAAAATATTTGTTACAGTAAATTGAATGCCATGCGCAAATTAGGGTCGTCCCCTGTCGCTTGTGAGGATTTCAGTACTCCTGGAGATGTCACTTAAATCGGGTATCGGTATTACGGGTCGTCCCAGACATCGGTTATGAAGGTTTTGTGCAAACTCAGAAAGGCCAAGGCGAAGCAAGACCAAATTAGTATTACAATAATAATTGTGTCGATTACTCATATGACTCATATATATGTGTATATGATTGCAAAATATTGCAAATGTGTATGTGTCGATATACATTGTGACATGAGCCTGAATGATTTTGAGTCACGTCCGGCTTGTTGAGCCTAAATTCAACTGTAAGAATTCAATTCAGCATAATTCAGCAGTTTGCTAAATGTAATGTTTCTTTCACATCTTTAACCACTTGTCATATCTTGCAACACCTTTTGAGACAGCTAGTAACAACCTTTAGCATCCTTTAGCTGTGAATTGACCAAAGGGTTCAACGCTCTGCCGCTCTGCAAACCACGGCTTTCGCTGGTGTTCTGTCCTCCGCATGCTCATCGTGTGCATAGAGGACCGGCATCTTCATTCTTCGCAACTTGGCCCCCTGCGGTCCAGGCATGTCCAGGCCATAGTCACAGCTGCAAAACATTGCAAAACCCCCTCAAGTCAAGCACAAGTCACTGTGAAGTCACTATGCAGGACTATGCATACAAGTGCAGCGTAAGCGCAAGTGTTAGGCCTTCTGATCCTTCTGCGCTTTTGGCACTGCTTGTTCTTTTTCTCCATCTGTACTCATGAAGTCGTGTACTCCTGTCTTGAAACGCCTTAAGGCACCAATGAAGCCCTCACTGCGGCATCATCTCCGAGTGTCCGAGTTTGCCGACCTTTTTCAAATCCAAAAGTCCCAAATCATTCATCCCAAGAGTTTCCAAGTCGCAGTCGAGTGGCTGGAACATCGATTGCCGGGACCGTGGGCTGGATGCGTCAGAAGCTGCTGCACCATATGGTTCGGAACCACTTGTGCCAACCCAACCACCATCCTGCCAATGGACCAGAACAGCTCTTTGCTGCAATATCTATGGTCGTCGGAACTCAAATCATTGCACGAAAAACAATGAAAAACACATAGAAACGACAAAGACCTTCAGCGGTGATAGTTGCAACTTCATCGCTGGCACGACATCGGTGAGCCTGAGAAACAGAAAACTGTGACAGAAAACGCGCCAAAGGTGGGCAAAGATGATCAAAATGATCAAATATGTGCGGGACAAATACATATATACACAGAAAGTCAGCTTAGAAGGGCTTATCAGTCGTTGAATGTCGGTGAGAGACCTGATTGGCCAAATATTCAGCACAATCAGCACACCTAGCAGCTTCAGCAACTGAGCCCCGCACACTTCGGTGTCTTCCAGTGCAAAGTCTTCATCTGATCACAAATTCAAATGATGTCAATGAGTCATCGGAATCACAGGAACTCACAGCTCGTCAAATCGAGATGGATCGAGTGAACAGGCATGTTCTGGAATGTCGAAACAGCACAGGGAAACAAACGTTGGCCTGTGTGTGGAGCTATGCAATATCTCCGTCTCGGGGCAATACATGATATGTTGATCATTGTCTATCTCATAATACGACTTACCTGTACTTGCATTATCCTCCGATCATCAAGCCAGTTGTGCACCTATTGTAGGATTCGGTCGCACGCTCATCGGATGCTCTTTCGCACGGTTCTGCACAACTGTTTGGCAAATAGCTGTAGACTTGTGCGAATTCTCTATGAGTTTTGTCACACTGATAGAGGCTGGCAACCGGATAAAAGGTTACAGCATGGTCAAGCGGGGACCACAACAAGGACCATTCCATGGCATGTAACCTGCCACTGTACAGGCTTCAAATGGCTGGCGCAAAACATAGTCACACTCGCCTGGTCCCCCTTTCGCAGGGAATCTTGCCTCAACTGTCGTCAAATCGAACCCGAAGCAAACGCATGAAATCCCGTATATTAGATATTATATATATATAATGTGTGTGTGATTATACATGTTTATATTGTATACATATAATATGCATATAATTTGTAGGATCTAGCATCTCTGTCTGCAATCAAGGCACGGTTTCTTTCCAGGAACTGTCAAGAGTTTCGCTCGGGGAGAAGGCTGCCCCTGAATGAACAGCAGTCTTGGCTTTGAGGATATTTCAGGCATTCATAGCTCTCAGGACCAACACAGAAACATCATGCAGCAAATTGCACTGACAATGCAAACTGACATGGCTTTGACTGGTAGGCAGCTGCCTCATATATGTGTCTTCACTCAACAGAAATGTTAGATAATGTTAGCGCATCATAATATGCATAATAAATGACAAGATATGACAGGTATATGAATGGCATGTATGCACATACGATCAAAGATTGTGTGTCTGCGTATGTACAGGCGCAATTGCACGCATTATATCGCATTATGTGCGGCTTCTGCTAGCTATAACTGTGCAATGTCGCGATTGTTTGACGTGTGAATCAAGACCCGTGTGTCTGGCTGCCTTCACAAGTCGTTCAATAGCCATGGTCTGATTGTCCATGAGCTGCTGTATATCTTGCCGCAACACGTCTCTCAGCTGCTGCATGTCCTGCAAAATGCCCGAGAATCTGGTGTAGAAAAGATTGAAAAAATGAAACAAAGTAATTACATGTAATTACATCAAACAAAAAACATATATAAATTGTGTTGGTACGTCTTGGGCTCATTGGTTGTCTAAAGCTTGGAATGGCAATGACATGTTGCATCAGGATGAAATCGTGCAGTGAGAAACTTGAAACTATTGGGAACTTTGAGAATGGCCAACAACAATCGCCATAATCAAACATGATCAAATGGTCTTCGATGGTCTTCAATTCGCTCCTGTTTCAGATTCACGTCACCAACCGCCATGCTGCTTCAAGGTCGCACGGGCAGGGTTCACCGCTGCAGGAGTTCCAAAAATAAATCCCAAAACAAAGCCCTGAAAAAGCGCAAGCTGGTGCCCACATGGACTTTCGGAGCATACTCTACTCAGGGCCTAACGTGCTTCTACATCTTCTACTAAGTCTAGAACTGCTGGGCATTGTCTGTCAATCTGCCGCTGGGTTCGAGAGAGATGGCTTGTGATTCTATACTGATTGCCCAAGCAGGAAAGTACCAGTACAGCATGGCCATGCATGGCCACAATCTTGAAGCAAGGAGGTCACACACCTGCAAGGCCAAAGACTTTTTCACTTAGCAAGTGGCCTGTGTGTTTGATGATTTTGATGTGCCTACAGGACACTACGCATCATGTGGACTAGTGGAAGCCGGATTTTGAACTTCGCCTTGCTGCATCTCTCCGGCAAGTGCAGTCACTCGAATACCAAATGATCCGATCTTGGCATTGATCATCCAGACCCAAACATTATGCCAGTTTACGCCTTCCAAACGAGCTGCATCGCGCAGTCTCCAAGTGGCCTCAAAGCTACAGAGAGGATGAATGTGTGGAAATCTGCAGCCTGTAGCAGAGCCATAGCAAAGCTCTTGTCAATCTCGTCTTACCTCTTCACTTCTCCTTCAAATAATGAAAAAGCGGCGGAAAAAAAGTGTCGTTGCTGGAAGCGTTTTGGGGTTTGCTCCCTTGCTCTGAAGGGCTTCAGACATCTTCAGACCATCCGCTCCAAACCACTGGCTGGACCGCCGTCGCAGTGATGTCGCAGCGATCCAGTACGACGAGTACAGTACTGCGACGTTACTACGAGTTGATGCTGAGATATATCTGGCGCTGGTGATACGACGTGCAGGGCATTGCTCTTTGCATCTCTTTGCGTCACAAAGCCTTGATCTTTCCAAAGAGTTCGAGGCCCCTGGAGATGGAACCTCGGCGCCTTGCTGCTGCACCCAGCAAGACGATGGATAGCAGCACCTGTGAAGAACGAACAAATCACTCACCAAGATCGCCATCACCAAGCATCACCAAGCACTGAATGTGCAACGAACTCGTGAACTAAAAAATACCACAAAGAACTCGGACATACCACAAATCTGTAAATCTAACCAATCCCCGCCACACTTTGCCCAAGCCTTTGCAAATCCAAAGATTGCAGCCAACAAGGCCCAAAGCCAGTGAGGAGATCCCTGACGCAAAGTCCATGGGACAAGTGATAGGCAAGAACATGCAAGAACTATCCAGAAAAAGCCTAGCGAATCCTAGCGACCTAGCTGGGATGCATAAAGAACTGACAAAGAAACAGCCCGAATGAACAACGATGATATACGATGATATACGGTGATCAAACATTGGTATTGGCTCAAGATTCTTATCATATCTTATCATCTCGTTGGGGCATGTTGGGGCATGTTAGAGCACCCTGCAAAAGCAATGAACCGAAAACACATGCCACAGATCCACCAGCTGCAGTGCGGTGTAGTGCAGCCTGAATTGGCAAATGCAGAATGACAAGAGTGGAGAGGGGCAGCCCACTGAAGCCAATGCGTCGTGCCAGAACATGGCTGAAGGACTGGATGCCTTGGTGTTGCAAGGCTGGCGGCGTGGGAATCGAGCAAAATTGCACACGTATAAAAATTATATATTACTGTACAGATTGTTGCACTTATTTATTTGTTTACTGATTTATTTGTTTATTTATTTATGATTATATATGTGTACGTAGCTGGGTTCATCTCAGTTTTGGTATGTCTTCGTGCACCGCGTTATCTATAGCTATGCTCAGGGACCTCGAAACGGCATGCATGGTGCAGAATCCTCGCCACGAGAGCCGGTCGGCCGCATGCGACAAACAAGGATATCTGCAATGAGAACCTTTGGCGAGGATTCAGAGGACGAGATGTCACCAGAACCGGTCATGCTATGTCATGCTATGTTGCTGAGCCACCAGAATATGCACCCCTTTCCCCACCATGGTGTCGAAGTCTGATCATGTTGGGTAGGTCTTGGGTACTGTATAGCAAGATATAGCAAGTGCAATTGTTTTGAAAAATATGTGCGGGTCTTGTGGATTGTGAAGCTTGGATGAACGGCCAGAGGTATACAGAGGGGTATACAGAGGTATGCTGGTGAAACTTAGAAGGAAGCTGAGTTTCGATATATCTGTCTGCGCCTGCTGGTAGCTCTCTAAGACGGCCACAGGAAGCTCACTGAACTTCATGATCCTTAGCTTTGTGAATATGGTTTTCCGTCCTTTCCTTGCAGCGCCAGCTTTCTTTTTCTGCCTTCAACTTTTCTCGCTGCTGTTCTCTTTGTATCACCGGCTCTGCTCAATGCATACCTCCAAGATCCGCCAAGTCTCAAGCAAAACTTCACCCAATCAGTTCCAAATTCAATGCCAACCTTAGGAAAGGCTACACACTCCAGGCGCTCAATTCGATGCGCATGCATCTCTATGGCACATGAGGTCCTAACTTCTAACTGATACTAACCGTCCTAACCACCTGAATCTATGGAGTGTTTTTTCATCAAATGTCCACCCACATCCACCCATCATATTATCAATCTTAAGCCAGGATACTAATAAAAGCAACCAGGAGGTAATCTGCATTCCAGAGGAGAGGCCCCTTCGCTCAGAAGCCGCCAATCTTAGCAAAACGAAAATGATATCCTTGGAGCAGGGCATTGAGTTGAGGAAGAGTCGAAGGTCCTAGGTCTAGAGACATAGTATCCACAAATCGGGATGGCTGGGGCGGTAGTTGCTGAATGAAATTCTAAATAATTACACGGTAGAAATGCATCGCCAGGCATGGTGGCAGCACCATCGAAATTACAAGTATATAAGCAATCTCGGAAACTCAAGGTTCACAAATTCACAAATGGTTCACAAGAAAGACATCAACAAATTCCGAAAACCAATGTCCGTCCCTTACATGTTTCACATGTTTCCTGTTGCCGGAGTTTTTGCGGTGGCTCACGTGACCATGCACTGCATCAGCTACAGGCCACATCCCAATCTCATGTCCCTGCCGAAGCTCAAGGGCCAAGTAGAAGCGCTCAACGATGTCGGACGTGAGAATTGGGAATAAAGACTTCACCTGCGCAGAGGAGAACAATGCTCTGGATAGATACGCCAAATACGCCCTTTTCCAGTAATGGCCAGAAGGATTCTGGATATTCCTGAAATTTCCTGAATGCCTCTGAATGCCACACTCTTTGCGATAGTTTCATGGTTCTACAAGCTCTATACGTATTGTAGTGTTTCTGACTGTCTCTGACGATGCTGCAGAGCACTCTCGCGCGGTCAGCTTGACTTGAATTATGGAGGCTCTGGAGCCTCATATCGCTTGAAGACCGTGGATTTGATCTCCCCGAAGTTGTTGGTAACAATGATGAGGAAAACCGCGCTCCTGTCTCGTTCTTGTCTGCCGATTGATGTGTAACTGTGTAACAATGCTCGCTCTTTAAGTTCTTTAGGGTTCAAGTCCCAAGTGGGACCTATGGGCATCTCAACAACTGGTCTACGTCCGCAAAATTGCAAACCCGATTTCGATCCTCTTAAATGGAGTTGGAGTTGAAGTCTTGCATTCCGTGGGCAGGAACAGAGGCATCAATAATATTCTTGCAAACGTATGTCTGGTGCTAGGAATTGAGTGAGCATGATTGAGTGCTTCAAGCGTTCTCGAGCCTACTGATCATGCGCTTTGGCTTCCCCAAAAAGGCCTTCTTTTAGACCATGTCTGCTAAGTCAAGTTCTTCGTTTCGTGGTTGATCATATCCTATTTGTCGGACTTGTTTGCATCCAGTTGACTTGTCTTTGGCTTACGGGTGAGTTCTGACGCATGCAAATATATAGTCTGCAAGCAGTCTTTGGCGCAGCCTCAATTGCAAAAGCTTAATGCGGCAAAGTATCGAAGAAGTGTTGATGGCGACTGTCAAAAGCAATACGCGGAGCATATGCATGGAAGAGTGAACAAAACAATATGCCAATGCCTCAGGTACGCACCGCACCTTCTGCCGATAATCGCAGAACACCAAAAAATGTAGAATGACTATGAATCAGTATGAATCAGTATGAATCAGTATGAATCAGTATGAATCAGTATGAATTATATGAGAATCAGTATGAATTAGATTGGCACTTTGCCATACTTTGCCTCAGATCCGATCGGCCTTGGCCAAGGTGCCAAAAGGTACTTGGGCAAAAGCTCCACAGGTCCTTGCCGGCAAGATGCAGCCAACAAATCAAACAGGTCAACCCCCACGGAACGCAGCCAGCGCTCAAAGAGTTCCAGCATGTTGAAGAAAACGTAGAGTTTCAGAAAGGACTCACCTGAGCCACAGGAGTGCATGAGCGGACGTCTGGTGAGGTGCAATGTGGAAGGAATATGAGGGAATCATATTAGAACATATATTATTTGATATTATTTGAATATTTGCTATAATTTTGCTATATTATCTATATTTAATTGTATTTATATGTGTCTATACTATATACTATCTATGAATTATAACTGTACAACCATCCTATTATTATAGTACATGTTACGATATCACAGGTAGGTGTATAGTTTGTGTCTTTTTATGTCTGTCAAATTGATGTCCGAATATTCCAACCATTGAGGCCCGTCTCTTGTCTCGTAGCTGTCCCTCGCAGACTTTCAGTTATTGTTGCGAAAAAGAAGCTGGAATCGGAAATCTTCAAGACATTCTGAACCAAATCGTGCTAGACCATGCTAGACCTACATACTTCAAAATAATGTCCGCATGCATAATCTGCTGCAACTTAGATTCTTGATCCACATTAGTTCTCAGTGGCTACCTTAGCAAATGTATTCCCTCATATTCCTCCAATCAGCTGAAAGCATCTGAAAGTGTCACAAAGTGCAAGCAGAGTCTCCACGAAGATAGTGATACACCCAAGAGTTGCTGAAGAAGACCGATTGGAGAAAGACATTCGCGATTAGGAGGCTTAGCCGAATGACATCGCACTTTTGGGTAACAGATATGGGACTTACCATCTTTCCAAAGATGGCGTGAGCAGCAGCTCGTGGGAGAGCAAAAAGGACCTGAAGAGGGGTAAAGCTGAGCTCATGCAGAAGGATGTCAAGGCAAAGCAGAAAGCCAAACGCCAAGATCTTCTCAAGTCGAAGTGGCACCCTTGCGACTTCCAACAAATGACTGCGAGGCACTCTGGGCAGCTGTGATTCGTCTGGCCTACTGGCAGTTTCATCTGAGATCCAAGTCCAGAATCCCATAACGGGACTTTGCGTGCCACGTCCCCACAATTCAATAGCTCTCCAAACAGATTCTTTGTTCTTTCCATGCCTGTGATCATGATCGTCCACCAACTTTCCCACTCTTGGAGGAGTGGACCCCCGCTCTGGTTCACTGAAATATGCTCCGTCACTGCCGTTCGGGGAGGCCTGACTGGCTGCATGCTGTGCTCGCAATTGCAAGCCTTCAATCTCGCCATGTGCACCCAAATAGTGCCCAGCACGAAAGGCTTGGTAGTCATGGCGGTAGGCCTCCAATTCGCTCGGCTCCAAGTCTTTGGGTAAGAACTTCAGCGGTGGGCCCAGAGCTGCCATCACCTAGCACAGCCGTTTCCTGGAGGCATATGTCGCACGTGGCTTAGTATACCAAAAGAGGCAGAACATGGCAGAACTCTATAGAACTCTGATATACTGGGAGCCATCTGCAAAAAACATCAAGAAACTGCAATATGGTGCTACTGAAGCTTGGGTTCCAAATGGTTCCAATATGTTCCAATACCTGCAACATGTTGCGATCTTAAGAGGCACAACAAGAAAGTCCAGAGCTATCTGTGCTGACTCTGAGCATGCCAGGTCGACGCGTTGTTGTCCAAGGACCTGTAGTGATAGTGAAAAGGCATCAAAAGATTGAACTGGATTCACACGGATGAAATACATGAAATCTGTTGAGATTTCATGAAATGAATGTAAATGATGTAAATTCAATGTAGATTAATCACATTTAATCACAATGAATCATGAATCATGCTCCAATCATGTTCCGATCCATTGAGTCGATTCAACTCGTGACAGATTTAAGCGGCGTGCCTCTGTAGCAGCCTGGACTTGATTCCGCTGCGAGTTGAGCTCTTGACGAACCTCCGCCACATATATCGACATATTCCCACTATGATTGCACCCAACATCACCCAACATTACTCAACTACTTCCTCACATTCCCGTCCGGAAATGCTGAAACCCTTTGAGCGGCGGGAGTGCCCGGGTTGGTTGAGCCACAACAATATATTATTTGTTTGCACATATATATGGCGGTTCATCTAAATTCCTTTATCTGCAAACGGCCATTCTTCGCGAATACAAAACTTTCGCGGGGTCTCATGTTGGAACCCTGATGCCTTGGCAATTAAAACACATTAAAACCCTTACATGGACCTTTAGATCGACTCCCATATATTTATTTATTTGCATATATATAACATTATATAAGGAGTGGACAAGGAAAAAAGTAAAGAATATTAAAGAATCATTGGAGAAGACAGCAAGTGGACATAGTGGACATAGTGGACATAGTGGACTCCCTGGACCGAAATCCACACCTCCATGTGCCGCTGCATCTCTTCCGCCATCTGGCGGGACCTGTGGCGAACATGCGAGCTCAGAATGCCCTTGGAAGCCTATGACCCGGCAAGTTAAACATAGTCGATGTGAAATGCATGGAGACACCCTCGGAATACCTGCAATACTTGCCATACTTGCCAAAAAAATAAGGCTGGATGAGCATGGATGATCTGATCATCTTTGATAGTACTGATACATACTGATACTATATTGATTACATGATATGACATCTCTCTTTTTCAGCGAAGGCATGCCCTGCAATTGAGGGACTGCTGAGGCTCAAGCTTACAGCACATAGTTGACTCATCAAGATCTGCACTCCAGTCGCCGTTGGCTCTTGCCTGTGCTCTCTTGGCTGAGAAACGACCCACCAAGATGCAAGCTATGCCTACACTTTTATTGCGGTTGTACCTGTATCATCCTGTATCTGTATATTGTATATCAATACCCTTACTAACTTCTCTGCCCTGCGGTCATGTCCTGCATGATGTGCCGTTGCTAGCCTCAAGTACGGCTCGAGATCTAGACACGCTTTGTTGCATATCCTCCATCCTCAGGGCCAAAGAGTTGACAGGAACAATGCGACAATAAATCGCGATAACATGGCAATGACATTTCATAAAAAGTCACCTCATCCCTTGACCAAAGTGATTTACTGGGGCCACCCTGACCTGCCCCAAGCGAAACACAAAACCTTCCCCTCAGCCCTCGGCTGTCCCCATGTCTTCTCTAGAGTTGTCTTCAACGCTTTGGTCCTCACAACCCCGAAAGGATGCCGCCAAAATCCGCCAAACCAGCGGCGAGAATGAAGGACAATTTGAAAATGAGGGAAAGATTGCAGCTTGCAAAGCGAGAGACATGGCTGCAGGGTTTTGTTGTGAAATATTGCCAAGTAGAATCGGAAAGCATGTCTAAATTCAGATGGCTTTACAATGCTTTACATACAGGAGTCCAGTAGTCCGATTTGGCGTCAATGTCTTTTCTGCGGTTTCCAAGTCTGGGTCACACACACACAGTGTCACCGTTTCAAAGGAACCTAGCGTGAGACATGACTGAGGAGTAGACCTTTGTTCCTGCGAAACCTGGAGCAATGACATGTCATCCAAATCCAGGGACTCTAGCGGCCTGCCTGCTGCTTGCTGCCTGCTTCCACATTTTGCTTCCACATTTCTCACATCAGATCACATTCACATGACATCACTCGACCCTGTCAACAGTCGCTCGACTCGTGTCAGGGCACTGCCACGCTACGGAAGCTTTATGGTCTATCCATCCATCTGCCTGCCTGTCTGTCTGCCTATCACTATCTACCTATCCACCTGTCCATCTGTCCATCAATCCATCTATCCATCTAATATCTAATATCATCAGTATATCATCTTATATCTATAGACATGCTGCTTTGAGAAGAGGAAGTTGCTAAGGTCTACACGACCTTCGAGTGCAGCTCATACTCCTCGTCCGTGAGCAGGACAAGGAACAAAGATGAACAAACCGTTTGCAGACGTTCTGGTTTGCAGCCACATCACCACAAGAGACAGTGCATAATGTGCTTACTGCTTGTCCAGCAACTGGGCAGATTCTAGGTGTTCCAGTCGGTTCAAGGCTCCTCCTGCTTACAGGCTTCCACGTGCCGTCGCCTTGCCTTCCTGAGGTAGCTCATGCAGAATCAAAATTAAACGTCCTGGAGTTGCTCTGGAAGTGATGTGGAGTGAAGAAACTTTCGAATGAAGTTTGCTTCTTCCACTGTATGTTAATATACGTATTACATTATATAATTATATTACACAGGTGCATGCATATGCATGCATATGCTACATGTGTGTGTGTGTTGGCGTGTGTGGGTGTGATTGTGCATGTGTGGGTGTGATTGTGTGTGCGTGCGCACTGGCAGTTCTCTCCTTGCAACAATGACCACATGTGACTAGTGAAGGGTAGGCTATGGTCCCGGCCATGCTGATTTGGCTTCCTGCAACATGTATAAAGATGGTGAGTGTCGGCCGAGTTGTTAGCAGTTTGCTCACATATATTTCGCCGGAATCACAACACCAGCTGAAATAGAAGCCCGCAGTCTTGACGGCACTAACAAAGGGTATACTGGTTCGGTGAATCGAGATTCTAAAAAGCAAACTCAAAACTGCGCATAGCTTTCGAAACACGCCTCGACTTGACGCTGGAGTCCTTGATCCAAAAGGTCATACCTCAGCAGTGGCATGGACGTTGGCTGCGTTGGCTGCGGTGTTTTCCCCACTGATGTAGACTCAGTCATGCTCGCTGATGCTGGGAAGGTTGGGATCCCCCACTGCCGAGCATGAAGCTTTTGCAGCACGCGGATCTCCTCCTCCAGTGCCTCTACCTCCACTTGAAGCAAGGCCACCATTGCATTGAAATGAATGACAAAGAAAAACAACTGACATCACACATTTAAAAATTGAAGGAAGGAGAAGAACAGAAGATTTGTCATGCACAAAGTGCCCACGTGTTCGATGCTAATTCTGTGGTCTGGATGCAAAGGGGACGAGTGAACATGACATCATACAATTGCATTTGCTGATTTAGAGTTCTGTCGAACCAGAACCTGGCCATCCTGGCCTTTTTCTTTGCCTGTGTTCCAGCCGTCTTGCTGGCTTCAATTAGAAGCTGCACTGGGAACACAGGTAAAACAAAAAACATGCCAGTGGGCTTTGCCAAAGGCAAAAAAAACAAAGACACTATACAAAGATCAGGGACAACGATCCATGATCAGGCAGGGCCGTCCTCTACACGGTCTTCACCAAAGCCATCAGCAGCGACACAGCCGTCCTGCTGCTGTTCCAAACACGTGGGTTCAGCCGTACTTTGCAGGCAAGGCTGGGAAGGAGCACGGATATCCTCAAGACAAGCAGCTCATCATTCTTGTCGAGCAGCATTGTTGACATGTGGACTTAGACATGGTCTGGGTGTCGGGCAGAGGTCTTCGAATTTCTCTGATTCAGATTTTCTTTCAAAGAACTCTTTGTCGGTGGCGCTGCTAGTGCCAGCGAGCGCGACTCCTGAGTTCTCCCAGTGCTCATGTTCATGTCAGTAACCTTACCATATTTTACCTACTGTGTAGTACAGTCCTCAAGATGCTGCTTGTCGTGTGTGAAGCTAATGATGCTAATGAGGCCGGTGATATCCGGTGATTCGAGCGAGCGGCCGCAGATTGGTCCTTCTTTGACTCAAGCTCTTGGGGGATCACGGTGTATGGGAAATTTCGGCCATCTCCACTTGGTGGACAGGCCGGAAGAAGCCTCAGCCGCAAAACGTCAGCCAAAGGCCGTCGGCAATTTCAATCAAAAATATAGAGTACATTGAGGTACGAGTACATTGCCAAGAGGCCAGAATAGAGGAATTCTACCCAAGGAAGCTTGGAGATTGCCAAGGACGCCTTGATCAAAACTGATCTTCTTTTCACTTTTCTCGTGCCTGGTATGACAATGACCGGGAGTCCAAACAGCTCCCAGTGTTCAAGGGGGCAACGTTGCAGCAAATTTTGGACAAGAAACACCTCTAAGATCCTCTAAGCCTCTGAGGGTGAACCAAGACATATTCAATGATTCTTTCTGATTGGAAGAAACATGTACCGAATGCGGTACTTACTACGCTGCATTTTCTTGACAGTTTTATTTACATGTACGACATGCAACTACCTGGTTCAACCGTGGCGGTCAAGAATTGTGGCCTGGTCAAGAACTCGATCGTCGTCATTCCCTTACTGCTCAAGAAGAGGTGAAAGCCTGAAAAGGCCACCATCGTACCTCCCAAGGCTATGACTAAAATCTCGGTGCAAACCAGCCATAGCTTGGTGCAGAAGGTGATCTCAGTCTGGAAGGCCTGCGCGATCGCTGCTGACACATCGCAACGCTCTTTGAAGCTACTCAGCAAGCTACCAAGCATCTCCCAAGCATCTCCCACGCAACTCCCATGCATCTCCGGCTGAGGCCCCGGCCTTGATGGAGAAAAGCAGAAGAGTCACCGCTTTGAATAGGAGGGCCACTGCGGAGTAGGTAATAAACATCACGAAGTACTTGTAATTTCCAAAACCTGAAACAACCGCCGATGACCAAGCACACAGAGGCACACTCTGTTTCGCTGTTGGACATGGGAAACCCGCAAAAATGCGCAAAAATGAACAACCCACATACCCACATGCCACTAATCTTCTTAATTACTACAAATCCAACGACATTCCGGGCCAAGTCGCCAATGCATTGCCGCAACCATGGGCAATGGTGATCCATCCGAAGAACGCAGGCCCCACATTTAGCGCAGTGACGACACCGTGGTGGCTTCCTGAGATAGGTTAAAAAGGATGGCAACAAACAAATCCGATGAACATCGATGAACTAACTATATATAATAGTTACAATAGATTAATAGATGCAACAAATGTGAAAACTAAATGCACTACTCCACCTTCTTTCGGGGTTGTGAGATGTTGTTAGGCTGGTTGCGCTGATTCTCAAGATTGCGCACCGTCCAAAAGAAGTGGAAGAAAAAAATAAGTGCAAGCTCTGTAGTTTGTAGCAATTAATCAATACTCGCTGATGACAAGTGCGGCAAAGTTTCTGAGATTGGCAGAAAATGCAAAAAAGCCAGTTCTGGCCATTCTGGGCTGGTTGCTCATCACTGCCCTGGAAGTCTTTGGGCTGCCCCGGCCTGCCCGGAAGGAGACTTGGCTACAGCTACAGCACCACATACCTATATATACGTATATATACACATGCAAATATGATGTATGCATAATATATCTATATATATAGACATATAGACATATACATATACACAGAATTATATATTATATAATAATAATATATATATATATAATTTGGATATGTGTGTGTGTGTCTGTGTGTGTTTGTATGTATATAATATACACGTATGTATATTATTATGTCATGCATGTGACGAGAGAAGATTCTCAATGTCTTCGGGTAAAACTTGCTAAAACATAGAACCACAACTGTGCTGCACACTGGCCTTGTGCACAGGACACGAATGAGGGAACTCAGCCATAGTGCCACTATCACGTAGTAAATCACTTGCAAGCTTAGTGGCAGGTCTTGCTGAACAGATGCATCCACACTGCCAACAATATGTGTCAGATTGTAGAGCGTCACAATCCACCTTAAGCAGAAGCACCCGCCAAAACAAGGTGGCCTATTCAAGTCCAATCTTCTAGGAGAAACATGGAGAAACATGGAGAAACTAGTGAGTGAATCGCAGCATATAAGCAACGCATATAAGCAACGCATTATAAGCAACACATATCAACACATTGACATGCAGTTTCATCTGCTCCAATCTGCTCCAATCTGCTCCAATCTGCTCCAATCTGCTTTGCCTCCACGCCACAAGATGGTTGATTGCAAGTATGCCACCGGTGCCCAAGAGACGATACCTGCCTCAGCCAGGGGCTGCAAGCCCCAAGTTCCAACAGTATCGACTCCTCCTGCAGAGAAAATTGCCAAGTGGCCCTGACCATGGTGACCATAGGAATAGGATAGGCATACGTATGCTCTGTGGAGTTTGAAACTCGGTGGGGCTTGCATGTACTTGGCTTCGAGCATCTTCGGGCTTCAAAAATGGCAAACAAATCCTAAAGGTACTTCGTGAATTAAGCTAGCTGTAGCTTGGACAGGGGGAAAGCATCAGGTCCTACCCAAAGGGCAAGCAATACAAATGCGACCAAGAAGAGTGCCACATTCCTGGGACACGAAGCCACTCTCACATTCAAGCTGCACACACATACACTACCCACACCCACACACAAAAAACAAAAAACATCAAAAAACTGTAGGTTTGCACAATTTTGCACACATGCTCGCCACACTCTGTCAAAGAAATGTCAGGTCAAAACGTAGACTGTAAGAGCTGGGCGTCTCAAAATAGTCAAGCATAGGTTCTGGCAATTCACCATGCCGCCACTGTAGCAATGAAACCGATACTGCAGCAGGGAGCATGCCGCCCAAAATGGTGTACCAGATTGCCTTCGGAGCGCACGAAGAAAAGCTACACAATTTCAATGCTAATAAATTCATGGAAAAACAAACTGTATAATTAATGACGTTCACAGAGGGTCCATGCAAACGTTTGCACCTGCATGAAGGGTTTTCGCGACTTGGGAATGGTTGGCACTGCAAGGACGAAGGAGAGCAGCACGCACATCAGCAGGCTGGAAATGTGTGATGCCTTGGTGCAATCCGCCAAATAGCACCATCATACACTGTCCAACGGATCTTGACTTCTCTGTCAAACCCGACAGGACCTCCTCATTATTCATATGTCATGTGGGCCGAAAGTGGGCTGCCTTGGGTATGAGTCTAAATGAGCTAAGCTAAGCCAGTCGTGATGGCTTGTTGAGATTGTTCTTGCAAGCCCAGTGCATGGCAGGATAAGGCTTCCTGGAGACAAGCCACTGAAGCCAACAGGCTTGAGCCAGGATAGCACCAACAGAAGTACACATTGGCAGCAGACAATGCCCAAAACACCAGGACAAGCACCACCGGCTTCCATGGTTGCCCTTGCTGCTCCTCCATGGCTGCAAGATGCCGGTTTGGTTGGAAGATGTTGGAAGTTTGGTAGCCTGATGACTGACGTCATTATTTTCTTTGTTTCTGGAAGGATCCCACCCCCTGATCTGCAGAAGTTCAATTGATTCAACTGTTTTGAAAAGGGGTTCATTCATGTTCGGTCTGCCTTAAGAAAATTCACGCCTTCATGCTTGGACCATCTTGAACCAAGCAACTGGCCAGAGAGATGCTGTTTCTTTCATTGCATGACTAGCCGTGGACCATGTTTGCACATACTCTCCAACGCACTCGGTGTATACTCCAAGCCACTTGCCGAAAGAATGATGAGAACTGCTCCAGTATTATGCACACTGCAAGAAGCTTCGAAACCATCAATATCTTATCTTCAAAAAACCAGCGCCATTTTTGAAGCGCACATCTTCTCAATCACCGTCTGTTTAGCTCATTTTGGCTTGAAAGCCCCGCCGCGCTATGGCCGTAATGGCACATCTGGACGAAGGCAGGCCGAACTCTAGTTTCATCGGATTTCATCGTGTAACAATCGATTTCAGCTCAACATCGAAATAAAGCCTTGGATGCCAAATGAATGCGATAGATTCTTGTCCATTGGAAATGCTTGGAATGAATTTTGAATGGATTGGAATGGGCATTTCAACAATAAATAATCTAGACATTAAGGCCATTGCAGGAAGAACGTACCTTCATGATCCTTCATGAAGTATCAATGCCGGGCAGCGTTGAACCAGGCGGGATAGGCCCGATGCCACGGTTCCCGTAGCCAAGATTTGAAGGGACGATGATCTGGCGTCTTTCACCGACCTCACGTCTTCGTGGTATGGTACGATGGTAAAAGTATGCTTGGCAAGCGTAAGAATCGTAAGACAGGAATTGGGGCTCTGCATGGGTTGGCAATTGCAATATCTTGTAATATACTGAGACTTGCTGGGACAAAGCGGGTTCGAGGCCTTCATGCTGAGAAGTGATTCATCCCAGCCCTTGATGACCTTTCCGATTCCGACCTTGCTTCAGTCATCACAGCACAATCAGCAATGTTTTAAAAAAGAAACACATTCGGTCCATATGCCACACACCACTGGCTTTGTCAAACGGCATCAGCTTCAGCTTTCCATAATTTTCCTTGCCTGAAACTCCAAGGGCTGTCGCCGATCCCTTGAGGAGTCAAATTTTCTGTCCGACTCGAAGTCATCTAGCCAACCTGCAGGCGAAGCATGGCGAAGCCAGTGGAACGAATTCTCACAACGAAAACGTTTTGTCTTGAAATGTCTTGAAACAACATGCAATGAACATCAAAGATTATCAACGTGTCAAGAGACCGACAGCCTTTGCCATCTTTTGCCGGGGCCTGTGTAGTCAGCTTTGATTCGCTGGCCAGTTGTTGGGATTGGTCCAGTTCCTTCCTGAATCACTTTGTACTGCAAGCCCGAGCTAGTCTCTGTGAAGCCTTCCTGAGATGTGCGGTGGCTTCGTGAAAAGGATCATCTGCAACAAGGGCCCAAGGGCGTTGTGGTCTGAAGGTCTTCAAAAAGATTCCAAAATAAAGCCAGCCTCCTTCTGAAATTACGGAAATCATACTATATATATATTACTATGATTATATATCTATGATTTGATATGCCTGAATTGCTTTGACGCAGCATCAAAGGCAAGCATCTTCAAAGACTTTTTCGATTTTTTCGTAACAAGAAAGTCGGTTCAAAATTGTTGGAACCATGAAATATAGTTCCCGTACATTTAGCACACACATGCATGTGCCATGAACGACCAGCTCAGAACCAGCCGCACTTGCCAAGGCACCCGTGCCAGTGCAGCCTGTGGTGCTAATACTGCCGCGGCCACCAGGAGTTGCTGCCGACGTGGGACAGAAAGGAAGCCCTGCACGTCAGCAGCTCTGCCAATGAGCAGAGCTCCTGCCAGTCAAAAACGAAAGTCTGAGAAAGTGTCAGAGCCTCATCCAGGTCTCAACCGTATGGTTTCAGAGGTTTCAAGTTAGAGCAGCCCTTCCAAGACATGTTACCATGGTTTCGCCTCTCATGATTGACAGAACATAAAGTCACTTGGTAAGTACTCATGGGGTAGCTGCCATAGTACTTTTTCAAGCGGATTGCCAGGAGTTCTTCATGTTCCTGCAGAAGTAGGCCTTGCATGTGATCCCAAGTGCTGTCCGGTCCTGCCAGCAAAAAGACCACGCCACCCCAGCGCAGTGTTCGGGCCATGGCAGCAAAAGCCGTCTTGCTACAGCTGCTACAATCAGTTTTCCAAGTTGTCGAGATTTGTCGAGCCAGAATTCTCAGATTCCTTTCCAAGTCTTTCCACATTTTCTGGTCCCATTCTCCTTGGAGCAACTCATACAACAGCCCAAACGAATCCAAACAATGTGCAGGAGCTGGGGGCATAGGACGCATTCATTGGATTCATTGAGGCAGCACTTTCAGATTGAAGGATCGAGAGAATGAATGAAAGAAAGAAAGAAAGAAAGAAAGAAAGGAAGAAAGAAAGAAAGAAAGAAAGAGAGAGAGAGAGAGGACAAAATGGACAAAATGGACAAACCAATATAATCCAGTGTTGCAATGTGTTGCATGTATTGAATGTCACGTATTTGTTGTGTACAAAAGTGATCAAAGTACGTGATGCGTTGTGCGATATCTTTGGTGGAAGCATGATGAAGCGCGCCTCCTTGGCCTTGTCGGCAACGCGCTGCTGACAAAGGCTGATGAAGGCTTCCCTGGAATCGTCTGAAAATCAAAGCGCTGACAAGCAGTGGCAAGTATAGTGCCTTTTGATTTTTATGAATTATAACATATTGTTACCAATTATATATCACAAATAATATTTATGCGGCTCATTTGTGTTGCGCATTCTGCGGCATAGATTCCCTGTTTCTACAGTCTACTATTGAATATCCGCTTCACTACGGCCTCTTGAAAAAAACATTTGTTTTGTCAGTTTTGTCACTTCCTTTCTCTTTTTGACCAGGGCTGCAAAGCGCGCATCGCAACCCACATTGCAGGACCCAGCTCCAAATAAGGCTCTTGCACAGTTTGCCACTGCTGGGCAAAAGCAGGAATATGATCCTTCAGCACCCAGGTCATCAAAAGGAACCATGAATAGAAAACGGCGTGTTGTGACATTGTTGTGACACTTCGAGGCTCACGGTCCCACCCCAAACTGAATCGTATTGAATCGTCCTCTTTTCTATCTACAATTCTATACCATTCTATACCTCTAAGCGGTTTGGTCACGTTTCCATGCATAAAATTCACTACGAGCCGCACCCGGAGGCGTTCAAGCTGTCTGGCCAATACTGAGATCATCCTTGATCTGGCCTCAGGCTCCAAAAGCCAGAAGATGCCAGAAGGCAAATAGTTCAAAGCTCTTCAAAGATCTTCAAACTATTTGAAAGATTTCGAAAGAAAAGCAAAGAAAAGGGCCGCAAATTTCCGCATTTTCAGTCGAGTCAAGCTATGATGCGGCCATCCATCCTTTCCACACCCGTGTTGGCTGATCGATGTCTTTTCATTTCATTTTCTGCTCTGGACGTTGCAGTTAGTCCTCTGGTGGAGGCAGGCGGAACCAGAAAGCGCAGAAACTCATTGGAAAAAGTCATCGCTGATCAGCAAGCCGGCACAAGAGCCGATGGCGCTGCAGAAGTGCACTTCAGCAATTTCGCAATGCTCCATGACAGACAGCAGCAATGCTATCTTTGGCAGGATGTAACCTGGCGCTTCTCGCAAGTCTCCTGTAAACGCAAGGTAGTATGGAATACTGTGGATGCGTTGGCTGGGGGCTTTGCATGCTTAAGATTCCTGAGGACTCTAAAAGTTGTTTAATTCGTAATATGTCCACAGTACCATTGTGTTGCACTGTTTGGCATGGCGTCCTAAAAGGGCAATACCAAGCTCGCAAAATCTCTCCAGCATTCATTGAGTGTTTAACGTAGACGCGGATATGAACCAAACTATTTGCAGCGGACTGTTGAAATGACAGATGCACACAACAATCGAGCAGTAGGACAAAAGCCTCATTCGAATCAAGTGCACGACACCAAGCGCCAAAGGCACCAAAGAGGTTGAAATGACCAAAGAGATCCAAAGAGCCAAAAAATGGAGGCAATGGAGGCAAAGAAGCTGCAAGAGAAGCCCGGAAGCATGAACGCGGCTGCGTAAACCAAGAAAATGGATAAGAAATTCTGCCATATTTTGCCAATGTTCACCTGTCAGAATATGGCTGACATGCTCAACCCTTAGCCGCTTAGCCGCTTAGCCGTAGGTCCTTGGCAAAAGGCCTGTGTTGACAATTGCTCATCAGACTGGCCAATGAGGCTGTTCAGCACTGTGCAGATTTCGGTGGAGTTGAAGTGTCTCTTCCCCAATGCTTCGAAAGCTATGCAAAACCTCAAGCATCTCAAGCTCATCGGTCCAAAAGCTTGAAACACACTGAAACATCGTGAACCGTGAAACCATGATGTCTACGACGATGAATGTTTGTGTAGGGTGGAGAAACATGGAGAAACATGACAACCTTGCTGAATTGGTTTCGAAAAGCATTGAGTTGGGTCCGCCAATCGCAGTGACTTTGCTACCCTTCAGCCACTTGGGACCCTCATCAAGGCGAGACTTCAGTTGTGCGACCAACTTCTCCTTGGGATATGCGGGCAAGTCACGGGCAAATGCCTCAAACTGGAGACCACGAGAGGTTTCTGGATTCCCCGTTTGGTGTTCCATGGTCTCGCAGTCTCGCATGCCCGCCGTTGCACGCATGTCATATCTTGATCCGCTGCCAAGGAACGGCCTCGCCACTGGAGACTGGATTGGGCGTTGGTTTTGAGGAAAGACTCTGTCCTTGCACATCTTGCACCTCGCAAAAGTATGCAGAAGTGGCGTCTTGGCGTCTTCAAACTTCAAACCTGTCCCTCTTTCATCTCCGACTAATCCGGTTGCGAATTTATGGCGTCTATGCAACCTGGTCTGACCTGGGCCTGGCCCTAGGGCCCTTCAGCAAACAGAAGGGCATATCGGCATATCGGCATATTTCCAAGGGTGTAGAATAGTTTTGGGATGTTTTTTGCCTCAGCTTTTGGCTGTTTTTTTTGGGTTTTCTTTCCTGGTACCATTTGCTGTGTAATTATTTGCAACAGTTTGGAACTAGAACCTGTCAGTTTGCATGGTATTTGCTACATTTTGGCATGGTCACTTTGCATATTGCATGGTTTATTTGCTACATTTGGCCATGTTCACCTTCCATTTTGCATGGTATTTGCTACATTTTGGCACTTCAACCTCACATTTGCATGGTATTTGCTAGATTGTGGTGCTTCAAACGTTGATGTGGGTTTCTTGAGGGTTCTTTAGGCTTTCATTTAGGGTTTCATCTAAGGTTTCATTTAGAGTTTCATTTGCAGTTTCATTTAAGGTTTCATTTAAGTTCCATTTAGGTTTTTTTTTGGGGTTCAGGGTTTCATTTAGGGTTTCTTTAGGATTTCATTTACGTTTTCATTTCAGGTGTCATTTAGGGTTTCTTTAGGTTTAGGGTTTCTTTAGAATTTCATTTGGGATTTTTTTACGGTTTCATATGGTTTCATGTAGGGATTCTTATCGGGATTTCTTATCAGGATATCAGAAAGTTCAAATGGGTTTCTTTAGGGCTTCTTTAGGGTTTCATTTAGGGTTTCTTTGGTAGGGTTTCATTTATCGAACCCTTGATTGCGCATTCTTTATCAACAATCGTTCTCAATGTGATTTCCCTACTTTAAGTTGAAACAAATTCAAAAAATACAATTTGGTTGTTTCCAACAGCTGTAGGCTCAAGATAGCTCAATCGGCATTTATATGCATTTATGTGTTTCCGTATGTAACTGTTTGACCAATTAGTTTGTCGAAAAGGGCTCCTTCAACTTCAACTTACAAACATAAAATCCTGTGGACAGCTGGGGCAGCTGGAACAGGAAAGTGGGCACATGCTGGGGATGACAATCGATCTCAATCTCAACAATCGTTCTCAATGCCAAGAATCGTTCTCAAATGTTTTCAATCTAACAATCGTTCTCAATCCCAAGAATCGTTCTGAACCTACAGTAACAATCGTTCTCAATCCATACGAACGAGATAATACCGAAATTAGGCCCGAAACTGTTGCGACCAAAAAGGGATAAAGTAGGATTGCGATACAGAATGGGGAGGTTAGCTGTCTTAATGATAAAACGTGGTGCCTGTGCAAAATTGTCAATCCTACTATATCGAACCTACTTTATTCATTTTGGGATCTGAAACCTTTGGGAAAAATCCTGAATGAAAGCATATAATGAGTAATATTATGTTGTATTCAATATGGGTTCACAAGATGGATCAAAATTCACAAAACATCAATTAGATTCGAGGTTGTGCTCGATCCCAACAATCGTTCTCAATCCTAACCGGTCCTAACAATCGTTCTCAATCCCCACATTCGTTCTCAATCCCCACAATCGGTTTCAATCCCATGATTCTATGGTTGAACTACTTGGCCTGCAAAACAATCTCCAAGTTAATAAATTGTGAAGGTACATTTTTTGCTGGGTTTATCCACACAATCCATGAAAACGCGGAAACTATATGTTGATAGAATTGGGGTAAGGCATCTCTGACAGGAAACCCAGGTGAAAAAACGCTGCCTTCAGAGCAGCGCAGCTACTTTGGAGGGTTTGTCTGGGGTGCTGACATACACCTGCACATGGCTGTTAAGAAATGGATATAGTAGGATAGCTTTATTGAATGGGGAGGTTACAGCTCGAATTTAGGGTTTCTTTAGGGTTTCAATTTAGGGTTTCATTTAGGGTTTCTTTAGGGTGTCAATTTAGGGTTTCTTTAGGGTGTCAGTTAAGGTTTCATTTAGGTTTTTTTTCTCAGAGTGTCGTTTAGGGTTTCTTGGGGATGTCATTCAAGGTGTCATTTAAACGTTTCTTTAGGGTTTCATTTATGGTTTCAGGGTTAATTTATGGTGTCTTTAGGGTTCATTTAGGGTTTCATGTAGGGTTTCTTATCAGGATTTCATAGGATTTCTTTAAGGTTTCTTTGTGTTTCACCTAGGGTCTCTCTAGGGTTTCATTTAGGATACAAACAGGAAAGAATATAAAGAATGAAGCAAAAGAAAATGAAAAGCAAAGAGACAGTAAAGACAGGAAGCAAAGAAGCAGAGGAGCAGGAAGTAGAGCAGCAAAAACACATGACTGATGAAAAGAAAAAGTAAAATAGCATAATAATAGTAGAAAGGCACAGAAGCACGAAAGCAGAAGCAGGGAAAACAGAGAAGCAGAAAAGCAAAGAAGAGAAGCAGAAAAGCAGATAAGCAGGAAAAGCAAAGAAGCAATGAAGCAGAGAAGCAGGAAAAGCAAAGAAGCAATGAAAGCAGAGAAGCAGAAAAGCAGAGAAATCAGAGAAGCATGAAAAGCAAAAAGCAGAAAAGCTGTGAAGCAGGAAAAGCAGAAAGCAGAGAGGCAAAGAAGCAGAGAAGCAGGAAAGCAGAAAGGCAGAGAAGCAGAAGCAGGAAAGCAAAGAAGCAGAGAAGCAGAAAAGCAAAAAAGCAGAGAAGCAGAAAATCAGAGCAGGACCAGGAAAGCATAGAACCAGGAACCCCAAAAGAAATCCAAAGCCCGCCGGGAAAAAATAATAACAATAAATAGCCCTCCTATTTCAAAAAAGATTACTGAAGTGTTCATGGCACAAGAATGGAGGTAACCACGCCAGTGCCAAGGCCGCCCATATAGGCTTGAAGACCATCCCCATCTCTCATTGTAATCTGAAAGCTTGCACCTTTGCAGCTGGCAATGATTGGTGTTACATCCTTTGCAAAATGAGCAGGTGAGCTGCTGGCATGATCCGTGAAACCAAGTCTAAGAGCATTCCAAGGAACCACCAGAGTCCCAACAAATTACCGAATCCGGCACATCGGCTAGCGCAACTGCAGTGCTGTAGCCGATCTCTGCTTCCTGCTGTTGGGAAAGAACCTTGGAGAGAAGACTGAAACAAAAAACTGAATTCAACTTGGGCATTCTTCTTGCTCCACTTGGCACATCTTGGAACAGTGATCGTGGGATGCCCACGGCCCACTGACTCCCACCCTCTCTACTGCCAAAGTACTTGGACTGGCAACGACACCTCTTTCAAGACCTTCTCCAAGTAGTCTGCACCGTTCCCGGCCTTGAAAGCGTGCGCGGAGATTCTTGCAAGAACGGGATCGCTGCTGATTTCTTGGCACCATCCTTACCATTCCCTAACCTGCTACCCCCCCAATTTGTAGTGAGACTTACCAAGACGTGTATGGCACCGATCTATCCAGCGCCTGGCGGAACACCTCCGTAGCAATGGCACAGCGTGCCGCTTGCGGCACACCGTGCGCCTCACATTCCGCAATGAGGCTCCGGAGCACGGACAGGCCCTGCCGGGAGCAAAACGGAGAAAGCAGGGCAAAGCTGGAATACTTGGCATTACTTGGCTAATCACCGATTCCACTGGCAATGCTTGCTCTCTCTTGCTATTCTCTGGTGAGGTGAGGGTTTCCCTAAGCAGGCAGTCCTGCTACGCCGATACGATAGATCAATGACACATCCTCATGACCCTCATGGGAACTACACTATAACCTGGAGGAGCGGCACCTCCTCTCCCCCGCCTTGTCTTGGATAGCATCACTCAAGTTACCATCGCTGGATTGTCTCCAATCAATTGCAAAGGCTACGGGGATCTCCCTCGCAAAAAGCTCCTGCGCCAAAGCAGAAAGCCAGAACAAGTCAGCAGAGCAAAGCAATCCGCAGCAATCCCACACGGATCATCATGTGACCCTTCAATAAAGGATATTCAGGCGGGAGAAATCAGAAGAAACAAAGGAACAAAAGCTGCTGCATGCTGCTGCAGTCACTGCAGTCCTTCACAACGGTCGACCCTGCGATGTCTGCAATCATAAGTTTGGTGGCTGCGGAACCAATGTCAAACGCAGCTCGACGCCGCAGGTCCGTCATGGCAAGGGCGTCACAAAGGGTTGCGAAGGGAATGGGGTGTGAAGTAGGCTCAGAAAATCTCATAAAGTGCCAAATGCTGCGGTTCTGTGTCGTGTACAGTAGTGGTGTGTAGTGACGTGATGATGTGTGGTGGTCATGTCTTCCAAAATCATGCAAGGATGAGGTTGAGTGATGCTGGCAATGGGTTGCCTCACTCTGGTCTCCAACAATTCCCCAACAACTCACAAAGGCACTAGCATGCACTAGCCATCACTGACTGTGCCAAAGCATCTCACAGTCTACGCCTCTTTGTCCTCTTTGGAACTCCCATGCTAGGAATTCACCACTTTGCTGCTCTTGTTGCTATTGCATGTTTCTTTTCCTCTGCTGTCCGCTATGCAAAGCAGGAACCGAAAAGCTGTCAGAGGGTTTTTGGTGCAAAAAGTTGCAGGTGTCTTAAGAAGGAAAATCCAAATGCTTGCGCACTGTTTTGCCCCCTTCCGGTTTGGCATCGAAGAAAGGCATGGCAACCATGAACACTATTTGAAGTTCCTTGAGCCATCAATGAATCATCGCCGTGGATATTCATGGATACAGATATACTTAGTGACTTGGTGTCTGACCTCTCTTTCCGGCAAGCGTCTCGAAATCAGTTGATCACAGCGGATGTTGCCGACCACAGACCTGCCACGGCAGCTTGTCATTTCCTATGGCATCAGGTTGACCGCAGAAGCAGGTCACAAGATGGCACAAGCAACTTCTCAAATGCCTTGCCGGTGTGGACTGCACACTCCAATTGGCCCTTGGGCTCAGCCGTTCTGATTGCTTTAAGGGCAAGTCCTGTGCTTGTGACTTCAGAATTTTACAGTGATCAGTGATCAAGTTGTTCAATTCGGTTTAGGAAGCGGGCCGGCTTCGGACAGAGCGGGCCTTGAAGGGATCTTGCAGAAGAAAAGCCACTTCTGCTTGCAGCCCTTTCATTTCAAAATCACTGGAAGACAAGACCCAAGGAGCCAGAGCTAAGGCCAGCACGGAAGAGGGCCGACTACTTTGCGAGCCCTCAGACGATTTCATTGAATCCATGTGAGTAGAGAGAAACTGCCATCCTCTCTTCTTTTTCCAGGCTACTCTCTCCTTTTCCCTCTCCCTCCCTCCCTCCCTCCCTCCCTACCTCGCTGTCTCTCTCTCTCTCTCTCTATCGCCATCCCAAGGATCCAGCGGAGCTGAAGTTTCCAAGCTATTCGAATATATTCGAATACAAAATACATAGATATGATATACATTGTACAAGACGAAAATATATGTTCCAAATGTTCCAATCGGGGCTCTATTTTGCTTAGGCACAGCTGCATAGGACCTTTGCTCCGCAGATCTGGGCCGAATCCGGCCTCAGTGCCGGATGCGAAGCTCCGGCAGTTGAGCAGTTGCGCAAGCTATGAATCGAACTTGTCGAACCACGAAGGGAGCCTTCCCCAAACAAAAGTCTGCAAGAAACAGGAGAGAAAATCGAACATCATATACCATAATGTCCCAAAGAAGTTCCTCTTGAGCCCTTGCTTTGTCTGCTCGCAAGGCCCCCATGTCCGTGGATCACATCTGGTGGCATCTACCAACAAAGTATGGAATTTAAAAAAACACACCACAAATCTCTGCACATCCTCTCGTACGGCTCTGGCACCTGTGCTGCATTGTATCCTGCTATATCATGCTATATCCGATGATATCCGGCTATATCCTGCTACTGTTTCTTCAAATCTTAGGCTCTTCAACCTGCTGATACAAGGTGCCGTGCTGGACAAAGCTGCTGTTCTGGCCTTTGCCGGAGGCAAAGCGGGGGAACTCATGGAGCAGCAACAGTAGCAAATGTAGCAGGATGTAGCAGGAGTATTGCCGGAGTCATTGGGTAAGCGAAGTGAGATGACCAAATCCAGCCTGTATGTCATCGAAAGAACCTAGGTGCACTGATGCCACAGAAATCCACAGAATGTCATCGCAACTGGCGCAAAACTACGCTTTTGTTCGATTGAAATAATAATAGCCGCTACACTTCTGCCGGCCAGGAAGTTCAATCCAAAACAGTGATTGTTTGCATAATTCCCTGGAGCAGCATAGCACATAGAATCCTGTGAGCGCGGCTAGTGCTCTGCGATGCAGGCCTGACACAAGCACCCAACGGTAAATGTTCCACTAAGCGCGTTTGATGCGGCAATTTGATGCGTATTGTGGTAATGTTGGGTCCCGATTAGTGTGGGGATACTGTATTGTGTCAAGTTTTCCCAAAATAATTCTGACCCAGTGTAATTGTTGGGGTGGTACACTATTGTGTCAAGTTTTTTCAGCATGTTGTCAGTTTTCAGCATGTGTTCCAGTTGTTTTTTTTCAGCATTTTTAGGTTTTTTTCAGCATGTTGAGTTTTTTCATGTTTTCAGCATTTTTGAAATCAATTGATTACTGAATTAATTGACTAACATTTGTTTGTTGCGGTGGTCCTCTATTGTGTCCAGCTGTTGTCTGAAGAAACATTTTTTTAACTTCTGACCCATCAGCAAGATTGATCTTCAATACTATGTTTGTTGTGGTGGACCTCTATTGTGTCAAGTTTTTTGACGTGTTTTTTTCCAATTTCCTTGTCTCCTTTCATTTTCCTTTCCTTTAGTTTTTCTATCTTACTTTTTTATCTCCATTTTTTTGGATTTCTCAAAACGTCTAATGTCCTAAAATCCTTCCTTCTCTCCTTTCCTTTGCTAGAGTTTTTGTCTCTTACTTAGCTCAATTCTCCTGGCATCCTCTCCATGATTTCTATGGTGGTTCTATGGGACTTCTATAGATTCTCTATGGAACATCTATGTAATTTGTATGGTGTTTCTATGATATTTGATGGTGTTTCTAAAGGTGTGTCTATGCTAGTTGTATGGGATTCCTATGGGGGTTCAAAAGGATGTCTATGGGACTTCCTTTGGATTCCTATGGGATTTCTGTTGTATTTCTATGATATTTCTATGGAATTTCTTTGGGATGTCCATGAAATTTCTATGGGATTACTATGGGATTTCGAAAGGGATGTCGATGATATTTCTATGGGATTCCTATGGGGTTTCAAAAGGATACCTCTGGGATTTCCATTGGGTTCCTATAGAATTTCTATGATATTTCTATGGGACCTCTTTGGGATTTCCATGATCGAAGGAAGTTTAGAAGTCAAACTTCCGACAATATGGACAGATGAAAAGCATAGATGGGAAGAGGCAGAGAGAAGAGAAGAGTAGAAGAGAGAAGAGTAGAAGAGAGAAGATCAGAGAAGAGAAAGAGTCAGAAGAAAGAAGATCCAGGTGCGCGAAAAGGTAGGGAAGTCGCGAAACACTCTGTTTTTCCAATCATTGGTGGCTCCGCAGGGTCGAAAAGTAGGCTCGCTACAGCGGCGGGTGCGGAGCCATCTGGCCAAATGAGAGATGAAAAATTGCACGCCGTTGTGGCGCGAAGCACATTTCGAAGTCAAAATGTACAAAACACACCAGGTGCGGGCCACTTTTGGCAGTTGAGATGTCGAAAAAGTGCACGCCGTTGTGGCGCAAAGCACATTTCGAAGTCAACATGTACAAAACAAAACGCGACATGTTCGCGCCACTTTTGGAGGTTCAGATGTGCTTTCGCGTGGCAGGCGCAAGGGATTGTGGACCTTGTCGAAAGTGAGCAAAACGTGAGGGTTTCGTCGCATTTCCAAATACGATGGCATGCGTGGGACATTTCAAGAGGATCTGCAAAGATGCATTTTCCGTGGTAGGCGCAGTACAAAAGACATGTTCATGAGAGATGTTAGGAGGTCAGGGCGCTGATTTCCTGAGAGGGGTTGCATTTTGGAGCATCAGATCT
>Ga0126342_10001009_pt1 | contig 36672 bp, 36 predicted proteins | sample Cyp1metagenome_FD_92528 | JGI IMG/M metagenome (GOLD analysis project Ga0126342, IMG submission 92528) | Coral microbial communities from Lord Howe Island, Old Settlement Bay, Australia - Cyphastrea 1 metagenome | ecosystem: Host-associated > Invertebrates > Cnidaria > Coral ... | reverse complement strand
GACCTCAGCTTAGCAAAAGTGATGCTGCTGCGGCAGGGTCGACTCGTTGGTGACTTCAACGTGGTTCTGTGCAGACACAAGTCAAGCATAGTGAAGCAGATGGCGGGTTGAGGGGGGTCGTTGTGGGGGGGCTGAGCTATATGGTCACCCCCCCCCCTACGACCCCCCAATGTGTCATTTGTAGTGTTATTTATAGCATAAAATGCGTATTTTTAGTATTCCATTTTTTATATATATATATATATATGTGATTATATATATATTTATATATATGTGTGTGTCTCTGTATAAAATCACCTGTTTGGTGCTTCATTCCCATGCTCCCCAGCTGGGAAATCCCCAGCTCGTGGGAAATCTTCAGCTCGCAGGCGCTGAACGAGTTACGTTCGGAGGGGATTCCCTGCGTCTTCACCTTCGGTGGCGAAGTTCAGGAACCCCAAGCGCCACCGATGCCGCAGAGCCCTGGCCATGGCCCGGATGGCCTTCTGGGACGATCCCATGGTGGTTACCCAGTGATAAGTTGGAGGAATCTCCGTTAGATATGACATGATATAACGCCCATAAACCTCTATAAACCTGGATAATATTGGACTTATAAATCAACTTAAGGCTAAGTGTGGGGTACCACCCTGTGGGTGAATGGCTGAGGTCAGACAAGACCCTCAGCTGACAGGTGCGAAATGAAATACAAAAACAATGTGACCATGGGAACATAGGTGCCCCATTCTGGGTCATTGGCTCCAAGGAAGCTGGATCACTTTGCCAAGGAGTCCATCGTGATCCGGTGGCACTGTTGGGAGGGATATGATTGAGCACACTCTTGGGCAAGCCTACATGTTTTTGGGTTTGCTGAAGGTGATTTCCCAATATTTCCCGCAATGAAATCTCAAAAATTACTGATACAGCATGGATGTTTCTCAATCATGTTGCTATTTGAGGTTTTTTGTGGAGCACCTGAGTCAAATCCAGGTGATTGTTATCGGGGGTTGTCAGGGCTTTGACCTTGGACCTCCCAGTGATCTTTTGGAGTCGTCATGTTCCTTTCGCTTTTTCCCAGCACTTTAGCATATTCTGATATATTCTGGCAAGCACATTTGGATCCTTGACATTCAAAGCGCATGGCCTCAAATCAATGTATCCTGCTGGAGGTTTACAACCAAGTTCCCGAGGCCATCCTTTCACTGGCCCTGGGTTTCCGCAAGTTGGCCCCCTGGCACTGGAATCGCTTCATCGTGCCCTTGGAACGCGGCCCGCAGGGCATCCTGGCCGGGCACGCCGTGTTGGGCGTGCAGAAGCCCGGCGCCCCCGGGGTCATCACTCCCAAGGCGGTGCGGGAGGCGTTGAAACGTCGCAAGATCGAGGCCTTAACGGCCTTCAAACTGCCACAACTGGGAGGGCGGCAGGAACAAAGGAAGTTCCTGGAGATGAGGGATAAGCAACTGGGCTTGTTGCATTTGTTTGGCAGGTTTGGCTGTGTGGCTTGTATATTGTCACGTTTTTTTTAAATGTGTTTTTGGTGTGTGTGTGTGTGCGCATGTTTTTCCTATGAATGGAAGATAATGAAACCATGATGAACCTTGGAGTGTGGCGAATGTTCGTGGGATGGATTGGAAGCCAGATGAGGCAATGGCAAGCGTTTTGCCAACACCTTCAGATGCAAGGAAGGGTGCCCGCCATGGGCCCTAACTGCGATCAAGAAGAGAAGAGGCGGCAGATGATGGAATGGCAGCAATTTGTTGGAGAGCCTTTGAGAGCCTGACTGGCCCTCACTCCTGCAGAATAAAGGGTGCGAACGGGGTTGGCAGGGTGCTACAACAGTGGTTCCGAGCGGGCATGTCATATGTGAAAAGGTCCTGTAGTTTGGAATCAGGATTTGCACAGTCTAATTTAGATATATTTAGATGGCTATGGAATGCTATGGATATGCATAGCGAGCTAGTGCGAATCACCAGTTTGCCATGTCGGATTGTGGACAAGATCTCCGTCCGGAATCGTTGAGGCCGAAAATTCGGAGACGCACTGCACCTTTTTCCTGGACCAACTGCATGAGCTTTATCTTCAGCTTTTGGATCAGGCTGGGATGGCTGGGCCGGAGAAGGCCTGAACATTCCTGGCTCAATGTTGGGGATCGGTTGTGGATGCCGATGAGTGATTCATTCTTCAACCTTGTTCGGTGTTCCTGAAACATCATGGGATTCTAAGAAACTGGTGTCAAACCTGCCAAGAGAGATCTGGAGTTACAAAGCGCCCCGAAAATCAAAACACATCCCATAGACAAAGAGCTGATTCGTGTTTTTTTTTGGGGGGGGGGCTACATCCAGGTAGGCATGTTACATCCTGGTGTAATTTTTCGGACATGTCAGGCCGCGACCATTTGTTTCCTGGGCCCTGCGGAGCACTATGAGGATGGCGTGCCTGTGGGCTGGCTGTGCACATGCTGTCCAGAGGAAGAACACAATATGTACAGTAGATGTACACTCCGGTTGTCCCAAGCCCCTAAGCCTTAAGCGGATTGCAAAGCAGATATATTGAGTAATTAAAACATGTCAAACATGTATATATAGACATCATAAAAACAATCACAGCATGCTTTAGATATTGAAGCACATCATCATAGATACGTGCCGGCATGCACATCTATTTATCATTCTTAACAACAAAAAAAAGTTCCACGTCCACGTCGCAGATCTGCTTCGGTCTTCAGGAGCTCATGGCGTCTCACGGAGATTTTTCCATCGAGCTCCTCAAGAAGCATCGTGAGAGAATTCAAGGGCACACAGGCCTGAGGGATCTCCAGTGCTATTCTCCAGAAATCCAGGGATCTATATAAATGGCTTCATGTGTCGGCCAGTTTTGGAAATTTGATGTTTCCCTGGTCACTGGTTATGGCTAGCCATGGAAAAGTAATTGAAAACCAGTCGGCAACCTTCTTCGCCCTAGAATTGGGAGGGAAAAAATGCGGGACCCCCCTATAGTATCCTACAATTCTTGGATACGGATAAACAGTCAATAGTGTACCAAGTTTCCCATAACTGTTCCTCAAACTGAAACATACCACTGATTCTGGTATTTATACGTATTATCGACCCAAGTTTCTCATAGTTTTTCCCTAAACTGCAACACAACCACTGATGGGTATTTTTTACCCTTACCCTCTGGTTATTTAACATAGCCATGGAAAATGGCCCATTTATAGATGGTTTACCTATTAAAAAATGGTGATTTTCCATGGCTATGTTAAATTACCAGAGGGTAAGTTTCCCATGTGTTTTTTCCCATCATTTTCCATTCGCCCAAGAGGCGAAGTGTTCTGGAGCACCGATTGGGGTCGATTGCTGGACGCCTCGTTGCGACAAGGCGATCCTGAACGCTTCAAGACCTTAGGTGCGGCCCATGGCGGGGAAGATGTTTGTTGGGTATCCAAGAGCCTTGAAGCCTGCAAATTTATAAGGTTGCTATCTTTTCCTTGAACGGTAGTATTTTTTTTGGACAGGGGAGACCTTTGAGATATTTTGAGATGTAATTTTATCACAGCAGCTGCACCACAATCAGGTCATGACATGCATCACATGATGACACAGAACGAAGAGGTCCTCATTTTTTCTCAGAGAAAGCCTAGGGTTCACCAAAGAGATTGGGACGTTCAGGTGACATCGTAATGTCTTCATACCACAATGCCATGGTCCCTACAGTGATAAGCCAGTTCATGCTGGGCCGATCTCTCAGTTGAATAATGGATGAACACTATTTGTCGATTTAGCCTGTGATCAAATTGATTACAAGATATCAAACACGTTAAACAAAAAAGCATCAACAACACAATGGGCTGAGAGACAATGTGCCGAGTATGCTCAGCTGACCTTAGCTACCATGGGTTTTGCTTACAGGGATCAGAGAAGTAAACCATAGTAAACCTTTAGGAAAGATTAAAGATACACAGGGCGTGACATGGCTGGCCTTCAGCCTTCATCCTTTGGCCACAGCAAAAAAAACATACTGGGAGCTTCAGATTTTTCACCTGCCAGTTGGCAATGGAACTATTGCTGTTGTAGTGGCTGGAGAATTCTGTCCTGCTAAAAGGTGCCTGGACCATTTTCTACATAGAGAGAGGCAGCACCTGCAGCTTGCCTTCGAAGTGTCACTATGTGTCACTGTGGTTAGATGTTTGAGCCGTATTTCAGGCGCTCAACATGTGGAATACATGTGGTATGTGACCCTATGTGACCCTGAAGCTGAGGTAAAATGCGCAGATACTACTCGCAGTTCGCAGCCTAGTTCGAGCTGTCGGGACTTCCTGAGTTTCTTCGAACATCTTCGAACAGTCACAATTTTCCAGTAGGGAAATGGAAGGAAGTTGTTGGATGAGTACAATAAGTGAATGTTTTTTCCTAAAAGATAGAAAACTAACTTACAGTAATTGTTGGTGGGATTGTTGTTCTTCTGTCTTTATCAGGGCTTTTTTGTGAATTCATCCAATCTGTAATCCCCTGACACACCAATGCTATCACGTCCTGGCCACTGAGCATCCCATCCAACTTGGCCTGGGAATTCCCTGACATAGGGCCTGACAGGATGGGGCCCCCGTTCGATAGCGTTCAGTTGCCTCATTATTGTGGCTGAAATCTATGGTTTATGGTAGATATAACAAACTATATAGTTAATGGGGGTTATAACTGGCGTTAACCAAAGATTATTCCAGTTTATAAGCCATTATATCCGCATTATAATACTAGGGGTTAACTAACTAGTTATATCTATGGTTTATACCAATTTATGGTTTATAAACCAACTTATAACTGGCGGTAGCGACCCAAGAAAATCGCTGACCTCTCAGGGCTGCCGCCGAGAGTCGTCTCATGAAAATGCGCAGCGCCGCCATCCTGTTGTATCCCGCGCCTGTGGCTTGGCATTCAGCTGAATCCACTGGTCCTGAATTTCTACTGTATATTCTATAGTATGAATATAAATATATATATATATTTACATAGTGTAAGTATATTATAAAGTATTATATATATACACTATACATATAGTGTATATATAAAGTGTGCACATATATACACACATATATACATATATATATATATATATATATGTATATCAATATAATATATTCAATATTCACATGGTGGTCCCGAAGGACTTTGGGGTAAAAACTGGTACAGCGTTGTGAACTTGTGTTCAGGTGTCTTTGGTTTGTGGGTTGTTATATAGTTGTTTTGAGATTGTTCTCGGCCTATTTCTTGTTGTGATGCTGTTGTTCTTGTCCTGGTTATTTTTATGTTTCTTGTTGTTGTTATTGTTGTTATTGTTGCTGTTGTTGTTGTTGTCGCTGCCGCTGTCAGTGTCGCTGTTGTTATTATGATTGTTATCATTGTTATTAGTGTTATTACCTATATATTACTGTATATTATTGTTATATTTGTTATTACGTAAATATACATATATTGTTGTTATTATGCTGTTATTAAATATTGTTGTTATTACTATTGTTGTTGCCACACTTTGTGTTCCCAGACCTTGATTTTTGATCAATTTCCGTTTTGGCAGCTTGAATCTATTGTTGAAGACCATTCGCCTTCAAGTCGCCTTCCATAAATGCTTAATAATTCCATCACGGCATGCCAAAGCTTTCCAAGGAGTACCGAAAGAAACCCAACTGGGATGAGTCGGACTACAAAGGTCAAGCAGGGCCACTCTTTGAGGCTTCGTCCTTGGATTGGCTTCCATAAATGGAGGATCCCCAATAGCTGGTTGGTTTATAATCAATTTTTTGGTCTATAAATGGGCAATTTAGGGGTACCATGACTTCGGAAACCTCCATGACCCTGACGTCACTGGAATGGTGGTAGGGGGAGGTCATCGGCAAATGGCCTAGGGGTGGAGGCCTTGTTTCAGCTATGTCAATCTATGTCAGCCATTTTTATCTGGTCGGTGGTTTGGAACATGTTTTATTTTCCATGGTATATGGGATAATACTCCCCATTGACTTATATTTTTCAGAGGGGTTGAAACCACCAACCAGTTCTGTTAGTGAAGTGTTATAATTCAGGCATAATCATGTAGGAGTTACTCTGAGACAACATACTGATCAATCACCCACCTATGCAGAGCTCTGCGCGTGATGGACTTACCCCTGATCACACCAAAGGTAATCGAAACACCAGGGGGATGTTTGCTTGGTTGATTCCTCTGTATGAGAATTCCATAGAATTTCCATTGCTATTGGCGTAGATGTAATCTCATCACCTACTCATAGGATTATCATGGATTATTGGTATTACCTGCTGATAGATACTTATAATAAATCTTATAGGATTTTATATTCATGTTTATGAGTCAGTTGTCAAGAGTCAAGATTAATATGTGTTTTATTGTGTTGTGACGTCATTGTTCGTCCTGTTTATTCATGTGTTTCTTTATTCCCTTGCCCAGGCCATCAATGCGCACCTTTTGGCGATTGGAGCCAAGGAGCCCGAAAGCAATCCGATCCAGGCGCTGCAGAAAGAATCCGAGATTCGATGGTAAAATGATATTTTACATTACACCTCTCGGGGGGTTATGATCATTGAATCATGTCGGATTTTGTTGGTTTTATGTTTTGTTTTTTTTTTTTTTCGAAAGGGATGCTTTGTGCAGTAATCTGATGATCAGACAAAGGGACGGGGGATGGACGATTTGGCCTGGAGAGCTAAGCCCTGGGAATGGATATTTGATGAGCAAACATGGTGAACTAAGCCAAACACAAGGGTACTACCCTAGGAAAAGTGGAATTCCAAACCGTGATTTTCCATTTTTGCGGAGACATTTTCAAGGTGGAACAGTCACATTGTCAAGTAATTTTGGTTGTGGTTTTACTGATCCATGATGTTCCTGGCATTGCTGATTTTTTGTCGATGGGGATGGGTTGAATTGGGACCACCCAAGAGTTATAGGAATGGCCTACCTACTGGTACCCAAAAAAGAAAGCACGGGAAGGCCTCCGAATCCAGGGTACCATATTTCCGGGGGATGAACCGGATGAAGCCTTACTTTCAAAATTCATAATAACTGGTGTGTGGTTTGGGAATAATTTCCATATATTCCATAGTTTTTCCATATTATTGGGAATCATCATCCCAACTGACGAGCATATTTTTCAGAGGGGTTGGCCAACCACCAACCAGATAACTAATTATGTTGAAAACCAAGGTACCAAGGTATTCAGTAAAACTGGTCCCAAGGAAGTTGCCCCGCTGGTAATTTCACAGTCTGCGAGCTGGAAACTCATCATTAAACTAATCACTAAATCATGGAACGAAATTGAGAAATGGTGCATATTGATGCATATTTATCATGGCCCATCTCTAGCAAAACTCCTCAGTTACTCTTTAGCAAAACTGGAGGGTATAATTCCCATTCATATCCCTCATCCCTTCCTGACTGTTGGTTCTCTATGAATCACGCCAGGAAGCTCCGGCGGCTTGATTGCAACTCTTGCGTGGTTATGAGATGTTATCAACTATAGTCGGGTGGATGATGATGATGATGATCATCACCATGGTTTTAACCATGGTTTTAACCATTTGTAACCTCAACATCCCCAAATCGTTTACGAGGTGGAGTGATCCTCCACTTCCACCATGGCACCACGTCGCGAGGATGGGGATCTCTGGGAGTTCCTGGATGAATCGCCGCCAAAGGGGAACCTGGCGATGTTTCCGGAGGTTCCAGGCAGGGCAGTGAGTCATGCTGCGATCTGCCGTGATTTTTTGCATTGGTTTGGGCTTGATGCACACACACAAAAAAATGGCTGGTGGTTTAAAAGTATATATAGTTTGCTAAGAAAACATGTGAACCATTGAAATGGCATGAAATTGGATGATCTCCCCAAGGACTAACAATGGTCAGAGGGTTTTTTTCACCACAGAGCAAATGTGGTGTTCAATCGTGAGGTTCAATGATTTAAGACTTATATAGTGGGATCTTGCTTTTGGCTCAATGACTCGAAGATCTCGGGGTACTTTTGACCCTGTGCGGCCTTCCCACTAAGCTGAGTTGAGGGAATCATGGCTGGTAGACCGGAGTTCCTGTGGTATCTGGGATCCATGCCTCTTTGTGGCCCACCTTTTCTGCGTTGCATAACGCCATATAACGCCTTAACTCATGCCCAAAACAAGCCAGAATGAGTAGTAGCCTCCACCAAGAAGCAAATTGATCCGGAATGTTGGCAAATCCAGGGCTCAACTGAGGATGGATTGATGTTGATGATGCTGACAGCGTTCAAAATCTCAACGTGCAAACGCTGTGGTTGTTTCTTACGTTGAATCCACACGGGAAATGACCTCCACGTGCTGTTCCGTCGGCTAAGCACTGCAGGTTCCCTTGAAATTCCACGGATCCATTCTGTGTCTGGGCAAAAGGTGGAAGCGGGAAGGCTGCTGTGCAGAATGGGCCCAAGGTATATGGATGTATATGGTATATCATGTATATCTTTAGTGCGCTTGCGTTTCCCAATCACTGGCAGGCAACCCAAAAACACCCTGATTGATGTGAGATGGAGATGGAGAGAGATTTGGGTATGCGTCAAGAATGGAGCGCCCCCCTGCGGGACTCCCTACCCAAATCAATCCTGCTGGTTTCAGTCCCTACTCTTGAACTCAACATGTTTTCTGTCTCAGGTAGCTGGCTCAACTCACGATTTCAAAGGTTACATATATGAGTGTTCCTAATATGCGGTTACCCCCAAATCATCCATAAGCCATCCATTATGCGGTACCCCCATTTACGGAAACCTCCATATCAGTATGCATATAAATTCTACGTTGTTTTGAAAGTTCATCCAACTATCCATCAGCCAGGATAGAGTGCTTTAACATCACAAGTGCCCTCCAGTACTGTACACACAAAGAGTGGAACATGGAGGATTTTGAATTTGGAATGAGTATAGTCTAATATTCCCCGAAAGGATGGAAAAGATTGGGACAGTAAAATCCCACATCCCACTGGTAATCATTACTTTTCGATCTTTTTGGGGATAGCGGGAGGCAAATCGCTCCATTCAAGGAATCCTCTGTGGCAGATTCTGAGAGGATGATGAGGTCGACCATTGTGACGTTGCGTCGTATGCAATCCCTTGTTGGGCGGCTCACAGTCAGCCACCTGCAGATGCTCTCATGCACTGATATCATCTGATATCTACATTATCAAATGAATAGCTTGCCAGAACCCCTTCCATACCGAAAACATCTATTTCACCTGGTTGCCACCTCCAAGTTTCACCAGGAAACTCCAAGTTTCAGCAGGCGTTGGTTTTTTGGTGCTTTGAAATATTGCTTGCTATCAAGTGTTATTGTAGCCCTATTGGATCCTAGCCATGGGAGGATTCAGCGAACCATTGGACTTGTGCTTTTTTTGGGGGCAGAGGGTTTTTGGCGCATTTTTCTGGTGTGGCTTCATTTTGATTGGTCACCCCCACATTTCATCAATAATGTATATTTTATGTATATAATATTATATTATATTATTATATTATATATATATATAATATACATGTTATGTAACCACTATTGTTCTTCAGGTCACCCATTTTCGTTGCTTACCCCGCATCCATGGAAATTTTCCTCTTCCGCAGGTGGGCCTCCCGAAGAAGGTCTTCCACTTCTTCCGTGGTCAGCGACCACGAGGAGCACAGTGCCGCAGCCGAGTTGAGCCGCTGGGCCCATCTTGGCGTCTTTTGGGTGTTGGGATGGTGGAAAACACCACCATTTTTGATGGTTTTTAACACGTGTTATGGCTTTTAAGCATCAAAACACCAACATGTTGATGGTTCTTTAGAGTTTTTAATCATCACTTAGCCATGAAAACATATCAAGCCGGGCCATAAACCTGATGGATTGTGCTCCACTTTCAGCTAAGGTCAAGAGTTGGAGCTCGTTCGTGCAAAATGGGCAGCGCACAGCTGGCTGGGGACTACAGCAGACCGCGGCACCAAAAAACACGGGGATTTTTGTCCCACGTAACAGTCGGGTAAGTTGTGCATGTGCTCTAAACTTGGGTCAGGTGGTTGTAAATGAGTCACTTGAAGATCTTGAAAGGATTTGAGTTCCAGCCCATCCCCGTTTGTGAAAATCACGCTTAAAATCCAGCAGCGTTGACATGCAGCTCCCTTGGTAGTAAAGCCATGTATGGCCCATGTATGGCCCATGGATCAACCACGCCCGAGGTGTCGTTCAGGCCTCGCAGCAGAGTTGCTGTCTGAGAGCCCTGTTTTTGGCTGCCCTGCAGGACTCTGGATGCCTCACCCAGACACCAAAAATCAACAGAAAAGTGGATTAATCTGGATGAATTTGATCATGACCTCAATGTGATGCCACAAGATGGTTAGTAACGGTACTTCTCCTGATAATGGCCTTAGTTCAGCTATTTTGAGGTTAGTGATTCAGCCATCAATAAATGTAGCAAGCAAACTCCAGGATTCCGATATACCAAGATAAACCTCCAATGGTTCTTACGCCCCAATTTCTGGCAAAATCCAGCAATATCCAGCATGTTTTCTTGTTTAGTGTTACAGCGAGATCCAAATCGGGTTTTGGGTGGGTGTTCATATGGTTCATGATTTCTTGGAAAGAGGTCAGAAAGGTTTAAGCTTTCACAGCTGTTCTCTATTGATGGGGGCCTCTCATCTTGCGTTTATGTTGCGTCTTGGGAGTGAGGTGAGCTTTGATCCAGAGGGTGAAAGAATATGGAAGAGTCATCATGAAATCATTCCCAAGTGACTTCCCATAGTTCACTATGAAACTGGGATATTTATATCTATAAATGGTTTATTAATAACCATCATTATACATCATTATACTATATAATAGTGAATTATAAACCATTAATAGTGGTATAAACCATTTAAATCCATTTAAGCCATTAAGTATAATCCACTATATCATTATACCATTATAAACCATGATTAATAGTGAATTATAAACCATCAACAACCATCATGAAACTAGCAACGTCCGTTGAAGATGTCAGGACCTGACGCGTTGGTGAACGTCGTGTTGCAGATGGCCGCAGCTTGGCGACCCGAGATTTAACGGCAATCCGTGGGAATTCATCCGCAAAATCCTTAGAGAAATATGATATGACTATTATGATATGATATATATATAATGATTATATATATATATATATATCATATATCTTATATGTATTTATTTATATTAGTTGTTTATTTATCTATTCACTTATCTATTTATTGATTTATCTAGTTATCTATCTATGTGTTTTTTTTATTTACGCAATTATACAGTACGTGTTTATTATGTACCAACGTTGGAAACAATCCCACCAAATTATGTGATTTTATCTATAGATTGGGTTTATCGAAAATGGTGGATGCCCCAATTTATGGCCGTTCTATTTGAACAGACCATATGAAACATGGATATATTTTGGGTCGCTCTATTTTCAGAAAAAAAACTAATGACATTAGATTGATGCAGCTTCTTTGGCTGATGAAAGTTCTTCATTGGCAAAATTTCCCATGTTTGTTCTTTTCCATTAGAATCATTTGACCTTATGCATCAGTGCATTGTAAACTCCAAGTTCAGGGTTTGGAGTTTGCTAACCGATTTTTATCAAAAACTGTTTGATTTTTTTTACAGTACCTATGTCTTATCTATGGCACCTGGCAGCTGACTCCTGAGTTTCCAGGTGGAGCTTCAGCGAAACACGAAAAGAATCACCTGAAGTTCAAACTTTGAATCCTGGGGAGAGTTTGTTGATAGCCCTTCTACCCAGACTTTTTTGGACATATCCAGGGATAAAGCCTGAATCCTAGATTCAACTTGATGTTCAACCTCGCTGTCATCCAAAAAAGAAGGCCGTTTTTTTATGGTCAAAATCTTCCCACAGTACGGGTCAGCAGATGGTCATGTTGTTTTTTCCAGAACATATACGCCATGGTATAGATGACCCATTTATAGATGGTTTACCATGGTTTACGTATAAAAAATTGTGATTTTCCATGGGAAACTGTTAGTCATAACCAGATGCTACGAGTCAGCCCAGCACGACCTGCATGACCTGCATGACCTGGAGTTGCTCCGCAGCCGCGATAGCACCATTGCGCAGCTACCACCTTAGAGCCACCAGAAAACGAATCCATCTGGGCTCCAGTTTGAGGCTTGCCGTGGGATGGGTGTGGGAAGTCTACCACATCCCTGAGATTCAGAAGTGTTTTTTTTGGGTCTCCCCGAGTCGGACTGGGTCAGTTTCTTTGAACTTCATGAATATTGAAACGGATTTCTACCTACATCTACTGACTGAGAAGATCTCAGATCTCGATCGGCCGTCCCTTCCTTCGGCTCTTTGCCTTGGCGCCAGGATGACAGATGCCGTGGAATGGGCCACCATGAAGGCGTCGCAAGGGATCATCAGCGGGGAGATCAACCAGCACTGGCTCTTCTGCATTCCAATCCAGGTGGGCCCCGCCACAGACCACGCCAGGAATCTACGGCACTGGTTTGCGCTGATTATTGCGCCTTGGAAGAAATGTGGATGATTTGGATCACCCCCAGGTCATCATTGAGCGGATGATAAATTTAAGGATGATCCAAAGGTGAGACCTTTTTGAGAGCTAATCATGCCTGGACCATGGCAAGTCTTGACATGTTTCGTTGGTGGAAGTCACCTAGCCTTGTTTGTATTTGTCATAGGCACCACCGCCTAAGTTTTGTGGATCTTTTGGGTACCCGTAGCCCCCTAACCACACGACCCTGGACAAGACTCACAGCAGGCTGCCATTTTCGTATAATCTTTGCTACAGGCCTTAATGTTAACCAAGCTTCATGAAAACCTTGGGTTTGTTTATGCTGGTTTATTTTCCCAATGGGAAATCCACTATCCGGGGAATCTATATTTTTTTTGGAGGGCGGATGGTCCTTAAGCAAATCCAAGAAGCTCCACTGCTTGCCACTGAGATGTTGCAAGTGGCGGAGATTGTCGGACAGCTTGTCCTGAACACGGCCTGGGGGCTTAATGGAGGGATGGGATGCGTCGACTAAAAAAAAATAGTTATGGATTGGATCATTTCCCCATTCCCTACGTTTAGCACCAGTAAGTTTTGTTTAAGAGTTATAAGTTATTACCCGAAGTCCAATCTTTGGATTTAAACTTATTATTAAGCTCTGTCTGTGAGCTGCCCCTTGGCTTGCTATTGGCTTGCATTGTCCACATTGTACTTCGGGGCTTCAAGCAACTTCACCTTTGTAAGATAGATACTGTAGGGAACAACAACAAACATGTTATCGCTATTTCTTCCTCGGAGAAACTTGCCCCGCCAGTGCCCAAAGCAATCCCAGAGTATTTCCAAAGTATTCCCAAAGCAATCCCAGGCTTTATTGACTGCTTTGTGGATGGCAGTTACAGCACTTATTGGTCTTTATGCATGGTATCAAGACATGCAGCTCGGTCCGAACTCGGTCGTCGCACATCTCTCAGAGTTTGCAGTTGTGACACACCTGTCTTGGTGGTTTATCGTTTTATGATGACATGTGGTATGCTGTTCATATGTGTGCGTATGCTGTTCCATGCCTATTATTATATGATGTATGGGATCATGGGTTTGTCTCCAAATATGATCTCAAAATCAAATGGTTCGAGAGAACATCAGATGGTTTTTGTCAATGCGTTCCACAAACATGGAATTTTGGGTATGCCGGTATGCCGTATGTTCAGACACATCTCACAGACACATCTCACATAATAATGTATGGGATGGGGCTGCCACTGCCAGGAACATTACATATATCTGCTTGTGGGGCATTGTCTCAGTGGGCTTGGGAGTTATGGCCATTATCTCCGACCTGATTCCAGTCATTACTGGTGTACTTACCTTTGACGTATTTGGTTTGCTGGTGATGATCAGTGTGCCCTTGGTCTATTTCTTAGCCGGCGCCTTTGCTTGGCACCTCTACAACGATTACCGGGAGGACCATGGGAAGAAAGCCGCGCAATTCGACCCCTTCAAGCACCTTGGCGTAGACATGCGTAGACGAGATTTGAAAGTGACAGGTATCTTCTTTAAATGGGGATCAATTGATGCCATACCAGCAAGATGACCACTCCTGTACCAGGTACAGTATTTTTTCTCATAAATAGTTTCAATCGGAGCAGGATTCTGATCGCCAAAGTTGACTATATACATTTATCTGGGTAAATTATAACGACCTCACTGCGACCTCACTGGAATCATGGTTAGTAAGGGAAATCATCCCCAAATGGCCTTAATTCAGGTTAGTGAATTATTATAATTTACCCAGATTTATAGGATATTTTATGAATTAATGCTTTCCATTAAATCGTGTGATTTTCTCAATGAGTGACTCGGAGCCTGAGGGTCACCATGGGTCACCCCATCAACCCCCACGCAGAGTCAACGACCTCGACCCGTGACTGGAACGGTGAAAAACACTGTGAGTCACCCACCCATTACAACTCCGTGAAAACAAAAAGGATCAAAAACGGATATACATGATATACGGCACCTACACATCCTACAACTACAACATATCACATACTAAGTTACTATATATATATATACACACATCAAAAACATATATATATATATATATCACTAATCACTAACATCAGTTTCGACAATTGTTGAAATATGTTGTTTTGCTGTGAAGCTATGGTCATACCTCCCCCCGGTACCATTGTTGAGGCAATACGCGGCCAAGTACGACCCCAAGATCCCTGGCGCCGACGTGGACCGCGCCTTAGACGAAGCCGCAGGGCGCCTCTTCGACTCCCACAGCCCAGGTGCCTTCGGCGCCAAGGGCTACAGCGGCTTCGGCCGCCAAAGGCGTGAAGGGATCTGTTGCTGAGGTCTTTGCGGATGACTGCTTATGGATGTGTAGAAATATGATGAAATATGTAGAATGATGAATAATGTAGAAGCCTGAGGCTATGCAAGAGTTCATGTATATAGATTCACTGGAGATGAAGATTGTTTTTCTTGTTTCGTTAATGGTGGTGATGAGAATACAATTGTTGTTTTGCCGCATTTTCTCGGCATTCATATTGTTTGAGACCAATGGTCTCAGAATGTGTCATAGCTTCTGCATTGAAGTTCACTCTCAGAGACTTCGGGCATATTGGCGAGGAAAAAAGGTCACAACTTGCTGGATGTCGACTGCTTGTAAGTGTTCGCAACGAACTTTAACGTGTGAGGCTCAAGGTGTTTGTTTTTATGATTTTTATGTGGCTAAGAGGTCGGCATTCATTTGCCAGGTTCCACAGACAATCAAAAACAGGCTGAAAGATAACAGCGTTTTCACCTCAAAGGTTGTATAGCCATTTTTTTTTCACGACCCAAACCCATATTTTTGATTTTGATTGACTTTCCATTTCTGTTTGACACGATCCCGGCGACGATGATATTTGGGATAAAGTTATGCCACCAGCAAGCTAGGATGTTCCTTCTTTGGGCCTTCAACAGGCATGGGACTAGTCCCAGAACTGGTTCAGAAGGGAAATGTTACAGGAAACTCTTATTGTACATACTGTGGATGGAAGAAATCCTGCACCTCCCCTACAATCCCATTATTTAGAATGTTTCATAGTTGCCAATAGTTACCAACTGGTGCAGGGTTTCTTCCATCCACTGTATGGGATGACCCGCTCACTGCCAGAAAAGTTGGCTGAGGAAGACTTGGCAGCGCTATTGCAGACAGAGAGGCTGCTGATGCTGCTGCGTGAGGGTCGCAACTGGTAGTTTTAGTGTAATGTAAGCAGGATAACAAACCACCAATTAAAGAAAAATTAAGTATGCACTCTGGTAAAATTGGATGGCTGTAAAGTAGTCTGTATTTCTGTATGTCCCATTATTTGCTTTAAGGAGGCATGCGCAAGTGTGAGCATGTCAGAACCTGATTTTGGCTCGTGTCATTGGGGGTGATGCGGGGTCTTGGCCGCAAGATGATGGTTGTGGCTGTTCATGTAGATTCTTATGCACAAATGCATTTGGGTAAGAAAACATGCGTTCTAGTAGCTCCTAAATGGTTGACAAACAAACAATCCCGATGTATTTTTGCGGCTTGTCGGGCATGTAGCAAATGTTTTTTTTTTTCCTGTAGGTGTATAATGTCCCGTCCTAATTCTTTTTTAAACCATAAGCCCATCACCCCACAACATCCAAGCGATTTTCCACTGGCATGCTGGCATGCTGGCAGGAGCATTCTGGTTCCACTGAAGAGTGTTTGCATGCAGCTGGGCACCCTGCAAGCGCGGCGTTTTCTTCATCTGGCTCTAGCACAGCTCAGCCTCCATGTGGACCAGTTCGTGGTGATTTGCCTCCAACCGCTGTGTGTGTGCGTGGTGGGGCTGTGTCTTAAAAGGGTGGATTTAAATGGATTTCTATTTAAGATGATTTAACATGATTCTAACCATCAATTTATGGCAATTTATGAGGAAAAGTATGGGACACTGATGATTGAGCAGTGTATTTTGGGATACCCACGTGTTTGGTTGGAAATGGAAATGGGGTGCATGATGCATTGACATTATTTCACGTTGTTTCCCGCTGTAAAAAGAGATGATGATCCCAAGAAAAAGTTGGAAATGAAACTGCTGACCGGAGTGCGCTGTAAAATGATGAACGATAATCGCCTTCTCTGGAACATATGCAACAGTTTTCAATGCACGAGGGACTGAATTGTGGAGGCAAAGGTTGACACTGCGAGAAATAAAAATGTACTAGTTTCATTTGTTGTTTCATTCTGAAGGTTTGTTTCAGAAGGTCTCCAGCAGAGCTTGGTGCTTCAAGACCTACTTGTTCAGTATGTATGCAGATTTTTCCTATAGAAGTTGTCTTTGGAGAATACGAGGCAGGACATGTTTTGGTCAAGTTGCCGGCAACCTCCTTCTCAGTAGATGGGAACGGTAGCGCGCAATGAATCCTAGTTGAACGCATCAGCCACCAACCATGGGCATCTCTGAAGTGGGGAGCATCTGTGTATATGGGTAACCATGGCTACCTGCCAGGAGTGTGCGAAGCAATTCCATCAAATCTTCGAAGCCCGTTTGTTCGACAGCCTCAGGCATGATGGTTGCGGAAACGTGATGGCTTGAAATTGATGGAATCATAGCTTTGACCCATGGCTAGGCAGACTATGTTCGATAATATGGCAATATGATTGTAAATGATCATAAATGATTCTGATGATGTATGGTCATTAGCATATATTAGCATGTGATGATCTATATAATGTGAAAATAGATGATGATATAAGAAAATAGACGGTGATAAATGGCAATATAAATTTGATAACTCGCGATTAGTATATTACGCTGATTCGTACGTGTTGAGATGTGAAATTGTATCATTATATGCTTATTGTTTGATGGTATAAGATGACATGATAATATGATCAATGTTCAAGATGCTTCTATATAGCAGTACAAGATCTATTGTAATTTAATTGTGCAATTGAGTTTGATCTGGTGGCAGCGTAGCAAGCCCCGTCAAGTTTTACCTTGCAGCTGCAAAGACCAAAGACATCTTAGAGAACTTGGCCACGGGTCCAAATAAAAGCTACTACAAAGCCGGAGATGTCAATTTAAACAGCTAATTCAGGATTTACATATTTACAATTATTTACATACATATGCATTTGGATTCAAGAAATTATCGCCATTTTTGTTGGTCCCTCAACCACTATTGTCGCCGCTTAAATCACCGTATTTGCTCGTCAAACCACCATCTTGAGTTTAAGGATTCACTAAACCAGCATTTTTCTGAAGTCAAGGAGTCAAGACATATATAAATATATATATCCTATATTTAAAAAAATACCCTTTTTGGCTCCTAAATTGCGGTTGTGGTATGTTTTCTGCCAGGCAGGTCGATGGACCCACAGCTGCTGGTCAACGTCCACAGAAGCCCCTGGTGCAACGGAGCTATCGAAGGGCCTGGCAGAGCCTTGGCGTGGTGACTGGTGGTGACTTTAGCAACGTTTAATGAGTTGGTTTGCTATGTTTAACTATGCTTAAGTATGGTTTTTGGTGGATATATCATATCTATAATAATGTTAATGGAATTTAAATGGGATGATTATAGGATATACCCTCTGGTAAACTCACATAGCTGGAAATCCCCTTTCAATAGAAGTTTATAGCTGGAAAATCAATCTATAAATATTGGATTTTTCATTGCCACGTTTGCTCATCAAAATAAGGGATATATCATAGGGATAATATAATTTAATATCCAACCAACATGCGGGAAATCATTCGGGTTTAGCATCGTTTAACCCATAACTAGTCTAATTATTCATCAACCAGAATTTATTTCAGCCATGTTGAGTGAAGAGAAATGTGCAGCTTGTTGAACAGTATCAAACAAATAGTACAACCAACAACTACAGGACAAGTTCATCAAGCCCCAGGTGCATAATCTAGCTGCTGTGCCTTGAAGGAACCAATTACATTGAGATGTCGTCCACTTTTGATGGATTGTGCCGATCAATTTCGGGGTTGGCTAAGCATAGCTAAGCTGTTTTTTATGTCCCGTTTAAACATTGTTTTGCTAGCCAACTATTTTTTTGTTTGCTGTTCAGTGTTTTTTTCAAGGTGATGGTTGGGTATATGGGCATGACCCGTGGAAAAGGAAAGGACATAATTTAGCGATTTGTGTCGGTTGCAGTGCGTGGATTGAAATATGCGCAATGTGTTGTATTTGTCTGATGAGTCGCATGATCACGTTTGGTCAAGCTGGTTGAGCTAGAAGGACCCCCACATGTTAAAACATAGTTGGTTTTCGTTGGTTGGTAAAAACGCTAAAACATGCTAAATATGCCATATACCATCTGGTTATTTAACATAGCCATGAAAAATCACCATGTTTATTAGGTAAACAATCTATAAATGGGCCATCTATACCATGGCTATGTTAAATAACCAGAGGGTAAAACAGTAAAACAATCTTTAACCACACTTTGGTTGGTCAAATCCCCAGCTGTACTGAAGGCGAGCGCAGGCTTTGCGCCGGGAGATCCTCAAAAAGGCGTTCCGACTGGCCGAAGATGTGGGATTCGATTCGCAATTCGTGGCTGTTTTAATGCGGGGCCGATGATGATTAACCAATGAAGCAGTGGATGGAATGGGGTAATTAGTTTTCAGGCAAACCAATTGCGATCTTCTGATTGACCTTGTAATGTATGACTTTGTCAAAAATAAATACCTGGTGGATCATACCATGAAAAAGGTGCCAAGGTTCAACCAATAGGTCAACACTGGTGGGAGGTGGAACTACACTACAGGTGATATTTGTTTGACTTTTTTGATGAGGAAAAATGCGTCAAACAGCTCAGTGTTCGGTCTTTTTCATCCCGCGGGGGGGGGTTCAGTGGCAAGTACAACCTCCAGTGATGGCTGTGATGATAATCAGTGATAGTTGGGTGATAAAGGCGGCTGTAAATTGTTGGCTTCTAAAAGGGTTGCAAAAGGCTGCCCATAGTCCATAAAGATCCCAAGCTTGGATCGGCAAGTGGCCACCACCCCAGTGATAGATCGTACTGGTTTGGGGTCTATGTCTATATTATATAATTATATTGTAAGTGCATGTAATTTCCATGCAGCGACCATCGCTGCAAGCTCATCGGTGTGCTGAAACCATGTGTGCGTTTCATTTGCTCCCGTTTGTCAAGGATTCTGTGAATTTGGCATGCATCATGATAGTTTTCGTGTGTGAATATATTTCTGAACAGGCATATGCAGATATAATTAGAATGACATGATATGACATGTGCAATTAATTGTAATTACATATTTGATCATATTTGTAGGTATAGTGTCCATGTATCACTGTAATTACATATACGTATCCATATCATATATATATATATATATATATGTGTATGTGTATACTTACTAGTGTTTCATATCTGAATCGCTTTATATGACCAAATGATACCAAATGCATGTACAAATTGGTGCGCTCACAGTAGGTTGATGTGTGTGTGTGTTTTTAATGTGCATAGCCAATATTATAATGACATAGTGTCTAATGTACCCTGTTGAGGCGGGTAGTTTAGAGATGTGTATGCATATAAACGTGTTTGCATTAATATACGTGTATATACAGACAATATGTTTGAAGCTCTCTCTCTCTCTCTCTCTCCTTCTTTCTTTCTCTTTCTATATGTATACAATATATATATAGATATAATATATATACATATATACGTATTACATACGCATGCATGTCGACAAAAGTCTGACAATTTGCTGAGCTCCTGGATGACAGTGACGGCAGGTGCAAAAACTTGGAGAGACAGTTCCACTGCAATCTAGCGAGGATGAGCAGTTCAGTTGCTTGGTGTTTTTTTGGAGGTGACCTGTATACACCCAATTCTATGCGATTATTACTTGAGGTCAGGTATAGCATTGACTATATTAATTTAATGAATAGCAGTATACTTGACTATTAATATATATATATATATATATATTTAACACCTGTATGTGACTTTGTATAAATGTATATACTTCAATAGGTAAATAGGTGTAACCAATCCTCGAATCCTCCGGAATTGGGCCTGGTCGCTCCCGTGTCAGTGGTTTGGCTGGTGAGTTCTTGATGTTTTCCTTTCTCGTTTGGACCATTTTGAACCATGAACAATACCTCTATCTCATCCCACTACACTGACTACACACTGGCTGGTTATATAATGGGTATCCCGGAATACCCTTTTGTTGTGGGTTGTTGTTTTTTATCCACATTGAAGCTGGCTGTAGATGTTTATCCACTCAGCAACCAAATGAAACCAATCTACCAATCAACCATCATTTATCAATCGTAGCCCCTGATTTTTGAGTTGAGCCCCCAATCAATCCCAATTGATGGTTGAGTCAATCACCAATCACCAGATCGATTTTTGATGCTTCCCCATCACCTCTAAGGTATCGAAAAGGCGCAGAGTGCCATGTTGGAAGCTTGGCTGAGCGCCAGGCTGAAGCAAAGCAGGGGTTGATCATGGACTTCCAATGACTATTGGGAAATACTTGGAAATATTACTTGGAAATATTACTTGGAAATAATCACGATCTTACCGGATATTAATGCTAAGTACTCAATAGCAATTGCAATAGTAATACCCAAAACCAAACAATAAATATAACTGCTGGAAATGTGATTGTAAACTCCTTGGCACCCTGAGTATGAACACAGAGCTTCAAAAATGAGGCACAAAAATGGGCTTGGAGAATGTTTCTGTGATTGAAGTAGTCATTTGTAATGTTGGGTTTCCATTTTAGGGGTGTCGCCTTGACTTGTGGTGGTCTCTGTTCGACTCAAAGACAAATCCTCCAATCCGATTTTTCACCGGTGTTTTCATCAGGGGATACCTTCGAAATGATCAGCCACAAAGATGTTGTTTGCTTCTTCGGGACAGTGATGTGCTAAGCTTTCATGAGGATTTGTTCGTAAGATTTCACAGTTTCTGAATATTTCTGGAATACCAAGTTTCCATCAGCATGTGAATCTTGGAGCCTGATTTGTCAACAGCAGACTATAGTGATTAGTGGTGGGCAGGTCCGAAAGGGGATCACGAAAGATTCCAAAAATCAACGGCTGGCAGACGTCGTGTATTTGGATCTCTCAGCAGACCGGCTTGGACAATCTCAAAGTCAGCACCCAAAGTAGCAAAAAGATGCAAAAAGTGCACCAATGTAACCAGAGTATTCAGTAGACTCAGTAGACAGCAATTGGATCTGTTTCTTCGGATGTCTCCTCACTGAATGCCTCCTTTTATTGGGCCCCAGGGACGGCATGGAGTCAATGATCCTGAGGCTTTGGCACAGGCCCTGCCACCTCTTCAGGGTCTGAGTCTGCCGGGTCTAACAGGCCTGCCGTACGCCGGGGGCCCCAGGGGGCCCCAGGGGGCCCCAGCAGTGGAAACTGCCATAGATCTTGCTTGGTGCTTCTGGGCACGTTGCTTAAACAGTCAGAAAAGAGATGCTTATAGTGAAAAAGACGCAAAGGCAATGTAAGGAAACCAGAGTTTGTTTATGTTGTTTTTCATTAGCAAAAACCGTAGGAATCATGGATTTCCCCAGTTCCACCGTTATTTTCCTTTCATGACTTCCTAGTGGAAATAAACCGGCCCCAAATGACTTGGCCAGTGAATTGTGTTTGAGTCAGCATGTTTGAGCTGGCACATATTACTTTAATAAAAATTATTACAAAAGAGTGTGTGTGCACATGTGACTGTTTGGTTTTTGTGCTTCGTTGAAACCTCCGATGTTGCACATGTTGCGCTCAGGAAGGGCACAAGGCCGCCCTAGCGCTTACCGATGGGTCGAACCGATCCTTGGCACCCTAAGCCCTGTAAGCCTTTGTAAAAGTGATGGATGGTAATGGTTGGTGGTTCATAAGCCCAAAACAACCCAAAACATCACTGGGAGTGTGGGAGGCCACCTTTGCACAGGGGTTGTTGAATCCCTCTGATACTAGTAGCCCTGAAGCCCCGAAAATATGCACTTTGGGCCTTTGGGTAGTATTTCTTTTAGTTTGAAGGTTGGCGATTTCTTGGAGTTCTACAAGCCTGGGTGCTGGGACGTGGTTGCGTTTCGTCATTGAGACACAGGCCATTGTGTTTTAGTCTTGGGGTTGTTTTCATCTCACTAGAATTCGGATGGGAGCAGCTAGGCGGCTGCATACAGTAGCTCTCGTTTTTCCCACTGGCTGATTGAACAATAGAAACAAGTAATCCCCGCGTTGAACAGACAAACCATTACGCCCGGCGCCTTATGTTTGGCAACCGGACATCAATTGGGTGACCCGCAGTGCTTCCTTACCGGCAGCAAGTTCGTCTCAGGTCGAGTGAGCCGCCAAAGCATTAGGAATGGCCCTGTTCTCGAAGTAGACTGACAAGGTGGCGCTGATTTTCTAGCCATCTAAATTTTTAGGGCAGAAAAAAACATAAAAAACGCAAGAGAACGATGAAATCTTCAGATTCTGAGCTGTCTTGGCTTATGTCTGGGTAAATTATAACGACCTCACTGCGACCTCACTGGAATCATGGTTAGCAAGGGAAATCATCCCCAAATGGCCTTAATTCAGGTTAGTGAAATATTATGATTTACCCAGTTATGTTGTTTGATATCTGCGGACCGCACGAGTCAGAGTGGTCAAACCACTCTTCTCTGAGCGCCCGAAGAAAAAACAACCTGGGCATCTCTCGGCAGACAAAATGATCGGTGAAACGTGGTTAAACCATGTGAAAAATCGTTAAACCCAGTATTAACCAGTATAATAGTATAATAACCATATAATAACATATAATAACCATGTAGTATAAAAATCATTAACCATATAATAACCATTATAATATTAACCACATATTAATAGTATATGACTATGTGACCAACCAATGGTAGGTTGTTGCATCACCAATCAGAATTTGATTGTTGGGCTCTGGCTTTAGGAATTTTATCCTCACGACAAGAATTCGACTTGGGAAACAATGACTGGACGCCCACAAGCTTTTCAATGTCTATGACTGACATTTGCTGCATGCTTGTTGCATCCACCTTCTTTCTGGCCATTTCTGGCCACACAGTTGAAGGTGGTATGGAATTGGCTGCATTGAACCATTGAACTTCCTTTTGTTGAGAACTATATAACTATATTGTCCCTGAATGTATGTGAATCTTATGTCTATGCATTATCATTGTTGTATTCTTGTACTTGAGCTAGTCATTTGCGGAAACTTGCGCTGCATTGATATGGCTATGTTTTTTCCATTTTTTGATCACAGCTTCACAACCCTGGGTCACAACCTGCTGAGCTCAAACGATGCTGGTATAATTATGTTATCTATGTTGGTCCTTGCACAAAGCTAAGCACCCTGTGTGGTTGGCCTCAAGTTCTATCGAAAAACCAAGCAAAAATGGTGTCCTGAAATTGGCCATGAATACAACGGATCTCAGTATCGTTTGTGGTGCCCCAGGTCGTGGTTGCAAAGCTGGAGTTAATAACTGTATAAGTGGAATGACTAGGGTTTATGGTATATATATATATAGATAGTTCTATATGTTGCTATGGTGTATAAGCATTCAACCAACATGAGGGGAGGCACCACCTTGTATATAGTGATTATGGAATGGCTGGCACCTGAATGCAACGAAATTGACTTGTACAATTGTGCAGCAGCTAGCAGCGGCTGTGAGATGTGTCCCCATGTTTATTGGGAACCATGGTGGAACGCTGCATTCTTCAAAACTCCTTTGCTTTGACAGTAAGGCGTTTCAATTAAAGGAAGGTGTTTTTGACAGGCTGACAATCCCACCCAAATGGTTAAATGGTACATTGCATGGGGGCTTTGGGTGATTGTTCATTGTTTGGTTTACATGGGTCTATGAGTTTATGACATGGTGGGTTTTGAACATGACCTTTTTCATGTTCGACTTCTAGGTTCGAATTCTTCTGAAGCCTCCGAAGTATGAAATTTGCGGTTGACACGCCTGGTGTTGCAAGGGCTACAGGATCCAAATACGTGTAATGGTGGGAGAGGATGAGGATCGGAATGTTGCCACGTGTCAACACTTGTTGAACGTTTTTGTACGGTATGTCAACACTGGCTGTTGATCGCACGTGATTCAATCATGACCAATCATCAAGATAATAATGTAATGAGTAACACTAGTAATACAATAAACATAGTAAAAAGTATGTAATATTTAACCTTTTTCAAGAGCTTCGTTTTGCCGCTGGAGTCTGCCAGAAGCGTGGCGTTTCCAAAGTTTGGACACCATTTTTCTGCAGATTTTTGCCCTGGTGCCTTGGTGCCGCCCTAGCCTCCCATGCTCGAGTCGAAGAGTCTTCAGTTTGCTGAGGTTGACCCTATTCTTGTTGGGAAAGTTACGGCAAGCTAGGAAGATTCTATGGATACAGAAGAAAAGAAACTGATGTAGAATGATGTAGACTATAAATGACTATAAAAATCCATTGATCCGTTTGCTTGTTGGGTTTCAATGCTCGGAAGGTTGTGGCTGTTAAACTGTTAAACCATGTGAAACCCCTGCGGTATTGTCATCAGAAGTTGTTCTTACTTGGTGTTGTATCCGGCCTATATACTGTATATAGCACGCGGTTCCTAACCATTTATTTATGGGAAATCAAAATGTATCCCAGCTACAATCGGCCTGATTAGCATGCAGTTACTAAGTGGGGTGCCCATTCAAGTATAGTTTAGTAACCCCAAAAAAGATTAGCAATTAAATCAAAGTGCGATTTATCATGTTTTGTAGGATTACATGTCCGGATTCTACTTTTCTATTGAGGTTTGCTACCATTGTTTGTTGAAAACTCAACGCCTGGCGGCGGAAATCCACAGCTCACCTGACCAAGTCCCACACAGGGTCGGGATCAGTGGAGAAAGGCTCCAAAAAGCGCTTTTCAAAGCGCGACCTTCCCGGGATGGTGGGATTAGCCGATTAGCGTATGTGTTTATATAATTCTATATATGCATACATATTATACATATATAATTTTATATAATATGTATATGTATATATATAATGTGTATATTGTATACATCAATATTCTTTGATGAGGATAGGGGCGCCATTCAAGAGGGATACTATTAAATAGTTTTCTGATGTCAGACTATCATTCAAAAACATTCCAAAAACTTCATATTAATTCTGATATGAGTGTGGTATGTGTTGTTTTTTGGAATGATTTTGTTTGTTTTTTTTCCAGAATGATTTGGATCTTTTTTTGGATTGATTTGGATTTGTTTGGAAGGATTTGTTTAAAAAAACAAATGGAATGATTTGGATTTGTTTGGAATGATTTGTTTTTTTGTTTTGCAATTATGTGCAATGATGTGGTACTTTGGGCTAGTGTTTCTTTGGAATTTTCCTGAATGTTTTGGACGTTTTTTTTTTTGAAAGGTGTTTGGAAGTTTTTGTTTTTTTTTTCTGAATTCTCTGGGTATGCTGTGGAAGCTTTTCTAATTTTCAAGAATGACAGCTGTTGAATAGTAACCCTTGGGTTATGAATGACATATCTTTATATACCTACGTACATATGCCAAGAATGACTTGATTTTTTTGGTTTATGAGGTATAGTATAGTGTATGTGTATATGCATATATATATATTTGTAGTATGCATACATCATCATACATCAATATTTTTTTCATACACCAAATATATTGGCATTGGCACTACCTATATATGGTATGCACTTAACGACATTGGATTTAGGGTGGTTGATTCAGTTGATTCATGGTCATTTGGGACTAGGGAGTTATGGGGAGTTAAACCGGCATCGATTGGGATCACGATCAATACATGCAATCTGGATTTAAATTGTATCATATGTCCAAATGAATCCAAATGAAACAAATGGATACAAATGGTACAATGATCCCAGCTGACTCTTCATTCCTTTTCTCGGGGAGGCTGGGACTGCTGGGACTGGGACCCCCAAAACCAAAGATTTTGGATCATAGCTGGGACCGACCCAAAGGCCCCCCACCGTGAACTACTCGATGATCGAGTAGGTAAGAAGTGACCAGTCTTCATATGTTTTCATCTATTTATGGTTCCAGAAGCCTTGTGTTTTGACACCACTGCCACCGCGCATTTTTTTTTCTTCAGTGGCGGGACTGACGTTTCCATAGGCCCTTCATAGGCAAAACAGGTGGCAATTTTTTAACAGCAGGTTTTGCTGACTATTCTTTGATGCAATTTTAAAGCTTTATTGTTTTGTTTTGTGTATTTTGGATTAATGAGTTTGTAGGCGTTGCTATTCCCTTTCTGACTTGGGTTCCGGCGAAAAGACGAGGTAGGTCAAAATTGAAGACTTGGGAAACAACGAAGAATCTGCCTCGCCGTTTGCAGTAACCTCCAATTAACTTTTGTTGTTTACGTAGATATGCATGATATCTATTTGAATTGTACCGGTGAGTATAGGCATGTTGATTGAAACAGATGCATATGTATTGACCTTCGCAAATAGATCGGACTTTGTTTATTTGCTTATTTGCTCTTCAGCGTACAGTTCTGGGCATCCAGCGTGCTGCGCAGATCCATCTTCGCCCCTCGGCGGCCCTTGGCCAATCATGGCCCAGGCTGTGTCTGAACATGGGATCGATTGCCTTAGGGGAAATGATGATAGACTCCATTGCTGGTTGGTGGTTTCAATCATGTATTATTGTTTTTCCATATATTGGGAATTATAATCCCAACTGACTCTGACTAATATTTTTCAGAGGGGTTGAAACCACCAACCAGCCATTGGAATTGGCGGTTTTTAACCCTGTTGCTGATCATAGAATATGTGACATCGACTCCTTGTTCCGGACATTTCCGGACTGTGATTGCATGCCCTGATGCCATGGCCAAAATGGGCAACTGTCCGAGTCTCTACATTTCACCCAAGAGGATAGCCTGCAAACATCCAAATCGCGTGGTTCATCATCATTTTCATATGCTAAAACTGCCATCATAAAATGAGGCCATTTTCCAAGCAGACCCTCGGGCGATCGCTGTGCCAAGGCGTTAATGCCGGGCTATGATGTCCAGGAAGTGAGCAAAGAAGTGAGCAGAGGCCAGCAGTGGGCCAGTGGGCCAGTGGGCCAGTGGGCCAGTGGGCCAGTGGGCCAGTGGGCCAGTGGGCCAGACAGCTGCTATCCGATACCATGAGGTTTGGTTTATTTTGGGGCTGTTCGAACTGATAGGGACTTATGGACTGTGTGTTGGTTTATGTTTTTTTTTTTTTTTTGGTTTGGATTTGCTTAGAGTATATGAAATGCCATTTTGGGATTGGCTGTGTTTTTTCTAAATGTTCACTCCAGATCCAGTTTTTTTTTCTCAAAGAACATGTTGATCATGTTGCGCGTGCATGCGTGTGCTGACCATGAAGACCCAGTGAAGGCAACTACCTGGCTCTAATCATCGAGTGTGTTTGAATGTGTTGTCCCTTGATTTATGCGTGATCTTGACGTTGATATTCACATTAGTGTCAACATTGCTCAGACATTGGGTCTGTCTCAAAAAGGGGGTACCACCAAAATTTATGGCATTTTTGGTATCTAATTGGTTTGGAGAAACACATTTCTATCATATCAACTATCTCACCAACTATCCCCATTATATCCCATTCCACGTGGCATTATGGGAGCAATTACCCACCTGCAAGGACTTTTTTCCCGCGGTTACCTCAAAATAATGATTACTGTACATGGTGTGTATATATATATATAAAAATGAATATGTATGTATGTATATATATATTATCAATATGTATTTATATATATATATTATACATATATGTATATATCTACGTGGAGGTTTCCTGAAATGGTGGTACCACAAATCATCCAAGTCATCATATAGACCATTTTAGTATTGAAACTCATGGTTTTGGAGATATCCCATTTTAAGACTCCCCACCATATATAAACATACATATATATATACATATATATATATATACACGCAAATATATACATATATATACGCATATATTATATATATATATATTTAGATATTCAACATGCTGCTTAAAACCGGTACCCCATGGTACCACATATAGACAAAGATGTGATGCCCTCATCCCTCTTGATTCAGGTGATGAGCTGGCACAGTTGGGTGGCATGGCCAATGTCCAAGCAACCCTTTTGAAGAGCTCAACGTTCGCCTCTTGGCCATGGCACATGCAGAATATGTAAGTTATCCCATAAATTTATAGAAAGCTCACGCGCTTGCTTGTAGGATATTTAAGGGCCACTTTGTGGTTGGACATGGGTAGATGATAATAAAGAATATACCAAACCCATTTCTCTATTTTTTCAAAGGGGACAATATTGTAGCAGCCCTTAACTTCAAAAGGATAGAAGCGCAATTTACCATTATTCAACAGGATCTTAGTTTTCCATGTTTTTTTTGTGCTATTTATCTAATCTGGTTTAATCAAATATATAATATATCAAATCCAATCTGATCCAATCTAACCCAATCTAATCTATCTATCGAGATATGTATGCTAGTATTTGTAGTGCAAAAATGAGCCATCAAGATCCAGGCCCTGCAGGTCGCCTGGCTGCTTGTCACTGGCCAACCAGCCAGGATTCTTGCCATAGCAGCTTTGTTGAAGAGATGTTGCTGGAATGTGATGTGAAGAAGATGGAGGCTGGAACGACACTTGGCCATACTTGGCCGACACCGACAGTTGATGATGCTTGAGGTCCGTCGGTTTCATGGGAATTCCCCCAGGGATGACAGATCCGGATCCACCAGGATCCCGGAGGTTTCCGGTGTGCGAGGTGCCCAGCATAGCACATCTTCGATCGTGTGGAATTGAACTGCCGGATGTAGCACTCTTCACTCAGTTTGGAGCTTATTTCTTATTTGTGTTTGTGTCATTCTATGAATGGTGCCAAAATGCAAGATATCCAAGTTTCGCAATTTTCTTACTGGATCATATCCCCATTCCTGACATCTCCCAGCCTTGAAGTCTCAACCAACAAGGATACTGTACATATTCACCAAGGGGGCCAGCCGCTGCTGCAGATTATACATGTCCCTTGTTAAATGGTTGATCAGTGAGCAGGGAGGGGTAACTAGGTAATATTGATTTTGAGCCAGTAAGAGCATCCATCAGCTAGATGTCCCAGGAAACTTTGGGAAAAAGGAGGCAAGTGCGATGAGTGACCCGGCTGCAGCTGAAGCAGGTGTCGGTATGGATTGAAAATGATTGAAACGGTCAGATCAACATTGGTTCTCAATCATTGTTTTACTGTAAATACATGTGCATACCAGAACACTGCTTCGCTTCACTACCTATGTGCTATGTGCTATGTGCCATGTCACGATGCTTGCGTACATTTGCGTAGCCAATAATTTGTACATGTGCGAATCCCTCCCGAAAAATGGTCGACTCTCCCGTGCCCAAATTTGCTTATAAGATCTGATAAGCTGGGCAGACTGCACCCCATGTCCAAAAGCAATACAGGCTGTTTGTATTTATATATTTGTTGGTTTGAGTTCGAGGTGTGGCCGAGCATGGCACAGTTTCGTGAAGATGTCACGCTAATTATTATCCTATGTAAGTAAAATCAGTTGAGTCAGGAAATTGCCCAGGAAACTTGATTTATATGTATATATATATATTCACACACTATTTTTGAACCACATACACACAGATAGATAGGTAGGTAGATAGATAAATAGATAGATAGACCGATAGAAAGATAGACAGACAGATAGACAGATCGACGGATAGTTTGCCAGAATGTTCGCCCACGGTCTGAAAATCGGAGGATTTTCATCCTGTGGAAAGGGAACGTGGAGCTTTCAAAGGATGACGGCCTTGTGGTCTATGACTGGGGCCCTATGTCCATTTTGGGCACCTGGATCTTTGTGACGCTAAGTATGCGAAAGGGGAAATCGAAAACTGCACCGAAATTTAACCCCGGTGCGGGGCTGACCTTGTGATGTTTCATGTCGACTATGTTCGTCAAAAAATGGAGGTTGAAACAACATGAACCAACCAGACCGGCAGGGTCTGAACGGTCTGAACATGTGATAACATGTGGGTTGTGGATGGGGGTGGCACTGGTGAATGAACACCAAATTAGGTGAAATTTCTGAAAATTCTCAAAAACATGCAGTTTTTGGGGTCCGTGTGGCTGTTTGGATTCAACTTCACCATGTTTTGGAGCACTGGGATCCTGATGAAATGATTTTGGACCAACCAATGGCCCAATGGCTATCAACCTAAGGCTCCAACATCAGCAAATTCATCATGTGTTCAAGTTGACTTTGAGAATCAACACGTCCACATAGAATGGGGATTGGAGGTGAAGTACACTTTACACATCATGTTGTATGTCATTGCATGCATGTATGTATTATATATAATTATATATATATACACATTATGTATTTGATAATTCATTACATGATCCATGCGTATTCAACATGTACCCTCTTTAGCTGGGTCATGTTTCCAATTCTTCACCATCGCCGTCCCCAGGAACGTTCACAACCACATGGCTGCGGCCAAAGCCGCCACAGTGGTGGAATGTCTTTGCATCCAGACCTCCACGTAGCTTCAGCAGTCGATGGGGTGAGTTTCTTACGTTTAGCTGCCGTAGATTTGCCTCGGTTTTTCCTAAAAAGATCATCATGTACGATGGTGAAAAGAATTAAGTTATTAATAGATTAGATGTTTAATGTTCAGCCGTCTGGGTGAAATAGCGGCCTCACTTGCGTCCAGGAATTCATGACCCAACTATCGGACAGTCTCTGATTTTAGATGAGAATGGGATGACTAAGATGAAACATGATGATGTTAGACAGATGACGTTCAGAATTTGGGCTGAAGTGAAATCGGGGGACTCATCTCTCAGCTAAGGTTTCTGGCTGTTCTACACCAGCATCACACGGAGAAGAAACACTTCGTGGAGCGACTTGATAGACATCTATAGCAATGTTTGCAGAAAGTCTCAGATACGACACGATGTCGTTTTCGTTGTCCCGTTCTGTGGTGGCAAAGCCAAATTTCACAAACCATCCACGGTTCACCATCAGACTGGTCAAAGACAAAGCAGCAGCGTCTTCGCCTTTAATCAATCACTGATATACAGTAATTTATGAATTCACTGGGGTTGATCCAGTTTGCAAATGCCACTGCCCCTTGTGTTTGCCATTTTGTCCCAACTCATTGTGCTGCGACAGAGAAATTTTTATCGAGGCTGGCGAACATCGAGGCGTCAGAACTCTTGTCAGACTCGCGTTGGGTTTGTTTGATGCTCCTTGACTGCAGCCAAGAGTTTTTCGGATTTGCCACGTTGTGCTGGGGCAGTGTGTTCCATTGATGAATATTGATGTCCATTGAAAAGATGGCATCCTTGGAAATGCCGTTCACCTCAAGCTGGAAGTGGAAAGAGTCGGTTGTTGAAACGGCTTCAAGCATGTCGAAACTAGATCGAGTATGCCACGGACATGCCCCAAAGATGGCCACTGGCCGCCCGGACACAAGGCCCAGCAAGGGCAACAAAGGGCCAGGGCAACCGACAAGCCCAAGCCTGGTTCCGATGGAGATGAATATCGTCAGAAAGGACAGTAGCAAGGACACCAGCCTGCAGCAGGATGTTGAGTTGTTTCCCCATGTTTTTCCACCAAGACATCCAAGACTTCAATGAATTTAAGTGACAGAATTTGGTGGAGATTCTGAGGTGCAGGAGGTTGAGAAAGCCATGGTTTCCAGATGTTTCTGGCATTTCAAGAGTGCCAAATGTGGACGATTTCTGGGAGGGATGGACATGATGGTGTAGATTCTGAATCCATGTCTTCAAGGAGTACCGTGGATTACATTTTGTTGGGGAACCAAGTTTTCCTCTGAAGTGGAGCAAATCATTCTTTTCTTGTAGCAAAAAAATAAAGAAGTGTGAGTCATTCTGAGGGGTACCAGCTTCACCAGTGAATCCCACTCGCACATCCATCTGAGGAGAAGCCCGCATCCGAAGCTGTCGTTCCTTGGCACAGATGAGATCTGAGATCTCGGGATTCCACGGAACAAATTCGGTATAGTTTTTGAGGACTATCCAGAAGGTTTCGGTTCATTTATCTTTGGCTTTTGCGAATGATTGTGAATGATGTGAATGTGCATTAATGAATTAATGACAAGAGACTGGAGATGTTCACAGGCAACAGGTTTTTTTTCTTCGATGTTTTTCACTCGGAAGATGGGTCGCATGGAAGTGAGAGCCACAGGGCCGCCAGTGTTCGAAGCTGTGATATGGATGATGGTAGGCAACCATTGTGGCAGCATAGTTTATAGTTAGTATATGAATGTATATGATAGATTATGATAGTATATGATTATATGATGTATATATTAGTATATATTAGTATCGTATTGCGTAGTAGTATAGTGCAATACAATATAGTACAGTAACCCGCCCAGTGTCTCCATTTATTCAACTGTCACCCCTGAACTCCGAGACTTTTACTCACATGAGGTGAAAGAAACCCATGTTTCTCCCATGTTCCAACCCTAACATGAGTGTTTTCCCATCATGCCCCATCATTTCTGATTGAAACATATTGAAACCATTTCCAGCTACAACATGTTGTTAGACCTGCTTCCGGCAACTCCATCTGAGACTGCTTCAATGACTTTACCCATCACAAATGGTTCTTTGTATTCCTTGTCTAAGAAGCACCGCACATGGAACCCCCGAAACGAAGAGATTGATCTGAATTCGGCGAATGCCAAACTCATTCCGGGGAAAGTTCTGGCCAAACATATGGTGATTTCAGGCGTTTTTTTGGTAACCTTTTGAGGGCCAAAAAATGACGACTGACCAGTGAGGCGATCGCCAAGAAGGCTTTCCACCGGCGGCACTCGGTGACTTGGATGATCGCCAGGATGATCTTGGGTGCCCTGGAACGAGTTCCGAGGATGTTTGGTATATACCGGGTGAAGTTACAAGATGTTACAAGTTGAATTTCTATAGTCTGCTAAACATTGATTTGAAATATATTTGACGATGGTTGATGATACATATTTTTTCAGCCAGCCAACAAAGAGTCAAAGGGATACAGTCTGATACAGCTCGAAAAACTAGTCCAGAAATATGGAAAACAACATGTTGGAAGGCAATGTTCCTGCTGGAACTGATTTCAGTTTTTTTGAGATGGCCTGATGAATTTTCTTGTAGAAAAACAGAGGGTCAGCATGGTTAGCATCATATATTCATACTAAGCCACCATGAGATAGCCCTGGTAAGCCACCATGAAATAGCCTTAAAGCTTTAGTGCACAAGCCTCACAAGCCACAAACAATGACATGTGGGTGAGCTAACATATGGACAAGCACTGGCTTGCCAGGGAAAATGTTCCACAAATAATGGATTATCCATTTCGATTCCGAAAAAATAATGAGAAAAAAAATGAAGGGATCTGGAGGGTATGTCCCTCGACACTGAGGCACCCCTGATTGATGTGGGAGCCGACACACACAAAGAGATTGATCGAGTGGAACAGTCTGAGGGGGTCTCCAGGTGGAAATCTGCCTTCAAGAGACTTCCAAGCGCCTTGCACATTGAAAAAAAGACCAGTCTTGGAATGTCTTGAATAGGTGAATCATTGTAAAACATCGACCTAAATGAACCAGCTGACCAGCGAAAATAGCGCATTCATATGGATTTTGCCAAAGTTACTATGGTTGGACATTTGAAAGGTTCCATGAAAGGTGATGAAGAGATCCGTATTTATAACATGTATAACATTCAATCTGGACAAATGTGAGTAAAGCAATTTCATAAACCAGCTTCAAATTTACCAGGTGGTATAAACATAGACCATCCAAATATGGCTGGTGTATTTTCCATTGCTTTGCTAACATAAGTTTTCCTACATGACACCTTAGTTTACACTGAATCTGGAGAAATCCGAAAAAGTTGGCCTGCACCAGTCATGGCTTGTTTCTGATCATATTATATGTCCGGTATCATAACCCAGGTTTGAAGGGCAATTATCGCATTCTTTGACTGTAGGATTTTACATGATTTTACTTTGCCTCTGGCAACTTGCCAGTATATATAGCTATGCTGCGTTCTCGGCGTGTTTCAAATGCGTCCCATGATGCAACATGCTGCGTACTGGTCCCATGATGTCCCATGGCCCTTTTTGGAGTAACGCCCTGCGTGGAGGTCGTCCCAGGCATTTCCAGCCCTTAGGCATTGAGCCGTTGATGAAGGCCAGCATCAGGAACCGCATGGCCCCGCAAGCACCTCGCAAGCAGTGACTCGCTTGCAGGGATCAGTGGATCAAGGGTGCCAGGCCTGATTCGGCATGCAGGTTCCATTTTTCTGCCAGGCTATGTCCAATAGTGGAAATGAGATGATTATCTCAAACTGGCCATTTTGATTGCAGAAAAAATATGACAACAAACATGAGAAAAAATTGAATTTGACGGTACTCCATGTTTTGAAAAAGGCTTGGGTTTGCCGTGCTATGCCGTGCTGTTCTGCTCGGCTGGTTCAAAATAAATGCTGGCCGCCGGTTCGACAGATACCGTACGGAGCCTTGGTCCAAGGCTCAAGAAGAGGCCGCAGCGAAGAGCGATGGCTGGATCCTAGGCATGAATCACCGTACGACATCGGAGGGCCTGGAGGGTTGGCTCGAGTTTGAGCCGCTCACGACATCATACGGCCATAGCATGCCATAGCCAAATCAGGATCCTGGGCATCACCAGTGGTCAAATTTGGCTCGTGCTAAGGCTAAGGTTTTTTCGGATATGTGGGGATCAATGAAGTTGGAAAGCCGGACGGGATTATGCTTTACCCATCCCCATTGAAATTTCCCTAGAGAGAATGACAGAACTCAAGTGACCCCCATTTTCTAGCTAGAAACTTCCCGCCCAGTCAATTTTCCTACATTTCCTCGGGAAAAGTCGAAAAGGTCCTTCATAATTTTATATGTAAATGTACCTGACCATTTTCTAGAGAGATAAGGATAGATAAGGGCTGAAAACAAAAAAAACAATCGAACTCTTGTCCGCTTCCTGGGTCATTCCTGGGGAATGTTTAAAAAGCCCCATACCCAGGACCAAGTTCATCCTTCCATATCAAGTTATTTTCTAGACAGCTGCTAGATTGATATCAAGAGACAAATTAATTGTGCCATGCATTTTCTAGACCTGTTTTGGGGTGACCAAGAGCATCACAAAATAGATCCAAATTCATCTAGGTTTTGCTGAAATGTGACAAGATGCGTTTCAATGTTCTATTCCAAAAGTGTGAAGAATGAACTTCAGGATTCAGTCAAGTGTGCCAAAATTTTGAAGTGCCAAGAAAAGATGTCTTTTCAGTGAGGCACGAACCAAACAGAAAAAATATATTTACCCCAGATGCATCCAGATGTTTCTTTCGGGAAGAGTCCACATTCAATCATTCTTGTGAACAAACAAACGAACATTACAGCATTTTGCTGGCTGCATACGCATGAGATATTGCCCAAAACTGTTGGGCATATATATATATATATATACTATAATACGTATATATATATATAATATATGTATATAATCTTGATTTATATTGATTTATTGATTTAACATATTATATTGATTTATGACATTTTATGACCAAGATGTTCACAGTTCTGAAGATGGCCACACCCTGAGTGGGTCGTAGTAGGTCAACATCTTGCGGGGCACATGCATGGTGTTTTGAATGATGTTTTTGGAAGAATTCGTCCAACCGTCTAACCAGCAAGATCAGCAAGGGGCTGCCATTGTACTGGACCATTGACCATTCGCACTTTTTTTTTGGCTTGGAGCGGCCACTCTCTTGCCATCTTTCTTGCGGGAACTCGAGAGCTTGACACCATGGGCCGGCGACCAGCGAAGTGCTATCGCTACAACAAGAATCTCAGCTTGGAAGGATTATGGATTGGGGCGCAGGGGTTCGCGGAGTTTTTCATCCGAACCTAAATGTCCTTATAGCGACGGACAAATACTTAGAACATCATTTGGAAAAAAAGTCTGAAAACCGTCACAGCGGGGATGTTCTAAGTATTAAGTCGTTAGAACATACCCAAAACCTATACTTAGAACATTTCCAAGCTATACTTAGAACATCCCAGTGGGGAACCAATGGGAACCAT
>Ga0126342_10001008_pt1:7500-36682 | contig 36682 bp, 27 predicted proteins | sample Cyp1metagenome_FD_92528 | JGI IMG/M metagenome (GOLD analysis project Ga0126342, IMG submission 92528) | Coral microbial communities from Lord Howe Island, Old Settlement Bay, Australia - Cyphastrea 1 metagenome | ecosystem: Host-associated > Invertebrates > Cnidaria > Coral ... | reverse complement strand
GACCCATCCCCTATGGGGGGGGGGGGGGGGGAGGGGGGGGGACCTGGGAGGCTGCATCATATTTATATAGATATATATATATATATATATACATATACAGTATATATATATATACATATACAGTATATATATATACAGTATATATATATATATTAACCACTATAAATAGTTAACCAAGGTTAACCATCAATTACCTATTATTAACCATCATTAACCATGGTTAGCCATGTTGATTCTGGATGAATTTGATTGTGACACAGTGACACCCCTCCTGACGTCACTGGACGAGCAAGGCAGTTCTCCTGTATCGACTCCGCCTTTTCTGCCTGTGGTGTGGCATGAGTTGACGTCTTCCTTCCGATCTTGGGACGTGCCATGGATTTGGGATGCGCTACTGTCAGATATGTTTGGGCAGTTTAGTTGTATACATTTATTTTTTATGTTATCTGAAAATTGGAAGTTCAATCCTTTCATATTCACACATTCTCATCCCTTTATTTTTGTTGCAGGGCAATTCTCAGATTGGTGATGGGTATAGAAAGACTCCTTAAAATGGCCAGCCAATGCATTCCAGAGAAGTCAACCCTATTACCCCGATGTCCAAGGAACTGCAAGTGGTTTTATGGGTCAGGAATATCCCCATATATGATCACTGGATCATGACCATAGCTAGTGAAACATAGTGAAACTATTTGTGATGCACATCCACTACATCCCATCTGGATGACAAAGCAAGATCAAAGGGCATAACAGGAAACCAGCAACATTCAGGACTGCTCCAACCCGTCAGAGGGAAAGTATGGCCCCGGGGGAAAATCTTGTCGCCTTACCCCTAAAAATCTACCCAGATACGTTAACCCCCCAAACGTATCTGTGGATATCTGTGGTGTGTTTGAGCAACCCTCGAATTTGTAGCGTAGTACGAAATATTGTACTTAGTACTATAATCATCTATAATTTTAGTATTTCACTGCATTTATAGCCTTAGCTATTCAACTCAACATGTTATTCCTTTGATCATCAATTTGGATTGATCGTCCCGATGGATTGGTTGAAGGGAAAACTTACAGGAAAACCCCATATCCATAGATTTGATCGTAAAACCCATGGTAAAACCCCAAGGCAAATCATGGAAAATCCGAAATTTTGAACAATCCATCCGATGTGATCATCCCCATTCGAAAAATCCCGGTCAATCCTTGCCATTGGATCATCGCGAGGTGCTCATCCCGAAATCCCTTCGACCTCGCAGAGTCTCTCCTGACGCCCGGCAGAAAAACCCGGCTGAAACACGCGCATCAGTGGCTTTTACTCAGTGGCATCATGATGGATGATAAGATAGGTACAATAGATTACAATAAAAATGTGGATTACCCTCAGATACAAATAGTGGTACAATAATTTGGTACAGTGAAAATGGGGGATTTTTCCTGTGAGAAGAATGGCATCATGAAATAATGTGGAGAATCATGGGGGTGCCAAAAAAGATCACAGCGATATTTCGAAAAGTAACATCTCGAAAAAATAAAAACCTGCGACCCCATCCAGAGAAATCCAGGAAATGTCGCCGAATTGTTGCCTGTTTTTTCAGTGCTTTCTGGGATTATCCCATATGGAACCCGCCATCAAATGGCTTTCAAACCTCAAGGTGAATTGTTGGTTTTCATGAATATGTCCTGCCACCAATGGAGATATAGATGATATAGTCTTGTGCAAGCTGGCTAAACCTTGAGTTGGCTGGGTTTATGCTTTAATATGTTGGCATAAATAGGAGATAATATACTTCCCAAATCCAAAACAAACGGAAGTGATGGAAGATTCACCGATGTTTTTTCACACTTTTGCTGTAGCCCAAAATTGCGGCCGGAGATGATGGGCGAATGTGATGCTTCACCAGCTCTCAAATGTCGCCCCTCTATCCACACATCGATCACTCCCAACCAGTTTTTTATCGCCCAGTTGCAGGTAGATGTTATAAGTTGGTGGTTTCAACCACGTTTTTTCCCCATAATATATGGTTATAGTCATGGTTTATTCATCCAGGGTTGACATGAACGTATATGATATTGGAAGATATGATATCTGGTTGGTGGTTTCAAACATGGCTTTTATTTTCCATAATATATGGGATGTCATCCTTCCCATTGACTCATATTTTTCAAGATGCTTATTGCACCACCAACCAGAGAAGTATGACCTTCAAAAATAGTGTTAGTTCTTTCTCCAACAAAAATTGGGATATACCATGGACAAATATTGTTTCAGCATAAGTTGGTGCACTTGAATCCAGTCATCCAGTTGTGTATCTCAGCCCATTGACAGATCACCACCGACTTGACCTAGAAACAACCTGGGGGGTTCCATAGTCATGGGGATGGTTTATTTCATGGAAAATCCCAATCTATGGATGACTGGGGGTACCCCCATGACTTAGGACACCTCCACCTAGACCCTTGTTTACATAGTATACTATCCAATATCGCCTATATTTGTTGGATAGTTTCCCAATTATATGGATATCTGTAAGATGACTCTATATAATTTGGAATTGCTGAAGATGATCGGATCTATTTCACTTGCAGTTAATCCACCGGAACTGGAGAAAATGAGAAAATTCCCTTCGATCAAAGCTAGGAATGGAAAATGGTCCCATTTATAGACAATTTCCTATGAACACCTACATTTTTCGGAAGGATTTTCCCATGTTTTTCCCACGAACATCTCTGTTTACTAAGGGCCCCTTTAGTGGCGACTCCTGCACACCATTCTGCACTGAGGATTGGATCTACCGTTGGCACCTTGGTAATAACATAACGTTGAGCGATTTGGGAGTTGGATGCGGTGGTTTCAATGGCCATGACTCAGGAACCATCATTAACCATATAATAACCATCATCATTAACCATTTACCCTCTGGTAAACTAACATAACTATGGAAAATCACCATTTTTAATGGGAAAATCCACTATAAATGGCCATTTTCAATAGCTACGTTAAATTACCAGAGGGTATAGTGGATTTACCCATTGATATCCACATAACATACCTAAATTGGAGGTACCTACCATATATTTTTGGCCTATTTTTGAGGCCTAATTTTCAGGGAATATCCCCAGAAAATATGGTCAAAAATATGGTACGAACGTACAGTACCTCCATCAATTGGATCCTGAAATTCCCCTTGATTGATCCCCAATAGTTGGGATGATGATCCAATCTGACGAACTCCATCATTTTTCATGGGGGTAGGTATACCACCAATTAGATAATGATGGATAATGATGGCTGATGTGTAATTCAATCAAATGTGGGGTAATTTGAAACTCGGCTGAGTTTTCTGGGTAAGCTGATGGCTGGTGAAGTGGATCTAGAGCCATGAATCAAAAAGATCGCTTTATCTATGGTTTGCGACCTCGGTAGCCAGCATAGCCAAGCCCGAGAAAAATCCTGGTTCACGATCATCCACACAGTGCCTTAAATCATCTGAAAAAGACTTAGTATAAGCCCAGATGGGCCAAAAATGGATGCTATGATGCCGTAAGGACTTGGTGAATGGTTGGTTGCTTCGCCAAAAAATGGATGGTTCGGTTCAGTCTAGGCTGCTGTGATTTCGCAAAAATTCTCAGAGCTATTGATCCATCCAAAATCCAGATGATTTTTTGGTTGCCACCAGAGGCCTGGGTTGAAAATGGGAAGCGCATTGTTTCAATGTGGTGCTTGTCATGGGATATAGTGACTATATATAGTGGGTATACACTGGGAATATATCATAGGATGTATAGCGAAACGTTGAATTTGATATAGAAGGTATATTAAAATAAAAATAAAATTAAAACAAAAAACATATCTGGTTGGTGGTTTGGAACATGTTTTATTTTTCCATTCAGTTGGGAATGTCATCATCCCAACTGACTTTCACTCCATCATTTTTCAGAGGGGTTTTTGTTAACCACCAGATATTATCATCCAAGATTTGGGTGTCTTTTTCAGTGGCTGATTGACCCCCCAGTTGTGGAAAATCTGAAGGGAAAATGAGAACATCAACTGCAATGTGAGGCCCCCCAGTTATAAGCTGGTTAATAAGCCCAGTAACTATAGTTATAAGTACCATAAACCATAGTTATTGGAGTTATAAAGTTATAAACCAACTTAGATATCTTGGGGGCCTCACATTGTATGGGATGTTCGGGTGCCCAAGTTCCAAAGCCAGATTTGAATCAATGGAGGTACGTTCGTACCATATTTTTGGCCATATTTTGTGGTGATATTCCCTGAAAATTAGGCCTCAAAAATAGGCCAAAAATATATGGTAGGTACCTCCAATTTAGGTTCCTGAAATGGCCATTGTTAGAATGTTTATTGGTTTAGCCTCCTGTTTATGTGGCTCATAGACTCAAAAGCTGGAGGTTCAATCAAAACACTGTTCATTGAAAGACGGATACCCGAGGATAAACTAATATAGATTTGGAAAGCCCGTGATTTCCCTAGGAAATAAATCTATAAACGGTTTTCCCCACATCTATGTTAGTTTGTCCCAGGGTAAATAAAACATCCAGAATAAAACATCCAGTTTTTCTTTGGACTCCAAAGTTGCCCATAAATCACAGCCCATCATTGCCCAAATGAGGTGGTTTTCTCGTTCGTTCAGCTGGGTTCCTCCCTCCTTGCGCGGCAGCACGTTTCCCTGGGGCCACCGTTGCCCATGCTGGGTGCTGCTTGTGGCGAAGCTGAAGATGTTCTGTGTGGAGAGCTTGGTGTAACCATCAAAACGGTGATTTCATGGGTAGAAAATCTGGGTATATCATGGGAATATCACGGGTGATGGAAATAGCATGAGTATATAGTTAATATCATGTGTAGATTTCATGGCTATATGTTTTATTGATATAGAACGGGTATTTTTTGTGGGTATATGACCCACCCACGGGGATGCAGTTGAGGTGATTTTTCGGTGACCCAATGGGCCAGGGGCGATGTTATTTTTGGTTTATTAAGCAACAATCTTGGTAAATTATAATGACCTCACGTCGCGACCTCACTATAATCATAGTTAGTAAGGGGAATCATCCCAAAATGGCCGCAAGATTCAAGTTAGTGAAGTATTATGATTTACCCAGAACAATGAACTTGTTGGTGGTTTGGAACATGGATGGATTATGACTTTCCATTCAGTTGGGGAACTTCATAATCCCAACTGACGAACTCATATTTTTCAGAGGGGTAGGTATACCACCAACCAGTTAGTATCATACATAGTTGTACAATGTGATAAATAGTTGTAGGGTTATCTCCCAACTTCTGGGTATTCAATCTAACTACGGTAATATGACTATGGTGACACCTAACCACGTATACTTCACCCCCCGTAAACCTGCCCAAGTGCTTGGAGGGTCTGAGAATAGCCGTGTGCTACCTGGAATAAGATGCTTTGTCGTTGGAAATTGGCTAGTTTGGATTCAAATCTGTGACGGATTACATCTTGAAATGTGCGATCGTCCATTGAAGTTTCATTGATCTTGAAGTTGGAATAGACGTTGGAAGCATCTAAAAAGCAACAATCTCACGACAGGGTTGTGAATTGAACATTATTTGTGAGTTCTAGTTCCAATCTGGTGGTTCTGGGTTGCGAGCCATTTCCTTCAAGTTGCATCATTTTTGAGGCACAAAAAGATGATCTGGGCTACTGCTCTTGTCATGTCAAAGCGCCACGATGTGATTGTGGATGCAGAATCCAAATGTTTAGGGTTCTGGAAAATTACACACTCAAAGTTGCTATACTGACATGCTCAAGGTAAGAAAAGCCTGGGGACATGCCAAATGGTTCGTCACGGGGCGAATTCGACCCAAAACAAGTGCTATATATATAACTATAAATATAATCATATATATATACATTATTTTATATATATACATGATTATATATATATACATGATTATATATATATATCATTGTGTATATATATATATATATATATATGATTGTATATATATATCATTGTATATATATATATGATTGTATATATATATGATTGTATATCTATATATATATATGATTGTATATATATATGATTGTATATATATATGATTGTATATATATATATTTATAATTGTATATAATGTCAAGTCAGGATTAATCAACCCCTCCCGATTAATCAACCCCCTCTGCTCCATTTTTTGTAATGTAAAAACAGGTGGTCCCCCCGGATTAATAAACACGTTGGCCTACCCCCGATTAATCAACCCCCAGTGCTGAAAATCCCTTTGTTTAATCCAAAGTCTCTATTTCCAGTTATTTTTGTTTTTCATCATGTTTCATCAATCTCAGACACGTGAGATTTTAGCAATCAAATATCACGAGGCTGAGAATGAGCCAAAATGGCCGCTGATAATCAAATGGATTCCATGAGATTTTAGCTATCAAATTTTTTCATATCCAAATGTTTATGGCTCAATGGTTCAGATGGTGCTTACTATTAAGGTGGAACACCTGGAAAGAACTTACAAGGTCCATCTGACCTTGTGGGGGGGTAATTGATCCGGTGTTGCCATTATATAATTATATATAGTTATATACACATATAATATCATATAATATCATATATCTATCAGTATATATGTTTACATAAATACATCTGGCTCTGGCTCGAGTTGCCACTAGATACGGGGATTTTCGATTGCCGAGATTTTTGTAAACCATAGGCTAGCTCCAAAGATTCCTGGGCTGAGCTGCCCATGAAGCACACCAAAACCATCCAAAATCTGGATATTGGCATATATGGTTCCTGAATATCTTGGAATTTGGGGATATAATATATCTTGGAACCAGATATTCCATAATTATTCCGAAACCATATATCCAGCCGTGAACCATTTCTTCAACCGGTTCCTGGATATATGGTATATCCACATTCCCCACGTTTCCAGCCATGTTTATTGCTGCTTTGGAAAATATGGTCCTTGCCCAAGAATAGTGTACCCCAAAGTTTCTTGGTTCAGACACATCGGTTAATTCCCCCATATTGGTTTTGCCTTCAATAGAGATGGAGTACCTTCCTTCTTGTTGGTTTGGTTACCCTCGTGTTGGGTATATTATTTCCAGACGGAAATCAATTTGCCTTGCAACTCACCCATTTTGGATAGCTTGAACGCCCCATTTTTGGCTGGTGAAAATCAATGTCTTTGTCGTCGTGGATAGGTCCGTCTAGGGTCCCAAAGACCCATGTCTTTGAAATCCCTGAGGTTTGGAGCCTTTCATCTTGGCTGCGGACCTTTCCCACTTCGAGCCCTTCATGTTCCTGCGCTCCTTCGCGCGTGACTCGGCGACCTGGAGTGACTCATCAACGATGGGATTTCACCGACCCAACAATGGCTGGTGAACCAAAGTGAGGACCCAACAAAAGCAGGGCTTCAGCAAAATGGAGGTTTTTAACGATCACACTGGGGATATAGATGGGATGGTTATGTGCTAAGTAGTGTGCGTTGTGGCGATTTGAGTCGGATTGGATCACAACCCCATTTGCAAGTAGTAATATGTTCTGTTGTCCCTATCATTGTTTATGGTTTAGCTGGCAACCAAAAATGCGGACATTCTTTTAAAAGTGGATTCTCCCAATTTTCCAACCCCATGGAGGTGTCCATTTTCCTTGCCGCGATTTTCTTGTCAAACCGGGCTGGGGGTGTCAAATTTCAAGACACTCTAATCCCAATTGACTTTCGGAAAGCCAATGGCATCTGCACCATCCCCCAGTCACCATGGCTTTATGGGTGGTATGTTTACCATCCCAGTCAGTCACTGGCAGTTCTTTTTCCATCACACGGAATGATCCCAATTCACTGGTTTCTTCCCAAGGACTTGGCTCTCCTATGTTGGTGCCAGACTCTGTTACTTCAGGTGCCGGAAACCCTTGGAAAGCGTCAATTTCTTGAACACAGATGTGAGTCATTTGATGTCATTTTAGCAATGTTCAACACCCATTACCCTCTGGTGAACTAACATAACTATGGAAAATCACCCGTTTATATCGTACATCTAAATCAACTATAATTGGCCATGTTCAATAGTTTTTTGTAGGTTTACCAGAGGGTATCATCCATAAATCTGGCATCTCTAGTGATGCGGCTAGAAAACCATGGAAAATGACAAGGGAATATCATCCAATCTAAATGGGATATAGATGGGGGGGTGTTCCATGGGTTTTCCCATATCTCCAGTATGTTGGTGAGAAAACCCATCTGACTAGTTCAATATATCGACCATAAATCCAATCGTTGGCCTAGTTATAGACCGACGGGTTGCCATGTAGTGGGCACCGAATAAACCCAGGTTCATTTATCTGGAAATGTCGACCATTTATAAAGAGAAACTCTTGGTACACCATATGACAATCTGCTGGTTACCCACCAAAGGTTGCCCCAACAATCATTTCTTGTGGCAAAGCTTGGTAGGTGCTCAGTACATGGGTTAGATGTTTGGTCATTTTCGATGGAAAATATCGATACCTGCGGGAAAATGTTGCGGGGTATCTGAGGCCATGTTTTGGAGTGGCATTAAGCACCATGACTTCTGGTCAAGGGCCTCTCGAATCCGTATTGTTGCAGGACATATCTAGGAGTGGCTATCATGAAGCCCCATGCTAGGGGGATAGGGTGCAGGTTTCTTCCTGACCTTAATCTTTTGAACCCTGCTAATATGACTGATTTGGTAACTGGACAGGAACTAGGTCCCACATTGGAGTACAACCCATCTTGTGTTCGAGACGAAATTCTAAACGAATCATATCTATTCGTCTATCCATCTATAGATATGATTAGACAATTTGTTGGTTGCGTTTAATTATTATAGGTTCTATGCGTAAGTCTCTCTGTACATGCATGTATACACCAACCTGGATTGTCAGGCTCTCCTCTGCCCATACAAGCACTTGTCACTTGGCGCGGGGGTGAGACTACTGAAAATAGTAGGACTTTAATGGTGATTTAATTGTGATTTAGATGAAAATCTTGGTGTTAAATGGGTGTTTAATGGGATATAGTGCGGTTGAAACATCAAAAATGGTGGTTTAATTTAACGGAATTTAAGGAGATATGATGGGGCTAGCCTCTGGGAATTTCACATCACTGGAAGATCACAATGCTTAAGGTAAATCATCAAATCATATAAATGGACCATTTTCCAGAGCTGTGGTGAAATGCCAGAGTGTAACGTAGAATCTATGTTTAACCAAAGAATGTTGTTTAATCAATCCCACAATTGGGTTTTTGGGGGGGAATCTACCTGAACACCCCTATTTTTCTGGCATGATTTTTTCGCATTCCCAATGTCATGGTGGTAAACTCGTGCGACAACCCATGGCTATCTTCCAATGATTCATGGATACAACCTGTGACAAGCCAACTTCTAGCCAATTTGTTTTAAACCTCCTACTTGTGATCTGAGTTGTTCCGGTATTCGTTGGAGTACTTGCAGGAGATCTCATCCCAACCTCCCAACCTCCCACCCCAGCTGTTGACGGATGAGGCCATGGTGGGCGGTGGCGTCTACATGTTACAAGCCAACATGCAGACGCTCTCCGTGTCTGGCGTTGCCCACATAGGCGAATCTGCTGATGTTCCTGATTTGGATGTGGTTTTTTTTGCGAATGAAAAATGCACCATTTCTTAAATATGTGGAGATTTCATAGGAATATCATGGGGATGTGATATTCAATAGAAATATACTAGGGATTACTAGTGATATCCATGGGGATATATGTCTATACCTTGTTAGTGCTGGATTTTACGGGATGATCTTGAAAATGGGCCCAATCGAAATAGGTGATTTACCTATGAATAGCATATGAAAAATGGTGATGTTCCATAGTTGTTTGCATGTTTACCAGAGGGTATGGTCCATTTCATGTGAACTGGATGGACACGTCCAACACGTCCAATGATTCTTTATGTTGGTCTGTGTTGCTTGGTTTCAGCGAAATGCTGCAGCATCCCTCTCGTATAAGAGTTCGATGTTCACCCTACCCGGTGTTATTCGTTGGGAATATGACTGTTTGCCTTTGGTGGATCAACTCCACCTTGGTCAGCTAGATCCCCATCTTTGGTTGATAATATACGCGTCTTTACAAAGTAGAGTAACTATAGAATATATGTGTATATATATATATCTACTAGAATATATATATATATATTTATATATATAATATATATATATATATAATGAAAAATGTTATATATATATACTTTTTCTATTGATCAGATATATATTTTTTGAAAAGTATATAGCCTTTTATGTCTTATTAAATGAGCTTAATCATTGTTCATATCCATTCATCGTTGATATAGTTTATTAGTGATAATTCTGTTTATTCATACTGGATTAATATCTATAGTGGGTTTTTGATATCCATTCAGTATCATTAATATCCATCAATATCAGGTGATATCAAGTGATATCAAGTGATCTGCTCATCAAAAAATCCCGTAATATCATGAAGTATCCTTGAAGGATAATCATTAATCCCAACTGACGAACTCATATTTTTCAGAGGGGTAGGTACACCACCAACCAGTATATCAATATAGTACAACCGTAGTACATCAAACTATAGCTAACATGAATAGTTAATAGTTAATAGTACAACTATAGATATATGTATATATATACAAATAAATAACTATTAACCATTAACTATTGATGGAATTAAGTTGTACTTAATATAGTTTGATATCTATAGTTGTACTATTAACTATTAAATTATATATAGTTTATTAATAGTTACCCATATAGATATATCTATAATTAACTTAACCATATAGATATATCTATGGTTAACTTAACCTTATAGATATATCTATAGTTTATTAATAGTTAATATATATATATCCATTAATATCCATTAAGGGATGCAATTGGATCCTCCAAATAACACCTGCCGCGCCAGACCCTTCGTCGTCCGCGCGGGGTCCTGCACGCCTGGGCGCGTTGCTGTCAGCGTCGGGGTCTACGAAGCTGGGGCTGTTGATGTTCTTGCGAGGCGGGGAAGTCAAGGGGCCTATGAAAATATGTTCAAAACTGGTGAACAATTGGGATATTAGGATTTTTTCATGGGATTCTAATGCTGTTTTAATGCTGTTTTAATGGGATTCCTGTTTTAATTGTGTTTTCAGATTTCATGATGGTCGAAAATTATGACAAGATCTCCAATCTTATGAGCTCGTGGAGACCACAATACAAGTCATCTGTGCATTCTTCTCTGGTGTGAGAACGAGGAGTCGAAGAAGAATCTCCACCACGGCTTTACTTATTGTCCTTTACACCAATTGGATTTCTTATGGGACTGGTCAAGTATCGCTGGAAGAGGAAGCGTTCGGTACAGCCTCATACCCGCTGTCGGAAATTGGAAAGATTGCGCATTTGCAGGAGCTGCGCATGGATGCTGCAGAGTTCAATGTATCCAGGGTACAGCTTAACATTGCTTGGCTGCGCCTGATCAGTCCTATTGTTCTTCTTTTGATATCTCTGAATTTTTCTGCACAAGGTGATCCTTATCGGAAAGAGCCTGGAAAAGAGCCAGCTGTGAACTGGTTCTCCACATCACTGCAAGCTTTGAGACTACGCTTAATTCAGCATCACTCATAGCGGGGGACTCCTCCCGGCGTGCATGGCGCTCAGCAATGTCGTATGGTGACTATGCAGATCGATGGGCTATTGTGTCTTCGATGATTAATGGCGGAGTCTTCCTTGTTGCAACAATGGTGCCGCGGCTAGCTACTTCAAGGGAGCTCAGGTCTTATCTTGCGGGATTCGGATGGCTCATTGCGTGGATTCTCACGGTGTTCATGTTGTGGTACGTTGAGAGGTCTTGGGCCATACGTTGTATGGGGGTTCAATGGTATACAATGGAATAGTCGACCACCAATATGTAAATTATGCTTGATTCAATGGGACATCTCATCCCCCCAATATTAAATACCCCCATATGGCCCCTCAAAGAAATAGATCCCATGCTAAACCAAGCGGTCTCAGGTGGTATTTCATATCAGTCTGATTATATGCAAAAATAATCAAGAATTAGCGATTTAACCCATGAATAATGGAGAGGTAATATTTTGGTGGGATTTACGGGATATTCAACAATAGGAAACTTGATGGGATTTGATGAAGCTATAACTCACAAATTCACGTGGATTTATGACCGCCCATGCAGAATTTCAATATCATTGTTACACATATATATATATATACAATATGTCCACCAATATGATATTTGGAATTATTTCGGTGAGTCATTAAAATGATGTATACCCCAAAATGTTTTTGTTCATGGGGCAATGAGACTTAGAAACATCAAATTTGTGGCTACCCCTAGAGGGTAAAGGCAGGTTGTGTTCCAACAAAAGACACACGCAAACGGCAAGTGACTTACCAAAAACGAATGAAGTTCATGTGGGTAAAACAATAATAAACATCCCCCAAATCACCATAAATAGGTTGTATAAACCATTCCCAATTGGGTGGTTTATGGCATTGTTTTACCCACATTTATGGGCGCGCGCCTTCAAGACCTATGTCCACATGAGTGGGGCTATGTTCTGATCCATGACCATGACTTGAGCCGTTAAAAATACCCAACTGTTGATGAGTCATTGTCGTGGGTCATATCATCTCGTTTGCTGGGAAGAATTATAACCCATACTAATGGGATACCTATAAACCAACCACTGTCATGGGATGTTTAGGTATGTTTCATTGTTCATTTGTGAGCCGTGGTGGCTCACTCTGCCGTGTCTAGATTTATCCAGTGACGTGGGAGGCTCCAAACTGGCTCTAGGGAAAATTGAGTTCCGATCAGACTTAGTCTGTCCTGACGATCCATCTCCGCCACAACGACCAGCACGAGCCAACAAGCCGCTTTGTTTGGCTTTGGGGTACACCTGCCCCACGTGCATAGGTACCCCGGGCGCAGATCGTTTGAAGAAAAATCTGAAAGTTTTTTGCAGGATGTGGAAAGACCACGCTGTTGATGGGTCTTTTGAAGTGCGTTGTCAGCCTGACTGAACAGAAGCCGCTGGTGCTTTATTGTTCACCCACACAGGCTGTTGTTGATGCTGCGACAGCGATGAAAACCCTTGGTGTCAAGGTGCACCCAATGAAAACACAGTAGAAGAAGGTGAAGTAGATTTGCATCTTGAGCATTTGAGGGAGGTGGAGGATCACATGTTCGATTCGTGGATCTTTCAGTCCCGTCTGCATTCAGCACCTGGATGGTAAATTCAATGTATTTTACATATACGAACTATCCTATACGGTAATTGTAGTAAGGGGTTAAGGAATGTGCTCTTCTGTAAAAAGCACTGTTTCCAAAAATTTAAACTATTCCCACGATACTTTTGCTCCGTGTATGGAATATTTATAGCTACATGACTGGGTCATTTTGGTGGTCAATGTTGGAAAATATCCACTATCCACCCGCACCATGGAGCATTCGCCTTATATAATTATGCTCTGGTAATCAAACATGGCAATAAAATTGCCTGATTTATAGGTACTCTTCCCATTAAAACTTCCATTTACAGTGGATTTCCCAGCTAACCATGATTCATTACCAGAGGGTATATGCCAGTTATCCCAATTATGTTCCAATGATATCAATCCCAAATATGATCCCAATGATTCTTCCCATATCATTAACGCGTCACTCAGCCATGTCTGGATTTATCCAGTGCATAAGTGGGAGGCTCCTGACAACCCATCTCCTTACGCTTGTAGTGGATCTCAGCCACCACGACCAGCACCTGCTAACCCTGGGCTATTTAGGTGTTCACCAGGGTACCATGGTTTTGACCCATAGCTAGATGGATGGTCATGTGGCCCGACTATTGGGTTGGCGAATTTCGGGGGTGTGCTTGCAAGGTGATGTTCCCCGATTCACACTGTCCGCGCCTCCCATTGTCCAATGTATTTTTAAGATCCTAACAACCCACAACCAGTGCTGTTGAATAAAACTCACATGTCGTGTGTTAAAATCCAATGAGTTAGAATTCATAGATTTTATGTTTGAAAGAAAACAATGCTTATGGATTAAAAAGCCGACACTTGATCACAACCCACGTTTGGGCTTCAAATCCCCATGATGTCCTAATCCCACTACCCTCTGGTAAACAAACAGTTTGCTATTGAAAATGGCCCAATCGAAATAGTTGATTTACCCATTAATAGCATGGTGATTTTCCATAGTAAATAGCCATGTATAGTTGATTTACCATGATTTACCCAGTAAAAATTGTGATTTTCCATAGTTATTTGTTAAGGTTTACCAGGCCGGGTATCTCCCAGCAGGTTTTTCGTGCACCGAGTCAAGTCCACCAATCCCACGGAGCTTTCGTCTGGGTTTGTTGATGCCGCTGGCGGATCATGTGTCACTTGTCGGCTGCTAAGGGAAAGCTGCAAAGGGTTGGTGACTTGGGACTATTGAATCAATGGATTGGTTTAAGGGAAAATCTACAGGAAACCATAGATTTTCCCATTAAATATGGTACTTTCCTGTAAATTTTTCCTTAAACCAATCCATTGGTTGAACTTATTTTACCATTGAAAATCTTGAAAATCCATGAAAAAAGTATACCTGTGTAGCACTGTTTGGCGAGTCTATTGGTTCATGATATATGATAATCCGCCGATTCTGAGGTATTCTATTTCCAGACATACCCACGTATACTTTTGAGAAACAGATGATATGCCAAATGGAAAAGCATCCTTAGCATGTAGATCCCCAATGAATGCTTACTCGGAGAACCTTCTCGGATAGTTGATGGCTTATTTGTGTTTGCCAGTTTGATAGAAAATCAGACCAAGCAGTTGTAAATTGAACGACTTTTTAGCCACGCAGCTGCAACTTGTGAGGCTCCCGGGCGAGGAAATCACAAGCTCCCAAGGGCGGTGTTTTACTGATGGGCAAGTGATCGCGTTTCTTCCATGGTTAAAGTATGTTAAAGTGTCCATGTAACATGTAACGTTCCTGGAGGTTTCAATCATGTTCTCGGTGATTGGTTTAATATTATTCCCGTTTTTGTCGACACCATCTCTTTGGTCCTCGCTTGGACGTGCATCGCAGGAATGGTAACCCACGAGTTCGCCACAGATTTTTGAAACCTGGGTAGACCTATGTCTGTAAGCTGGTGAAAAACACTAAACATGACCGCCAAAGACTTGACCCGTACCCAGATCCATCATTGTGGTATGGTATGTACCGTCATGTCATATCTATCAATGCCACACCGTTGGTTTCGAAATGTGCCTTCTACTTATCTCACCATTTTCTCAAATCTTTGAAATCACCATATGGTTGGCTACAAACCCGAATCCCAATATTTCAGTAGTTAAACCTCCATGTCATGTGTGTTTGGTAGAATATGTTCTATCTCCTTATCTCATCATATCACTTCATATGCCATTGTATTCCCAGTATATCCCCATGTTATCCAAACTCTATTTCCATCCGGATCTTATCCCCATTACAGCTACGTAGTTAAGTCCCCAAATTCCACCCTCCTATTCTATTTAACATATTGCATTCCCACGTTATCCCTATGCTATCCCTATGTTTTACGGTTCAAACCCTTACATCAAGTAACTAAATCCCATCATACGCCCATTTTTCTCATTATAGTCACTCTGATGGGAATCGGTAGCTGGAACTGTGTTTTGGGGAGAAGGGAATTCATCCCACTTGGCAGGTGATAACCCCACTATTTGGCCTAGTGGACTAGTCCTATTTGGCCTATTAAAAGCCACAAGCTGATTGACCGATTGCCTCAGTAGGATGACCTACCCAGATTTTGTATCCCACATGAATCCATGTTCACCAAGCTCTTGAATCTATAAAATACCCTTTTGCTTGGTTAAATCATGAATCTCGTCTTATCCATTCGTATCCCATGATATCAATCACAAGAGTGATATCGCATTCTATTCCCATGATATCCCCTTTAAGTCCCAACTTTACCCCTGCGTTTGATGATCAAATCCCAATCATATAGCCGAATTATATCCCCAGTCTAGATCTGGTTGGTGGTTTGGAACATGAATGTCATCATCCCAACTGACGAAGTCCATCATTTTTCCAGATGGTTAAGCTCAACCACCAACCAGAGATTATCTCCCCATGTTATTCCGATGGCAATCCCCATGAAAAGAAAACAATCATCACTGGTTGGTGGTTTCAAACATTTGTTATTTGTCCATATATTGGGAACAATGATCCCAACTGACGAACTCATATTTTTCAGATGGGTAGGTATACCACCAACCAGATCAATATCATAGAGCCCAACAAGATTACCCTCTGGCAAACTAACAGTTCGCCATGGAAAATCACCATGCTATTAAGAACGGTAAACCATCTATAAATTGGCCATCTATACCATGGCGAACTGTTAGTCATAACCAGAGGGTAATGGTTGAACCCCCATGGAAATCCAATGAACTCCCTCACTGGAAATCATAGTTAGGATACGGGGAATCATCCCAAAATGGCCGAACTATTCAGGTGAGTGAAATATGATAATTTACCCAGACCTATGATCAAGTAACCACTTTGGTTATTCCGATGATATTCCCATATTTTCCCATGAAAAATGGTTACTGTTTTTGATGGGTATACAAGAATATTCCCCTTTCCAACTGATTTAAACACATGAATATACACTGTTCATTGCCATTATATATTTCCATTATATGTCCCAAGAAATCCCTAATTTTCATGATTAAAATGTCCAATTTTCACCCTCCAAACTGCCGCCTTTCACCAAGGACTTTGGGTCTTTCTTCGCCCCTCCGCAGCTTTGCACAGTTGGACTCTTCGCCCTCAGCGTTGCGCTGGGTGGAGACGGATCCGGCTCGGGAGCCCTAGCGGAGCAGGGGATGGTGATTTGGGAATGATCTTATCGGAATATGATCAAAAATTGGACAAAAAACCATGAAAATTAGTGATTTACTGGAATTTAATGGAATGTTATATTATATTGGTTTTTGATTTTCTCTTGTATCTTAGTTAAACAAGAACTTATATCTCATTGGCTAGATAAGACCTCATATCTCATTGGAACATCTATGATCCATAGTATTTTGGGGGTACACCCATGTTAGGAAACCTCCATATTGTGATTTAAAGAACATGTAGGGATCTTTCATTGAATTTATAGCTGATTTATTTATGATAGCCCTGTTGGTAGACAGAATTCCAAGAACGAGTGGGTTTATGATACTTGTAATGAACTAGTATTCATGGGTTGTAACTGAACCAACTATCATTGCGGGGCCACATTGTATTATATATATATATATGGGTAAATTATAACGACCTCACTGCGACCTCACTGGAAATCATAGTTAGTAAGGGGAATCATCCCAAAATGGCCTTAATTCAGGTTAGTGAAATATTTTAATTTACCCAGATATATATATATATACACACATAAGATAAGGATTTCATGGGATATATCTTGGGGATATCATGGGAATATCTAACCAACAGTCTTTATTTTTGGATTTAATGATGGTGATATAATTCTGTATCAATTACGTTGCGACCTCACGTCGCAACCTCACTGGAATGATGGTGAATGTAAGAGTAAGAATCGGATTATTTCAGGCTAGTGAAAGATTGAAATCTACCCTGATATTAAGATGACCAATGGGGATATGAACAATAGAAATTCGATTCAACCATCAAAAATTGTGATTTAATGGATGTGTTCATAATGGAATTTGATGTGGGGTATATTGGATATACCCTCTGGTAATTTAACATAGCTATGGAAATCACAATGTTACCCTCCGGCAATCAAGCGTGGCAATGGACAATTCACCCTTTATCCTTGATTTTCCGATCAAAACCACCATTATACTTGATTTTCAGTTGCAATGTTTTATTAACCGCGGGTATAACCAATGAAAAAATGATTTTAAGCAACCAAGCAATGTGGACTTGATGTGGAACATGGGGGATTTCACTGTTATAATTACAGTAACAAAGAAGTTGACTTAACATTGTCTAACGAGGAAAATGGTGATATAATAGGCATATGATGAGGATGTAATGGGAATGCGACCAACAATATCTAATGATTGGGTGGTCCCAATCCTTAGCAGTCAAGTTGCATATGAATTAATTAGGCCAGCTAGGATGTGTGCTATAAGAACTATATATACATATGGAGGTTTCCTGAAATGGAGGTACCCCCGAATCATCTATTTAGATTGGGATTTTCCATTATAAACCATCCATTGAATAGGATATCTGTGTAGATCTGTTCATAGACCAGCTTAAGGTGACTTTCACGACCCAAAAAACTATGGTTTGACATGGTTGAACTGGAAAAATTGGAAGGTGGTCATGTCCAATTGGATACCATCGAAAACTGTCGTTGAAGAATCAGAAGTCGGTTATTGCTATTTAGTATTCTAACATGAGGAATGTTGTGTTTAAGCATAGAAAAAGTCGAATATTGTGTATTTCTATGGGAGGAATATGTTACTTCGACCAGAAATTAGAATAAAATTCATCATTGCATCAAATCTCTATGCCCCGGACAGCTACAATCATCATTTCTCGATTGCGTCTCCCCAGCTTTGGTGATACCATTGAAATCCCCAGGTTTGGTTAAATCCCCCCAGTAACCCCAGCAACACTTGGTCATTTCGTTCATGGTATACCCTCTGGTAAACATACAAAAAACTATGGAAAATCACCCTTTTCAATGGGTAAATCCACTATTTCTATGGCCATTTTCAATAGCTTTTTATATGTTTACCAGAGGGTAGCTGAGATTTCCAGTTCAACAGTGGTCTGAGGCGCCTTCATTGCGAAGCATGGCACGACTGGATCTGATGGCTGCTGGGCGAAGCATCGGTTTGCCCGGAGTTTCTGAGTCGATGATGATCTTGGAGCCAAAGAATGGGGGTTTTGTTGGTTTAACCAACAATTAAACCTAGATTTTTTCCTGATTTAGTAACAATTAAAGCAAATTTATGGGTGATCCAGTTATTAACTGAGTTATTGGTTTATTAATCCAAGTAAACCTAGATTTACTGATTTGGATGACGACTTTCACCATTCACAACTGGGGAATCCACGGTGAATATCTAATGAGTTCCATTGTCGTACGGCCCCATAGGCAAATCGCTGCTCCGCCACATCCCAGGCGTTCATTCTTGGGCATGTGCATTCAGGCAGAAGGGGAGTGTGCCAAACAGCAGTGGTGGCTATCAGAAAATGATGTATTAGTAACCCCAGATAGAAAAGTAAAATCCCAAGAAAATGGTGGTAAATTATGCTATTCTATATTTTTGGGGAGTACAATGGCCAAAAATGTTTGGATAAGTTTGGATTTCACCTTAGACAAACTCAGATTTTACCATCAGAAATGTTGATTGTACGATCAAGATTAGGATGAAAGCATCAAAATGAGAGAGTAGCTAGCCGTGAAAATGCTTGATTTGGGCTTCCGGACCAGATTGATCCATACCTTTGGTGGGCCTTGACGAAAGTTTAAATAGGGATATGAATTAAGGTTGAATGAAATGTTCACCCAGCCCCCGAAAATGGTTCTTTTCGTGTTTCTTCCCAGCCATACTGTACAAGCTAAGTGTGACCTTGTTTTGTGGTTAAAGCCCATGTTTTCGGCTTCCGTGTGGTTTTGCCTACAAATAGCGTGCCTAAAAATGTAATGGGCCATATTGCCCATTAAGATTCCCATTTGGTGGAGATTGTCATTGCGGGTACAGCCCATTGATTTACCCTAAATTCATCATCTTCCAATCATTTTCCCATCATTTTCCCCATTAAACCAGGCATCTTCGCCATTTTCAACCCCCATCTGTGTGTCTTTCGCCGGATTTCCCTTCCCCAGATCTCTTCACTTTTGCCTTGGACTGGGCTCAGTGCCGTGGCTTTTTACGCTGGTCTGCGATGCTTTCCAAAAACCGCTGGTTGTATTATAATAATGATAATAATAATAATAATCAATGCTAATAATATTACATGACCGATGGTAAGAATGATGATGATAATAATGTTACACAAAAATGTTACATAATACATATCATTATCCTGATCATCATCATAATAGTGATGGTGATGATGATGATGATGATGGTGATGGTGATGAATCTTATTGTTTTTTTACAAGAATAATACCGATGATAATAATAATCAATGCTTAATGGTGATATAATTGGGGATACTGGGGATGTTCTCATTCAGCATAGGTTTTACCGACAAGTCTGTTGGTTTATTCATCCTTTGTTGCGAGTCATAAGTTGATCTATATAACCACCAGTACCTATAGTTGTTTCCACCAGAAAGCTAGTTCGCGTACATCGTATCCAGGGTGAGTCCGGATGGAATTGTTTGTAACACGACGACAACCCCTCCCGATAATCCCCGATCGACAAAAAGGATCATGATCTACCGTGGATAATCAGAATACTTTAACATCCCAATTGTTTGTTGCTACAAGTCTATATTGTGGCAACGGATCAAAACTCGCCCTAGTGTACCAAAATAACTGCTGCCCGCGCTGGCTGCCGTCAAGGGTTAGTTCCCCTGACTTCCCCCAAGGAAAAACGTTAGTTCAGGTTGGTAAGCTGTTATAATCCAGCTAGAAATCAGTGGATGGGTTTTCATCCATGCATGCCTTTTTGCCATTTATAGATGTGTGTGTGTGTGTATGTGTGCCAAGAAATCAACAAACCATCCAGATTGAATGAACATCCCAGTTTCAGCCATTAATATTAAAAAATTTGCGGGCGGAAAGAAAGGGAAAAAAATCCCCGGATTGTTAGGTGATTTCAGGAACTGTGTGGGTGATCTATCGGATAGCAGGTGGGGTCGCAAAACTCTGAGAACTGGCTACTTGATGATTGAGGGATGGCTGATCCTCCAGATTTTACGTTGGAGCCGGGCTCGGATCAGACTGCCGGCAGTCTGATCCGAGTTACCACTACCAGATGCAGAGTGGAGCTACGCAAGAGCCTTTTTGTTTGGCACCTCCGCCGTATTTTCCAGAAGTTGATTGCTGAGATTGGCTCGGTTGTTGGATTTAGGGAACAAGATGGGTTTACCACATAATACTGAAAGTTGAACATTTGGATTTTTTCCATATATTGGGAATGTCATCACCCCAACTGTTACTCACTCCATTTTTCAGAGGGGTAGGGCTCAACCACCACCAACCAGAGAGGTTTTGGGTAGGTTTATCTTCGATGATGAGATTCCCCCATTTTTTCCATCTACCCTCTGGGCTATTGAAGCCATGGCCCAGTCGAAATAGTGAGTTTTCCCAGTAAAAATGGTGATTGTCCATAGCAAAATGTAAACGTTTACCAGAGGATATTGGAGAGAATAAAATGTCCCACCGCCCTGAGGTTCGATTTTTTGGCATCGCCCCAGGGCCCTGCATGACCCGAGACCTTGCTGCTGGCATCAGCCGCTTGGCCATCACATCCCATCTATGTTGATTGCATTCAAGCTGAATATCCAAATTCTGAAATCCCCAATGATTGCACCATCTAGCTATATATATATACATATATTAGTACATGTATGTATATATATATATAATTATATGAATGTCCATTTATAGTAGGTTATCCCATGATTATCCCATTTTCTGTTGCTTTTTCCGGTCTCTCCCAGGATTTCTCCCATTTGGGGCCGCCTTTCCCATTGCACAGCGCCTTGCGTTTCGACCTCTCGCCCTTGGCTCATGGTGCCGCACGGTGCAGGCGTTTTAGCAACGCGGATCATGGTTGAAATCATAGGGGAAAAGGGGGAAAACATGGGATTTTCATATTGAAATCATGGGAAAAACATGGGAAAAACATGGGAAATGATGGGAAAATCATGGGAAGATTATGGGAAAATCATGGGAATATCATGGGAAAATCATGGGAAAATCATTGGAAAATGAAAGTTTCATGTGGATTTAACATGATTTAAGCATGAAAGATATGATGTTCTTGATGCTTTTGTCTTCGAAAATATACGTTTTTTCACGTGCATGATTTCATATGATTTCTGGCTCGGGATGCCCAGGGATGGGCGGGATGCCCGTAGAGACTGGGACTTTGACCATCAAAATCTTACTGGTGCGTTTTACGTAGGGAATGGATGGGAGGGGAATGGGATTGTTATTGATAGTTATTGTGGATCATGCCCGAAAATTCCCTGCGTTTAGCACCAGTTATTTCAGTTGCCATTTTAGAGTTGTTTGTCAAGTCATATTCGCATTAGAATGGCTACTCAAAGGAATCGGATATGTTACCCAACATACTAAAGATATCGTACACTGAATGGTCCCATTAAATGGATACCAAACCGTCCCATTATACAGTTAATGAAATACAAGCATCTGGGTAAATTATACTGACCTCACTGTAACCTCACTGGAATCATGGTCAGTAAGGGGAATATCCCAGTAATGGTCTTATTTCATGTTAGTGAATTACGGTGCCCAGAATCCTCAAAGTTGTCCCAGTTTTTGTGAATGCATATCCCACGATATTCAATCAAAAGCCTTTCCCATTACTACTTTTCCATTATTCCCATGTATAGATTTAAACGTTCATCAATTTGCCAAAAATAGTCCCATGAAATAAAATATTGACGTCTAATGTTTATGTACAGTAATATGTGTATGTATATATATATATACTTCTCCCATTCATATAGACATTTCCAACCATTCATATATCCAAATCATAATATCTTATTTCTCATAAAATCCATAAAACCATCCTGTTTGCCCATGTCCATATCACCATCATTTGTTTCCCCATGTTTTCCACATGAAAATCCCATGGTTTCCCCATGGTTTTGACCAGCTGCCGCAGTTCCTCGCTCTTCGCCCTGGACCTTCTCCACCCAGACGCCTCGCCCTTGCCGCGGCGCCTCGCACGACCGGGCGCCACGCTGTTCGCCTCGAGCAGCGCGTGGCCGGACCCGTCCCTGTCGTTGCGGAGCTGCTTGGCGGGGTGTCAACCCAAAAAAAAGGGCTGCGGGACGTGTCAAAATGTTGGTTCACGCCATCATTTTCTGGTGATACCTGGCTGTTGATCAAGTCAAGCTGTTGGTAAATTTTGGTGATGGATTTTCAAGCAAATCTGGAGTTTTGGACATGTTTCACCCGAAAAAATGCTGGGGTTCTGGGGTTCATCAAATGGTGGCAGTTCGCTGATCCCATCAAAGTTGCTTTGTCGAATGGAGAGAGATGTCCACCGAACCAAAACGATGAAAATGTCATTGTTTTTCAGGGGGGAAATGACGATGAAATGATTCAGGAATCTCAGAAAGCCCAAAAATGAGGATTCACCAGCCAAGAAACCAGATGTCCAAACATTGGGAGGTTGAACAGCAGAAGAAGAGTCTAGAAAGGGAGGAAGACTGAAAGGTAACTGGAGGGGACATGTGGTAAAACCAAGAGAGACCATACCCAATTTCATTGGCCTTTTTTGGAAGCATGCGTTTGGGGTTGGGTTTACCACAGTGCTTGGATTTTCCAATTCATACCAACATAAATATCCAATCAGATTAGGAATATCGTGAACAAAAAAGCAAGACTCTGCCAGCCAATCAAATCGACTTCATTAGCCAGGGGTTGCATCATCACATCAGCAGACATGCAGAGGAATTCACCACCAAATGGGGAAAATATAGGCAAAAATGAGGGAATTGTAAGGAAATCCCAAACTTTCAATGCTAGGCATTGCCCCGTTGCCGTCTTCAGAATGCTGGTTGATCCCCTGCGAACAGCTTAGCTGGTGGGATATGCGGCAAACCAATCTCAAAAGAACAACCTTTGGAGCATATGACTGCAATCCATCCAGTGGTTGATACCTCAACCATTTATTTCTCCTCAAATCGACCACATCAGCTTTCTGCTGTACCTAGCGGCAAATGGAAAACGCAACTGATTTTCTGGTGATGTCCCAACATACCCCAGCTACACAGGTTTGCAATCCAGTCACAATCCATCTATTATTTGTAGGGATCCTTTGAGTATGAATTGAGCATGGCTGAAGAAACGCCCAACTGTTGGGACCAATTAAAATGGTGATGTTTGACGGTTCGATCCCACTGTTTGCTGGTGAAGTTCACATGTTTGATCACTTTGTATCTCAAAAAATGTCAAAAAACATAGAGTATCCATAAGTGTCCCCAATTTCCCAATTTTTACAGCAGATCTTTCCAATTCCAGGCGCAGTTCCACTCAAACAATCCAAAAAATCCCCCCCCCACCTTTGCTGTTGGGGATACCAAACAACCATGGTGGTTTAGGGTACCTATTTCAGGGCATACCCTTCTTGAACCCCTCCTCTGCCTGAGGTTTCATATAAGGCCATGTTTTCTGAGGATATTCCCCTACATAGCCCTCAAAAATAGGCCAAACATATTAATGGAATCGGTACCTCCAATTTAATTTAGGATCCTGAAATTCCCATTGATCATGGGGAAATGGATGAGATGTGATTTTATTTTTACATGATTGCATTCAACATCTCCTGGTGTTTGCATGATGTTGAATGATGTTAAGATGAATCAAAAATAGGCCAAACATATTAATGGTAGGTACCTCCAATGAATCGGATCCTGAAATTCCCATTGACCCACCTGAGGTTTCTTCCACTTCGATCTCTCGCTTTCCACTTTTGGCGCCACTCGCCTCGACTCTCCACCGCCGGTCTCGTGCTGTTGCACCTTGGGGGCGTCACCATCGCTGCGAAGCTTCGTGCGACTGACCAGCGCCCTGGCGGGGGGTGGTTGGAAATACCCATGGTTTAATATGGTTTCTAATGATAGTGATACTATGGTTTTCTATCCCAATATTATCCCATGAATATGGTTATTAATATGGTTTCTAGGGATGATTTGCTGGGATAATGATGGGATAATACTGGGATATTGATGGATATACCCGGCCTGGTAAACCTACAAAAAGCTATTGAAAATGGCCCAGTCAAAATAGTTGATTTACCCATTAATAGCATGGTGATTTTCCATAGCAAAATGTTAGTTCACCAGAGGGTAAGTTGAATAGGATGTCATGGGATAAGAAAAATGAGGATGTCATCCGCAGATGGAAATATATGTGTATGTATATATTTATATATTTAACCAAGAATTATCTAAGTGTTTTTTAGGATTTGATTCTAACCCTGGTGTCAAAAATCAAAAGTCCTATAATAGGGGGTACGAAGCTTTACTGTTGGAAGTGAGCCTCCAATGAATAGTCATGGTTTATTAATCCAGGGTTGACATGAACGTATATGATATTGGAAGATATGATATCTGGTTGGTGGTTTCAAACATGGCTTTTATTTTCCATTTCATATATGGGATGTCATTCTTCCCATTGACGAACTCCATAATTTTTCAAGATGGTGAAATTGCACCACCAACCAGATATTGTTACTATATGTTGGTGGTTATCATCAATCACTATTAGCCAGTATTAACCACATTATTTAGCCATTATTTACCATACCTGGTAAGTAATTAACCACCAACATGAGGATTTCTTGTAAGAATCATCAGGAACATGGGGCCCATCAGAGAAGATGATTGATTTTGGCCAAAAACAATGGGTTTGTTACTGCAAAATCCAGTGGGTTTACCAATAAATTGGAATATATCATAGGAAAATCAACTATTTCGACTGGGCCATTTTCAAGTTCGCAAACTGTTAAATTACCAGAGGATATACTGGTTGGTGGTTTGGAACATGAATTTTATGACTTTCCATTCAGTTTGGATGTCATCATCCCAACTGACGAACTCATATTTTTCAGGGGGGTTGAAACCACCAACTAGAATGGGTGTATCATGAATTTGCAGAAACTGGGGTATACCCCGTTTCTGAAGACACCGGTGAAATGCTTGCTGATTGGATATGAAAAGATCGGGATTTAACATAATGAAATGTGATTTTTCAGCTCTATGTGTGACTGGACCCACAAACCAAGGGTTTCGAACACCAAAATTGGAATGGAACCATCTGTATAGCCAGAAATCATAAACATGCTGAACCCATGGTGGTGCCTGCGAAATCGGGACATCCGACAACCAGAATCAGAATTGCCAATGACGATCACATGGATATCCTGGCTTCCAAGTAATACAAAATGGCGTTTTTCATGTCACATTCCAAGTTTTTTGGTCGCTCATCTCGAGCCATATTCGGCCATTCGTGCATATGGCCATATTCGTGGTGTCACCATCAGCTGATTCCATCCGGTGCCAAAGAGAAGTCTCCGGCTCCTGGGGATAACCGGTTGGTTCTCTACGGCTGTGCAGGAAATATGGGATGTCTCAAATATTGGCTGAACATCGTATCATGGAATATGCCCTATGGCTGTATGAATCCACATGTTGTCGTCTAGATTCTAGATCCCAACCTTAACCCCCGTGTTTATCCCTAAACATCCCTAAACGAGGTCATGTGGTGCACCCAATAGTAGACCTGAATGATTGGGGGTGGGGGTGGTTGATACCACCCATGTCTGGAAAGTCATTGGGGTTGGGATATTAGAGGTGACTACCACATCACTCCAATCCCCCGTTTGTGGGGTGGTTTAACTTTATCAATGACTCGAAAAAGTCAAATGGTGACCCATGTGTGCCAAAAAAACACCTCCATGTTCCACCTTGAATATCCCCTAAATCCCCAGATTCTCTTCATGAAATTCCCATTCTGTTGGTGAAATCTCCATTTTTTATCATGAAATCCCCCATCCTTGTTGGTCAAAGGTCCGCCTCAAAAGGGTCGAAACGGCATCTGAGGCACATTGTCGGCCTTCAACTTTGCGAGTTTAGATGCCTTTCCTCCAGCACGGCAGCACCTGGGCTCAACAATCTGGGATTTCGCAGAAATGATGGGAATGGTGAGCTAAATGGTGATTGAAGCACTCAAATCCGGGATTTCACGGGATATATATATATATAGATATATAGATATAGATATAGATATTTATGTGTTGATGAGATATAAACCAACCAACGCTATGATCTTTGGGTTGGACACGATGTGGGCTCCAAAATCGTGGGTTTTTGTTTTCGGAAAATGATGAAGAGCCTGGGATTTTCAGCAGGGAAACAAAGGATAGAGTGAAGGTCTCAATCTGGAGAAAACCGAGGTTTCACAATGCTGAAAGTTTCATCATAATCACAAAAATGAACAAGAATGAATAAGGTTAAGTTTAATCAGAATCACCAAAATGCGATAATGAATAGAATGTCGGAGGCTGCGGTTTCCGAAAGTGAAAAAAATCAACCACTTGAATTGGAGTAGAAGTCCTAGCCAGGACGAAATAGACCCCTCAACAGAATTAGTGATTGGTCATTTCACTCTCCAAACCCTGTTGTTTCGCCTCCTAGATAGCTCTAGTTGGAATGCTGCATATTTATAGGAGAATAGCTTCCAACTGTGATGTTTCCCTTGTTTGCTTAGATCGGGGATATATTTAGTTGGCATGGATGATGGGTCACAACCTCTCGTATCATAGTTTCAGGAATGAACATCAATGGATGCCAGATAGCTATCTTCATGTTCATCAGCCAGATTCTTGATCCAGAGCCATATCAGGTTCGTTGTTCAAAAAACAATTTTTTGATGCTTAAGTCCAAATGATTGCCGGTTCAATCATGATTTACTGGTTGGTGGTTTGGAACATGTTTTATTTTCCATAATATATGGGACAATCCTTCCCATTGACTTTCATATGTTTCAAGATGGTTAAAACCACCAACCAGTTTAAGCTTCAAACAAATCTGCATCTTTGATCCTTAAATTCCAATTTTTGCTGCTTAAACTCACCCCACCGAGCAATCAGCCGCTGATACGCTGAAGGTTCAGCCACATAGGAAGTTCGCTCTTCACCTTTGGATCTCTTCGGTCCCTGGGCATATCGGAAACCGATTGGTTTGATGGTCAGTAAAGTGGGCTAACCTTGGTTTTATATGGTTTCACCGGGATCACAATGGGATGATAATGGGAACATCATGGGATAATGATGGGATAATGGTCAAGCGACTGCTTTGATACGAACTAGTACTTCAATCTTTGCTAATGGCAAAATGTGCTAACCAGCTCAAAAATATGTTTTCTGGCAGGTATCTATGATTCACCATAGTCATGAAACCAACCATCATGCGGGTGTATTGAGGATATTACCCACCATAACTTACCAATATGATGGGATGTTCAGTATCAATGACTGGCAATGATAAAGTATATCTAAGACTGGCAATGATAACCAAAGAATGCTGTATTTTGTAATAATTATACCATCTGGTTATTTAACATAGCCATGGTATAGATGGCCCTAATCGAAATAGATGGTTTACCTATTAATAGCATGGTAATTTTTTCCATGGCGAACTGTTAGTCATAACCAGAGGGTATATCCAAACTCCAAATGGAGAAAATTGGAGATGCCCAGCTTGGAACGCACCAAGTATTCCAAGCGGGGGGTATCTTTGGGGTAGCCTTGAATGGATCGCGGGGATCTCCTTGAGTTGTCTATGCCTGTTTGAAAAACAAACAAAAACAACAACCTATGTGTATATATATATACATATATATATATGTATGTATCTATGTACATACTGATAGACACTTGAGCCTCTTATTTTCTTTCCAGGTATGTTTGACTGCACAGACATGGAAAGTGCAAGTTGTCCATGTTTCTCTTGTTGTTTCACTTTGAATGGGCCATGTGCCTCTCTCCAATATTTTGTTGAAGGGAAATGCGCTAGAAATTCCGCTGCAACCAATCCATTGATTGTCAAGATACCCTTGGTTTCTTGTTGGCCAGGATTAGAACTGCCACAGATTCATCAAGCATCATAGAAGTTGGAAACCACAGAAGTTGGAAGTGAAGACGCACACGTTACCATGACTCTACCTCGTCTCTGTCAAATCCTTCCAGTCGCCAAGGTATATGGTTTATCAATTAAGCCCAGCTACACACCCACAGGAATTATAAATATACAAATACAATCAAATACACATCCACCGTACTGGAAAATCATTTGCCGGTGACAGAGATATTATAAATATGTTATAAATTAAGCATACTATGTCTGATCAACGAAGCAGCCAAGGTTGGATTTCTTGTTTTCCACCTCTG